>WBZP01007109.1_pt1 | contig 10885 bp, 6 predicted proteins | sample 5204301 | NCBI WGS metagenome assembly WBZP01 (sample SAMN12412401, study PRJNA552823) | activated sludge metagenome | isolation source: activated sludge from nitrification reactor of wastewater treatment plant... | place: USA: Pennsylvania | collected 2017
ATGGGCTTGCTATTGTTTGAATGATTGTATTCAAGAATCCTGTGACCGCTTTGATAAGTATGTCTACAAGACCACTGTCTGTGTTCGTAGCTGGAATCGCTTCGAGTGATGGCAAGGTAGCGTTACCCGCAGCCTGTGGCGTGCCGTAAGCATTCGTCAGTATGGAGGTCAACGTAATTGCTGCAATAACAATTACGAGACCGAGTAATGCATTTTTAAGGACGTGCTTCGCGTGTTCAAGCTTTTCTGGCTTTCCGCTGCTCGTCATGTATAAGTAGCCGGCGTTAACAATGAAAAATACGCTGGCAATAGCAGCGAGCGATGCTAATACTTTCATGGTTGGCCAAACATACTCACGCATGGCGGTGACCGCGCCAGAAGCGTCTGCGAAGAAAGTCATACTCACTGGGAGTATGCCACTTGCAAAGTCCATCTGAGGTTAACTCCCAAACGCCTGTGTTGCAAGTGTAGTGACGATGTTACTAATTACAAATGCGGCTATAACAATAGCCAGTCCGATAGCTGACCATGTTAGGGTTCGCTTGGCCTTATCGAGCTGTTCAGGATTACCTGAGCTTGTGATGTAGGTAAATCCGCCCGCTACAAAAAAGCCGGTCGCTACAAGACCGGCCAAGCCTGCAACAACTTTAATAATACTTCTAATAAAATTCTCTACATTAGAGATGTCGCCACTTTGGGCGTATACGGGTGCTGCGAGCACAATTGGCAATCCTAAAGCCACAATTAAGCCCACTGTTTTTAAATCCCTGTATACTCCGCGCATCAATCCCTCCATGGTATAAGTTACTGTGGCTTAAAAATATCATACGTGTCAATACCGGGTACAGCATAAGCTTTTAGGATAAATGTCAAAATTTACCCACGCAAGCATTTTCATAATCTGTTGAGTTAGTTGTGTATTCTACTACAAGCGAAGCACTAGACTACTTCTGAAGATATGGGCAGAGGAAAGCTCGTCACGAATTGCGCAAGCTGGTCGGGGTCTTTGGCTAAATCGACTTCAATCCAATTATCTAATGCACCATGTTTCGTAAGAACTTCTTTTTCCTCGTAGAACAAATCATCGTCAAACCATAAGAATGGTTTACTGAAATCGATTGCACGAGTTTTAGCTGTTTGCCAGCTCGTTGGTTTGATCTTTTTCATGAGCTCTACGGTTTCATTATCGAACAAGTGGCCTATGTGTTGTATGGGTACGCTAGCATCGCCGTCACAGTGAGTCGTGAGCCAGTATGTGGTATATGGGTATCGTTCAAGTACGGTAGCTAGAAACTCTTTAGAGTAATTCGCGGGCGTTAAATCATTTGCCAGTAAAACCCCGTCTATGTCTAAGTAAATATTAGGCGCGTTCGTATCGAAGTCCAGCTCGCAGTCATTGCAGTGGCGATTCGGGTTATCTTCTTCTATGACACAACCCCCAAGATGCACTTTTCCAGCCTCTAGTTTTTGTTCGAGCTCTGGAGTATGGTCTGGCATTCCATACAGAATACGGCAGGTGTTTGTAGAATCACAATTGGGACAGACAATGGTACGCATAACGATACTATTTAATCATGTTTAAATAGTTAAAATGCAACGAAACTGTTCAACAGATTGCAACAGAGGTAATATAGTTGTATAGTTTGGTACAGTGACCGTTTATACTTACCGGTCTTAAATAACCATGCCAATACGGGAAGACATTACAGACTATCAGTCAAAGTACTTTGCCCATGAGCTTCAACGAAGCTATGCAAACGATCATGTCGGAAAATTAGCCGGTCTTTTATTTGACGCTCAAGTAGAGCCAAAACCACATCAGATCGACGCCGCGTTGTTCGCGCTACAAACGCCATTCCTAAAGGGTGTCATCTTAGCTGATGAAGTGGGTCTTGGTAAAACCATAGAGGCAGGTATCGTTATCTCACAGTATTGGGCAGAACGTAAACGAAAAATATTAATCATCTCACCATCAAGCCTAAGGCAGCAATGGTCACAAGAATTGCTCGAAAAATTCTTCTTGCCATCCATGCTAATTGACTCTCTTTCCCTCAAGTTACACAAAAAAGAGCACGGTGTGTCACAGCTTCAATCTGACGGGATATTCATATGTTCCTATGAATATGCGAATTCAAACACTCAACTTCTACAGTGCGGTTGGGATTTAGTGGTCGCAGACGAGGCCCATAAATTACGCAATTTCTGGACAGGACGAGCAAAAGTCGCATCCTCAATTGCTGAGATTTTCAAATGGTCGCAAAAAGTGCTCTTGCTAACAGCTACACCTTTACAGAACAAGCTCGAAGAACTATATGGGCTTGTATCTGTTTTTGACCCAAAATACTTTTACTCGCTTGATGCGTTCAAAGAACGCTACACAAAAAACAGGGATGACGCTCTCTACGACGACCTATCGGATCGCGTGCGACAGATTAGCAAGCGCACGCTCAGGAAAGATGCCGAAAAATACATCAACTATACAAAGCGCATACCACTTACCGTCGCCTTTACCCCCTCGCCTGAAGAGCGCAGATTGTATGACTTGGTGAATGCCTACTTGCAGCGTGAAGAGCTTTTTGCTTTCGCAAAATCCCAAAAACACCTTAGCGCATTGATTCTGCGTAAACGGCTTGGATCATCGACATACGCCGTTGCAAGCACGCTTGAAAACATCGCCAATCGCCTCGCCGATGAAGTTGCAAGCGGCAGGAGGCGCGATAATCGCGGCGGTCTGTTTGTGGATGATGAGCTAACGGCAGATGAGATAGAAGAATTCGGTGAGGTATCTGAAACTACAACGTCAGATGTTAACAAGTCTGAAATCCAGCTCATGCGCGAAGAAGTTCAAGAGCTGCGAGATTACGCCGCACTAGCACGATCAATCAAGGTCAACCAAAAGTCTATCAAGTTGCGTGATGCCCTTGAACAAGGTTTTACAAAACTTCGAGAAATAGGCGCACCCGAAAAGTCTATCATTTTTACCGATAGCACCAAAACTCAAGATTATCTTGCGGGTGTTTTGAGAGAATACGGTTACTCCGAAGGGTTAGTACTTTTTAACGGTTCGAACACTTCTCCCGAAGCAACTAAAATATACCAAGCATGGTTACAAAAAAATAAAGACACTGACTTGATTACGACAAGTGAATCAGCGAACCGCCGCAAAGCACTCGTAGACTATTTCCGTGACGAGGGCAAGATTATGATCGCGACAGAGGCAGCCGCCGAAGGTATTAACCTACAGTTCTGCTCTATGATCGTTAATTATGATTTGCCGTGGAATCCTCAGCGTGTCGAACAGCGCATTGGCCGCTGTCATCGTTTTGGCCAGAAATTCAATGTCATAGTTGTTAACTTTTCCAACAAGGGCAATATCGCTGAAGAGCGAATACTCGAGTTGTTAACGAACAAGTTCCATTTATTCGAGAGCGTGTTCGGCGCAAGCGACCAAGTCCTTGGCTCCATAGAAGATGGTTTGGATTTCGAAAAACATATCGCAGACATCCTTAACCGTTGCACGACCGCCGCAGAAATTGAAGCGGGCTTCAGGGAGCTCGAAGAAAAGTACGCGCAGGAAATCACCGAAGAGATGCGCACAGCCAAGAGCAAGGTATTCGATAACCTCGATCCGCATGTGCAAGACCGCCTGAAGCAGTATGACAAACAATCCGGCGAGGTTCTTAACAACTTCGAAAAGCTACTCTTAGCAGTTACGCACCATGAGTTAAAAGACAGCGCAGAGTTTAGTGATGACAGCAAGATTTTTAACCTCAACCAGGCACCAAGTCACCATATTCCAACCGGCAAGTATTACTTTAAAACGGAACCGATAGACAATGCACGCCAATACCGTTATAGCGGAGATCTAGCCCAATATGTCGTAGCTCAAGCTCAAGGACGCGACACGCCGCAGAAAAAACTCATATTTTCACTAGGCGAATCTAGCCGCGTCAGCTCTGCCATCAAACAGCTCGAATCCCGAAGCGGTACGCTAATGGTGAAAAAGATTAACTTCGGCATGAAAGCAAAGCATGATGATGTTTCAGAATCATACATGCTCGCCGCCGCCATAACAGATGAGGGTCGCGTGCTCGATGAAGAATATGTTCGGGATATTATGAACCTCAAGTGTGTCGGTACTGCAGAATATAGCACTATCGACGAATCGACTTTTGAATCAGCCCTCACAGATCAGGCGGACAGATTGGAAAAAGAAGTCCAAAAACGAAATTCCAAGTATTACGATCAACAAGAAGAAATCATGTACCGCAATACTCAGGATCAGAAGGCTGCCTCCGAAGGTAAAATCCGCGAGTATCGCTTAAAAGAAAAAGAGGCGCGCAAAAAAGCCCGCGCCGAATCCGATCCTATGGCGCAGCTTGAATATAAAAAAGAGGCTCGTAAATGGGAGCAAAAAGCTGAAGCAGAAGACGACCGCGCCCGCGAAGAACGACGCAAAAACCGCGAAAAAGCTGATGAATATCTCGATTACATCGAACAAGCACTTAAAGGCAGTAAAACCGTAGATGATATCTTCGTTATTGCATGGGAGATTCGATGACAGATATCAGCACATACTCCATTCGCCCCCGCGTTTTTCTCATACATCCGCACCATACCATAGATGATGAGATGCTAGGGCGCTACATTAGCAGGCGCATAGTGCCTGCTTTTGATATGTTTCCAGACATAAACTTGACTGACGCAGATATAGAACGCCTGCTTATGAGCCAAGAAGTTGCCGGACTGCCTATGGATATGTTTGATGCAGTCGAGCAGGCGTTAAACTCGTTGTCGGAAATTGTTGGTGTTGATTGGGTTGCTGTACCAATGCCGAGTCGTAAAGAGCTGTTCGTCGCCCAGGTGGATCATTACGAGCACATCAGGTATCAGGCCCACCTACACGTCAAACATTACATACGCTTCAAAAATGCTTTCACAATCCCATACGATAAGCTTAGCGTTGAAATATTACAAGCTATAAAAAATCAGATTAATCTGAGTGAATTACCGTTTGAGTTACACAAGCTTATCCAACGCAATAAACCCGAAGAGCCTGAACAATACCCAGAGACATCTATTGCGGATGAGCCAGATGAAGATCTGTCTTTCCTAGATAAACCCGCCATAGACTTAGAACCGACTAATGCGCTCAAGCACACCATTACTAACACACCGCAGCCTGAGCCTCACCTTGTTACCGCAGTTCATAAGCCAGTCATAGACAATCAAATAATCACGCCGGAGTCACTGCCAACTGCACAACGCAAACTTGACGAAGTACACAGATATAAGCGCCTTCATAGTTCGATTATGGAGCTTCATGACTATTTACGAACCAACATGACGGCCATAAATGAATACCATAGCTCCGAAAGCGACTTGGCATTTAAAGGCTCATGGCATGACGGTACGGAGGTGACAATACTCGCGTTCAACCTAACAGACAAACGCGAAAACAGTGCATGGCTTATTAAATTTTTAGCAAAAGGCGGGGTATAATGATTACAGATTGGGGAGAAAAATGAACGAAAACACCACCGATGATATTCAAAGTGTGCAAGGTACGACACCAGATTTCAAGACAGAATTTGCAAAACAGCTCAGCGAGCTCGCGCCAGAGTTAGTAACTGATGGCAAAATTGATAGTAAAAAGCTCCAGGAACTTCTCGATGGGGATGAGGCCGACGATAGCGAGCGATTTGGGTTATTTTGGCCGGGCAAAAAGCGTGCCATGCGTGCTGCACAAGAACCTACTACCGCGACGCTCAAGCCCGTCAAAGAAGAAAGCAAGGACTGGGATACGACGCAAAACTTATTTATCGAGGGTGATAACCTTGAAGTATTGAAGGTACTACAAAAGCACTACCACAACAAGATCAAGATGATTTATATTGACCCTCCGTATAATACCGGAAAAGATTTTGTATACCCGGATAACTACAAAGAGGGGCTCGCCAGTTATCTAGAGTTTACGAATCAAGTTGATACTGAAGGCCGAAAAGTTAGTACGAATAGTGATACAGATGGTCGCTACCACAGCAACTGGTTGAACATGATGTATCCTCGTATTAAACTCGCTCGCAACCTCCTGAACGATGAAGGCGTTATATTTATCAGCATCAGCGACCATGAAGTAGATAATCTGAAAAAAATTTGTAATGAGATTTTCGGCGAATATAACTTTGTAAGTCAGTTAGTCTGGCAAAACAGAGTATCGCCTGCAAACGATGCTAAGTGGTTTAGTGGAGATCACGAATATATTCTTGTATATGCAAGAAAGAAAGATTCTTGGTATCCCAACAGGCTCGAACGCACTGAAAAGCAAAATTCGTATTATAAGAATCCAGACAACGATCCAAGAGGCCCTTGGAACTCAGCTGCCTATACCTGTAATAAGAATAGTGATGAGAGACCTAATCTGTACTACGCTATTACGAATCCGATTACGGGTGAAGAAATTTGGCCAAAAAAGACAGCTGTTTGGGCATATTCAAGAGAAACTCACGAAGAAAATGTAAAGGCTAATTTATTGTATTGGGGTTCAGATGGTAAATCTCGATCTCCACGAAAAAAGCAGTTTATTCAAGACGCCAAGCGAGTGGTACCACGTTCAGTATTAAATTATAGCGAGGTAGGAAGCACCCAACAATCTACACTAGATTTCCTCAAGTTGTTTGATTCAAATTACGTCCAATACACAAAACCTAGGGATCTGATTTCTCGATTAATACAATACGGGAGTAACGAAGACGATATCGTGCTAGACCTTTTCTCGGGGTCTGGAACTACCGCGCACTCTGTAATGGAATTAAATGCAAAGATTGGGTCTAATCGTAAACATATACAAGTACAACTCCCAGAACCGACAGAAGAGAATACGGATGCAAATAGAGATGGATATAAAACTATCGCTGATATTGCTAAAGAGCGAATTCGACGTGCGGGTGAAAAGATAAAAGCTGATTTTGCAGATAAAATTTCCGAACGTAAAGAGAGCTTCGATGCTGGATTCCGTGTATATAGGTTAGCTGAGAGCAACTTCACTAAATGGCAGAGTCAAAGTGATACCAACCAGGATTCGCTTCAGCAGCACCTTCTAGATATTCGTGAAAGTAGTAATGACGCGGCGACTGAAGAAGATCTATTAACTGAAGTCTTGCTCAAACAGGGCATCTCCCTCACCGCTCCGATCTTCCACGCTGATGTCGCAGGTCTTTCGGTGTGGACTGTCGGTGATAATCTAGTTTGCGCATACCTCAATGAAAAGCAAAGGCCCAACCTAGATCAGCTGCGAGCCATCGCCGCTAACGAACCCGCAAAACTCATTGTTTTGGAAGATGCTTTCCAGGGTGATGATGAACTCAAAACCAACCTTCACCAAATCTGCAAATCACAAAAAATAGAATTGTGGACTGTCTAGTATGCAGGAGCGACTCAATCAATTAATCAGTGAGCTAGGAGTTGCCGAAAAAGAGGTTATTGAGAAAAATTACCTCAATAAGTTACAACTATGGGCGCGAATTATTGATGAAGTTGAAGCGGGCCTTCCTTTCATTGAAGATATCTCCAATTCAACTCAGAATTTCAATCAATGTAAACAGCAGTTTGAACAGATAACAAACAGCATTCAAGGACTGAACATTGCTCAGGATGCGGGTCGCGTGACACAAATACAGCAATATGTTAACAACTTCAAGCAGTATTTCAATCAACTCGTTGATCTAAAACAAAAAATTCAGGCTGTCACGGAAGACAAAACGGATATCAATGCCTTGAAGCGGGTCGTGGCTGACGCTAAAAAACAGCGACAAGAGTTTGAGAAGTCTTTTCAAGACAGTCTCGAAAAGCAAGCGAGCGGCTCTCAACGAGTGCTTGCGGCTCATTTTAAGACGCGACTTATGGAAATCAAAAAAGATCCTCATACAAATCCGGAAGAGTGGCTAAAAACAAGATCCAAGTGGTTGATTTCACTTATATTAACGATTGTCGGATTCGCAATAGCTTATGTGATTCTCATCAAGACAAGTAGTATCCAAGGATTTGAACTAGCCATGCTTGCACTTAAAGTTGCCGTAGTAACAGTGCTTTATCTTCAATACCACTTTGCTACTCGCAACTATCATATTTATGCTGATATGGTCGCTCGATACGAGCACCTAGCGGTGATATCTGAAACAATGACAGACTTTACAGCTGCTTCGTTCCAAAATGAAGAACTGAATACGGCAGTGTATACGAATGCCGCAAAAACATTATTTAGTGAAATAAACACAGGCCATACGAAACAAGTCTCCGGAAGTGACTCAACGCTCGTGGAGAATGTTATTAATCAGCTACCGAGAGTGAACTAGATAAATGAAGCTAAAATTTGATCCAAATCAACAATACCAGCACGACGCTATAAATGCGGCAGTCGATCTTTTTGAGGGGCAGCCACAAGATGCCGGGAATTTTTTGACAAAGCTACAAGAGCGAGAAGCGAGCGAAGGTATAAAACTCCTCAAGCTCGATGAAGTTGGCGCTGTTGGAAATAACCTAGTTTTAGATAACCAAGCAATCCTACAGAACCTCCAGCGTGTCCAAAACCGAAATGGTTTGCAGGTTAACGAGCAACTTGCAAATGATTCACTAAACTTCACTGTTGAGATGGAGACCGGTACCGGTAAAACTTACGTGTACTTGCGCACCATTTTTGAAATGGCAAAGAAGTATAATTTCACTAAGTTCATCATCCTTGTACCGAGTGTGGCTATCAAAGAAGGTGTGTCAACGAGCATACGGCTAATGCGTGAACACTTCACTGAGCTATATTCCATACCATTCGATTCATTTACATACAGTGGCAAATCATCTGAAGAAGTACAGGCTTTTGCCACGAGTACGAACGTACAAATCATGGTCATGACGATTGATAGTGTTAAGGGCGACAAAAACACTCGTGTCATCCACCAAACGCGTGACAAGCTGAACGGTCTTAAGCCAATCGAGTACTTAGCCGCTACGCAGCCTGTTATCATCATGGACGAGCCGCAAAATATGGAATCCGTCCTGTCGCAAAGCGCTATAAGCGATCTCAATCCATTGTGCACCTTACGCTATAGCGCAACACATAAGCAGGAACACAACGTCATATACCGACTAGATCCAGTCGACGCGCATGAACAAGGATTAGTGAAGCAGATTGTCGTAGCAGACGTAGTGCAGCAAGGCACGGACGCGAAGCCATATATCAAACTCATCGACGTAAAACGCGACCCATGGCAGGCGAAGTTAGAGCTTGTTGTTCGCACCGCTCAAGGCCTCACCCGCAGGCAAATTAACGTCAAGCAACACCAAGACTTAGCGATGATAACCGACAATGACGCATATGCAAATAACTGGCGCGTTAGCGAGATCAACCTAGAGCCTGCAAGCATAGAGCTGACTAATCATGGTATTTTGATGCTCGGTGAATCCATCGGTGATAACAATAACTCAATCTATCGCGAGATGATCCGGGAAACTATCAAAGAGCATTTGAAAAAAGAAGCCCTTATGCGCGATCAAGGCATAAAAGTCCTTAGCTTGTTCTTCATTGATAAAGTGGCGAATTATCTTGACTACGATGACAATGGTGCAGAATTTGAGGGGCAGTTTGCCAAATGGTTTGACGAACTATTTATCGAGGAACGAAACAAACTCGAAACATATCGGGAGCTTCTGCCACATGAACCGCGCGACTTACGACGAGCGTACTTCTCTGTTATGAAAAAAGGCGGGGCTAGCAAAGTTGTTGACAGTAGCGAGCGCGGCAACCAGAACGACTTTGACGCCTATGACTTAATTATGCGCGACAAAGAGCGTCTACTAAGCCAAGAAGAGCCTGTGCGCTTTATATTTAGCCACTCAGCCCTGCGTGAAGGATGGGATAACCCGAACGTATTCCAAATATGTGTGCTGCGTGAAATGGGCGCAACCATAGAACGTCGTCAGACTATCGGCCGCGGCCTTCGTCTACCAGTTAACAAAGATGGCGAGCGCGTTGCGGAGTCGGCAATTGCGCAACTTACCGTTATAGCAAACGAATCATACCGCGAATTTGCCGATAGCCTACAAAAAGAATATCGCGAATCGGGCGTCAGTATTGGCGTGGTACGCCGCGAAGAGTTTAGTAAGGTTGAAACTGCTAACTCGCCGGACGGTGAGAAACTTGGCTATACCAACTCGCTTGAAATATGGAACCATCTAAATAGGTCTGGTTTTATAGATGAAGGTGGGCGTGTTCTGCCAACATTTGCCCCTTCAAACTTAGGTTTTACTCTAAACTTACCAGATAGATTCAAAGATTACGAAGGTGATGTTATAAATATCGTCAGTAACTGTAGGGTGGAGCGCTTCATCAAACAAGCGAAGCAGCGTCAGGCGCGCACACTCAATAAACAGATTTTCGATGACCCTGTATTTGAAGAGTTTTGGCACAAAATATCCGGACGAACCACCTATCGAGTTCAAGTTGATCGTCAAAAGATTATCGATGATTCTGTGCGAGCCATCAAAGCAGAGCCGTATATTGAGCCTTTGCGGATCCAGGTAACTCGGTCGGGCGTAAAAGTGTTACGCGGTGGTACAAGGGGTGAAGAACTTGGCGTGCGATCTGCTGATCTAAAGGGTACCTATGACTTGCCCGATATCATTAAGGAGTTGCAAGAGGCAACAAGCCTAACCCGCAAAACTCTGGTTGATATACTCATCCAAAGCAACCGTCTGCAGGAATTCATCCATAATCCGAATGACTTCATCCAGATGGTAAAGCGCAACATCCTGAACGTAATGGCAGCCTCCGTAATCGACGGCATACAGTATGAAAGAATCGCCGGAAGTGTATACGAACTGCGCGAGCTTC
>WBZP01001298.1_pt1 | contig 10884 bp, 11 predicted proteins | sample 5204301 | NCBI WGS metagenome assembly WBZP01 (sample SAMN12412401, study PRJNA552823) | activated sludge metagenome | isolation source: activated sludge from nitrification reactor of wastewater treatment plant... | place: USA: Pennsylvania | collected 2017
AACAAACTCAAGCAGTTCCGCCGAGTCGCCACCCGCTATGAAAAACTCAAAGCCAACTTCCTGGCTTTCGTCACCGTCGCCCTCATCGTGATCATGCTCCGCTAGCAATTTTGTGAACACGGCCTACCTGGGCCTGATCGTATTGATCCCCCTCAGCACGTTATTGCTGAAGGCTTTGACCCTGAGTTGGGAACAATTCTGGTCGGTGATCAGCGCGCCGAGAGTGCTGGCCTCCTACCGGGTGAGTTTCGGCCTCTCCTTCTTGGCCGCCGCCATCAACGCCTTTTTCGGGCTGATCTTTGCGTGGGTGTTGGTGCGCTACTCCTTTCCCGGCAAGAGGATCGTGGATGCGCTGGTGGATCTGCCTTTTGCCTTACCCACGGCGGTCGCCGGTATCGCTCTTACCGCCATCTATGCTGGTAAGGGTTCGTTGGGGCAATGGTTGGAACCCTGGGGTCTGAAGGTGGCTTTCACCCCGCTGGGTATCCTGGTGGCGATGATTTTCATCGGCCTGCCCTTTGTCGTACGCACGATCCAGCCGGTGTTGCAAGACCTGGACCGCGAACTCGAAGAAGCTGCCGCCAGTCTCGGCGCCAATCGCCGTCAGACCCTGGCATTGGTGGTACTACCGGCGATCCTGCCAGCGCTGTTGACCGGTTTCGTCCTTGCCTTCGCCCGCGCCATCGGCGAATACGGCTCGGTGATCTTCATCGCCGGCAACGTGCCTATGGTGTCTGAGATCACTCCCTTGCTGATCATCACCAAGCTGGAGCAGTACGACTACGCCGGTGCCACGGCCATCGCCCTGGTCATGCTCGCGGTCTCCTTCGTGCTGCTGTTTCTTATCAATGGATTGCAGATCTGGGCCGAGCGCCGTCGTGGGGGAACATCGGCATGAGCGGAACCCCGGCCACCCCTTGGACTACCCAGGCTCGTCGGCGCCGAGAACCTCTCGCTACCCGGGATCCAGCCTGGGTGAAGGCGGTGTTGCTCGGCATCGCCCTGGGCTTTTTCGCCCTCTTCCTTCTGTTGCCACTGCTCACCCTCTTTACCGAGGCGTTGCGCAAGGGATTTGGACTCTACCTTGCCGCGTTGGTAAACGCCGATGCCTTGGCGGCGATGGCCTTGACCCTCTTGATCGCCGGAGTGGCGGTCCCCCTGAATCTGACCTTCGGGGTCGCGGCAGCCTGGGCCATCGCCAAGTTCGATTTTCGCGGCCAGGCTCTCCTCATCACCCTGATCGACTTGCCCTTCTCGGTTTCGCCCGTGGTAGCCGGTCTGATCTATGTGTTGCTATTCGGCGCCCAGGGTTGGCTCGGTCCCTGGCTGAGCGAACATGGTTACCAAATTATCTTCGCCGTACCCGGCTTGGTCCTGGCGACGCTGTTTGTCACCTTTCCCTTCGTCGCCCGGGAACTCATTCCCCTGATGCAGGCCCAGGGGCGGGAAGAGGAAGAGGCGGCCATGGTGCTTGGAGCCTCGGGTTGGCGGACCTTCCGCCACGTTACCATGCCGAATATTCAATGGGGCCTGTTATATGGCGTCATCCTGTGCAACGCCCGCGCCATGGGCGAGTTTGGTGCCGTCTCAGTGGTGTCCGGCCACATCCGAGGGCGGACCAATACCTTACCGTTGTACGTAGAAATCCTCTACAACGAATACAATTTCGTCGCCGCCTTCGCCGTCGCCTCCCTGTTAGCCTTGCTTGCCTTGTTGACTTTGGCCGCCAAGACGCTGGTGGAACGGCATAGTCGCCGATCATCCGGCCAAGATCATGCCAGCCAAGGGGTCATCTCATGAGTATTCAGGTGCAAAACATCGTCAAGCATTTTGGTCATTTCACCGCCCTCAACGACGTCACGCTGGATTTCCCCAGCGGCGAGCTGGTGGGGCTGCTCGGCCCCTCGGGCTGCGGCAAAACCACCTTGCTGCGGATCATCGCCGGGCTGGAAACCGCCGACGGCGGTCAGGTGTTTTTTGATGGGAAGGAGGCCTCGGCTACCCAGGCCCGCGAGCGCCGGGTCGGCTTCGTGTTCCAGCATTACGCGCTCTTCCGCCATATGAGCGTATTCGACAATATCGCCTTCGGCCTAAGGGTCAAACCACGCGGACAACGCCCCAGCGCCGAGAAAATCCGCGCCCGCGTCGGTGAACTGCTCGAGCTGGTGCAATTGACGACCCTCGCCGAACGTTCCCCCAGCCAATTATCCGGCGGCCAGCGTCAGCGCGTGGCCCTGGCGCGCGCCCTGGCGGTGGAGCCGCGCGTGCTGTTGCTCGACGAGCCCTTCGGCGCCCTCGACGCCAAGGTTCGCAAGGAGTTGCGCCACTGGCTGCGCACCCTGCACGAGGCGTTGCCTATCACCAGTATCTTTGTCACTCACGATCAGGAAGAGGCGCTAGAGGTGTCGGATCGGGTCGTGGTAATGAACCAGGGACGGGTCGAGCAGATCGGCACCCCGGATCAGGTCTACGAACATCCCGCCACCGCCTTCGTGTACGGCTTCCTCGGCGCGGTCAATCTGTTTCATGGTCGCGTACATGGGCAAGACTTTCATGTGGAGAGTGGTCGCTTAGCCTTGACCCACCCCCACAGCTTTGCCCCCGACGCCGAAGCCATGGGCTATGTCCGCCCCCACGAGTTACACATTGAAACTGGGCCCTCGGTAGACGGCGCCGGCATCGAGGCGCGAGTAAATCGGGTACTGACCCTCGGCTCCACCGCCAAAATCGAACTCAGCGGAGCCGGGCGGCAAGCCAGCGGCCGTTACGAGGTGGAGTTGTCCCGGGAACGGCTGGCCACCTTGCGTCTGGACGCGGGACAACGGGTGCGCCTGCGGCCGGAACGGCTGCGGCTGTTCGCGCCGGAGTCTCGACCTGGAGGCTGAGGAAATGAACTTCCAACAACTTCGCATCGTCCAGGAAGCGGTTCGGCGCCAGTTCAATCTGACCGAAGTCGCCAATAGTCTGTTCACCTCCCAATCGGGGGTAAGCAAACACATCAAAGATCTGGAGGATGAACTCGGCGTCGAGATTTTTATCCGCCGGGGCAAGAGACTGCTGGGTCTGACCGAACCCGGCAAGGAATTGGTCGAGATCGTACAACGACTGTTGCTCGACGTGAAAAATATGCGCCAGCTCGCGGAACAGTTTTCCAACCGTGAGCAGGGCCATCTTCGCATCGCCACCACCCACACCCAGGCCCGTTATGCCTTGCCATCGGTGGTCAGTCGTTTCAAACAGCGTTTTCCCAAGGTCCACTTGGCCCTGCATCAGGCCAGCCCCAGCGGGATTGCCACCATGTTGCGCCACGGCGAGGTCGATCTCGGCATCGCCACCGAATCCCTAACCGGCGAGGCAGAACTCGTTACTTTCCCCTTTTACCACTGGCATCACACTGTCATCGTGCCTGAATCCCACCCTCTGGTGAGACTGACCCCGCTCAGCCTCGAAGCCATCGCCGAGTATCCGCTCATCACCTACCATGAAGGCTTCACCGGGCGTTCCCTCATCGATGCCACCTTCGCTCGCGCCGGACTGGCCCCCGACATCGTGATCTCGGCGCTGGATGCCGATGTCATCAAAACCTATGTCGAATTGGGTCTGGGTATCGGCATTATCGCGGCTATGGCCTATGACCCCAGCCGGGATGACAGACTGCGCCTGATCGACAGTGCCCATCTGTTCGAACGCAACATCACCTGGATCGCCGTCCGCAAGGGCGGCTATTTGAGAAATTTCGCGTACCGATTCATCGAGTTATGCAATCCGGAATTGAGTGAATCCCGGGTTCGCAGTGCCAGTGCCCTGACGTCATGGCTGGAATCGGATTGAAAGCCGCCAGGATCCCATACCTGTTCTGGATAGATTTCATGATCTTGGCGCCCCCGAACATGGGGTGGCGACATTTGCGGCGAGAAACCTTCCCGCAGGCCGATCTTGAACATCTCGCGGCGGAAACCTAACCTGAGCAAAGTCGAAGGAAGGCCGACCATCCCGGCGGCCGCCTATCCCCTGTCTGAACAAATCGCTGTGTCAGGCGAGTTCGGCAACCACCCCCTTAACCCGTCGATTACAGAAAATCCAACTGGAATTGGTACTGTTCCTATTCGGACCTCTCTCGTCTCTGCGCCTCCAGGGTGGAGACCGGGGGAAGAAGGCGGTAATCCGATAATAGCCAGACCCGGCCATTCCAACAGATCCTGGTTTTATCCCTTTAACCTTGCCGCCCGCCTCTATTCTTCATACGCTATGAGTCCGAGTCTCCATCAGCCAGCCGAGGGTTTTTCCATGGCCACCGCCCATGCCGAGCAAGCCAAGATCAATATGATCAAACAACAGATCCGTACCTGGGAGGTGTTGGATCAGCACGTCATCGCTGCGATCGAGGCGTTGCCCCGAGACGCCTTTGTCCCGGATTACCTGCATAATCTCGCCTATGCCGATACCGAACTCCCCCTGGGCGAGGGCGAGTCGATGTTGAACCCCAAGGTGGAGGGGCGCTTACTCCAGACCATGCGGTTGCATCCCAACGACCGGGTGTTGGAGATCGGCACCGGCAGCGGCTATTTCACCGCCTGCCTGGCCCAGTTGTCCCAACGGGTGATCAGTTATGAATTGCGGGCCGATTTCGTGGCGGCCGCCCGGGAGCGTCTCGCCCGCTTCGGTATCGCCAATGTGGAAGTGCGAGAAGGAAATGGCCTGGTGGCTCAGATCGAAGGTGGTCCCTTCGACGCCATCGTCCTCACCGGCTCAGTGCCCCGGGTTCAGGATCTCGATGTGCTGAAGACCCAGGTCAATCCGGGGGGAAGACTGGTGGCCGTGGTCGGACGGCCTCCGGTGATGGAAGCGATGCTGTTCACCCGGGTGAGGGAGGACCAGTTCCGTAGCGAGAGTCTGTTCGAGACCCAGATACCCCCTCTGCAAGGCCTCAAGACCGTATCAGAGTTCATCTTTTGAGGCGGCCATGCGGGAACTGACCCCGGAAGAGTTGCAGGACTATCTCGCGAACCCGGCCAACTCGCCACGCCTGCTGGATGTTCGCGAGCCATGGGAGTACGGGATTTGTCGCATCGAGGGCGCGGAACTCATCCCCATGCGTCAGATCCCCCAGGCCCTGGGCCGATTGAGCCCCGCCGAAGAGATCGTGGTGATCTGCCATCACGGCATTCGCAGCCGCCAAGTCGCCCTTTTTCTCGAACGTCAGGGCTTTTCCAGGGTCATCAATCTCAAGGAAGGCGTGGCTGGCTGGGCCAGGGATGTGAACCCGGCCATGCCGACTTATTGAAGATCCATCCCATCACCGCCTATTCCCGGAACCACCATGTCAACCCGCATCTCCCGTTCTCTTCCCCTGGAAAGACTCGTTGTGGCCGTCATCGTCCTGGCCGGTTCGAGGCTTCCCGCCGCCATGGCCGCCCCGCCCCCGCTTCTCCTACCCCTGGAGACCCGTTATGCCCAGACCCTCGAAGGCCTGACCCTGACGGGCAGCTACCGTTACTTTACCGATATGGAATTGCAGGAGGCCGATCGTTTCGACGGCTGGTCCCTGGATCTGGACCTCAGCCTCCCCCTCAATGACCGCTTCCAGCTCTGGCTCTCGCTCCCGGTCTATACCCGGGGACAGGCCCGACTCACCAACCCGGGACAGCCGGATACCGGTCGGGAGATCGACATCAAGGGCAACGGCGGGGTCTATAATTTCACGACGCTGAATTTCGAGCACCAGCTGGGGTTTGCCCGGGATTCGGGCTATAACCTGGGCTATTACCTGGGTCTGGGGATGGTGGTGGACCCCCTGGATACCAGCGCGGCGAAAGGCGATGTATATAACCACCGGGGACGCATGACCCAGGGCGGGGTGAAACTCGATGGTACCGCCTGGGGCGATTCCATCCGCTGGTTGGGCAACTTCGGGCTGCGTTGGTACTGGCAGACGGACGATCTCTCCCCCAGCGGCGACAACTTCACCTACTTCGACCTCAAAGGGGCGGCCATCTTCCCCGCCTGGGGAGAGGGAGTCCACCCCGTCATCGAAGCCACCTATCTGGGGGATTTCGGTCAGTACAACGCCTTGACCCTGAGTCCGGAGCTGATTCTGACCCTGGGACCGGATCTTTCCCTGAAGGCCGGGATACCCGTCGGTCTGGGTGGTGAAGGCAACCAGTTGGGCGCCACCGCCCAGTTTTCCTATCGATTCTAAACGGCTGGGGGAGCGACCTCGAGGGCGGGGCCTCCCAGCGACTTGGTCTTGCCTGGGGGCAACCTCTGGGTGACGAGGCAAAGCAGCCGATCCAGCGCCCCACGGTTGCTCGCCACGGCCAGACGGCCGTTCTCCCCGATCACCACCCGCTCGTTGGCCTCCTGTAACCAGCGGATCATCAGGGTGGCCAACTCCCGCCAACCGCTGATCTGCACCGCCGCCTGACGCTCCAACAACAGACGGCTGATTTCGGTAAAGTTGAACATATAGGGCCCGAACACCACGGGGAGACCCAGGGCGGCGGCTTCCAACGCATTATGACCACCATGCGTGACCAGACTGCCTCCAATAAAGGCCGCGTCCGCCGCCGACAACAGGATAGGCAGCTCGCCCATGCTGTCGCCGAGGAACACCGCCGTCTCCTGAGTGCATGGTTTGGATTCGGACCTCATCACCAGGGGCATCTCCTGCCGACGTATCATCGCCGCCACCTTGGCGAAACGTTCCGGATGGCGCGGCACCAACACCAGCAGGGCCGCCGGAAGTTCGGCGCGGATGCGCGCCTGGGCCTTGAGCATCAACTCCTCCTCCCCTTCATGGGTGCTGGCAGCGACCCAGACCGGACGATCCACCCCCCAGAGCCGGCGGAAGACATGCCCATGCTCCTGAACGCTGGCCGGTATCCTGACATCGAATTTGATGTTGCCGGTGATCTTGACCACTTCCTTGTGGGCCCCCAGGGCGAGAAAGCGCTCGGCATCCGTGGCCTCCTGGGCGGCGATCAGGCTGATGTTCTGTAGTGCCGGACGGATCAGCCACTTGACCCGTCGATAGCCGGCCGCTGAGCGGGCCGATAATCGGGCATTGGCCAACAACAGGGGAATCTGGCGTTGCGCGCAGACGGCCAGCAGATTGGGCCAGATCTCGGTCTCCATGATGATGACCAGCTCGGGTTGGATGCGGTCGAGAAAACGCGAGACGAACCAGGGGATGTCATAGGGAAGGTAGCAGTGCAGCACCTCCTGGCGAAACACCTGAAGTACCCGTTGGGAGCCGGTAGGGGTAGTGGTGGTCACCAGGATGGGACGCTCCGGATAGAGCCGACGCAGCCGTTTGATGAGCGGCGTGGCGGCCTGCACCTCACCCAGGGAGACCGCGTGCACCCAGATCGCGCCGGGGGCCGGGGGTTGAGGGGCGCGCCCGAAGCGTTCGCGCCAACGCCGCCGGTACTCCGGCGCCCGCAGGCTGCGCCAGAGCAGCCGTAACAGCGCCAGCGGCAGCAAGAGGACGAGCAAAACACTATAGAGGCGCCGGACCATGCTCATTCCCGACCAATGGATGACACCGCCGCGACATTCTCCGCCAGATGGGTTGGATTGATGGTGCCCAGGATGACGCTGCCGACCCCTGGAGGTTCGAGTGCGAAACGCAGCGCCCGCCCGGCGGCCTCCGGCCCGGAGAGGTGCCCGCTCGACAGCGCCTTCTTGATCAACACCCCTTTTCCAGCCTCATGGGCCGCCTGAATCGCCGGACGCTCCCCGATGTGGTCCTGATTATAACTGAGCATCACCAGGTCGCAGACCTCCACCGCTCGCAGTGCCCCCTCCAGGGTCTTGGTGGAGATACCCTGGGCGCGGATCCAACCGGCCTCCTTGCAGCGGTTGAGCGTATCCAGGACCGCTGTCTGTTCCAGGATGGCCAGGTCCTGGCCGTTGGAGTGGATGAGTACGGCGTCCAGATAATCGGTGCGCAAGCGTCTCAGGCTCCTTTCCAGGCTGTCCCGGGTGGCCTGGGCGGAAAAGTCGAAACTGGATCTCCCGTTCTCGAAGCTTTCGCCGACCTTGGTCAGGATCACCCAATCACTCCGTGGCCCGGGCCGCAGACGACCGAGGCGTTCCTCGCTGCAACCATAGGCCGGCGCCGTATCCAGGAGGTTGATGCCGAGTTCCCGGGCCTGCCCGAGCAGTCGCCCGACCGCGGCGTCATCCGGCAACTCGAAGGGTCGGGGATATTTGACCCCCTGATTGCGGCCGATCTTCACCGTACCCAGACCGATGACGCTGACGCTCAGACCGCTGCTTCCCAGGGATCGCCGTTCCATCATTCAGGCACCTCCGCGGAGGCAGAAGAGGAGGGTTGCAGGAGAGCGACCAAGGCAGGGAGTCCTCCGGTGGGTGGGGATACTTACAGAATACGCCTGGAGGTTATCTTCTGTTGAGAGGATTGCACCGGATTGAACGCCGCGAAGGATTTGAATTTACGCCCGGAAGATGGCTCTCCCGCTTTCCAACACCGATTCCGTTTTGTTCTGGCCTTTGCTCGTCGGTTGGGCCAGCTTGATATAGCCAGCCGAAGGGAACCGGGGCTCGATTAAAAATGGCCGTTTATTGTTCTTTTTAGGAGAACAATAGGCCAGTGATATGGCATAAAGTTCTCGACAAAAGAACAAAAACCGGGCTATTTTGGCCGAGGCCCGGAAGCCGGACCGGCCTCGTAGTTTGGGTTGCGAATTTCGCAACCCAACACCTCTCGTCGATGTCGTTTGAAATCTTGGGTTGACGAGGTCAACCCAACCTACGCCGCTGCCGATGACGGGAAATCAAACAGGAATTGGAATCAGGATGTCTTTACCGACGCCCTACTGGATACACTTGTGATTTGAATCGGCTCAATCACTCCAGGTTTCCGATAACGCCACGGCAAATGTTGTCGGGCGAATAACCGAACTGTGCACTGGACGGAATGAACCTGACGGGCGGCGCGGAGGATGTGTAGGACGGAACCTCGGCTGGAGCCGCCCTGTTTCGAGGCTCAGCGCGCCGGTCGCACCAGCGCCGCCTCGACCGAGTCCCGTTTGGCCTTGCCGAGCAGTTGCTCGATGAGGGTCAAACCGAAATCCATGGCGGTTCCCGGCCCCCGGGAGGTGATCACCTTACCGTCGATGACCACCGGCTGATCCAGCACCCGGACTCGGGGGAGATTCATGTGATCCAGCACCCCCGGATAGCTGGTGGCGCTCTTGTCCGCCAGCAGTCCGGCGTGGGCCAGCACCTTGGGCGCGGCGCAGATGGCGGCGGTGTAGCGGCCGCTGGCGGCGAGGCGTTGCAGGAGCCGATGGATGCGGGGATCCTGATCCAGGTTATCGGAACCCGGCAGGCCACCGGGCAACACCATCATGTCGAAGTCCTGGTCCTGGACCTGATCCAGGGTGGTGTCGGGGAGAAGACGCACCCCGCGACTGGCGACGACGGGGTGTTGGTCGAGACCGGCGGTAACGACCTCGATCCCGGCGCGTCGCAGCAGGTCGATAAGGGTGACGGCTTCCATTTCCTCGCAGCCTTGGGCTAGGGGGATGAGTACACGGGCCATGATTATGAAGTTCCTCCTAATGGTTCTCGCAGATCAAGGGGTTGGGAACGCTGATTATTCGGGTGACACCCCGCCACGGCTATCCGGGTTGAACAGGCGTCCTCAACCGCCGACCTCCTTGGTTTTCAACAGATAAAGCCCTTTCAACATATTGAGCGCCTGACTCAACTGGTAGTCCCGGATCGGCAGCGGCACCTTATCCTCCGCTTCCGGAGACGAGGTACTGGAGGTGGACTTGTCCTTCGTCTTGCCGTTGCCCAGGTGACCACTGAGGTCGGCCTCTTTGATGGTCTTGGACCTGGAATCCTCGGCCTGGGACACCTTCAGCTCTTCGAGCAGGATATCGGGGCGGATGCCTTCGGCCTGGATGGAGCGCCCGCTCGGGGTGAAATAGCGGGCGGTAGTGAGTTTGACCGCGGTCGAGCTGGTGAGGGGGATGACGGTCTGCACCGAGCCCTTGCCGAAGGTGGGTTGTCCCATGACCACCGCCCGTTTGTGGTCCTGCAACGCGCCGGCGACGATCTCCGAGGCCGAGGCGGAGCCTTCGTTGACCAGAATCACGATGGGGGCGCCGGCGAGCACGTCGTCCGGAGAGGCATCGTATTTGAGTTCGGAATCCTCGGTGCGGCCTTCGGTGTAGACGATCAGGCCCTTGGTGAGAAAGGCGTCGCTCATGGAGACCGCCGAACTCAGCACCCCGCCCGGGTTGTTGCGCAGATCCAGCACCAGCCCCTTGAGGTTGCGGCTATTTTCCTTTTTCAACCGGCTCAATAGCTTAAGCATGTCGTCGGTGGTGTTGGACTGGAACTGGGCGACCCGCACATAGGCGAAGCCGTCCTCCAGTATGCGACCCTTGACGCTGGCGACATGGATCACATCCCGCACCAGGGTGACCTTGAAGGGTTTGTCGTTCCCCCGCCGCACGATCAGCAGGGTGACTTCGGTGCCGGGTTTGCCCCGCATCAGTTTGACCGCTTCGTTCAAGGACAGGCCTTTGACCGGTTTTTCGTCCAGGCGGATGATGAGGTCGCCGGTTTGCAACCCGGCCCGCTCGGCCGGGGTATCGTCGATGGGCGAGATGACCTTGATGAAGCCGTCCTCCAGCCCGACCTCGATGCCCAAGCCGCCGAATTCGCCTCGGGTGCCGACCTGGATCTCCTTATAGTCTTCCTCGTTGAGATAGGCCGAGTGGGGATCCAGGCCGTTGAGCATGCCGCGGATGGCATTTACGCCCAGCCGGGGATTCGATCCATGAGCCGCGCGGCCCCGGGCCTCCACTTCAAACCACATGGCGCCTTTGTGGGCATGCACGATGG
>WBZP01006187.1_pt1 | contig 10884 bp, 13 predicted proteins | sample 5204301 | NCBI WGS metagenome assembly WBZP01 (sample SAMN12412401, study PRJNA552823) | activated sludge metagenome | isolation source: activated sludge from nitrification reactor of wastewater treatment plant... | place: USA: Pennsylvania | collected 2017
AACGTTGACATCGCGGTGCTGGAGATCGGCATCGGTGGCCGGCTCGATGCGGTCAATTTGGCCGAGCCAATGCTTTGCGCCCCCCAGGCGTCGAGGCGGTCGGTGAGCTGACCACCGCACTCGAGCGCGGCGACGCCGACGCCGTGGCGGAGCGGGCGCGTGGCCTCGCGGCAGCCGTCGGCTCGCCCGCCGGCGACGCCGACGCCCGCGAGGCGATCGAGCACCTCGTCCGCGCCATCGCGGCGAACCGGCGCGCGCTGCTCCCGCTACGCGCGCTCGCTCTGGAGCTGACGCGCGCGGCTAAGAACCCGTGGCGCACGCATGGCGTCGATGTCGATCCGCGCGGCATGCTCGCGTCACTCCCCGCGAGCGAGGTTCGGTCGGTGCGCATCGATCCGGCGGTCACGCTGTCGGTCGAGACCGACGGTGTCCTCGGAAAGCCGACGCTGGACGGCGACACGCTCCGATTCACGCACAGCCGGAAGACCACGGCGACAGTCGAGGGACCGCACGACCGGCTCGCGCTTCTCGAGCGGACGTTGCCGACGGACCACCGGCTGATGCCGGACGAGCTGACCGGCGCACTCCTGCCAGTCGATCTCGGTGAATTCGCTCAAGCGCTGGCCGCGCGACAGGACGAGATCGATGAACTGCTCGCCGCTGGCCGTACCTACGTCGAGGCGGTTGAGCGGCTTGTGTGCGCGCTCTACGGCGTTGCCCCGGCGCTCACCGACCGCGTCGTCGAAAGCGCTGTGCGCCGCGCCGGAACGGTGGCGAGCAGCGACTACGCCTGAGCCGGCCTCACAGCTATCGAAGTGATGCGCCCTTGTGTTGGTTGCAGGTCGCGCACAGCACCTGGAGATTCTCGACGCTCGTCGCCCCGCCCATGCTGAACGGGATGACATGGTCGAACTGGATCTCGAAGTTCGATCCGCACTCGACGCACCGGCCGCGACACCGCAGGAGGTGATTCGCGCCATCCTGCGCATGCAGGTCGATCTGCTTTGGAACGGCGGCATCGGCACCTACATCAAGGCCTGCACCGAACGCAACGCTGAAGTGGGCGACCGCAGCAACGACACCGTCCGGGTGGACGGCCGCGATCTGCGTGCGCGCATCGTGGGCGAAGGGGGCAACCTCGGTTGCACGCAACGCGGCCGCATCGAGTATGCGATGACCGGTGGTCGCATCAACACCGACTTCATCGACAACTCCGCAGGCGTCAACACCTCGGATCTCGAAGTCAACATCAAGATCCTGCTCGCAGGACCCGAGCGCGCCGGCCGCCTCGCGCGCCCCGCTCGCAACAAGCTGCTCGCCGGCATGACGCGCGACATCAGCGCCCTCGTCCTGCGGAACAACTACCTGCAAAGTCAGGCGATCTCGACACTCGAGGTGAACGCTGCCGCGCGCCTCAGCGAGTATCGGGGCCTCATCCGCTCGCTCGAACGCGCGGGCGACCTTGACCGCGGCATCGAGTACCTGCCTGGCGAGGACGAATTCGCCGATCGCGCCAAGCGCGGCGACGGTCTCACGCGCCCCGAACTCGCAGTCGTGCTCGCCTACAGCAAGATCTGGTTGTCCGGCGAACTGATCGACTCCGACGTGCCGGAAGACCCGTACCTCTCCGAAGAACTGCGGCGCTATTTTCCGGAGGCGCTGCGCAAGAGATTCGCGCGCGACATCGATCAGCACCGCCTGCGGCGCGAAATCATCGTGACGGCGACCACCAACAGCCTCGTCAACCGCATGGGCCCGGTGTTCGCATGGCGCGCCATCGAGGAAACCGGGGCGTCGATCGGCCAGATCGCGCGCGCCTACACGATCGCGCGTGAGGCCTTCGCGATGCGCGACACCTGGCGCGCGGTCGAGGCGCTCGACAGCAAGGTCCCGGCGAGCGCGCAATACCTCGCCTACGACCAGACTGCGCGCAGCCTGCGCCACCTGAGCTACTGGCTGCTGACGCATCGCCGCCGCAATCTGCACGTCGAGCGCACCGTTGCCGAGTTCGGGCCCGGTGTCCACGAGCTCGGCGCTTCGCTGCCGGGAGTCGCGACCGGTCTCGTGGTCGAGCACAATGCGGCGCGCATCGCGCAGCTGCGTGATGCCGGCCTGCCCTCCACGCTCGCGGAACGCATCGGTGTGCTCGAGTCGATGGAACCTGCGTTCGATCTCATCGAGCTCGCCGCGGAGAATCGCATTGCGGTGCGTGAAGCAGCGCGCGCCTACTACTCGATCGGCGCAGCGACCGGTCTCGACTGGATCCGCACGCAGATCGGTGATCTTGCCGTCTCCGGCCCGTGGCAGGCGAGCGCGCGCTCGGCGCTGCGCAGCAGCGCAGCTCGAGTCCATCGCAAGCTGGCTGCGCAGCTGCTGCGCTCCGCCGGGCGGCGGCGCGGTGCGGCGCACGATCCGCTCGCCGCCTGGGTCGCCTCGAAGGGCGACGACCACGCACAATGGGTGCGCATGCTCACCGACATGCGTGCGAGCGAACATCCCGATTTCGCGACACTGTCAGTCGGGGTCGAGGCGATCCGCAAGCTGGCCGATTGATGCGGATCTCGCTGATCGTCACGACGTACGAGCGGCCCCACGCGTTGGCAGCAGTGCTCGCCACGGTGGCGACACAGCAGCGGGCGCCCGACGAAGTGCTCGTGGCGGACGACGGCTCGGGTGCCGCAACGCGCGCCGTGGTGGAACGCTTCGCAGCGCACTCGCGCGCACCGGTCGCTTACATGCGCCAGGAGCACGCGGGCTTTCGTGTCGCGCGACTGCGCAATCTCGCCATTGCCGCGAGCCGCGGTGACTACCTCGTCCTCATTGATGGCGACATGCTGCTGCACGCCGATTTCATCGCCGACCACGCTGCCGTCGCGCGCCCCGGCGACTTCGTGCAGGGAGTGCGGATTCCGCTCGACGACCCCGGCACGCAGGCGGCACTTGCAACGCCAACGCTGCCCGCCTGCAGAGCCACGCCACGCGGCACGAGGGGCTTGCGTCGCCTGTACGGACTGCGCAGTCCGTTGCTGGCGCGGGCCTGCAGGAAGCTTGCGAACCCCGTCGTCGCGATCAAGAGCTGCAATTTTGCGCTCTGGCGCGCCGATGTCGTCGCGGTGAACGGTTTCAACGAAGATTTCGTCGGCTGGGGCCCCGAGGACAAGGAGTTCGCGGCGCGCCTCACGCATTCCGGGTGCTCACGCCGTACGTTGATCTTCGGCGGCATCGCGTGGCACCTGCATCACCCGCCGGCATCCCGCGATCGCCGCGCGGCCAACGACGCGCTCCTCGCCGCAACACTCGCCGACCGCACGATCCGCTGCCGGCACGGCCTCGACGCTCACCCTGCAAACCCGGCGGCCTGGCTGTAAGCTTCGCCATTCGCTGTCCGATTTCCCATGGAGTCTCAGGTGACCCGCAAGCTCATTCTCGTCCGCCACGGCCAGAGCGTCTGGAATCTCGAAAACCTCTTCACCGGCTGGACAGATGTCGACCTGACCGAACAAGGCCGTGCGGAAGCGCAGCAGGCGGGTGCGGAGATTCGGCGTGCGGGCCTCTCGATCGATCTCGCCTTCACTTCAGTGCTGAAGCGCGCGATCCGCACGCTGTGGTACATCCTCGACGAGACCGACCGCATGTGGGTGCCGGTCGAGCGCAGCTGGCGCCTGAACGAGCGGCACTACGGCGCGCTGCAGGGCCTCGACAAGGCGCAGACCGTCGCACGGCACGGCGAGGCGCAGGTGAAAATCTGGCGACGCAGTTACGACATCCCGCCGCCGCCGCTCGCCCCCGACGACGAGCGCCATCCGCGCTTCGATCCGCGCTATGCGGAGGTCGATCCGGCACTGCTGCCTGCCACCGAGTCCCTGAAAGACACGCTTGCGCGCGTGTTGCCGTTCTGGAGCGGGCGCATCGCCCCGCCGCTGCGCGCCGGGCGCAACGTCATCGTGGTCGCGCACGGCAACAGCCTGCGCGCCCTGGTCAAGATGCTTGAAAACGTGTCGGAGGCGGATATCGTCGAGCTGAACATCCCGACCGGCGTGCCGCGCGCCTACGAGCTGGACGCAGATTTGCGGCCCATCTCGAGCCGCTATCTCGGCGATGCGGACGCCATTGCCGCCGCGGCCGAGGCGGTCAAGCGCCAGGCGTCGCGACAAACCGCTCGCTAATCGCCCCCGGGCGGCCCATCGGGGCGCTTGTTGTGCGCAGCCGCCCAGCCATCGTAGCGGCCGTGAAACTCGGCCGCCATGTCATTGAACTTGCGACTCGTCGCCTGCATGTCTGACACCGAGAGCCGGATCGAGCGCTGCGCGTGCACCGCGTAGCACAACTCTGACTGATCGGGCACGCGCTTGTACTCGGCGGCAAAACCATCGCGCACCAGGCGCTCGACGACGCGCTGCGCAGCGTTTTCATCCGGCAGCCCGAAAAAGAACACCACGTCGTGCGGCTGGAAAGGGTCCGAGCCCTGCGCCCGCAGCTTCTCGATGAGCTTCGCGTCCCAGCTGTGCGCCGGCAGGTCGCGGGCCTTCTTGATGCTCATCCAGATACGCGCGAGCGCAATTCCGCCACCGAGCAACAGCAACAACAGGTAGGCGATTCTCATGGTGTCACGCGCAGCGACGGCTACCTCGCGTACTGCGCCTTCCTCTTCTCCAGGAAGGCGGTGATGCCCTCGCGCCCTTCTGCGGTTGCGGCCTGCGCAGCGATCGTTTCGCTCTCGAGTGTGAGCTGGGATTCGAGCGCACCGAGCGCTGCGACCGCGAGCCGCTTCGAACGGCCGAATGCGCCTTTCGGCCCCGCCGCAAGCTTGCCCGCGAGCGCGAGCGCCGTATCGAGCACTTCGCTATCGGGCGCGACCTGATTGACGAGACCCCATTCGAGCGCCTCCGCCGCCGTGAGTGCACGATTCGTCAGGATCAGCTCCATGGCCCGTTTGGCACCGACGGCGCGTGGCAACAGAAACGAGGTGCCACCGTCCGGTGTCAATCCGACGCCGGTGTAGGCGAGCGAGATCTTCGCGCCTGCCGCCATGATGGCGAGGTCGGCCATCGCGACAAGTCCGACGCCTGCGCCGGCCGTAGTGCCGTTCACCGCGGCGATCACGGGCGCGTCCATCCGCATGAAGCGCGCGATGGCAGCGTGCAGGTGCGTTGTCAGCTCCTTGAGATAGGGTTCGATCGGCGTCCCGCTGCCCGTCATGCCGCGCAGGTCGCCGCCGAAGCAGAAGGCCTTTCCGGCACCGGTCAACACGACGGCGCGTACGGCCGGATCCGCCTCGCAGCGCAGCGCCGCCGTCAGCAGATCCCGGCCCATCCCGAGATCGAGCGTATTGGCCGTCTCCGGGCGGTTGAGCGTGACCACAGCGACTTCGCCGCGGATGTCGACCAGCACTGTCTCAGTCATGTCGGTTCCTCATTCGTCGGGCGCGATGGTGACCTTGAGGCCATCCACCGCGGGGGTGAAGTCGATCTGGCACGAGAGGCGCGAGCGCGCATCGTAGTGGGACAGCTCGGTGAGCAGGTCTTTCTCGTCGGACATCGGCGCTGGCAGGCGGCTCGCCCATTCGGGATCGACGTAAACATGGCAGGTCGCGCAGGAGCACATGCCACCGCAGATCGCCGCCACCCCATAGTCCAGTTCGCGAAGCACTTCCATGACCTTGAGGCCCGTCTGGCTCTCGACTTCGTGTTCCACGCCGTCCCGATCGACGACCTTCAGCACCGCCATTTACACTCCCCTCGGTCAAAGACTTCTATTATGCATGAGGGACGCGAGGACGCGCGCGGCACGCTCCTCGGCGGCTTGCTCTGCGGCACTCGCTGCGACCGCCACGCGGCGCGCCCGGTACCAGAGGAAGACAAGCAGCTGAAAGAGCCAGATTGCCGCGTCGAGCACGGCGGGCGTCGTGATTCGCTCGAGGCCGAGCGCCGCGAGCAACCGGGGAAGGTGCGGCACCGCCTCCGGATGGTAGGCGAGCACGCAGGCAACGTCGTGCAGCGGATCGGCGAGCGCCGCATATTCCCAGTCGATCAGCCATAGCCTTGTGCCGCCGTCCACAAGGTTCGAGCCGTGCAGGTCGCTGTGCGTGAGCACCGGGCTGCGGGCGGAGGCGCCTGAATCCCTCCAGTGGCGCTGCGCTTCGGTGAGCATTGGCTCGAGATGCCGCTGCTCTTCAGGAGCCGCCGCAACGATGCGCCGGACATACCCGCGGGCGAGCACCGTCGGGTCGAGCCGCGCAAGACCGGGTGCCGCTCGGGCGTCGATTGCCTGCAGCGACGCAAGCTGTGCACCGAGTCGATCGATCTGCCGTGGGTCAGTGAAGTCGGTGGCTGTCCAGCTGCGGCCCGGGGCGTATTCCGCGATCAGGAGACCGCTCGCGATGTCGGCATCGATGACGCGCGGCGCGACGCCTGCGTCCGCCGCGAGACGCTGCGCCATGGTTTCGGCGCGGCGATCGATCGCCAGCAACGAGTCGTACGCGGTACCGAGGCGTACGACGTAGCGCCCCTGCGACGTCGTGACGCGGAAGCTGCGGTTCGTGAGGCCGCCCGTCAGGGACTCGACCTGCAGGGGCACGGCGGTGTCTGCGCCGGGAACCCGCGAGAGTACGTCGGGGCCGGGCGTCGCGCTCATGCTCCCTCTGCCTCACGAAACTGCCGCAGCCAGCTCGCAAATCCGATGGCCGCTATCACGAGATAGGTAAAGTACAGCAGCGCCACCAGCGCGAGACCCTGGCCTGCGTAGAGCACGCCGAGTGCAGCATCGACGACGATCCAGTAGAGCCAGTTCTCGATGCGTGCGCGTGCTGCGAGCCAGGTCGCGAGCAGGCTCCCGGCCGTGCACGCGGCATCCAGCGTCGGCTGCGCAGCTTGCGTGTAGCGCACGAGGCCCTGCGACGCGGCAAAGGTCAGCACGGCGACCGCGACCCATGCGGCAAGATGCCATCGCCACGGCCACCAGCCCACCTTCACGTGCCCGCCGGCATCGCGATCGGCACTCCAGCGCCAGAAGCCATAGACCGCCATCGCCACGTAGAACGCCTGCAGCAGCGCCTGCAGGGGCAAGGCAGATCGCATCGACAGCCACGCGAGGCCCGCCGAGGATGCCCCTCCATACACCCAGCACCAGCGGCTGCGCCGCACGGCCAGCACGACATACACGAGACCCAGCGCGACCGTGATGCCCTCGAGCGGCGAAGTCATGCCTCGTAGGGCCCGATCACCTTCATGACAAATACAGCTTTCGAGTCGCGCTCGAAGGTCGGGCGCACTTCCGCCTGCAGCGCGGCCCACACCCGCTCGTACGGGCCGAAGATCTGGGTGCTCAGGCTGTTGGTCACGATCCTGAGATCCGCGTGCCGGTTCAGCCGGTCGATAAAATCCTGGATCGGCGGTATGAACTGCGCATCGAGCGGGTAAAGACTGACTTCAACACCAATATCCATCAGGGCTCCAGTCACTCGAAGTGAAAATCGAGGGTGATGCCGACGAGCCGTCCATCGGCGAGCTGCACGTAACGCCGGTCCGGAAAGTCCGGTGGCTCATTGCCAAAGTAGAATCCGCGCATCGCGTACTGTTCGTCAAAGAGATTGCGCGCGAAAGCCGCGACCGACCAGCGCTCGCGCGCGTAGCCGACGCGCAGATTCACCACCCTGTAAGGCTGCGACCGCTGGTCATGACTCGTGTCGAAGTAGAAATCGTCGACGCCCTGCAGGTCGGCGCGCGCGAAGAAACCGGGCGGGCTCTCGTACGCGAGCGTGAGTGAATACTGGTACTGCGGCGCGTGCGCCTGCCCGCGGCCGTCGAGGGCTGCGTCACGCGCAGGATCGCCGGTGCGGTAGCCCAGGTAGGCCGTCTCGAGAAGCCCCAGTGTCGTGGCAACCTTCAGGCGCCGCGTCACCGCCCAATTCGCGCTCGCCTCGAGACCGTAGTTCCGGCCACGCGCCGCGTTGTCGGTGAAGAACACGTAGGACAACGGATCGCCCGGCACGAGCTGCTGCGACGTCGCGACCTGCTGCGATTCGCGACGCATGTAGAAAAACGACGTGCGCGTCGACCAGCGCTCGTCGGGCGCACGCCATGCGAGTCCTGCCTCGGCATTCCACAGCGCTTCCGGCTCGTAGCGGCGGCGATCCGCGGGCACGGCTGCTCCGATGTTGAATCCACCGGCCTTGTAACCGCGCGCCAGCGTTGCATACCACGTGCGTGTGGCGCTCTCCTCGAACGAAAGGCTCGCGTGCCCGCCCCACATCGTGTCAACCGGGGCGAACGCACTCGTCTCGCCCGAGAGCACCTCGCGATCGTGGTAATCCGCGTCGCGCCGCTCGGCACGCGCGCCGAACGACAGCACGGTGCGCCGCGCCGCACGCCAGTCGATCTCGCCGTAGAGCGCGAGGTTCGTGGCGCGATAGTCGCTCGTGAGCAGGCGGTAGGCCACGCCGCTTTCAGAGTCGCGCTGGTCGTTGCGCTCCCCGACATCGAGCGCATAGGCGCCGGCTATCCAGCCAAAACCGCTATCGTCGGCCGACCTCTTCGAGACGAGTCGCAAATCCTCGCTCGTCGAGCGCCGGCGGCGCGCGAAATGGCTCGTGTAGTCGTAGGGCGTGTAAGGACTCCAGGCGGCATCGTTGCCCCAGTCGCCGTCGAAGCCATAGCCGATCTTCGAGTCGGCATGAGTCGTGACACTGCGCAGCTCGAACGGAGCATCGCCCTTCCAGGCGACATGGACGGCGCCCGCTGCCGAGCGCTGCCGGTCGACGCCCGGGTGGTCGGCCAGCGTCACGCGCGAGTTGTCGATCGAGAATGCGTCGTAGCCATCGTCGATGTCGACCAGCATGGCGGTAAAGCCGAGCTCGAGCGCTTCGATGGGTGTCCAGTGCAGCCGAGCGCGGAAAGTATCCTCGTTGTAGCCATTGGTGTCGTCGCGCCCGAGGAAAGCATTCCTGCGAAAGCCATCGCTCCCGTAGTGATGGGCGACGAGCCGGAATGCTGCATTTCCTGCGTCGTCGATCCTGCCGCCGATCACACCCCCCCCGCCCCAGGTGCCAAAGTCGCCCGCCGTCGCCTCGCCACGCAGTTCGAATTCCGGCCGCGCGTCGCGCGTGCGGATGCTGACGAGGCCCGCGAGCGCGTTGGCGCCGTAGGCCGTGCCCTGCGGGCCTCGCAGCACTTCGATCTGCTCGACGTCGTAGGTCGTCGCCGGCATGCCAACACCCGAGAAATCGATGTCGTCGATGAGGAAGCCGACTGAAGGATTCGGTGCGCCCTGATATTGATCAAGCTCGCCGATGCCGCGCAGCTGGAAATACCGCGGCCGCGCCGTACCCGCCGACCAGTTGAGATTCGGCACGAGCGGCATCACATCCTCGAAGTGCTGCAGCCCCGCCCGCGCGATCGTCTCTTGTGGCAGAACCGTGACACTGGCGGGAAGCGCGTCGACCGCAATGTCGCGCAAGCGCGACGTGACGACGAGGACCTCGTCGAGATCTTCTGCCCGGACAGTGGACATGGCGCAGACGAACGCCGTGCCGACGATGCGTCTGAACTTCCGACAACGGATACTCATGCCTGCTCCCTACGCCGGTATTAGCCGGATCAGGTTCAACGGGTTCGCCACCTGGCGTCTCAGGCCCCGTACGCGGGCCACCCCAAGGATGTAACGCGTATGTTAGTGGTCGTGCGGCGAAGTGCAAGTGGCTAGAATTGACGCCATGAACCGATCACTTGCCGTGTTTCAGGTCGATGCGTTCACGCGGCAGCGCTTCACCGGCAATCCCGCGGGCGTCGTGCTCGGTGCCGATGCGCTCTCGGATGAGGACATGCTCGCGATTGCGCGCGAGCTGAACAATGCCGATACGGCGTTCGTCTCGGCACCTGACGGCGCCGATCACGACCTGCGCGTGCGATTCTTCACGCCCCGCACCGAAGCCGCCTTCGTCGCCCACGCGACCGTCGCCGCCCACTACGTCATGTCGCGCCGGCCCGGGCCAAGGCGCCTGCGGCAGAAACAGAAGGCGGGTATCGTGGAGGTGGAAGTACGCGGCGAGGGAGACGCGCGGCGCATTGCGATACACCAGTCCCCACCGCCAATCGGCCGCGAGCTCTCGTCGCGCGAGCGGCTTGCCGTGCTCGACGCACTCGCGCTCTCGAGCGGCGATCTCGACGGCCGCTGCCCGCTGCTGGTTTGCGGCAGCGCCAGTACGCGCCTGATGGTCGGAGTGCGCGGCGCCGAGCAGTTGCGGCAGCTCAAACCCGATGCCGCCCGGCTCACCACCCTGTCAGCGCAGCTCGGGGCCGCCGGCTATTTTGTATTCACGCTGGCCCCGCAGGTGCCCGACGTTCTCACGGAGGCGCGCATGTTCTGCCCCGCGATCGGCATCCCCGAGGATCCGGTGAGTGGCAACGCCTACGGCATGCTCGGTGCCTACCTCGCCGCGCGCGGCCTCGTCGAGCGCAGCGGAGACCACGCGCAGTTCAGCGGCGCGCAGGGCCATTACCTCAATCGCCCTGGCCGGGTCGATGTGGAGCTCGATTACGAGAATGGCACCGTCGCCTCGCTGCGCGTCGTCGGCGACGCCGTACTCGTCTTCGAGACGAGCCTCAGTCTCTAGCGCCGATGTCAGAGCTGCGATTCGAGCCGGCTCTCGCGCTCGCGGACCTGCCGCGGGGCAAGATGCGCGCCTGCACGATCGATGGCCGCAGCGTGCTCCTCTGCCACACGAAGGACGGCCTGCACGCGGTCGACAACATCTGCACGCACGCCTACGCGCGACTCGACGAGGGCTGGCTGCGAGGCCACAAGCTCGTCTGCCCGCTGCATGGCGCCGTGTTCGACGTGCGTGACGGCAACGTGCTGAAGGGGCCGGCGACGGTGCCTCTTCCTGTT
>WBZP01007110.1_pt1 | contig 10882 bp, 7 predicted proteins | sample 5204301 | NCBI WGS metagenome assembly WBZP01 (sample SAMN12412401, study PRJNA552823) | activated sludge metagenome | isolation source: activated sludge from nitrification reactor of wastewater treatment plant... | place: USA: Pennsylvania | collected 2017
CATGCCGCCATATATCCCAATGGGATTTATTTGGTTATTACTTGTTTTACTTGTAAAATTTTTAATCAAATCTGATAGCATAGCTTTAGTGATGGTTGCGATCCCCGGGGTGCCCGTCCTTTTATTTTTGTTGTTTTGGGCGGGGATGGCTATACATCAATTTTTTGGAGGCCGTATAAGATTGCAATAAATAATTATTACAGAAATAAATTGATCTTAAATTAAATATAAAAATAAAGAAAAATGAAAAGAAAATTTTTTGGCGCATTGCTAATTGGAACAATATGTCAATTCGGGTTTGCTCAAAACTTTGATAAAGCAAAGTTGGACAACTATTTCAACGTACTTGAAGCAAACAACAAATTTATGGGAAGTGTGGCTGTTTCTAAAGACGGTGCAATTATTTACTCAAAATCGGTTGGATTTTCAGACGTTGAAAATAATGTAAAAGCGAATGATATTTCTAAATACAGAATAGGCTCAATAACCAAGACCTTCACATCGGTATTGGTGCTAAAGGCAATGGAAGAAAATAAAATCAAACTGAATGAAAAACTTTCCAAGTATTATCCGACTGTTATAAACGCAGACAAAATAACCATTGAAGATTTGCTTTACCACCGAAGCGGTATTCACAGTTTTACAGATGATGAAGATTATGTAAGTTGGAGCACACAACCCAAAAGTAAGGAAGAAATGTTAAGCATTATCAGCAAAGGGAAAAGTGAGTTTGAGCCGAATAGTAAATTTGCTTACAGCAACGCAAATTTTATTTTATTATCGTTTATTCTTCAAGATATTTATGGAAAAACGTATGCTGATTTATTGCAGAAAAAAATAATAAAGCCATTTGGTTTAAGGAATACCTATTTTGGCAATCAGATTGCTACAAAAAAGTCTGAATGTTATTCCTATTCTTATAATAAAAATTGGGTAAAAGAAAGCGAAACAAACACTTCTATTCCAATGGGAGCAGGAGGAATAGTGTCAACACCTACAGACCTTACAAAGTTTTACGAAGCACTTTTTTCGGGAAAAATAATATCTAAAAAAAGTCTTGAACAGATGACGACTTTAAAAGACGGTTTTGGTATGGGTATTTTTTCATTGCCATTTTATGAATTCAATGGATTAGGACATACAGGAGCAATAGACGGTTTTAGTTCGATGCTAGCCTATTTTCCTGAAAATAAAGTTTCATTTGCTTTAATTTCTAATGGTGATAATTATAATAACAATACTATTTCTATTGCTGTTTTAAGTGCAGCGTTTAATAAACCATATGACATTCCTGATTTCAAAACATACAAAGTTACACAAGAAGAAATAGATACATATTTAGGAACCTATATAACAACAGAGATGCCACTAAAATTGACCATTACAAAAGAAGGAGAATCATTAATTGCACAGGCAACTGGACAACAACAACTGCCACTTGAAGCAGTAGAAAAAAACATATTTGCTTTTGACAGGGCTGGAATTATTTTGGTATTCAATACCGATACTAAAACGGTTGTTCTCAAACAAGGCGGAGGAGAATTTACATTTAGAAAAGAATAAGAACAAATTGTTAATTTAGGCGGGGAAAAATGATTTTGGACACTTCTATAAACGTTTTGGAAAACAAAAAAGGAATAGAAACTTACGTTTATAAGTAAGGTTTACAAAGTAATAATGGAGACTCTTATTTGGAACCAATCATCAAAACAATCGCAAATTTAGTTCAATTGGCTGCCAATTAAATACCGCTACATATTTTTTCGTATGAATCTTAATCTCTAGATTAACAACGAAGAAAATTTTTTAATATGCTCTTAAAGTTAACCCATTACTTTTCCAACCACTTCTTAAACTCAGGGCTCTTTTGTCTGCTGGTGTCTATCTCTATTCTGTGATTAGGTTCGCGGAGACGTATGATGAGTTTGGAATTTTCTACTGGTTTGACAGACTGAATTGCGTCCAGATTGATGATATATTGTCTATTGGCTCTGAAAAACTGCTTGGGGTCAAGTAACACTTCGACATCGTCAAGCGATTGGTTGTCCAATGAATATTTCTCCCCATTAAATAATATGGCATAATTGACCACTTCTTTAACGAAGCATGCAATTTCTTTTGTCCGAATAGGGATCCATTGATTTCTAAAGTTGGCGATAAATTTATCTTTATATCTGGCAATATTTTCAGGATTTGTAAATGAAGATATCAAACTATTAAGATCGGAATAGTCATAATTGCTGTTTTTAGCTATTTTTTTACATTTTATTATTGCTTCATTAAGTTCATCGTCTTTGACTGGTTTAAGGATATAGTCTATACCATTTCTTTTAAATGCTTTCAAAGCGTATTCATCATACGCTGTAGTAAATATAACCGGGCAAGTAAGCTTGAAATCATCAAAAATATCAAAACTTACACCATCACTAAGTTGTATATCCATAAATATTAGATCAGGCTCCGCATTTTCAGAAAACCATTTTCTTGCTCGCTTAAGACTAGAAATTATGGTCAGGATTTCTATATCCGGAGCTACTTTTTTTATTTTATCTATGAGAAGTTTAGCAATGAGTTCCTCATCTTCGATAATTACTGCTTTCATATTTTAAGTATTTTGTATGAGTGGAATTTTTATTATAAAATAAATATCTGAGTCTTCAATTATGACAGGTTTTCGGGTGAGATATTTATAAAGAGTTTTGAGTTGCTCCAATCCTTTTTTGTTAGATGTTTCAACATTTTTTTTAGGTTGACTATTATTTTGAACTATCAGGTACTCACCCTCTGTAAATATATTGATAATTAAGGGAGTATCAATATCTATAATGTTGTGTTTGATGGCATTTTCCATCATGTTTTGCAAGGTTACGGGCGCAATCAAGTGCATCGAAAAGGCGTCATCTACATTGATTATCAATTTTAGACCTTCTCCAAATCTTGTTTTTTGTAACTGATAATAAGTATCCACAAATGTCAACTCATCTTTCAATGGTACGGTCTCCAAATCACCATTCTTCAGTATATACCGATACATATCTGACATTTTACTTAAAAAATTACTTGCCAGGTCTTGATCCAAATTAATTAATGCAGATAAGGAAGTAAGTGAATTGAATAAAAAATGAGGATTGAGTTGTTGTTTCAGATTGTCAAACATCATCTGTGCCTTTTCTTTTTCAAGATTATGTGCTTTTACCCTTAGCATATTAAAATCTTCTTTTACTTTTATTTTTGCAGAAAAATATCTCCATAAGCCCCATATAAATAAAAAAGATACTAGACCAATGAACCATATTTGTTTGTAAAATGGAGATGCTATTACAAATGGAAAAGTTACTTCTTCTGATGTCCAGTTATTACTCTTATTTATTGCTCTAAGCTTAAATTTGTATTTGCCGGGAGTTGACTTACTAAAAGTAATTTCACTTGCACCCATATTTTGATTCCATGTGGAATCTGCTCCGTCTAGTATATATTCAAATGTATGCGGAAACGATGACGGATCCACCAGCAAGCCAAAGCTAATTTGTAGGTGGTTTTCAATGGGACTAAGTTTTATTAGTTTGTCTGTATTGAAAAACACTTTATCGGCAATCCTTACACTGTTGAATGAAGGTTTTATTATTTTTGAAGATATATACAAGTTCTCAGGCGACACTTCAAATATATCATTGCCAACCGTAGCCATCACCACACCATCAGATCTGGTAGTAAGTAAATTTGAATAATTCAATTTGTTTTCCCCATAAGGAATTTTAAAATTTAAAAAAATATTCTTCCTTGGATTAAAAAGTGTAATTTTATTCCAATAGAGTCCCCAAACATTGCCGCTGCTATCTAAAGTAATCGAATGAAGATCTTTATCTGCCATCCCGTCCTTATCTGACCACATCTTAAATTTTTGTGTATTTAAATCGTACATCCCTAAACCTACGCCTTTACAAGCCAACCAAATCTTTTCCTGACTATCCATTCTGATATCAGAAATATAGCCTGTTTGATTATAAAGAGCTTTATATATAGTAGAGTCTATCCACGATTTTTGCCCATCATGATGAAAGACAAGATAGTTACTAAAGGTTAGTCCAACTATAGAACCGTTACCTCTTTGAAATATTTTACTTAAACCATTTCCAATAAATACAGAATCTGAAATCCATTTTTTTTCATTTGTTTTTTCATTCCAAATTAGAATTCTGGATTCGTCATGAAAAACCCAATGAGGTGCTTGATACTCTCCAGTTGGCCGAAAATTTTTAATGACATCCAGCACTGAAGGAACAAACAAAAATTTAGTATTACTTGCATCTTTAGACCAAAGACCTGTATCTGTAAGTAAAAGTACTCCCTTAGGCTGAAAATATACCCTTTTTACGAATCTTGGGATTTTATTTAGATAATTGGTTTTAAACTCTTCCAAACTATATTGAAAAAATGTATGAGAAGCTGGAAAATAATGTATCAAAAATGGACCATTCGTTGTGATCCACCAACTATTGTCATAAGGATTTTCTACTGCTTCTTGAATTTGAAAAGAATCAAACAGTGTAATTAAATGGTTTATTTTTTTCCTTTTGTATATCTGTGTTTTTAAATTACATGTTGAAAGACCATTTAAAGTACCAAACCAAATAGAATTATTTTCATCTTCATAAGCTGCCCAAAAGAAATTTGAACCTATGTCATTACTTTTTTCACTATTTTTTATATCAAATGATTCATTATTGTTTTTTTGATCAATTAATCGAAGATTATAATTCCAATCACTCAGCCATATCTTACCATCACTAGTAATTAAACTAGATGTGACACTTAATTTTGGTTTTGTTTTTTCAAATTCTATAATTTTAGTTTCTCTCGAAGTGCATGGGTCATAACTAATCATTTTTTGATTTGTTTGATCAAAAAACCAGCATTGACCATCTTTTGATTTGGTCAATCCTCCTACTGAACGTTTTCCATATAATGGGTTAGAAGGCTCGTTTATGTTGGTAGTTAAGATATCATTTAAATAATCCCACTTTCCAATACCATCAGTAAATCCTATCCAAAAACAATGATTTTCTTCGTCAAATAGCATTTTGTTTTTTGATACACCATATGAATTCAATAATTTATCATTTTTATCATATTCTTTCCATTTTTCAAAGCTATCGGTCGTTTTGTTGTATCTTAATATGCTACCAACACCACTGATGTAAATTTCATCATTGCTGCTACAAAAGATATTTAAAAAATAATTGAACTTACTTTGAGCATATGGAAAATATACTTTAAATTTTCCTGTTTGTGGATTGAAACTAAAAATACCATTATGTGTACCTCCCCAAAGCTTTCCTGATTTTTCTGAGGTGAGACATGACACCGTATTACTTACGAATCTACCGTTTTCTCCTATTTGTTTAAAGTTGTAAAAATTTTTACCATCAAATCTACTTAATCCAGTTTGCGTTCCTACCCAAAGTATATTGTTTCTATCTTTATGTATATCAAAAATAATATTGTCGCACAAACCGTCCTTTTCTGTTAAATTATAAAAGTCAATACCGCCATCCTGTGCATCTACCACAGAAAACCAAATTAGAAAAAAGAATAAAAAGCCGATAAAAAATTTCAAGATTCTAAAATTATGTAATAAAAATAGGTCTGCAAATATAATGAGACTTTGAATGATATACATATGGAATGAAGCTGAACAGTAGTTGATGTCATTTTAATAGTCGAAATAGATCTTTTAAAAGTACGAATATAAATGTAGATGTTTATTATATACTGGTTGGTTATAACAGGTATATTGACAACACTGGCATTATTCATTCATGATACTTTTCAGAACAGAAATCACACCATTTAAGATTTAATTCTGACCATTTGGAACACTAAATTTTGAAAGCGCCTGCTATTGAGGCCATCTTTGTGTTATCAATTTTGGTAATAATTCTTAAAATTAAATAATTTATCATGCGTACATTTACCTTCCTTTTTCTAATTTTAGTTTTTACAAATTCTGTTGATGCACAAAATGTAGGTATAGGAAACACTAATCCACAATCTACTTTGGATTTGAATGGTTCATTGAGAATAAGATCACAAGAAATTTCTACATCCAATAATCAAATTACATTACCAATCGAAGTAGGAAATCTAATAATAATACATGAGAACAGTGCACCATTTGTAGTAATTGATGCTAACCCCATTTCAGGTAGAAAACTTATAATTGAAAACTTTACCGGTATAAATGGTAGTATAGGGGCAAATTTAACTCCTATACCTCAAGGAATAAGTGAATATATGGTGACGGCAAATCTAACCTGGGAATTAATTTCAAAAGAAAATATTAATGCTTGGAATAAAAATGGAAATGTAAACACTAACCCAACTAATGATTTTATTGGCACTATTGATAACAAGCCATTGAAAATTAAGACACAGAATGCGGAACGAATGTTAATAAGCGAAAATGGAAATATTGGAATTAGTAATAGCACACCAACAGAAAAACTCGATGTATCAGGCAATATAAAAACCAATGGAGAAATAAAGCCAAATGGGTTTGCGGGTCAAGCAAACCAAGTACTTACCAGCAATGGCAATGGCACCATGCAGTGGGCAAGCCCTGCCAGCAGTGAAGAAAGTTCAGGCTCAGGTACATGGGGAGATTGTGGTGTGAATGGTATTACGGCATACCAGCCGGTTGGAAATCCCAATGGGTCATTTAATGATGAATTTGCGGAAAGTGTATCGATTTCCGGTGACTATGCCATTGTCGGTGCTGGTGATGATACTGAAAATGGGTTGTTATTTGCAGGATCTGCTACCATTTTCAAAAGAAATACAGCATCTGGAGTTTGGGAGAGTCAAGAAAAGCTATTAAATCAGTCTCTTGCTTATGGTGATCAGTTTGGTACTAGTGTCTCCATTTCTGGTGACTATGCAATTGTTGGTGCTTATCTAGATGATGAAGGAAGTGGTCTGGATAATAATGGGTCTGCAACCATCTTTAAAAGAAATACAACTACCGGAGTATGGGAAAGTCAAGGCAAATTATTAAACCAGGATGCTGCAAACTCTGATTATTTTGGACACAGTGTATCCATTTCAGGCGACTATGCCATAGTTGGTGCATATCAAGATGATGAAGGAAGTGGTTTAACTGATAATGGGTCTGCTACCATCTTCAAAAGAAATACAACCACAGGAGTATGGGAGAGCCAAGGTAAATTGGTAAACCCAAGCGCTGAGGACTCTGATTATTTTGGATACAGTGTTTCCATTTCTGGTGATTATGCCATAGTTGGTGCAAATGCAGACGATGAAGGAAATGGCTTGGTGGATAATGGTTCTGCTTCAATATTCAAAAGAAATGCAAGCACCGGAGTTTGGGAGCAAAACCAATTAAAACTAACAAATCCAATTGTGGATAATAATGATTATTTCGGATCCAGTGTTTCCATTTCAGGTGACTATGTTATTGTTGGTGCTAATGCTGATGACGAAGGTAGTGGGTTAACTAATAACGGCTCAGCTACTGTTTATAAAAGATATGGTGAAGTGTGGCTCGAAATCCAAAAATTTACAAGAGCAAATCCAAAATCAGGTGAATATTTTGGACAATCTGTATCAATTGATGGAAATTCGAAACGATTCTTAGTCGGTGCTTATGGAGTAGGTTCTCAAGGTCTGGCTTTTTTTGGTAAAGTGAAATGATGGCAATAACACTGAAGGGGTTATTATGATCCAATAACTACTTATGTTTGTTATTTATAACTTAATATCGGTACAATTTAAAGCTAGAGCAACGCTCACTTCGCATCAATTGTAATTCTAGTGAGTAAAATACAATTTTTTTATCTATGATAAAATTAGAAAAAAGATACCTGAAAAAAACCAAGTTTTTTTCAGGTATCTTTTACAAGTGCAGTCTGTAAGCAGACCCAATTTAGAAAGACAGATTTAATTATCAAAAGACAAAAGTGTACCGACTTACTTTCGTTTATCTACCTTTTAACTAAAATTTACTACATGTTAGGTATATAAAATTTATGATAAGGTCCAATACATTTAAATTTGAGTAATTTTATAGGGATATATAAAGATGGTCTTTTATTTTTTTTACCTGAATGGTTCTATTTGGTTATATTTTTTACTTTATTCTTTTTGGAAGCACAAATAGTTATGTCTACTGCAGCGCACAAACCACATTTTTTAAAAGTATTCTTTTGGGTTCTGGTAGATTTGAACAGGTGGATTTATTTGAGTATTTCCCCAAAGAACATTATTAAAATCTGATTATACATGAAATACATTTTTTGGATATTTTTTGCTTCAGAGACCTTGTTTTTGTTGTGGATGCTTTGGGAAGAAATGAAACTCAGATATCTTACCATGCCGCCTTACATTCCACTCGGATTTTTATGGCTGGGATTGATTTTACTTACAAAATTTTTCTTCAAAGCAAACAAGATTGCATTCATTTTGGTGGTCATACCTGCAATTCCACTCATTATTATGTTGATGTTTCTTATTGCTGTTTATATCTCTAAGCCAACCCGCTTAAATTGAAAACTCTAAAATGAACATTGAAATAAATAATCTGGAATATAAAAATAATCAATATGAATTAGCTGTTTTATTGACCCATCCTAAAAAGGAAACGATCCTCATACTATCAAAAAACTTACCTGATTCAGCAACACATCTGGAGTACAATGATCAGTCAAATGCAGTATATGATGGCATCAAAGCAGTACAAATTGATGGTAACAGACTGAATGTAATCTTGAATGAAAAGGGTATTCTGAAAATAGGACACCATTCGATTCAGGTAAAATTATCCTTGACAAAAAAAGATTATAAAGACTTCTTGGAAAACATAAGTTGCATCTTTGATAAGGGCCTAAGCATCACAGAAAAAGCATTCGTTCCCACCAAATCAAAAGCGATAGATTATTCCAAAATCAAATATCTCAACCTTGATAGCAAAAATCTGAGTTTTCCACCCGATGATCTGGACCAGTATATTGCATTGGAGAAACTTTTTATCAGAGATAATACCCAATTAGATGTAAACGCGACATTTTCAGTATTGGCAAAACTCCCGCATCTGAAACAATTGCAGATCACTATTTTTGGTAAAATACCTGCTGAATTAAGTAAGTTGACCGCACTCGAATCATTACATATAGAAGGTGAAGCAAATTTTGAAACCTTTCCGGCAGATATTGGAAATCTAAAAAATCTAACCTACATCTACTTGCAAAGCAAAAAGGAAATCATTTTGCCACAGCAATTCTCAGATTTGACTGTTTTGGAATTTATGCACATCAGGACGAGCAAATGGAAATTGCCGGACAATTTTTATAAACTTTCGCACTTAAAGTATCTGGATCTTTACAACTGTGATATCACGGTTTTTCCTGCTGAAATGCATCAGATGTCACAATTGGAAACTATTATTTTGGGAAGAAATCAAGAGAGAGATGATTTCAGACTTTTTGAGGTATTAGGACAAATAGCGGCATTAAGAACCATTGAAATAGATATCAACAGTCTGCCGGAAAGTATTTCAGCGTGTACTCAGATCGACAAACTTAAAATAATTGGTGATTACGATTCTGCCCGGAAATTTTACATTCCCGAATCATTTGGTTTTTTAACCAACTTAATATCGCTGACATTGGAAAATTGTGTTTTGGATACTTTACCAGACTGCCTGTTTGAGCTGATTTCCTTGCATGAGTTGCATTTGATCAACTGTACCTTCAAAGAGATTCCGGGACGGATTTCCAAATTGAAACATCTCGAAGAAATTTCGATTATTGATTGTCCTGAGTTTTCGGATATTCACCAGGAATTTTCTATGTTGCCATCTCTTCGTAAAATATATTTTGAAAATGTGTCGGCCCTAAAATATCTGCCGACAGAAGTGCAACATCTTACAGGTATCGAAGAAGTATATCTTTCTGAATATGAGAATATCAAAAATGTACCCGACCATTGGATTAATATAATGGATAAATGATATAAGAATGCAACAAAATTTTAACGCTACAATCATGGGTCTGTCAATTATGATAATACCTTTTTTGTCTTGTTGCATTCGTCAACCAAACAATCATCCACAAATGAAGGAGCTAAAATTAAGAAATGCAGAAATTCTTGAGTTAAATACTCCTGACCAATCTCATGAAGCCATATATCAACTTGGTTTTGAATATGAAAGCAAATTGCGTCATGCCATTTTTTATTATCAGCAACATTCAGGCACTATACAAGAAAGCCATCCAAAGGATAACTGTAAGGTTATACTTACCAAAAAACATCATGAACTCCCTAGGTCTGTATATCCTTTGCTGACTCAAGGATATATCGTTGTCCAATTTAATAGATTTGGTTGGGAAACCTATCAGGTGATCAAGGAATTTAAAAAATCAGATACAACATTAAGAGAATGAAAATATTAAAAATATTACTGGGTCCTGAGCTTTTTTGGATCTTTTTATATGGTATAGCTTTGGCTATTGCACGGTCAAACAAAAAAAACGGGTTTGCGTATGACGATATCATCGAAAATGCCTGGTTTTATATACCATTACTATCAGGGCTTATTTTTGGGCTGTATTGGATACCTTTTGTGGCAAAAAACTGGTTGTTGGTTAGAATATGGATAACAGGCATCATCATGGGGCATTTTGTCTTGGAAACATTATTGTCTTCATACAGCCAACAAGGTCCGGGTATCGGTATGGGCTATCTGGCAGGCATACTATTGTTGTTTGTTTTATTGGTTATAGGAAGTATCATTGTTAAACTTGTTTTTTAGAAAAATCATAAATTCAAATAATGAAAATACTTTATATTTTAGCATTGGTTTTTACTG
>WBZP01007112.1_pt1 | contig 10881 bp, 7 predicted proteins | sample 5204301 | NCBI WGS metagenome assembly WBZP01 (sample SAMN12412401, study PRJNA552823) | activated sludge metagenome | isolation source: activated sludge from nitrification reactor of wastewater treatment plant... | place: USA: Pennsylvania | collected 2017
TAGAGCGACCGCATGAAGAGTCCCCTCTTGGCGAGTACCTCCAGCTCTGGCTGAGCGGTCGTGATGAGGCGCGGGGACCGATTCCACAGCGAACACTTGGCGAGCAGACACCGCAGGTTGCGCTGGCCGTTGTCGTCGAGCTTTTCGAGATCACGGATCAGGAGCGTTCCGCTGCGAGCGCGCTGTGCATCCGCGATCAGGGGTTCCATCAGCAGAGGTTCCAGGCATGAAATCTCGATGAGCGGATTGTCCTTCCGGGGCGACATGTCGTGAAGACGCTGGCCCAGAAATCTGCGACCGCTGCCGCTGGCTCCGAGCATCAGTGCGGGCTTGTCCGACTGTGCTGTCGCGCGCATCAGTCTGAGCAGTCGTGCCATCTTGTCCGAGTGGGCGACGACCTCCATTACGACGGCCCTCGCTCGACGCCCAAGACCCTCCGCAGCCGACTCTGCTGCACCATCAGGAGGAATGCAGCGAGTCCCGATGTTGTCGCGAGCGCGAAGAAGAAAGAGTGATGTGGCCACGCTGACCAGTACCTTCCGATGAGTCCCGCGCCGAGATTCCCGAGGGCGATTGCCGCAAACCACGCGCCCATCAGGACTCCCAACAGGCGCTTGGGAGCGAGCTTGGTCACAAGAGAGAATCCGATCGGCGCGACACACAGCTCGGCACATGACATCACGAAATAGCTCGAAAGGAGCCACCACGGACTGACGCGCCCCGTGTCTCCACCGACGAAGGATGCGGCGGACATGACCAGACTGGACGCAGCGGACAGCAGCATTCCGAGCATGAACTTGTGATGACTCGCGAGCGGAATCCGCAGCCACAACTTCGCGATCAGCGGACTGATTCCGATGACGAGCGCTGCTTGGACGCTCTGAAACCACGGCGCTTCGATCCGCATTCCGAGCAGAGACAGAACGGTATGATCCTTCGCGAACAGCGTCATCGAGGAACCATTTTGGTGAAAGGAAAGGAAGAACAGACCCGCAACCGGAAGGAGTACGTAGATCGTCGCCAGTCGATCCGGCTCAGGAGCTTGTGAACGATTCACTTGGGCCTGTGAGTGCTCATGAAACAGAGTCCGTCCAGAAAACATCCACAGGCCCCCCGCGAGCAGACAGACTCCTGCGGCAGTTAGGAATGCAGCGGAATATCCGTAGTGCAGCGTGAGCCATCCGCCGACGAAACCCGAAGGGAGAGCGCCCAGGTTGACCGCCCAATACAGTCGATTGAACGCAAGATCGCGCGCTCGTTCGGTTTGATACAGAGAGCCCACAGCGGCAGTGAGGTTGCCTTTGAAGAGTCCCATTCCAATCGAAAGGAGGACGATCGATAGGGGTAGGAATCCTGTGCTGAGGAGTCCAAAGGAGAAGGAGAGAAGGAGTGCGCCGATGCCGATACAGAGCCAGCGACCGAAGCGATCGGCGATGGCACCACCGACGAGCGGAGTGAAGTACGTTGCGCCCATCAGGACTCCGTACCAAGTGGAGGCTTGCGCTTCGGTGTGGCCGCGACGCTCGGTCAGGTAGAGGACGAACAGAGAGACGAGGGTGTAGAAGGCGAAGCGCTCCAGTGCGATCGTGATGCAGGCAATGAGGAGTGCTTTCCCTCGACGTTTCACAGGGTTAGGAGTCCGAACAGAGTCCGATTGGGAGCCCTGTTGGGAGTCCGTTTGGGAGTCCGTTTGGGAGTCTGCGGACAGAGCTGTGGCTAGGGATGGAGAAGACATAGGAAGCTCCATGGCGGCGACCGCACAAGGCGATGAGACAGACCTTCGCGGGTCGCCTCAGACGAGGACTGACTCGCCTACTTACGCGACGCTACGCTCGGTGACTTCGGTGCGCGCTGCGGTTTCGACCGCGCTCTCTGCTGGGACAGCCTCCGTCGAAGTGATCTTGCGGGACCATCGACTGACCGGGAGTAGGTCAACCCACATGGCGACCTCTTGACGGTGAGGAGGTGGACGAATTTCCGACGACAGGTGGATAAACCTGTCCGTCAGCACTTGCCAATGAACGAATCTTCGGCATGCTTTGTCTCCCTGATTGACGGGCTATGCTTTCCAGGGCTGTGGTCCGTCGGGGATGAGGTCGTCGGGTTCCCGACGGCCTTTTTTGTTTTGAGACGATGAGTTTCTTAGTTCCGTTTGCTTAGAGATCAAACGTACTTTGCTTTTTTTATCAATAGTTTTTATATGTTATCAGCTCCTGCGAGGACGACACGTTGACCAAGAGTGCTTTCAGTGGTAGAGGCCCGATCGATGGAACCTTTGCGATGCCAAGGTCTGGCCGAGCGGCTACTCCAGTATCGGCGCACTCACAAGATGTCTTCTGCTGCGCTTGCTCGTCGAGCAGGCATCACGCCGCAAGCGCTTCACTTGATTGAGAAGGGAAAGAGCATGCCAAGCATGGAGACGCTCGAACGACTGGCCTGTGCGACCAAGCTCAATCCTGGCTGGCTTGGCTTTGGGCTTCCACTGTCAAGCATCGCGCCACAGATTACGATTACCCCCGGCTACGATGCGACGGCGATGGTCGAGGATCTGCTGATGCTCCTCAACGGGTCGTCGTGCGTCGTCGATGATGTCTACAAGTACGTCGATCCGCTGGGGGCCTACGAGTGGCGTAGCATGCTTCGTCAGCCCGGCTTAGCGAGCTTGGTCGCCGATGTTCCTATCACCGAGTTGGTTCAGATCCTCGGGCCGGAGTTGGCGGAGGAGCCGTGTGATGTCATTGCGATCGGCTGCGGCACAGCAGAGCGTGAGATGAAGTTGGTTGGCAAGCTGCTGGGCCGCTCCCGTCGTGATATCCGATTGATACTGCTTGACATCAGTCTGTCGCTGCTCGGGGTTGCGGTGCAGGATGCGGACCAATTTTCCCGCAACCACGGTGTCCCAGTGCTCGCGCTGCTCGGGGACTTCCACCGCTTGCCGGACTATTCGCACCTACTAACCCCCGATCATCCCCGACGGAGGGTCTTTACGATGTTCGGCTATACCTTCGCCAACCTCGACAATGAGGTGCAGTTTCTACGGCGCAGCTTGTCGTGGGTGAACGGTGGTGACTATCTCATTCTGGATCTGCCAGCAGCATCGACCGACTCCGCCGACCCTGCCGAGATCCGGAAGCGCGATCCTGGCCTTGCCCACAGGCGCGGAACCGAGTGGCGGAACAGCGCGTTCCAGTTTCTGATGGGGCCGATTCGGCGCTACATGGATGGAGTGCTCGACTGGAAAGTCACCACGGAGCTGGACCAAAGTTCATGCCTCATTCCCGGCAGCTACGCGGTTGTTCACAAGGCGCTCGTAACGCTCAAGTCCGGTGACAAGAAGCAGTTTGTGGTCGGCTACTCGAAACGCTACCAGCTTGACGAGTTGGAGAAGCACATGGAGAGCGAAGGCTGGCACTTGGTACAAGGCTTGCGCTACGGTCCCGACGAAAAATTCCTGGTCGCCGTTTTCAAGCGTCACGCGCCCAAGCTCAAGATTAAGAGAAAGTCGAAATAGGGTTCCGTGCCTGCGAAGGGGCAAGAAGGCGTGGATTGGGGGGGAGCGGTCGTTCAGGGACGTAGAGGTCGATGAGGTGGACCGCCTGGCTGAGACTCATCAGACGCGATCCCCGTACTGCCGCTGCGCACTACCTACTCTGTACTGCGCACTCTGTACTGCGCACTCTGTACTACGCACTCTGTACTACGCACTCTGTACAACGTACTCTGTGCTGCGTGCGTACTGCCACTGCGTACTCTGTGGCGCGTGCTGCGGCCTCGTGCTTCGGTGAGCGCGGCTCTCGCAGATCGCCTCGACTTGTCCTGAACCGAGCGATCGCTAAGCTAGCGTAGCCAGCCATGGAGCAACCTATCCAGACATGTGTGTTGTGATGAAGTTTATGTCTGATTGAGTGCATTTGTTCTCATTACGACAAAAAATTTTTGATGCGATCAACCGACCAGTCTCCGCACGTAAGTAGATCGCGCATCGGGGCCGATCTTCCCTTAGGGGAACACAGCTAGGTGATGCGCCTAGGTGATTCAGCTACCTGAATACACCTAGCTGAACCAGATAGCTGTGTTAGCCAGTCGATCGAGGTGGTCGATCTGGTGTGTATGTATATTTACAAAACGCATGATAAGCAAAAATTGTGCCTTTCTGAAACTATCCTTTTTATTTTATCAAGTTACGTGACTCTACGTACATCACCAGACCAAACCTACATGCTTGTGAACCAAGGTGGTCGTTTGAGATAGCTGAATCGTCTAGCTGAATCACCTAGCTGAATCACCTAGCTGAATCACCTGGCCGAATCATCTAGTTGAATCACCTAGCTGTTTCATCGATGTCATTCATCTAGCTTCCAAACGCTGGATTTTGGAAATTTGATTGCGATCTGCTCCTTGGGCAATTGAGAACATAAGCTCAATCCTGGTTGACGATCGAGGGCAATATACGAAAACTATGTTTATGAATCGTCGTTGTCGAAACAGAGACTGCAAGCTCGTTCTGCCACCACCGCCGTTCATGAACGCTTGCTCTCTGTACTGCTCTGAGAGGTGTCGAAACCTTGGGCAATATACACTGAGCGACGCAGTGCTCTACGATGATCCCATTGCCGCAGTAAACGAGTTCGGCCTGAGCCGTAACGCATTCTATGCACGATTTGGAACACGCAACGTAAACGAGTGGCGGTTCTTTCCAGCGAAATCGGTAGAACTGCCATTGTCTGAGTTTCCCGCTCTGCCCCGGATTGGTGCCTATCGTGTGCAACTATTTGATATCGGACAGGTTTTAATTCGAGACTCTGAGATGAGGATCTATGTACCTGTTGAGTGGATCAGACAGTTTTGCCGATTTACTGATGGCGGACGGGCCTCAACCAAGCTGAAGTAATTAGATGAGTAACGCACAAACAATCAACGCAGCTCTTCTTGTTGGGGAGGAACTCATCAGAATGTTGGTAAGCTCCCCCAATGGTGCGTATTTCATTCCATCACAGGGATACATTCGCCCAGCGAATGTTCCAACAAATCTGATGGGTTTGGTGATGGTGAATTTCTATGACAGTGAAGGACGCGAGACGCGGACGCGGATACCTATCACCTTGCTGGGCGATGGCACACCGAACGGTTCGCAGCCCATGCCACAGTCGGTGCTACCGCAGACTCAACCGTCTCCACCGACAGTGACTCAGACGCCGCTGTTTGCATTGCCGGGAGCGGCTGGCTCAGTGCGAACAGCGGGACCGCCTGGAGCTGCCTTGCCAATCCCGCCAGCAGCACCGTCGCCACGGGCCAGCGGACTGCCACCGCCGCCACCGCTGCCAGCACAGCTTCAGGGGGAAGCGGCATCGCCCTCTTCCATTGTTGAGTCACACCATCCTGAGCTTGGTCGCGAGTTGCTCATGGCGCAAGCGACGCAGCTTCGATCGCTGACGCTGCAAGCGGAGGAAGCGGCGGGGTCGGCCATCGATCTGGAGAAGATGTCGGTGCTGCGCGACGCGCACTACACCCGCGAGGTGGGCGAGGCGTTCCAGCTCAACTCCGCGATGCGTCGGGAGGTGTTCGCGACGCAGACGGCTTATCAGGAGAAGGCGTTTCGGCAGCTCGACCTTGTGGACGTAGCGGCCCGCCGGATGCTGCGACTGTCCGATGAGGTGGTGCGACGTGTGAAAGACCCGATGTTCCAGCCTGCGCCGCCGCCGCTACCGCCGCCGCCACCGCCACCGGACTATGCGGGTATTGCCATCGCGATGTTCCAAGCGCTCGGTCGGGTAGGGGCGGCTTGGTCGCCCAGCGCGAAGCGAAGGCCGGGTCGCAGAGAGCGTCAAGCGGTGCTGAAGCTGCTCGAAAAGGCCCAGACCGGTAGCCCCGATGGATTGAAGGCCGCCCTCGACGAATTCGCCAAGAAGGGTGGAGCCGGAGCCACGCCCGAGTCAGTCGTAGAGCCCAAGCAACAGCCCGATAAGGACAATAAGACGTTCGCGATATCGAAGAAGCAGTTGCTTGATTTGGTGGAGAGCGGAGCCATCTCAGCATTATCTGAAAATGGAAAACTGGCAGAGCTGATTCGCGATGACAAGCTTGATGACTTTATGAAGATGCTCAGTCAAGCCAGTCAAGCAGAGGAATCCTGATGCGTAACTTTTGGAAGGTGCTGCGTGTGAAGCCAGGTAGCACAAGTGCTCAAATACGTAGTGCATATCTATCTGCAATGCAAAAAGCACATCCCGACAAGGGCGGCGACAAAGATCAAGCTGCGCTTGTCAATCAGGCATTTGGAGTGCTTGGGGAAGAAGAGAGTAGACAGCAGTATAATGAAGAGCGCCGCGCCTGGGCCAGTGAAATTGGAGCATCTCTTTGCCCCGCTTGCGGTGAGGCGAATCGGATTGCGCGAAAGCCAACTCGCCATGAGCGGCTGGTCTGTGGCCACTGCAACACACCACTGGAGATCAGCGATCACACGGTCACTCAGCTCCAGACTCGGACACTGAGAATTGCGGCAGATACACTGGTTCAAGAAGTGGGCTCTGCTTTGCTAGAGCGACTGCGCGTAGAGGTATTGCGGAGGATCGGATGAGAACGCTTCCATCACGAATCGACAAACAACCGTCGGCATCCTTTTTTGCAAATATTTTGGCGTATCTGGCGGAGACGTATCCCAATGCGAAGTTCTCCGATGAAGACTTGGCCAAGCTAAAGCCGATATGGGAAGACCTGTGGCGGGCTGGACGGACGGCAGAGGCCACGGCGCAGACCACCTGCTCTTGCAATGGGAAGACGCTGTTTCCATCGGCCTCAATCGCCGTCGAGTACAAAAAGGGAATCGCGCGTCCTCCGGTGCGTGCGCCTCGGGGGACGATGTATGGACTGACGGACTACCGTGAGTCACCCGCACTGGAACGACAAAAGAAGCTGACGACGGCTGCGGTCAAAAAGGCCGAGGCTGTGAATGCGGACATCCAGAAGTTCGTGGAGGAGCTGCGCCAGAATCCGCCCCGGAGTGAGCGAGCAGCGGAAGCCAAGCGGGCGCGGCTCGGGGTACTTCAGCAGCGACTCGCCGAAGCCATCGACATGGCGAGAGCCTATGCGCAGCAAGCAGCGGTGGCTCGAACCGAGGCCAACCTGGGATGGTCGAGGCACCTGCCGGGCTTGCCCGCCGCGCCGAAGCCGGTCGAGGCCCCCGAGATTGTCGCCAAGCCGAAGGCCAAACAGGCTGCTGAGCCCAAGCCAGACAAGAAGACAGGCCCCGCTGCGCCAAAGCCGGATAAGAAGCCCAAAGACGCCGCAAAGCCAGAGAAGCGCAAAGCGAAAGGCAAGGCAGCGGACCAAGACAAGGACGCAAAGATGCAGGCTGCAATTGGCGCAGCGCTGGCACAGCAGCTTGAACAAATGGGTTTTACAAAGAAAAGCTAATGCAGGCACAGGAAGTCGCATACCAGCTCGTACAGGGGATTCAGAATGCCCTGATCGAGAATCCACCCGATGGGGTAGACTCTGCTTATGCGGAGTCTTGGTTTCAGAGCAACTTCGCTTCTGTGCAGGCGCTCTTTACCAAGACACTGGCCCCGCTGCTGGCACCACTTTCGGAGCGACTGGACCAAGAGAACAAGCTGAAGTGGCATATGCAGAGCGCTGACAGCGTTCGGGCCTGGGCGGCGAAGTCGAACCGCGAAGAACAGGACTGGCTGGTGAGCCGAGTGCTTGCCCACAGGCCGGATCTGACCGACACAGCCCAAGCGATTTCGACTGCGCATGGCCTTGACTTCGACGCGCTGCGAACCCAAAGCCGCACGCTGTATCGGATGGTCCCTGCCGTCAGCGAAGACCGGCTTGTGATCTATGAGGCCGATGGCCTCACCGAGCTGCCAGAGGTGCTGGGACGCGAGGACTTCGTGGGCTTTGCCAAAGCGGCCTACTGGTCAGACGATGCGACGGCCCCGGTGTTGATCGAGCTGACAGCGACGTGGTTCGCCCGCTCGCTGACCGTGGGCGAGCAGCCGGTGACGGACCATGCCGAGCGACTGGAGCAGCTCATTGCGCAGACCAAGCTGGAAGGCATCCAGAGCGAGGAGCAAGCCGAGGAGCGACTGCAAATCCGTCTGCGACTGCTGGCCGAAGCGAAGACGGAGGCCCCAAGGGACCGCTATCTGAACCTGCCAAAGCCGGACCCCAACTTGGCCCCGAGCCCCCGCGAACTGCACGAGCTGCTCGTTCGGGGCGACGAGCCGTCCACCGTACATGACCGAACGCTGGCCAACTTCCAAGCCATTGCAGCGCTGCTCGACAAGCCCAAGGCTGGCGAAGCAGGCACGCTGATTCGCTACACCGGCTGGGGCGGACTATCGGTGGATGCTGCCAAAAGCTATCTGCCGAAGGCCCTGGTTCCCGACGAGAAGGCCATTCTCCACGAATACTACACGCCGACGGCGGTGGCGCTGGATCTCGCGAAGCTGCTCAAGCCTCGCATCGCGCAGCTTCCTCGCCAACAAGGGGAAGTGCTGGCGTTTGAGCCGTCGGCGGGAATCGGCAGGCTGCTCAACGCTTTTTCGATACCCGGCTTTGAGCCGCTCAGCTTCACCGCGATTGAATACAGCTTGATCTCGGCCTCTCTGCTACGAAGGATGCGACCCGATATTACGGTACTGCACTCGTCCTTTGAGCAATGGATTGTGGCTACTGCCGGAAGACTCGATGGCAAGTTTGGCCTGATTCTATGCAATCCACCATTTGGACAGCGCGGAGCAGAAGCCGCGATTGACCCAGACACTGAATTTCGTGAGAAAAAGGCATATGTCTATTTCGTAAGACGCCTGTTGCGACTCTTGGCCGAAGGCGGAATCGCGGTATTCATCATTCCCTATGGATTTATGTCCTCGAAAGCGCCGCAGTTTGTCGCGCTACGCGAGAAGGTGATCAAAGAAGCACACCTGATTGCGGCATTCCGTCTGCCCTCCAACATCTATCCGGGGGCGGGACTCGTCACCGATGCCATCGTCGTCGAGTCACGCGGCGGACAGCTCTCTACGATTCTGCCCGAAGACCAGTATATCGTCGATGGCCAGTATTTTTCTGCGCATCCAAAGCACATTCTCGGCGAAGAGGTCGGAAAAGCGACCGAGGAGTCACCCGATTCAGAGGATGACAAGAAGCCTTTCCGCTATGAGGTCGCTGGCTCTTACCCTGGCTTGCCGACCGAGCCCGAGCTGAGAGCGCGCTGCACCACCTGTCAGGTCGCAAAGCCTGCCCCGACGGTGCCGCCCGAGGTCCGACGCTCACGTCAGCGGCAGGCGGAGCTGCCCGAGTCAGTCGCGGTGGCGTCCTCACTCGGGATGCGCGTCGCGAAGTACCTGGACCTTACCGCCAAGCGCGACATGGCGTCACTGGCCCAAGCCCGAGCCATGCACCGCGAGCTGCTCAACGACGTGCTCAGCTTCACGGCCAGCAACCAAGTGAGCGAACTGGACGACTTCCTCGCAGTGAATGGCATCACCGCACTCACCTCGATCTGGCAGCGCGACGGCAAAATCGCTGAAGTGCTGGCGCAGACGCCTCTCGTCGAGCAGCGCTACTCGGGCACTGACTCCATCGTCGATACCGCCACCTGGCTGGAGCGTCAGCGCGGCCCGTTCACCGAGTTTGCCCTCCGCGAGTTTCGGGCACAGCTCAGCTTCGCCAATCCCGACACGCCGACGCTGGAGGCAGAGCTGGTTCGCGCAGGCTTCGCCAAGGACTTCACGTCACCGCCGGTCTGGATGCACGAAGACGCCTACTACACCGGCCTCATCGGACAGCGCTATTCGCGAGCCATTGCCCTTCGCGCCGATCCGATCGCCGCCAGCCAAGTGGCGCGTCTGCGGTCGCTCATGCGCTTCCCGAACTTTGCCGACATCGATCCAAACCCGAGGCTGACCTGGATGCCGCTGCGGCTCATTCGAGCATGGATGAGCGATGTGCTGCAAAAGCAGGTGGGCGAGCTAACCCGAGAGGACAATCTGCTCACACTCGTCGGCACACCCTACGCATACCTGGAGTCGAAGGTCGGCGAAAAAACCGAGACGGCGGTGCTCTTTGGCTGGCTCAGCATGGACATGTCGCTGTTTCGCCCGCCGTATACCCGGCTCGTCGATGACGAGGGCGAGCAGGAGAGCGCCGAAGAAGCGCTGGAGCGGGCACGACTCCTCTACACCAGCACCAAGGTCACGCACTTTCGCGCCTGGGCGGGCAGTGAACAGGAGCGGATCGACGCCATCGAAGCGGCCTATGCAGCGGTGGCTGGTAACTTCATTGTGCCCACGTTTGATACCGCGCCGGTCCAGATTGCCCGTTGGGGTCACAATGTTACGCTCAAGCCGCATCAGTGCGCCGTGGTGCGCAGGCTTGTGCATTACAACGGCGGCCTGAATGCTTTTGACACAGGGGTTGGCAAGACCTTCTCCGGCATTGCTACGCTTGCCATTCAGCGCGAACGCGGCGTATGCAGAAGACCGATTGTCGTCGTTCCAAATACTCTAATCTGGAAATGGTATCGCGATATACTTCGCTGTCTTCCTGATTATCGCGTATTGGTGGTTGGCTCCAGCCGTCGTCTCAATCGGAGTGGTGTGTGGGTATCGAATCCCGATACCGAGCTGGAGCGTGAACAAAAATGGCGTCGATTCCAAAGCGGTCAATATGATGTCGCGATTGTCCCTTATTCATTTTTCCCGACCATTGGCTTGCGTCTGGAGGCGTGGAAGCACTTTGCCCAAAGCACGCCTATCCTGGCGCGAAAGGTTCAGCTCAAGGCTCGCGAGTTCACCGAGATCATCGACAGAGCGGTTGAGCGTCAGCGTACCGGCAAGGATGCCCAGCCCCCGAAGGTCAGCGATAAGAAAGCATCCG
>WBZP01007113.1_pt1 | contig 10880 bp, 12 predicted proteins | sample 5204301 | NCBI WGS metagenome assembly WBZP01 (sample SAMN12412401, study PRJNA552823) | activated sludge metagenome | isolation source: activated sludge from nitrification reactor of wastewater treatment plant... | place: USA: Pennsylvania | collected 2017
GTGCGTTTGGGGCTGGCGCCGAAACTAGGACCTCCCCCGGTCGCGCGGGGCTCGAGCCTCCCGCAAACACGACCGTGTCCGCGGTCACCGAGAGGATCCGACGTTCCTCAGAAGCGCTGAGGACTTCTGTCTTGCGCGTTACTTGTGCGACCTTCCGGAAGCGCATAACAGCGACCGAACTCTTGTTCTTGGAGACGCGCACCTTCTGTGGATTGGCGTCGAAGGTGCTGCGACGAACCGTGATGGGCATGGCGCTGATGATGTACCTGCCGGGCGCCAAAGTGGTTGCTGCCGACTTCGCGCGAACCACCACCTTCTCGCGGTGACGCCAGTTCGTGACAAGCAACTTCGCACTGCGTCCACCCGGAACGCCTTTGGTCAGGATCTTGAGTTTCCCCTTGGACCCAGGATTCTTGATCTGTTGCTCTGGAACGAGTCGCGTGCTCAGACGGGCTTGTTCCTCAGTGGGCGACGTCGCACTGGTCGGGACCGCGATGAGACTGATTACAACTGATGCAGTGAGCGTGCCGACTGCAGCGCGCATGACAGCGCCCATGGAACTGACCCCCGTCTGAGCCGTGTGGCGTAACAAGATCAAAATACTCCTGCGGAGCACTCTAAGTGCGACAAACCTCGGATTCCCTGGGGGTAGTCTGTCTCTGCAGTGTGCGGCGGGGGCTTCTGCGATGAACGGGGGTGATGATGCTCGCTAGCGTCACAATTGCTCTGAGTCTGGCTGTGATGGCTCCCGCCAGTGCGGGGCTCATGCATGAAGGGCCCGTTGGCGGATCGCCAGCACGCGCAGCGGTCATTAGGGCTCCGGTCTTGTCTGGCGGGGTGTATCTGCGCGTCGATCACGCAGCCATGCCTCACGGCGAAAGACCCGCCACATTGCGTTTGGAGCGGCGGAAAGATGGGGTGTGGATTCTCGCGAAGCGCTACCGAGCTGCGGCAGGCAGCGTACGGCAGTTTGCCGTGCGAGCTGGGGTCTACCGTGTTCGCGGGGTGAAGGAGAGACAACAACTATTCTCCCGCGCATATCGGTACACCCCTCGACCGAAGGTGACCTTCGCGTCGGGCACGCATCTTGAAGTAGACATGGATCCTGATTTGCCGGGGCGGAAGGCCTGGATCCTCACGCTGCAGCGCAAGGAGGGCCGCAGATGGGTTCAGGTGGAGGAGGCTCGTTCCGCCGGCCCCACGGAGACTCTGCGCCTCGATGTTGGAGATGGCGCCTACCGGGTCATAGCCCATGCGCAAGGGAGGTTCCCGCGTTCGGTCTCACAGCGCTTCGACCATCATCGATCGCGTGACCTCTTGCCGCCCGATGCAGTAAGGGACTTGACTGCGACTGTTCGTGAGTCATCTGTGCAGTTGAACTGGCTGAATCCGACGGATGTGGACCTTGCTGAGATCATCGTCCGCCGTGCTCTAGGCGCCGAGGCGCCGGGCGATCCCCGACAGGGGCAGGCGGTCACCGTGCCCCAAGCCCTGGGCATGTCCGCAACGGATGCGGACATCGTGCGAGGTGCCGAGTACTCGTACTCGGTGTTCGCTGTCGATCGGGCGGGCAACTGGTCGCGGCCAGTCTCGGTTCGAGTGACAACAACACGGCCAACGGTAAGGGCGTGGCTCACCACATCAGACGGACGCGCGAAGCTGCAACCACAGCCGGACCTGCTAATCCACGACACCGCCCGTGGGGACTCCGTGATCCGCGTCGACCCCACGGTGGAGTTCCAGGAGTACGACGGAGCCGGCGCGGCCATGACGGAGTCTTCGGCGTGGCTCCTGGGAAGGCTGCCTCCGGCTGCGCGGTCGGAACTGGTCCAAGACCTCTTCTCATCAGACGGCGGCATCGGGATCAACCTTCTCCGGGTGCCGATCGGCGCCTCTGACTTTGCGTTGAGCGACTACACCTACAACGACCTTCCGGCTGGCCAGACCGACCCTCAGATGGAGCGTTTCAGCGTCGCGAGGGACGAGCAGCATGTCTTGCCTGCACTTCGGGCAGCGAAGGCGCAGAACGAGAACCTTGAGGTGATCGCCAGTCCATGGAGTGCGCCGGCGTGGATGAAGACCAATGGGTCCTTGCACGGCGGGAGTCTCAACCCCGCCCATAGGCAGGCATACGCCAAGTACCTCGTGCGCTTCCTGACGTCCTATGCGGCTGCGGGTGTCCCGGTCGGTGGGTTGACAGTCCAGAACGAGCCCATGCATCAGACATCGTCATATCCGTCGATGGGCATGACGCCGTCGGAACAGGCTGTGTTCATTCGTGACCACTTGGCGCCTGAACTGGAGCGTGCGCAGGTGGGCCCGCGCATCTTCGCTTTCGACCACAACTGGGATCTCTCGCCTTTCGCGCGAGAAGTTCTGTCGGATCCGACGGTGCGGGACTTGGTCGACGGCGTGGCGTTCCACTGCTACGGGGGGTCGGTGAACGAGCAGAGTGTTGTTCGGTCTTCGTTCCCGTCCGAATCCGTGTGGCTGACGGAGTGTTCTGGAGGAGGTTGGGCCACAGACTTCGGCGCCAACATGACGTGGATGATGCGGAATCTAGTCATCGGCAACTTCCGGAACTGGGGTCAGACTGTCCTGCTGTGGAATCTAGCGCTGGATCCGTCGGGAGGACCGACGAACGGCGGCTGCCAGGACTGCAGGGGCGTCGTCACGGTGGATCCGTCAAACGGAACCGTCTCACGCAACGAGGAGTACTACGCCCTAGCCCATGTCACGCGGGTCGTTGATCCGGGCGGCAGGCGTATCCAGTCGAGCGGCTTCGGGCCTGGCGGGCCTGAAAACGTGGCCTTCAGGAATCCTGATGGGAGCCTCGGACTCGTAGTGCACAGTGAGCGGGCGCAGCGCGTTGCCGTAGACACCGGACTGGGCGCATTCGAATTTGACATGCCTGCCGGGGCCACCGTCAGCTTCCGATGGCGAGGTGCATCAGGCAAGACACGTGTGCCCCACCCTGGTGGGATCATTCAGGACTTCGAATCGCCAGGGTCCTACTACCCCGAGTACCAAGTCGACGCCAGCCTTGGATCCGACGTCGTGCGCAGTGGTACCTCAGCTCTGCTCGCCGTGGGAAAGCCCGGTACCTGGCACACTGTCGGGGCGTTCATGCAGGATGGTCCGACCGATATCAGCGGCTTGCAGCGGATGTGCGTGTGGGTTCATGAGTCTGACGTACCCCACGACGCGAACACAGTTGGTCTGCGGTTGATCGATGTCCATGGAGCCAGTCGGGAGGTGTGGTCCGACGACATCAGGGCTGGGGTCAACCCCAAGACCTCGCGGGGTACCTGGGTACGCATGTGCTTCTCCCTGGCAGCGTTCACAGGCGTGGATCTGAGAACCGTGGAACGTGCTCAGTTCGCCGTCTACTGGCAGGGCGTCTACCGGTTCGACGCGCTGTCGGTGGAGTGATGTGGAAGCAGTCCCACTCTTCAGCATTGCGGTAGTGACAAGTGGCTGTTCGACTTGGTGGTCCAGACGGCCGATACATAGCCGCGTCCGCCGTTCCAGTCCATGCCGTACCACAAGTCTGATGTGAACGTTCGTGAGTCGTCACTGGGATCCGCGTTGTTGCCGTCGGTGAGGAGTTGGCCGCTTGTCCAGCACCTTGCGGTGAGCGTTTGCCCATAGGCGAATTCGCCGAGTCTCACCGCCGAGTTGTTCGGTGCTGCAGAGACTCTGGCCGCACCGCAGTTGGGAGCCTTCTCGGCGGTGGTGCACGTGTTCCCCGTGATCGTGGCACTTGGTGGTGGGGGAGGCGGGGGTGGGTTTGTGGGGGGTGGTGTCGTCGGCGGGGCGGGTGGTGCAGAGTCATTCGGCGGAGCTGGGTATACGGGCGTCGCTGGGGCTTGCGGTGCCGCCCAAGTGACCTCAGCGCATCTGGCGAGTACTCGGTTCATCTTTTTCGCGAATGCCCTGTAACGCTTCGTGCCGGACCGTGGAAGGAAGTAGCGGTTCGGGCCCACTCTCCAGACGCTCTTGCCAGCACGAAGGCGTAGAGGTTCAGTGGACCGAACCGGTCCAGTGGGGTAGTCGGTGATCCGCTCCCCGCGAAGCTGCCCCGAATCGTAGATCCCCCTGAAGCAGTTCGGGTGCCCCGCTGACGGGCTCCACGCGTAGGTGACGGTGGAGCCTTTCCGGACGATGACGAATCCGAACGCAGAACCGGACCCGTCGAAGGCCATCAGGTAGGTCTTTCCGCGCGGGATGGGGTGGGACTGCGCCGCTGGAGCGCACTGCGTCGCCACCATGACCATCGACGCAGTTGACAATGCGGTGGCCCAGAGCGACGCGCGTGATAGGGGTTCGCGTTTGACGAGCGCCTTCATCCGGGTTACCTCCGCCTGCTCACAACAGATCGGGCCAGGACCGCGCTCCGCTGCATGGCGCTCACAGTGATTGTGAAGGGCGTCCCTCGGCGGACTTTGCTGACGAGCCTGGAACGAGGTGTGCTGCGAGACCACGGAGTCGTCCCCGCCTGGCTGAACCGCACCTCGTAGTGCGTCGCGCCGGGCACGTTCGGCCAGTTGAGCCGAACCCGTGACCGCGGCATGCGTTTCATCTTCACGCGTAGATGCGCGATGGGCGTCGCGGTGGGGTTAGAGGAGGGAGGAACCTGCGACGGATTGCTGGTCTGTGGAGGGACTGGTGGTGGGACGGCCACCACAACCTCCTTGCACTCCTTGAGCGGTTGGTTGCTCCCTGGGCCGGTGTTGATGCCGTACGCGCAGACCCGGTGTTTGCCGGCGGGGACGGTGAGGGTGGCGTTGTAACCGTGATTCGAACCGTAACCAGGCAGAGCTTTGGCAACATCGTCGCGCCTGACACTCGCCTTACCGATGTTGTATCCGGCATTGCCCACGTAGACATGTACGTCGATGGGTGAAGTTGGTTGGTTTGGATCCACGGCCCAGCCTGCAACCGCGATCTTGCCAGGAGCCGGCGAAGTCACGGCGTCCAGATATCCGAAGGGCCGTGGGTCTGCGATGGATACCTGCTTGCAGTCCCTTAGGGCTTGGTTCGATCCAGGTCCTACGTTGATCCCGTACGCGCAGACGCGGTATAAACCCCCGACCTCGAGGGAGAGGTCCGAGGAGTAGCCGTGAGCATTGCCGTAGCCCGGGTGAGCCTGCGCGACGTCGTCTCTTGTCAACCCTGCTGGACCGAGATTGAAGCCGACGGTATTCGCGTAAACGTGGACATCGATCGACGTCGTGGGCGCACTTGGATCCGCAGCCCACCCGCGTACGCGCAGCACGCCGGGGGCAGGGGACGAGGCCTCGTCGAGATAGCCGAATGGCGAGCCCGCGTTCACGGTGCCCATGCGGAAGAAGCGGGGTGCGGCGAAGCCTGCCATGTTGACGTTCATGACGTGGTCGGTGACTTTGCGGGTGTAGTTCCAGTTGGAGTCCACGACGCGGAAGACTCCGCCGCCGCGGTTTTCCACGACGATGGCGGTGTGCAGGTTGTTGCCGACGGGTTCCCATTGGATGATGTCGCCCTTGGTGGCTGCGCCCAGGGAGACTTCTTGGGCGCCGGCGGCCAGGAAGGCTGAGGAGTAGCCGCCGGCGGGCCACTGGGTGTGTCCGGAGGCCATCCACACGATGCAGTTGACGAAGGCTTTGCATTCGCCGTCGGCGTTGTTGCCGTCACCGAGCGGGGTGCCGCCGGTGGCGCCGGATCTGCCGGCGTCCACACACGCAGCAGCACCCCAACGGCCTACGTAGCGCAGGGCGGTGTCTGCGATCGAGGCATTGTCGTAACCCCCCACCGCAGTAGCGGTCTGAATCCGCGAGGTTGCGGGCAAGGCCCCCAATGCAGCACTCACCAACACAACCGACGCAAACCACACCAGCCACCGAGCACGTGTTGCTGCTGGGTATCGCATGGACTCCCCCGAACCCTCTCCTTGCACCCTCGCTTGAGAACCTACACCTTGTTGATCAAAGAAGCGGTAGGTTCTTGGAGCGCTTGTCGAAGGCCAGAGAAGCCCTCTGTTCAGTCTGACGAGAAGCCCTGCCCACTCAACACGGCCAGACGCTGGAGACCTCCGACGACGGGAGTCGATGCCGAACTGAGATGCTCGGGGATGGGGCGCACTCTTGGTGCGGGCGCGACAGTTCGTAAGACGGCGAGCATCATATTCCCCGTCACAAACCGTGCGGCTGGCAGCCGCGCCCCCTGCTGGCGTAGGTATCTGTAGGTGAGAGGGACAGACATCGTTGGATCCGGCCAGGTGAACACAATCAGGCCATCGACTCTTGCCACCCGACCCATTTCCGCAATCACCGCATCCGCGTTTGGCACTAGATGCAGAAGATTGGCCGCGACCACTACCGATGCGATGTTCCCGGCAAGGGGCAATGCCTCTGCATCGGCGCAGATAAGGCTGACCGACATTGCGGATGCGTCAAAGCGGCGCAACATGTCGGGGTAGCGGTCGATACACACAACTCGCGATGCTGAGTCGAGCGCTCCCGTGATCAGACCGGTTCCCGTCCCCACCTCGACGGCGAGTTGGCCTGCCGGAACGTGACCTCGAATCACCTCGCGGATGTCATCACTCAGCGGCCCAGACCAAGTCCAGTCGTACAGAGCGGCGTACCCACGCCAGAACGATTCACCAGATGATGAACTTGTACGCCCCGCCGCGAAACAGATACACCGAATAGCCCAAAGCCGCGAGGCCAACCAGCATCAGGACGGGCTTGAACGTGAGGAGTGCCGCCCCGCTGATCACCAACCACACTAGCCCCACCACACTGAACGTCCAACCACCTTGTGTTCCTTCGGACTGCTGCTCAGACATAACTGATCTCCTTCTCCTTAGTGTTAGCTGCACAATCAACCGCCAAATGCGAAACCGGTGAGAGACTGCTCAAGTCCTTGTCCGGGTTACCCAAGCAGGACTCAGTCAGACTCGATAGGACGTAGGCGGCCTCTGTGTCCCCCGACCTCGTTGCGAAGAGCGGGTATCCATTGGCCTCGTGTGCGTTATCGGTCAGGCGACCCCGAGTCATCCTGATCCTCTCCTCGGGACTCGTCCCAGCCCCACATGATTGGCCCCACTCTGCAGGGCTGCCCAGTAATCCAGGCAAACGACCCGGAGGTGGCGCTACCTGGCCGGGACCGGCACCTGAGTAAGGCATCGTCCGGTCGGGTGACGCTACCGCCAGAAGGGCCCGGTGCCCAAGCAGGTTGCCGCTCACGAAGACGATCCGGTGGCAATGTGGGCGGCGAGATCAGCGGTGCTCTCGCTGATATGCCAGTTGGTCGGGAATTCGTGAATTGCATACTTCCCCTTGGTCGATGTCAACGCTTGAGCTCGGGTCAACTCCTCGAGCCCCTTTCGTTCTTCCTCGTTACCATGGCCATCCCCGGCCTCGAGGCGGTATCGCGCGGCCCTCCGGGCGATCTCTGCCGCGATAATGCTCGAATCCAAGTCGCCGGTGACCCCACATTCCAGGCGCACCCTTACGGTTTGCCCGTTCTGCCGGAAGCTGGTAGCGAACACAAGCCTTTCCTTGTCGGTCCATCCGGTCTTGCTGTGGCCACCGACGTAGGAGAGCCATGCGTATCGAACCTGACCGGTCAGTGTCTGACCTCGACTGCGAAATGCAGCGGCAAGTTTGCTTCCTGCGTTCATGGCGATCACTCCCACCCCCAAGCCGACCCAGCCGCCCCCCTTGTCGAAGTTCGAGCATGCGAACGCGAAACGACTGTCTGTCGCGACCGCCGTCGCCTTGATCGCGTCTAGTTCGAGGATCTTCTCTTCCTTGCCGTCCCCAGTTGTGTGCGTGAGGTAGAGACTGCGAAGGGGAAACGTCAACGGAGACTCGCCATCCCGCGTCGTCATGAGCACGGAATTCTTCGCCTCCCCGACTGCGGCGTGCAGTGCGTCTTCGGAGTCCCCAGCTGTCCGTATTGCAAGAATCATGACTCTCCCCGTTGGACTTGCTTGCGGTCTTATCGCAGATCGTGGTCTTGTCCCGGCACACTTACTGCTTAGGCGGTAACGGCCTGATGCGGGCCACGCGTTCTAGGGCGGGTACACAAGTCCAACTCCTAGGGTCCCGAGCCACTGTTGCACTCACTCTGTCTCTCTTCCCCGGAGGGCAGGACGACGAAGCGGTCCAGGCAGTTGCCGTATTCATTGGCGACCACGACTTCCGCGTACTGGTTCGCAGGTACCAGTACGTCGTCCTGTAGCTCTTCGGCGAGGTATTCAGGCATGTCGTCTTTCTGCGCCTGAGCGTCGGTGTCGCCGGAGGGGTTGAGCGTGGGGTCCCACTGAAGTCGAGCACCAGGTCGCCAACGCCAAGGTCGTGGCGCGCAATCTAGCCATGAACGAACTCCGATAGGGCCGAATCCGGAGCCTGTCCGCAAGTGGCATCAAGGTTGATCAGGTAGAGCGGATTGCCGCTGCCTTCCCAGCCAACATCAATACCGAGCTGGTTGACCTGCTCATAACGTGAATCCTGATCTATGGCCAGATACTCGCGGCATGTGCTGTCGAGTGTTAACTGTGAGCCCGCACATCCTCCAAGGAGTAGGAGCGCTGTACAACTTCCAAGAATGAATGTTCTCCGCATGTATTTCCCCCTGATGATTCATTCGGCCGTGGCAGATTATCCGGCGCGCCGAGGCAAGGCGTAACCAGTCGTCCCCGATAGCGTGGGCTGTTGAAAGTGCTTGTTAAGAAGCTGCGTCGCGACTGCGGGATGCGCCTCTGGGCGACTTCGACGCTAATGTGCATTCTTGTCCCCCGACACCCCGATTTCCAAGATCAACATAGCAGGAGCGGCCCCTTCCTTGCAGACGGACTGGCCGATGAATGCACTGCTGAGTGAGGAGCTCACTCGACCGTGCACTCATCGGCGTAGTCCGCATTGATCGCCTTCACGTTGCCTGCAGCCATTTCCACCTCGAAGGCGCATCCCGATCCGCTGATCCACAGGCGGTCGAGATTCTGTGCGGCATAGGCGCTGGCCGCCTCGGAGATAGTGGCTTCATCGCCTTCCACACTGCTGATGAAATCTAAGCCCTCCGCGAGGACGCCAAGATTGGCGCCGCTCTCGCTTCCGAGCCAGCCTACGTACTGGCAGCCGGCATGGAGTCTTTCGTTGCCGTTCACGATCCTTCGCCAGCCGCTGCACCTGAAGGACACTCCTGTGTCTTGGAAGTCGGCTACTGGGGCAACCGCACTCGGCTCTTGGTATTCGTAACTGATGCTGAACTCACGTTCTGGAGGCGTCCTACCGTTGTCGAGACTCACCAGCTCGCCCTCGAAAGACCCTCCCAGGTTCCAGTGAAGGGTGGCCTTCCCCGGGGGTGAGTTGCTAGTTGATAGCTCCGTGTAGATGCTCGGCAGTTGGGCAAGTGACATCTTCCATCGCCATCCGTCGCCGTCTTGGAACTGGAAGGAGATGGGCAACCCCGGATACTCGCTGGGAGGTGCGACCTCGTCAGTGACGGGGGACGTGACCGGCGAAGCCTCGACCGTCGAGGAAGATGCGTCTGCGCCCGAGTCGGTCGACTGTACGCAACCGCTCAGCGCCAGTGGCATCGAGAGAACGGCGGCCATGGCCAGGACCATCTTCATTTCTTACTCCCCCCGCCAGGGCTCGCGCCTGACATTGATCCATGGTGCGTTTGCATCGGGCAAATGCCTGGTGCCCTGCAGCCCCGTGCTTACCTCGTTCACGCGCGAGGTAGGACTAGCGCCTTCACCAGTGAGTCGGGAAGGTCGTCGAAGATGAAGCGCAGCACGTCATCCTCTGCGTCCTCGTGGTAGACGATTTCGATGCTAGGCACTTTCGCAAACAGGATCTTTGCCGTGAAGAGGTTAAGTCCCCGGACCGCATCCCCCCGCACCGGAATGGGTCCGAGTTCGGTCACTAGGATGTAGGTTCCGTCCCTCAGTGCCGCAAAGAGCCCGCCTGCTAGTGGTTCGAGACTCTTGAGTTTCGCTGATCCGCCGTTGCCGAGGGCACCGTCGGGACCGCCCAAAGCCACCAGCCCCGGGAAGACATGCACAACCTCCGCGTCAGGTATGTGGTTCTCCAGGTATACCTGCAGCGGTTCGAGTAGGTAACCAACCTCCTGGGCACTCTTGCCAAGACTCGGAGCGACATCCTGGTGAGCCAACATGCGATTCCACGCGGCGACGATTGATCGCTCAACAGCGGTTGCTTCTGACATCTCTTTCCCCCGTCTCTTCGCGTCTTCGCGAAGCCTGACAGCTGGATGCTACACCCAAGTTGATCTTGTCTTTCGTGTTGGGCCTGCCGCCAGCACCATCTTGGTGATCCACGGGCTACTTTGTTGTCGCTGAGTCACCAACATCGGTGGGCTGGGGGATGTTGGTGAACCACGGTCAACCCCCTCAGCCCCCGGTCCTCCGCACCACCGCCGCCAAGTCCGCTGCCGTCAGCCCGTACACCCGCCCCATGGCCTTCGGGTCCGGAGGCAGTTCCAAGCCGGCCTCCACCCGCTTCAACGCCGACGGGTCGATGCCCATCCGGCGGGCGGCCTCGGCCTGGGTCAACCCCAGCGACTCCCGCAACCGCCGCAGGTCCTCGGCATCCGCGGGCCCGGGCTTCTCCAGCGCCTCGAACGCCACCCCGAGTGCCTTCGCCAACGCGGCGTGGCTGGTCGCCTTGGGCGCCCGCGTGCCGTTCTCCCAGCCCTTGACCGTTGCCTCACTGACGCCGACCCGCTGCGCCAACTCCGCCCGGCTCAAGCCCGCGCGCAACCGTGCAGCCCGCAGCGCCTCGGCGCTGAACCGCTGGTTGCGTCGCACTGGCCCGGCCCTACTTCTTGACCGTCCATTTCTTGGTGAACGAGTAGGCCTTGTAGCC
>WBZP01007114.1_pt1 | contig 10880 bp, 9 predicted proteins | sample 5204301 | NCBI WGS metagenome assembly WBZP01 (sample SAMN12412401, study PRJNA552823) | activated sludge metagenome | isolation source: activated sludge from nitrification reactor of wastewater treatment plant... | place: USA: Pennsylvania | collected 2017
GGTCGAACAGCGTCAGCCCGACCTGCCGCGCCAGGTGCGCGGGCCGCGCGCCGAGAGCCGTCCGCACGGCCAGTTCGTGACGGCGCCCCTGGGCGCGCACCAGCAGCAGTGCGGCGACGTTGGCGCAGGCGATCAGCAGCACCGCCGCCACGGCGCCGAAGATCGTCCACAAGGCCGGCCGTGTTTCGCTCGTCAGCTGTTCGCGCAGCGGCACGACGTTCAGCGTCCAGCCGGTGTTGAAGTCGGGATGCTCGCGCACCATGCCCTCGAATACGGCGGCGAGTTCCTGCTGCGCGGCCGCGCGCGAGATCCCGGGCCGCAGCCGCGCGATCGAGAGCAGGCTGCGTCCACGGAAGCTCGTGCGCGCTTCTGGCGGCAGCGCGGCCGGCCTCCAGAAGTCGCCGCGGAAACTCACGAGCGTGTACGACGCCGGCAGGACCCCGACGACGGTGGTGGGTTCGCCGTTCATGCGGATGGTGCGGCCGACCACGTCGGCGCCGCCGAAGCGCCGCCGCCACAGGCCTTCACCGATCAGCACCGTGCGCGGCGCCGCCGGGTCGGCGTCGGCGGCGACGAAGAGCCGGCCGGCGAGCGGCTGGGCGCCCGTCATCGTGAGCACCTGCGGCTGCAGCACCACGCCGCGCAGCTCTTCCGGCTCGCCGGCGCCGTCGGCGAGGTTCGCGACGGTGGGCGTGAAGACCCCGGCCGTCTCGATCGACGTGGAGCGTTCCGACCACGCGAAGAAGTTGCCCGGGTTGATCACGTTCCGCGCCTGCCCGCGCGTCAGGTTGTGCTCCCACACCATCACGAGGCGGTCGGCGTCGGGATACGGCAGCGGCGCGAGAAGCGCGGCGTGCACCACGGCGAACGCCGCCGTGGTCGCGCCGATGCCGAGCGCCAGCACGATCACGACCGCGGCGGTGAAGCCGGGGGCGCGGGCGAGCAGCCGCGCTGCATGCCGGATTTCGCGTCCCAGCCCGGCCAGCCAGGGGCCCGACGCGGGTTCCGGCGCCGGCGGCAGCGGGGCCGGCTGGCGTCGCGATGTCAGCGCCGCCAGGTCCGCGCGGCGCAGCACCTCGTCGGCGAACTGGTCGCGATCGCCGTCGGCGCCCCCGCGGGCGTCCCACAGGTCCTCCAGGTGGCCGGCGAGTTCGTCCACCACCCCTGGCGGCAGGGTGATCCCGTGGAGGCCGAGGTGCCGAATCACGCGGGTGTGCCACTCGTGCATGACGACTCCTCAGGCGAAGCGCAGACCGGTGAGCCGGCCCAGCGCGACGACGAACTGCGTCCACTCTTCGCGCTGGCGGCCGAGCACCTGGCTGCCGGTGGCGGTGAGCCGGTAGTAGCGACGGCGGCGCTGGCCGGCGCGTTCCACCCAGCGCCCCTGGATCCAGCCGCGCCCCTCGAGTTTGTAGAGCGTGGCGTAGAGCGACGCGAAGTTGAAGCTCAGCGCGCCACCCGACTCCGCCTCGATGCGGGCCGCGAGCTCGTAGCCGTGGCGCGCCTGGTCGGCGAGCAGCGACAGGATTACGAGTTCGGCGCTGCCTTTCTTGGCTTCGCGCAGGATGTCGGGCAGCGGCGTAGACATGATGGACGACGATATATCGCAGTCCGATATATGACGCAAGCTCATCCACGGCGTGTAGTACCCTTCCGCCGTGGCGAAACCTCCGATTCAGCTGGCCATCACGTGGCAGGGCGATCTGCGTTTTTCCGCCCTGGCCGACCGGGCACCGCTCGTCATCGACGGCAAGTCGCAGCAGGGACCCTCGCCGGTCGAGGCACTGGCGCTCGGGCTGGCCGGCTGCATGGCGGTCGACGTCGTCGACATCCTGCAGAAGGGCCGCCACGCCCTGACCTCGCTGACGGCGTCCTTCCACGGCGACCGCGCCCCTGAACCGCCCAGCCGGTTCACTGCGATCACGCTGCACTTCACGCTCGCCACCGACGCCCCCGCGCACGCCATCGACCGCGCCATCGAGCTCTCGCACGACAAGTACTGCTCGGTGTGGCACTCGATGCGGCAGGACATCGTGTTCTCGACCACCTACGAGGTCGTGCCCTGACGACGGCGGGCGCGCCGCGACTGCGGCGCGAGTGGCTCGACTGGGCCCGCGGCCTCGCCGTGGTGCTGATGGTGCTGGCGCACGTGGTCGACGCGTGGACACGCGGTGCCGATCGCGACCGCACGGTCTTCTACTGGGCGACGTTCCTCGGCGGCCTCGCCGCCCCGGCGTTCCTCTTCCTGGCCGGCCTCGGCACGGCCCTGTCAGGCGCGTCGAAGGCGGCCCGTGGGGCATCGCGCGCCGAGGTCACGCGCCTCCTGGCGTGGCGCGGTCTGACGATCTTCGGACTGGCCTTCGTGTTCCGTCTGCAGGCATTCGTCCTCGGCCTGGGCCGGCCGGTGGACCTGCTGAAGGTCGACATCCTCAACGTGATGGGGCCGTCGCTGGTGCTGGCCGCGGCGCTGTGGGGCGCCGGCGCCAGCGCGGTCACGCGCGTGGCCGCCGCCGCGACCGGTACGTGCGTCCTTGCGTTCGGCGCACCGCTGGTCCGCGCCGCCGCCTGGATCGACGCCCTGCCGGCGCCGTTGCAGTGGTATCTGCGCCCCACGCCCGGCCACACGAACTTCACGCTGCTGCCGTGGGTCGGGTTCGTCACGGCCGGGCTGGCGACCGGAGTGGCGCTCGCCGCCGCTCGCGACGAGGTGGCGGAGCGCCGGCTGCACGCCGCGCTCGCGCTGCTGTCGCTCGGCGGGGCGGCCGGCGCCTACTGGGCGAGCCTCCAGCCGTCGATCTACGCGCCCGGGGTGTCGACGTTCTGGGGCCCGTCGCCGGCGTTCTTCTTCCTCCGGCTCGGCATCGTCTCGGCGTTCCTGCCGCTCTGCTGGATGCTGCGCCACGTGATGCCGGCGCGGGCCGCGTCATTGCTCGCCACGCTTGGCGCGTCGTCGCTCTTCGTCTACTGGGTGCACGTGGAACTCGTCTACGGCGGCGTCGCCATCCTGATCAAGCGCCACCTGCCCTTCGAGCTCACCCTGGTCGGCACGGCCGCCGTGGCCTACGGGATGGCGCGGCTGGTGCCGGCGGCGAAGGCGTGGGTGGCGCGTCGCCACGAGCGGCCGGTACTGGCGCGACAGCTCGTGGCCCGTCTGCTCTAGGCGATCGGGCCCTGACCGCTCCACACCTTTGCTAGAGTGGGCGCTCGGAGGCCCGATGACCGCACGACGAACCCTGGCGGCGCTCGCCGCGCTGGCCCTGCTCACGACCCCACGCGCCGATGCGCAGGAAGCACGGCGGCGCTGGGAGATGCAGCGCCAGATCCGCCTCGACAAGTTCGAGCAGATCCTGCCGCTGGCGATGAAGAACAACGACATCGACATGTGGCTCGTCGCGGTGAAGGAGAACCACATCGATCCGCTGTGGGAAGACCTGGGCCGCGGCTACGTCACCGGCATGGGCTACTACATGTTCTTCCTGCGTGGCGACCGCGTGGAGCGCATCGCCCTCGGGCCGAGCGGGTACCTCATCAACGAATCGGGCGCCTACGACGGCATGACGGCCGCCGCGATGCTGCCGGATTTCGTGCGGCAGCGCGACCCGAAGCGGATCGGCGTCAACATGTCGCAGGAGATCGGACCGGCCGACGGCCTCACCGTGACGATGCGCGATCACCTCGTGAAGACGCTCGGCGAGCCGTACGCCTCGCGCCTCGTGAGCGCCGAGAAGCTCGTGTCGGAGTTCCGCTCGCGCCGCGTGGCGTCGGAAATCGTGGCCTTCGGCGAAGCCGCGGGCATTGCCGTGGGTCTGGCCGAACGCGCGCTCTCGAACGAAGTCATCACACCCGGCAAGACCACGCTCGAAGACGTGGCGTGGTGGCTGCAGGACCGCCTGCTCGAGAAGGGGCTCGGTTCGGAGTTCGACATGCCGTCGGTCTACGTGACGGGGCCCGAGGGCATCGTCGCCACGTCCACCGCGCGCATCGTCCAGCCCGGCGACGTCATCATGATCGACTGGGGCGTGCAGCTCATGAACTTCGGCACCGACGTCAAGCGCGTCGCCTACGTGCTCAAGCCCGGGGAAACGCAGCCGCCGAAGAGCATCCGCGACGCCTTCACGAAGGCGGTGGCGGCGCGCGACGTGATCAAGCCTGCCATCAAGCCGGGACGCACGGCGAAAGAGACGATGGCGGCGATGGATGCCGCGCTCAAGGCCGCCGGCTACGGCGTCATCGCCTTCAACACGCCGAACAACGACGACAAGACCGACATCACCTACGGCTTCCATCCGGTCGGCAACACCGGCCACGACATCGGCCCCTCGATGACCACCTGGCAGCCCTTCCAGAGCACCTTCACGCTGCACCTGCAGCACATGTTCTCGTTCGAGTACTTCGCCTACTCGCCGATTGCCGAGTGGGGCGGGAAGAAGCTGCGCATCCCGATCGAAGACGACGCCATCCTGATGGAGCACGGCGTCCAGTTCGTGCATCCGGCGAACTACAGGCTCCTCGTCATCAAGTGACGTAGGGGCTAGGGACTAGGGGCTGGGGCCTGGGGCGTGTCGAGGAGACGCCGGCCGCTGCCGCCAGATGCCAGGGGGTATCCCCACATGCCCCAGTCCCCAGTCCCCAGTCCCCAGCCCCGCGAGGCGTGCTCGATGATCTCCACGTTCTCCACCTTTCGCTTCGAGCACGACTCGCTCGAACTGCATCGCGACGGGCGGGCGGTGCGGCTGGAGCCGCAGCCGGCGCGGGCGCTCGCGGTCTTGCTGGCGCGGGCGGGGGAGGTGGTGACGCGCGAGGAACTGCGGGCGGCGATCTGGGGCGACGAGACCCACGTCGACTACGACCGGGGGCTGGCGTATTGCATCGGCCAGGTGCGGACGGCGCTCGGCGACAGCGCCGAGCGGCCGCGGTTCGTGCAGACGCTGCCGCGGCGCGGGTTCCGGTTCATCGCGCCGGTGTCGGTGGCGCCGGCTGCCCCGGCGTCCGCCGTGTCCGTCGTGCCGGCACTGCCCACGGCGCCTGAGGTGGGGGCGCCGAGCGCCGACCCGGCGGCCACCGTCGAGCGGCGCGCGCGTCGGCCGCGGCCGTGGGTCTGGGCCCTGGCCGGCGCCGCCGCTGCCGTCGTCCTCATGACGGCCTGGCCGCTGCTGGATCCCGCGCGGCCGGTCGTCGTGGCCGTGTCGATCTTCGACAACGAGACGGGCGACCCGGGGTTGGATGGTTTCGTCACCGGGCTCTCGGACGTGGTCGTCACCAGGCTCACCGCCCTCGCGCCCGGTCGTCTTGGCGTCGTGGGCAACGACCCCGCGTTGCGCCAGCCCCGCAACATCCGCAACCTGCGCGCGCTCGCCACCGCGCTCGACGCCGACTACGTCGTCCTCGGCCAACTCCAGCGCGAGAGCGACCGGCTGCGGTTCATCGTCCACTTCATCCGTCTCGAGGACGGCGTGCACCTGCGCGCCAACCGGTTCCTCCGCCCGGCGTCCGAACTCCCCGCGTTCGAAGGCGACGTGCTCGCCGAAGTCGACCGCGTCGTCCGCGCCTACGCCCTCGGCCGCTCCTGATACGACGCGCCAACTGCCCGCCAGTCAACGGCTTCGCGCCTCGTGCGCTCTTCGGCGTTTCCTGTCTTGCCAGCCCGCGCTGACGAACCGAGGATGTCGGGCATGACACACCCCGCCTCCGCGGTCCCCGGCCGCCTGTCCCGCCGTCGTTTTGCCTCCACCCTGCCGCTCGCCGGACTCGTGGGCGCGGTGCTGCCCCCGGGCGCCATCGTGCGCGCGCAGCCGGCGCCGCCGTCCGCCGCTGCCGTGGCGGACTGGTTCCCGCGCCAGGATCCAGCGCTCGCCGCCGAGGTGGTCGGCGTGTCGCATCGAGACCTCAACCGTGTCCGCGCGCTGGTGGAACGCCAGCCCAACCTGGCGAAGGCCGCCATCGACTGGGGCTACGGCGACTGGGAATCGGCGCTCGGCGCCGCGTCGCACACCGGCCGCCGCGAGATCGCGGAGTTCCTGATCGCCCATGGCGCGCAGCCGACGCTGTTCTCGGCCGCCATGCTCGGGCAACTCGCGGTGGTGCGGGCGTGGATCGAGACGGCCCCCGGCATCCAGAAGACGCCGGGGCCACACGCCATCACCCTGCTGGCCCACGCCAGAGCCGGCGGCGCCGACGCGGCGGCGGTCGTCGCCTACCTGCAACAGGTGGGGGATGCCGACACCCGTCCCGCGACGGTGACGCTTGCCCCCGCCGACCGGGACGCGGTGGTGGGCCGCTACGCCTTCGGCAGCGGACCTCGCGACCACCTCACCGTCGACGTGCGGAACGACCTCGTCGGCATCGAGCGGCCGGGCGCCTCGCGCCAGCTGCTGTTCCACACCGGCGGGCTGGTGTTCTTCCCGTCAGGGGTGCCGTCGGTGCGAATCGCCTTCGAGCGCGGCAGCGGCCCGGCGACGAGCCTGACCGTGGCCGATCCGGAGGTGCTGGTCACGGCACGACGCGTCTGACGGGGCATTCAGCCATCCGGCTGCTTTCGGGGAAAGGCCCGAGCGAGAATACGGCTTGCACGCCATTGCGCAGTCTGGCCGGCGTCCGTCCCCGCGCCAATCCCCGGGCGTGGCACGGCAAACCACGCTTCTTCAAGGACATGCAGGGAATGGCGCCGGCCGGCCCAGGAGAGGCGCTGGAGGCCGTCCCCCGAAAAAACCGTTGGTGCTGCCGTCGGCGCTCGGTAAAATCCGGCCGTCCAACGGACCCTTATGATCAGCGTCGCCGCCATTCGGATGCAGCAGTTCGGAGTGCAGTTCTACCAGGCCTCACTCACGGCCAGCGACATCGACAAGCTGGTGCGCTTCGAGGTGCTCAGTTACGGCGACCAGGGCGCCGGTGGCGTGCGCGGCGGCAAGAAGGCGCCGACCAAGATTCGCTGGGACCTGCTCGAGCGTCGCATCGCCTCGAGCGAGAAGGCGTACCAGCGACAGATCATCCGCAAGAAGATCGACGAGCTCGTGCAGTACTACGAGCAGTGCCGCCAGGCCCGCGACCTGCCGTCGATTCCCGGCGCCGTCATCATCTCGTGCGACGAGAAGCTGTCGTTCGAGGCGGTCGAATCGGGCAGCTCGCTGGGCCGGCTCAAGGTGCCGGAGCGCGAGGGCATCCTGCGCGCCATCGACGGGCAGCACCGCCTGCTGGCGCTGCACGCCGACATCGAGAACTTCCACGACGAGTCGTTCACCGTGCCGGCGATCATCTTCGACCGCCTGCCCGAAGACCACGTCGTGCAGATGTTCGTCACCATCAACGCCAAGCACACGCGGCTCAACGCCTCGCACCTGGTCACGCTGTCGGGCCGCCAGCTCTATCGCGACGAGGCGCTGGCCGCCGCGCACGACGTGGTGCGGGCGCTGAACGACCGCGAGGACTCACCGCTCCACAACGAGATCAAGCTGCTGGGCGTGGGGAAGGGCCGCGTGGCGCAGGCGCCGCTGGCCCAGGAATTCAAGCGCCTGTTCGCCAACGAAGAGGCGCTCGGTGGTCCGAAGAAGGCGTCGCAGTTCCGCGACGAGTCGAAGACGTTCTTCGTGAACTACCTGAAGCAGGTCGCCACCGTGTTCGAGACGGCGTGGCACGGCCGCAAGTACAGCATCCGCTCGGCGACGGCCCTGCGCGCGTTCGTGCGGGTCGCGCCGGATGTGGTGCGGGCGGTCGACGAACAGCACGCCGAGCGCACCGACTACCGTGCCATCGGCCGCGCCATCGCCCCCTGGGGCCGCCGCATCGGCGCGCTGCGGTTCGAGACCGACGGTGCCTGGAAGCGCAGCGGCGCGTCGGTCGACGGCCTGGCGAAGGAACTGCGCCTCGCGCTGCAATATCCGGAAGGCGCTGGACAGTAGCACCGCGCAACCTCGTACGTGCAAAAGGGCGGAGCCGGTATACCCGGCCCGCCCTTTTGTCATCGAGAGGTGTCGCCAGCCTGGCTCCCCCCAGCGTTCACGGCACCAAACCGTAAACAACAGAACTGGCGACGCCTGCCTGTATTACAAGCGCCGTGCCGTCGTGGTTTCCCTCGGAAATCCTCGAAAACCGGCGGCGGCTGGTGCGCGGGGCGGCACGAAGTTGTGGGCGCGCTTACGAACTCGTCATCGGCGCGTGAGCGGCGCGATGCCGACACCGGCGTCTTCCAGCCCGCGCCGGATCGCACCTGCCAGCGTCACCGCCCCCGGTGTGTCGCCGTGCAGGCACAGCGTGTCGGCCTCGAAGCGGATGCGGGTGCCGTCGGTGGCGACGACGGACGACTCGGTGACCATGGCGATCGCCCGGGCCACCACCGTGTCGACGTCGTGGATGACGCTGCCGGCCTGCGAGCGCGGGGCCAGCGACCCGTCGGGCAGGTAGGCGCGATCGGCGAAGGCCTCGGCGGCCACCGGCAGACCGGCGTCGAGTCCGGCCTGGATGAGGGCTGACTCGGGCAGGCCGAAGAGCACCAGCGTCGGGTCGACGGCCAGCACCGCGCGGGCGATGGCTTCCGCCAGCGCCTCGTCGCGACAGGCCATCGTGTACAGCGCGCCGTGCGCCTTCACGTGCTGCAGCGCCACGCCCTCGCTCTTCGCGATCGCGGCCAGGGCGCCGATCTGGTAGAGCACGAGCGCTTCGACGTCGGCGGGCGCCACCTGCATGTCTCGCCGGCCGAATCCGACGAGATCGGGGAACCCCGGGTGGGCTCCAACCGCCACGCCGTGCCGCCGCGCCAGCCGCACCGTCGCCCGCATGGTAGCGGGATCGCCGGCATGGAACCCGCACGCCACGTTGGCCGACGAGATGAGCGGCATGAGCTGCGCGTCCTGTCCCATGGGCCACGGGCCGAACGCCTCGCCGAGGTCGGAGTTCAGGTCGATCCGCATGCGCGGATTGTAGCCGGGCGTCGCCCCAGCCCCCAGCCCCTAGCCCCCGAACAGCGTCACCAGCATCGCCTTCTGCGCGTGCAGACGGTTCTCGGCCTGGTCGAACGCCACCGAGATGCTCGATTCGAGCACCTCGTCGGTCACTTCCTGGCCGCGGTGAGCGGGCAGGCAATGCATGAACAGCGCGCCCGGATTGGCACGGGCCATCAGCGCCTCGTTCACCTGGTAGCGCGTGAAGATCTTGGTGCGCTCCGCGTACTCGACTTCCTGGCCCATCGACGTCCAGACGTCGGTGTAGATGGCGTCAGCGCCCTTCACGGCGTCTTTCACGTCGACGTATTGCCGGAAGGTGGCGCCCTTCTGCGCCAGGCGTTCGGCGACGGCCGCGGTCTCGTCGGGCAGCCCGTAGCCTTTCGGCGTGGCGATGCGCATGTGCGCGCCGAGCATCAGGCCGGCGTGCACGAGCGACGTGGCGACGTTGTTGCCGTCGCCCACGAAGGTGATGGTGCGGCCCTCCACGTTGCCCCAGCGTTCCTGCAGCGTCTGCATGTCGGCCAGGGCCTGGCACGGGTGCTCTTCATCCGACAGTGCGTTGACGATGCGCAGCGCCGGCGCCGACTCCGTGAAGATCGAGAGGCGCTTCTGCGCGAACGTGCGGATCACGACCGCGTCGACCCAGCGCTCGAGGTTCCTGGCGACGTCGTGCAACGGCTCACGATCGGCGTGCATGACGTCGGACGGGATGTCGACGACGCTGCCGCCGAGCTCCTCGATGCCGATCGTGAAGGTGACGCGCGTGCGCAACGACGGCTTCTCGAACAGCAGCCCCACGTGCCGGCCCGCCATGGTCGCCGCGTGCGGCGAGGTCGCACGGGCGCGGCGTGCCGCCTTCAGCTCCGCCGCCAGGGCCAGCGTGCGGTGCAGGTCGTCGGGCGTGAAATCGAGGATGGACAGAAAGTGCTTCGACACCATGAGCTTCGTTCTCTCGTGTTCGGCCCCGGATCCGTTCCTACGTGCGGTATTCCGCGTTGATCTGGACGTACATCTTCGACAGATCGCACGTCCACACGGTGGCGCGGTGGTCGCCCCCGGCGCCGAGGTCGACCTCGATGTCGAGATCGGTGCCGCCGAGGTAGGCGGCGGCCTGCGGGGCGCGTTCGTCGAACGGACGGCCGTCTTCGAACATGATGAGGTCGCCGATGCGGACGCGGGCGCCGGCGAGGACGAAGTGGGCGCCCGAGCGGCCGGCGGCGGCGATCAGCCGGCCCCAGTTGGGATCGGCGCCGTGGATCGCGGTCTTCACCAGCAGGGAGTTGGCGATGGCGCGGGCCGCCGTCCAGGCGTCGGCGTCGCTGGCGGCGCCGCTGGCGGTGATGGCGACGAGTTTCGTCGCGCCCTCGCCGCCGCGCACGATGCCGAGGGCGAGTTCCCTGGCGACGGCCCGGAACGCCTCGAACAACGCCTGCTCGCTGGCGTCGTCGATGGTCACGCCCGAGGCGCCGTTGGCCAGCGCGAAGACGCAGTCGTTGGTCGAAGGCTCGCCATCGACCGTGATGGCATTGAAGGTGTAGCGGCAGGCCGCCACGAGCACCCGGCGCAGGCGCCCGGCATCGATCGCGGCGTCGGTGGTGAGATAGCCGAGCATGGTGGCCATCCGCGGCTCGATCATCCCCGAGCCCTTGGTCATGCCGCCGACACGCACCCGTCCGCCCGGCAGCGCGATCTCGACGGCGGCGGACTTCGGAAACGGATCCGTCGTCATGATCGCGTCGGCCGCCGCCGCGCCGCCGTCACTGGACAGCGCGTCGATTGCGGCGGGGATGCCGGCGCGCACGGCCGGCATCTTCAGGCTCACGCCGATGACGCCGGTGGACGCCACCAGCACGTCGCGCGGATCGCAGCCGAGGCCCTGCGCCGTCAGCACCGTCATTTCGCGCGCATCGGCCAGGCCCTGCGGACCGGTGCAGGCGTTGGCGC
>WBZP01007119.1_pt1 | contig 10878 bp, 11 predicted proteins | sample 5204301 | NCBI WGS metagenome assembly WBZP01 (sample SAMN12412401, study PRJNA552823) | activated sludge metagenome | isolation source: activated sludge from nitrification reactor of wastewater treatment plant... | place: USA: Pennsylvania | collected 2017
CGCGAGCCGAAGCTCTGCTGTTCCTCCTTCGGGATCCCGATCTCGTCCAGCGCCTCGAAGAACGCTTCCATGTAGCCGATACTCTCGTCGTGCGGGCTGGTGGGTGCCTTGCCTACCACCGAGCGACCCGTCTCATCGACGATGATCACGTCGGTCATCGTTCCACCTGCATCACAGGCTGCGAGATAGCGCTGCATCTGACAATTACCTCCGTGGACCGAACCTGTGCGGGGCGCACGCGGCCCGGCAATGGTAGGCTAGACCCCGAGCCATCGTGACCCATCGTCTGAACGGACGATGAGTGTTCGTTCTCGCGACAGTACGTTGGCGCCACTCTGGAAAGTGATATGACATCCGTACTGCTGAAGCAGCAGCTCGAAGGCGTTCTCACGCTGACGCTGAATCGCCCCGGGCAACTCAATGCGCTCACATGGGAGTTGATGCGGCTGCTCAACGAAGCGCTGGAGGAGGCCAGCGTCGATCCCGGCGTGAGAGTCGTCGTACTGACCGGCACGGGCCGCGGATTCTGCTCGGGCGGGGATCTGCGCAGCCACGAGCAGCTGGATACGGAAGATCCCGTCAGCGCCAAATGGTCCGGGGAACCGGTGTGGAAGTCGGTCGGCATGCGGGCTTCGCACGTCGGGAGGCTCAGCCGCTCGCCGATCCTGCTGCACACCATGCCGAAACCGACGATTGCGATGCTGCGCGGCCCTGTCGTCGGCGCCGGCCTGTGCCTCGCTGCCGCTTGCGACTTTCGCATCGCCACGGCCTACGTCAGGGCGGCCCGGCCCGGTGACTTCGGCGGCAGCTATCTTCTCCCGCGCATCGTGGGGGCCGCCAGAGCGCGGGAACTCTACCTGCTCGGCGACAAGCTCACGGCGGATGAAGCCTTGCGCATCGGTCTCGTCACGCGCGTCGTGCCCGATGGCGGACTGGAAGCGGAAACCCAGGCGCTCGCGAGCCGTCTGGACAGCGGCCCGCCCGTGGCCTACCGCTACATCAAGCGCAGCCTCAATGCGGCAGAATCGATGACACTCGAGCAGGTCATCGAACTTGAGGCCTACAACATGATGCAATGCAGTGCCACGGAAGACGCGAAGGAAGTGCTGCGCGCGGCGCGCGATGGTCGCGAGCCGAAGTATCGCGGCTACTGAGCGCGCGGCCTTGGATTTCCCTTCCCTGGCGCAGTGGCTCGGCCGCACTCGCGAGACCTCCGACGTGCTGACGCCCCGGCTGGTCGATGCCTATCGTGCGACCCTGACACCACACCTTGCAGACATGGAGCCCGGCGCGGCGCCGCCCGCGATTCACTGGTGTCTTGCTCCCGAAGTTGCCGACGCTTCCCGGATGGGGGCGGACGGCCATCTTCTGACCGGAGAGTTCCTGCCACCGATACCTCTGCCGCGACGCATGTGGGCCGGAGGTCGGGTCGAAACGAGTGCACCCTTGCATCAGGGTGATCACGTCACGCGCCGCTCGAAAATCGCCGCGATCACGCGCAAGGAAGGCCGCTCGGGAACGCTCGGCTTCGTCACGGTCGAGCATGAACTCGACACAGATCGCGGCGCAGTCATCCGCGAGCGGCAGGATCTCGTCTATCGCGAGGCTGCGCTACCGGCGCCGGGCGAGACGCCGGGCGAGATGCGAGCCCGTGCCGCAGCAGTTCCTGCGGCTGCGCCACCTGCGGACTGCGACAAGGTCTGGACCATACCGGCTTCTCCGGTGCTGCTGTTCCGGTATTCGGCGCTGACCTTCAACAGCCATCGCATCCACTACGACCAGCCCTACGCAATGGGCGTCGAAGGTTATGCAGGACTGGTCGTGCAGGGCCCACTACAGGCCACCCTGCTGCTGAATCTCGCGGCCACGATCGGTGGCAGCACACCGCGGGTCTTCGAATACCGCGGCGTCGCGCCGCTGATTGCAGGGGGCGACTTTTTCGTCTGCGGCCGGCGCGAGACCGGCGGCAAACTCGAATGCTGGACGCAGTCGTCACACGGCGAGAGAAGCATGGAGGCCAGGGCCTCATGGTGAGCACGCCGATCCGCCCTCTCATCGCGCCGCTGTTCGTGCCGGGTGACCGCCCGGAGCGATTCGCGAAGGCCGCCGCGAGCGGCGCCGATGCCGTCATTCTGGACCTCGAGGACGCCGTGGCGGCGGAGCGCAAGGCCTATGCGCGTGAGTGCATTCGCAGTCATGACCTGGACGGATCCCGGACGATCATCCGCATCAATGCGCATACCTCGCCGTGCTTCGAAGCCGATCTGTCCGCTCTCCGGGCAGTTCCGTTCAGCGCGCTGATGCTGCCGAAAGCACGGTGCGCCGACGACATCGCGGCCGTTCATGCAGCACTGGGGCGATCCGTGCCGGTGATTCCCCTGATCGAGAGCGCTGCAGGGCTCGCCGGGCTGCCCGATATTCTCGGAGCGCCGGGCGTGTGCGTGGCTGCATTCGGCTCGGTCGACTACGCACTCGATCTGGGTTGTGCGCATGCCTGGGAAGCGCTGCTACTGGTGCGCGGCGAACTCGTGCTGCGCTCGCGGCTTGCCGGACTTGCGGCACCGATCGATGGCGTCACCACGGCCATCGACGATCCGGTCACCGTCGAGCGCGACGCGCGCCGCGCGGCTGATCTGGGCTTCGGCGGCAAACTCGCCATCCACCCGCGCCAGGTCGTCCCGATCAGTCGCGCTTTCCTGCCCGACGAGGCTGCACTTTCCTGGGCTCAACGGGTCGTCTCGTCGGCGGGCACGGGGGCCGCTCGCTCACTCGATGGTGAGATGATCGACCAGCCGGTCGTGGAGCGCGCCCGACGCATCCTCGCGCGCGCGGCAAAGCCCCATGCATGACCGGTTCCCCCGATTCCAGCCTCACGAAAAGCGCGAGAAATCCGGCTTGCGCTTCGCGAGGAACGCACTGAAGGCTTCCCTCGCCTCCGGGGAGTTGAGACGCACCTTGAACTGCCGGTCTTCCTCCGCCATGGTTTCCCGGATCAGCGCCGCCTGCGACCGTTTCAGCAGTTGCTTCGCCAGTCGCACGGCCGCCGGGGGCTGCGCTGCGAGCCGGCGAGCCCTGGCCAGCGCATGGTCGAGCACCTCGGCGTCGGGCAACACCGCATTGACGAGGCCCATCTCGCGCGCTTGCCCTGCGCCGAAGGGCTCTCCCAGCAGGATGACCTCCGCGGCCCGCGCGTGGCCGATCAGGGCCGGGAGCAGCAGACTGGAGGCGGCTTCAGGACACAGCCCCAGGCTGACGAAAGGCAGCTGGAACTTCGCTCCCTCGCCCGCAAACACGAGGTCGCAATGGAGCAGCATCGTCGTGCCAACGCCGACGGCAGGCCCGGTCACCGCGGCGAGGAAAGGCTTCGGAAAGTCCCGGAAGGCCGTAAGGAAACGGAAGACCGGCGCATCTTCGTTCATCGGCGGATCGTTGAGGAACTCGCCCAGATCGTTGCCGGCCGTGAACGCGCCCGGCTGCCCGTGGAGCAGCAGCACGCGAACATCACTGTCCGCGACGGCCTGCCCGAACACATCGGCCAGTTGCCCGTACATCGCGGCGGTCAGGGCATTCTTCTTCTCGGGCCGGCGGATTTCCACGCGCAGGACGCCCTCACTCTTCCCGGTCACGATGTGCGGAGCGGCTTCATTCATGTCCACGACCTCACCGGAAAGCTGCCTGGATTATGGACCGGCGCTCGACTGCGGCGTCGTCCACATGGCCTATGGTGCAGCAGAGGGCCCTGAATGACGAATCAACTATCGATCGAAAATCTCGCCCGCATCATCGAGCAGCACATGCCTCACACGATCGACGTCGGCATGAAAGTCGACCTCGATTCGCCGCCCGGGAAGATCCGCATGCGCATCACTGCCCAACCGAAGCTGGCCGCAGATCCCGACGAGCGTTTCTTCTTTCCCGGCGTCCTGTTCAGCCTCGCCGACACCGCCTGCGGACTTGCGGCCGGTTGCAGTCTCGAGCGCCCCGAACCCATGTCCACGCTGGACCTGCGCATCGATTACCTTGCGCCGGCTCCCCTGAAGCACGATCTGGTGGCCGAAGCCGGGTGCTATCGAGTCACCCGTTCAGTCATCTTCGTCCGGTGCGAATTGCACTCGGGACGGCGCGAGCGGCCGGTGGCGAGCGCAACGGGAGCCTTCATGCGGGCTTCCCACTCGTCAAGAGGCGTCCGCCAGTGAGCAGCCCATCCGCAGGCGCCGTAGGCTCCACTGCCCGGAGCATCGCGGAGCGTGCGGCGTTGGCCCTCTCCCGCATGCCGTATGCGCGGCAGATCGGTGCCTGCCTCAAGGAATACACGGACGATCGCGGCATCGTACTGCAGCTTCCATTCCAGCAGCGCCTGATCGGCAACATGCGCCTGCCATCCATCCATGGCGGAGTCATCGGCAGCTTCATGCAGATCACGGCCCTCGTTGCCGCATTCGCCCAACTCGGCGAGCAGCGCCCGCCCCGTTTCATCGACTTCTCGGTCGACTACCTGAGCCACGCCGGACCGGGGGATTTGCATGCGCGCTGCAGCTTCCAGCGCATCGGTCGGCGGGTGGCGGCGGTAAGCATCAGTTGCTGGCAGAGCGACGAGAATGCACCAGTCGCCACCGCGCGAGCTCATCTCCTGGCGGGGCAAACACTTCGACCCTGATCGGCTGAGACAATTGCAGCCCGCCGGAGCCGCCGTCAGTTCACGTAGCCTGCGCCTCCGCCGTCGACGCGCAGCGAGGCGCCGGTGATATAGGCCGAGTGTTGTGACACGAGGAAACAGGCGGCGGCGGCCAGCTCTTCCACCTTGCCTGCGCGTGCGAGTGGAATCGTCGAGCGCCACACTTCACGCAGTACGCGGCGCTCAAGCCCGACTCCAGTCTCGGTGAAGCCGTGTGCTGCACCTGCGCTCCGGATTGCGGCCTGCGTGTTGTCCGTCATCACGAGGCCGGAGATCAGGGTATTGACGGTAACACCGCAGTCGCCCAGCTCGCGCGACAGTGAGCACGCCAGCGTGTGTAGCGCCAGCTTCGCCGCCGAATACTCGGGATGAAATGCCATGGGCTTGAATGCCGCGCCGCTGCTGATATTGAGTACGCGCCCCCAGCCGCGCTCTCGCATCACGGGAACCAGTGCGCGCATGAGCTGGACGGCGTACAGAGTCGAGAACTGGAACTGCTGTTGCCAACTCTCCATCGGCACGTCGAACCAGCCGCGGGCCGAGGTCGTCGCGCCGGCGCTGTTGATGAGGATGTCGATGGGACCCGCGGCCAGTGCCTCACGAGCGAGCTGCTCGACTTGCTCCGGCACGTCCAGCGCTCCGATCAATGCGGACGCCTTGCCGCCCTGCGTGCGGATTCCCGCCACCACCGCCTCGGCGTTTGCGAGGCTGCGACCATGCACGACAACCTCGACGCCCTCACCGGCGAGCATCGCGGCAATGCCGGCGCCGATGCCGCTGCTTGATCCGGCGATCAGCGCCCTGCGACCTTCAATTCCCAGCTTCATCGTGTCCACACCTCGTACGACGGGTCTGCGCGATCGCGACGACCCGTCTCCGGCAGCGTACTGCCTGTGATTTCGCGCACCTCGTCGAAGTCGTGCAGGTAGACACGGCGGTCGATCGCCCAGCGTCCCTCGCGGCGGGACCAGCGATCGAGGTAGCGTCCCGACGTCGATGTCTGCAGCAGTCGATCGTCGACCATGCGGCGCACGGTGGCGATCACATAGCTTTCGCTCCCCGCTTTGTCGTCATTGAGCGTGACGAGCACGTTCGTGATCCGGTGCGAGGTGGCGAGCATCGTGCGGTGCGCACCACACACCCAATCGACGAAGCCACGTCCACTGCCGTGATAGATGGCGCCGTAGTCGGCCGTGCCGTCCTCGTGCCAGACCGAGTAGCCGAGTTCGGCATCGATGCGGTCCATCGCGCGGCAATACTGGAAGATCACGTCGGTGATGGCCATGCGGTCCGCGATCTTGCCCGTCTGATTCATCTACTCACCTATCCTGGAGCGAGACGCGTGATGTGGCGCAGCGGCGCCAGGAACACGGTCGCCAGGATCACAAGCACCGCGAGAAACATGAAGGCCCTGGCATAGTCGCCGCTGCGATCGAACAGAAGGCCCACGAACGGGACGATCAGGGTCGACATGACGCCCGCGACGGGTAACATGCGGCCCAGGACCCGACCGCAATGCATCGGCCCGTAGATCCGCGCCAGCAGCGCAGTCCACCCTGGCATGAGACCACCCGAGGCCATCCCGAGAACGGCGGCAGAGATCGCCATCACCGGATAGGTGCTCGTCGTGCCCATTGCCAGAATCGGTGGAGCCTGCAAGGCCATGAGCGCCACCAGCGCAATCTTGAGATCGACGCGATCGGCGACGAGACCGAACAGCAATTTGCCGCCGATGCCGCTGATCGCGAAAACCGAGACCAGGAGCGCTGCCTGTTTCGAGGCAATGCCCTGCCCCTGGGCGAAAGGCACGAGGTTCACGAGCAGCGCGGCGTTCGCGGCGAACACTGCGCCCACGGTGATCGCGATCCGCCAGAACAGGCCGCTGCGGAGCAGATGAACTACAGGCGCCCCTGCGGCATGGGCGGTGGAGGGTCTCGCCGTCGCCGCTCCGTCCGGATACAGAGCGAGGTCCGCCGGCCGGTTGCGCACCAGCACGAGGATGGCGGGCGCCAGGAGAGCGATGGCGGCGATACCTGTCCACAGGCAGGCCGAGCGCCAGCCACGCGCATCGATCAGTGCCTGGAAGAGCAAGGGAATCAGTAACCCGCCGATGGAACTGCCCAGGGCCGCGAGACTCAACGCGCGGCCGCGTTGGGCTGTGAACCACCGCGTGACCAGCACGCTCGTGCCGAGAGGGCCGAGGAACGCCATGGCTACAGCGGGGAGCACGGCAAAGGCGAAGGCAAACTCCCATGGAGTACGCGACACGGAGATCAACGCGAAGGCCGATCCCAGGGCCAGGGCGCCGAAAATCATCAAGGCGCGCGTCGAGCGGCGGTCGAGCAATACGCCGAGAATGGGCGACACCACGATCGTCATCAGCGAGAGACCGGTCTTGCCCCACATCATCTCCATGCGGTTCGCGCCGAGCTCGCTGCCGATGGGAAGCACCAGCAGGCCATAGGAATAGATTCCGAGCCCCACACTCACGGCTTGCGCGAGCATGGCCACGCCGACGATCCACCATCCATGAAATACGAGTGCCTGCATGACTTAGTAGATGACCCCCTGCTCGATCAGCTCGCGGTACCGCGCTTCCGAAAGCCCGAGCAGATCCCGGAACACGTGCTCATTGTCGCAGCCGCGCGTGGGTCCCGGCTGGATGCGCGGCTCGCTGCGGCTGCACTTCACGTAGGACCCGTAGATAGTTTCCGTGAACCCAAGCGGATGCGTCACCTCGATGAACGTGCCGCGCGCGCGATAGTGCGGGTCGTGCAGGAGATCCGCGACGTCCAGGACCGGCGTTGCAGCGACGCCGTGTTGCTGCAGGTGTCGCGCGAGCTCGTAGTCATCGCCGCCGCCGGCCCACGCGGCTAGCCGCTCGTGTATCGCGTCGATGCCGCGCAGCCGTCCGGAGGCATCGGCCAGGGCCGGAGCGAGCGCCCACTCGGGACTGCCGAGGGCGCTCACGAGGCCGCGCCATTCCGCGTCCGTGGCAACCGCGATCGCGAGCCAGCGATCCTCGCCGCGGCAGCGGAAGAGACCGTGCGGCGCCGCGGCGCGCAGAGGATGCCGGTTGCCGATCGGCCCCGCCACCCGCCCATTCAACACGTAGTCCATGAACGCCGGCCCGATCACCTGCATGACCACCTCCTGCTGCGAGCACTCGATGTGCTGGCCTCTGCCGGTGCGCCGCCGATGGTGCTCCGCCAACATCACGGCCAGCGCGCCGACGACGCCGCCGAGCATGTCGGCCGGCGCGGTCTCCATGCCCTGCGGCCTCGCGAGCTCCGGATAGCCTGTGATGGAGTCGAGACCGGAGAGACACGCCAGGCTGTTGCCGTAGGTTCGCAGCCTGTGCAACGGGCCCGACAGCCCGGCGGCCGGCATCGACAGCAGGATCAGGTCCGGGCGCACCGATTTCAGCTGCCCGTAAGCAAGGTTCATGCGCTGCATCACGCCCGGGCTGAAGTTCTCGACCGCCACGTCGCACTTCGCCACGAACTGCAGGGCGAGCGCCTGGGCCTCCGGCCGCTTCAGATTGAGTGTGATGCTGCGGTTTCCCGCCCAGCAGGCATGATTCTGGATGCTGCGGTCCGGGTGCGGAATACCCTGGTGAAAGGGAGGCACCTTGCGCTGGAAATCCAGCTGGGCGCTCGATTCGATCTTGTACACCTCGGCGCCGAGGAAGGACAATAGTTGTCCTACCATCGGACCCACCAGGCCCCAACCGAAGTTCGCGACACGCATGCCGCTCAGCGGCAGCAGGCCCGCGTCCCGTACCGCGCCCACGGCCTCCCCGACAGCACTGGAGGAATCGGCCACGCGCGCGGGCATACGCGCCGCGAGGATCTCCGGGCCGTGCTCGCCCAGCAGCGGTGCACCCGCCTGCGGTCCGCTCGCACAGTCCGGCAGCCGAATGGCCGGACCCGGTGTGCGCACGCGACCCAGTGCCGAATGCTCGAGCTCCCGCCAGTAATCTCGCTCGCGCAGATGCGGCAGCTGCGCGAGATCCCCCATGTCATAGAGCGCGGTCGCGGGACACCCGTGGGCCTGACAGATCTCCATGATCTCGTTCTTGGAGCGCTGCAGCGTCCACTCTTCGATCATGGGGTCGATCAGGTCGCGGTTCTCGCCGCGAGACTTCAGTTCGTGGAGGAGTTCCGGCATGGCCCATTCTGGATTGTCCATCGCCCGGCAGAGTCCCAGCCATTGATGGGTCTCGAGTGCAATGATGAATACCCAGCCGTCCCTGCAAGGGTAGTGCCGCGCCGGGCAGGCGAGCCCCATGCCGCGGCCGGTCCGACGGTAGTAGACGCCGTCCTGCGCGTACCCGCCGACGTTCAGCGAGCCAACGACGAGCGCCGCCAGAATCTCCGCCGATGCACAGTCGATGTGCTGGCCGCCGCCGACCTGCTCGCGCCCGAGCACCGCGGCCAGGCCCCACGCAGCGGCCGTGAAACCGCCGAAGAAATCTGCGAGAAAGGCTCCCGTCGCCAGAGGTTCGCGATCAGGAAGTCCGCAGTAGCGGCTGCCGGTGGCCGAGAGATGGTAGGCATTCAGCTCGTAGCCTTTCCACTCCGCGTACGGGCCGGTCTGGCCGAAAGGCGTGCAGGAGATCATCACTAGCTTCGGATTGAGCCGGGCGAGCGTGGCGTAGTCGAGTCCTCGCTCCTGCAACTGCCGCGGGCTCGAATCGTCGATCAGCACGTCGGTCTCGCGTAGCAGATCGAGCAACCGCTGCCGATCATCTGCGGCGTCCACGTCGAGCGCGACACTGCGCTTGTCCGTGTTGAGGAAGAAAAAGGTACCGCTCTTCTCGAAGTCGCGCCGGTCGCCCGGAAATGGACCCCAGCTGCGCGTCGTGTCGCCTGTGCCGCGCGGCTCCACCTTGACGACGGTAGCCCCATGATCGGCGAAGATCCTGCCGCAATACGGCCCGGCAATGCCCTGCGCCAGCTCGAGGACTCGCAAGCCCTCGAGCGCGCCGTGGCGAAGCGGAGTCCGTTCCGGCGACCCGGTGGTCATCGCATTACCCGTGCAACCGCTCGATCACGCGGGCGACCTCCGCGTCCAGCGCAGGATCATCGGGCAGCGCGAAGGAGACGTTGTCGGCGAGGCCTGCGTAGCGCTCACGCAGAACGTCCGCGATCCCGCTATAGGGCGCAGTCGGGATCAGCACATCGAGCATCTCATCGGTGATCACGGGAGGCAGGTCCTGCCAGCGACCCTCGCGAACGAGGCGGTTGAGGTGCGCTCCGCGATCTTGCCAGCCATACAACTCGAGAATGGGCCAGTAGCTCGGCGTCGAGAACAGCGTCGCCATGGTTGCCCGCAGTTGCTCGCGGCTCTGCCGGGTCGCGTGCTCGTCTACGCCAGTCGCCGACAGGCAATTGATGCGCAATTCGACGTCGCTGAGCGAGCGACCAGCTCGCTCAGCCCCGCGCGCGAGATTCGGCAGCACACGCTCGCGGATGAAGCGCGGCGCCACGTTGGTCGGGTGCGTCGCGAGCGCGTCGCCCACCTCGCCCGCCACGGCGGTCATGAAGGGACCGATTCCGGCCACGATGATCGGCATGTCCGGGTGTTCGATGGGTAGCGGCTTGACGAACTCTTGCATCCGCGTGAAGTGGTAATGCTGGCCTTCGAAATGCAGCGGTGTGCCGTTCTGCCAGCAGTCGAAGATCGCACGCAGCGAATTCACGTACTCGCGCATACGCGGCGCAGGCGGAACCCAGTGCCCGCTGTAGCGGCGGACGATGTTGCCGCGAACCTGGGGACCGAGGCCGAGTTCAAAGCGCTCACCGAAGGCGCCGCGCAGATCCCAGGCCGCGATGGCCACGATCATGGGACTGCGGGCGAAAGCGACCAACGCCGGCGCACACACCGTGATGCGGCTTGTGGCGCCGAGTGCCGCCGCGGCGTTCAGGAAGCCGTCGGAGACCTGATCCGCGACCTTGATGCCGTCAAAGCCCAACGCTTCAGCGCGTCGGGCGTACCCGCCCACCTGCCGGTAGGGCATGCGGAAGTCGGCTGTGGCCCAGATCTTCATGACCGGGATTCTCGCGCCGCTGCCGCCGCCGGCCGCTCCAGCGGCCGGCGGCGGTGCAGATCAGAATTCGATGACCAGATCGACGCCGAAAGTACGCGCCCGCTCGTAGATGACCGTCCCCGCGAAGCCCAGGCCCGCGTACTGGATGATG
>WBZP01007122.1_pt1 | contig 10875 bp, 10 predicted proteins | sample 5204301 | NCBI WGS metagenome assembly WBZP01 (sample SAMN12412401, study PRJNA552823) | activated sludge metagenome | isolation source: activated sludge from nitrification reactor of wastewater treatment plant... | place: USA: Pennsylvania | collected 2017
ACGGCCACCGAGACCAGCGTGATCTGCCCGACGATGGCGCTGCCCGACGACCTGCCCGGCCCCGTGCAGGGCCCGTTCGTGCCCGTGGTGGTCGACGGGGTGCTCGAGTTCAGCCAGGTCGGTGTCATGGTCGCCCTGCTGAAACCGCTGGCCGACGCCGGCATCCCGGTGCTCACGGTGGGCACCTACGACACCGACTGGGTCCTGCTCGAGGCGGCGTCGGTGCCCACGGCCGCGGCGGTCTGGCGTGCCGCGGGCTACGAGATCGAGGAGCTCGCGGTCGAGGTGTTCCACGAAGGCCGGGAGGACTAGTGAGCGTCACGCATCCACGCGGGTTCCGGGCCACCGGGCTCGCCGCCGGGATCAAGTCCAGCGGCGCGGCCGACCTCGCGCTCGTCGTCAGCGACGGCCCGCGCCACACCGCCGCCGGGGTGTTCACCTCCAACCGGGTGCAAGCGGCCCCGGTCGTGTGGTCGCGCCAGGCGGTCGCCGACGGCCGGATCGACGCGGTGGTCCTGAACTCCGGCGGCGCCAACGCCTGCACCGGTCCTGACGGGTTCGCCGACACCCACCGCACCGCCGAGCACGCGGCGGCCCTGCTCGGCATCGCCGCCGGCGACGTCGCGGTGTGCTCCACCGGGCTGATCGGGGACCGCCTGCCGATGCCGGCGCTGCTGGCCGGGCTCGACGCCGCGGCGGCGGCACTGACCGCCGACGGCGGGCCCGCCGCCGCCCGGGCGATCATGACGACGGACACGGTGCCCAAGGTGGCCACCGCCGACCACCCGGCCGGGTGGCGGGTCGGCGGCATGGCCAAGGGCGCGGGGATGCTGGCGCCGGGCCTGGCGACCATGCTGGTCGTGCTGACCAGCGACGCCGAGGTCGATCCCGCCGACGCGCAGAAGGCGCTGCGGGAGGCGACGCGGACCACCTTCGACCGGATCGACTCCGACGGGTGCATGTCGACCAACGACACCGTGCTGCTCCTGGCCAACGGGGCCAGTGGGGTGCGCGCCGACCTCGAGGTGTTCACCGAGACGCTGCGCGAGGTCTGCGCCAGCCTGGCCCGGGCCCTGATCGCCGACGCCGAGGGGGCGAGCCACGACATCGCCGTCGAGGTGGTGAACGCGGCCACCGAGGACGACGCCGTCGAGGTCGCCCGGGCGGTGACCCGCAGCAACCTGTTCAAGGCGGCCGTGTTCGGCAACGACCCCAACTGGGGCCGGGTGCTCGCCGCGGTCGGCACCACCGGTGCGGCGTTCGACCCGCTCACCCTCGACGTCGCCATCAACGGGGTGACCGTCTGTCGCGCAGGCGGTCTGGGGGAGGACCGCAGCGCCGTCGACATGACCGGACGCGAGGTCCACGTGCTGGTCGACCTGCACGCCGGCCAGGCCGCGGCGACCGTCTGGACCAACGACCTCACCCACGCCTACGTCCACGAGAACAGCGCCTACTCCTCATGACCGCCACCCAGACCGCCCCCGGTCCGAGCCCCCTCCACCTGCTCACCGCGCAGGACAAGGCCCACGTGCTGATCGAGGCCCTGCCCTGGCTGCAGCGCTTCCGTGGAGCCGTCGTCGTCGTCAAGTACGGCGGCAACGCCATGGTCGACGACGCCCTCAAGCAGGCGTTCGCGCAGGACATGGTCTTCCTGCGGGCCGCCGGACTGAAGCCGGTCGTCGTGCACGGCGGGGGGCCGCAGATCTCCTCGATGCTCGGCCGGCTCGGCATCCACAGCGAGTTCCGGGGCGGCCTGCGGGTGACCACCCCGGAGGCGATGGACGTCGTCCGGATGGTCCTGGTCGGGCAGGTCGGCCGCGAGCTGGTCGGCCTGGTCAACCAGGCCGGCGGCCGAGGGGTGGGGCTCTCCGGGGAGGATGCCGGGCTGTTCACCGCCCGCCGCCGCGGCGCCCTCGTCGACGGCACCGAGGTCGACGTCGGGCTGGTCGGCGACGTCGTCGAGGTCGACCCGGCGGCCGTGCTCGACCTGATCGAGGCCGGCCGGATCCCGGTCGTCTCCACGGTCGCCCCCGACTCGGACGGCCAGGTGCTCAACGTCAACGCCGACACCGCGGCCGCCGCGCTCGCCGTCGCGCTCGGCGCCCAGAAACTCGTGGTGCTGACCGACGTCGAGGGCCTCTACGCCGACTGGCCCGACCGTTCCTCGCTGCTCGCCGAGGTCCGGGCCGACGACCTGGCAGGCATGCTGGACCGACTGGAGGCGGGCATGGTGCCCAAGATGGAAGCCTGTCTGCGCGCCGTCCAGGGGGGCGTGCCCGCAGCCAGCGTGATCGACGGGCGGGTGGCGCACAGCGTGCTGCTCGAGGTGTTCACGCCCGAGGGCGTCGGCACCATGGTGCTGCCGTGAACGCGCCCGGCACCGCGACCGAGACGGTGACGGCCGGCCCGACCGGCGCCCAGCTCACCGAGCGGTACTCGCGCTCGCTGATGAACACGTTCGGCACACCGCTGCGGGTCCTCGTCCGCGGGGAGGGCTGCTACGTCTGGGACGCGGACGGACGGCGCTACCTCGACCTGCTCGGCGGGATCGCCGTCAACGCCCTCGGCCACGCCAACCCCGAGCTGATCGCCGCCGTGGCCGGGCAGCTCGCCACGCTGGGGCACATCTCCAACTTCTTCACCTCGCCCCGCCAGATCGCGCTCGCCGAGCGGCTGCTCGAGCTGCTCGGCATGCCGGACGGCAAGGTGTTCTTCACCAACTCCGGCACCGAGGCGGTCGAGGCGGCGTTCAAGCTCGCCCGGCGCACCGGCCGCACCGGCATGGTGGCGGCCGAGGGCGCCTTCCACGGCCGCACCATGGGGTCGCTCGCACTCACCCACAAGGCCGCCTACCGCGAGCCGTTCGCCCCGCTGCCGGGCGACGTCGTCCACGTGCCGTTCGGGGACGTCGACGCGCTCGCCGCCGCCGTCGGCGACCAGGTCGCCGCGGTCGTTCTCGAACCCGTGCAGGGCGAGGCCGGGGTGCGCGTGCCGCCCCCCGGCTACCTGGCCGAGGCCGCGCGGCTCGTGCACGACGCCGGCGGGTTGCTGGTGCTCGACGAGGTGCAGACCGGCATCGGCCGCACCGGGGCCTGGTTCGCCCACCAGCACCCCGACGTGCTCGGCCCGTCCACCGGGTCCCCGGTCGAACCGGACGTCGTCACCGTCGCCAAGGGCCTCGGCGGCGGCATCCCGATCGGGGCCGTCGTGGCGCGCGGGGAGGCGGCGGCGCTGCTCGGCCCCGGGCAGCACGGCACGACCTTCGGCGGCAACCCGGTGGCCACCGCCGCGGCACTGACGACGTTGCACGTGATCGAGCGGGACGGCTTGCTGGAGAACGCCTCCCGGGTCGGGGCGATGCTGCGCGAGCAGGTCACCGGGCTCGGCCATCCGCTGATCGCCGGGGCGCGCGGGGTGGGTCTGCTGAACGCCGTGCTGCTCACCCGGCCGCAGGCCCCCGCCCTGGCCGCGGCGTTGCTGGACGCCGGGGTGATCGTCAACGCGGTCACCCCCGACGCCCTGCGGCTCGCCCCGCCGCTCACCCTGACCCCCGCCCAGGTGACCGAGTTCGTCACCGCCCTCGACGGCGCCCTCACCGCCGTCCCGGAGAGCTAGGAGACCAGCGCGATGACGGCGCCCCTGCGTCACTTCCTGCGTGACGACGACCTGACCCCGGCCGAGCTGATCCAGGTGCTCGACCTGGCCGACGAGGTCAAGCGCGACCGGTTCGCCCACCGGCCGCTGACCGGGCCGCGGGCGGTCGCCGTCCTGTTCGACAAGGCCTCCACCCGAACCCGGGTGTCGTTCGCGGTCGGCATCGCCGAGCTCGGCGGCTACCCGCTGATCATCGACAGCGGCACCACCCAGCTGGGCCGCGGCGAGACCATCGAGGACACGGCGCGCGTCTTCGACCGGCAGTGCGCGGCGATCGTCTGGCGCACCTACGACCAGGCGCGGATGGACGCGATGGCCGCCGCCAGCGCCGTGCCCGTGGTGAACGCCCTGACCGACGACTTCCACCCGTGCCAGCTGCTCGCCGACCTGCAGACCATCCGCGAGCGGCACGGCCGGCTCGCCGGGCTCACCCTGGCCTACCTCGGGGACGGCGCGAACAACATGGCGCACTCCTACCTGCTGGCCGGGGCGAACGCCGGGCTGCGCGTGCGGGTGGCCACCCCGACCGACTACCAGCCCAAGCCGAAGATCCTCGCCGCGGCCCAGGCGCTCGCAGCGCGGACCGGCGGGTCGGTGTCGGTCACCGCCGACCCGGTGGAGGCGGCGACCGGCGCCGACGTGCTGGCCACCGACACCTGGGTGTCGATGGGCCAGGAGGCGCACGGCGCCACCCGCGAACGCGTGTTTCGGCCCTACATGCTCGACGAGGACGCGCTGGCCCGGGCCGCCGACGGGGCGATCGTGCTGCACTGCCTGCCCGCCTACCGCGGCAAGGAGATCGCGGCGTCGGTAGTGGACGGCCCGGCCTCCGCCGCCTGGGACGAGGCGGAGAACCGCCTGCACGCCCAGAAGGCGCTGCTGATCTGGCTGCTCGATCCGGCCCGGCGATCGGCGTCGTCGTGACCGTCGACGCGCCGCTCCCGGGGCGCGCACCGGTGGGTGGCGCGCAGCCCCGGCCGGACGGCGTCCAGGACGGCGTGCGCGTCGTCGTCCCGGCGGTCACCCCGCCGACCAAGGTGGCCCGGCACCAGCTGGTCGCCGATCTGCTCCGCCGGCACGCGGTGCGGTCCCAGGGGGAGCTCGCCGAGCGCCTGGCGCTGCACGGGGTGATGGTCACCCAGGCCACGCTGTCGCGCGACCTGGTCGAACTCGGCGCGGTCAAGGTGCGCCACCGCGACGGCGGCCTGATCTACGCCGTGCCCGGGGAGGGCGGCGACCGGACGCCGTTGGCCGGGCTCGAGCAGGAGGTGCTGCACGCCCGGCTGGCCCGGCTCTGCGAGGAGCTGCTGGTGACGGCCGAGGCGTCGGCCAATCTGGTGGTCCTGCGCACGCCGCCGGGGGCCGCGCAGCTGCTCGCCTCGGCGATCGACCAGTCCCAGCTGGCCAGCGTGCTCGGCACCATCGCGGGGGATGACACCATCGTGGTGGTATCCCGCGACCCGCTCGGGGGCCAGGCGGTCGCCGACCGGCTGATCGATCTGGCCCGGCACGGGCGCCCGGACGGCGACCAGCTCGCCGGCGACTTCGGAAAGGCACCGACGTGACCCAGCTGACCCAGCCGGCGGATCTGGTCCCTCCGGCGGATCCGGTCCCTCCGGCGGATCTGGTCCCTCTGCCGGATCCGGTCTCTCCGGCGGATTCGGCCCCCGGCCCGCTCAAGCTCTGGGGCGGCCGGTTCGCCTCCGGCCCGGCCGAGGCCCTGGCCGCGCTGTCGCGGTCGGTGCAGTTCGACTGGGTGCTGGCCCCCTACGACATCGCCGGATCGCGGGCGCACGCCCGGGCACTGCACACCGCGCGGCTGCTCGACCGGGCCGACCTCGACGCCATGCTCGCCGGGCTCGACCGGCTGGACGCCGACGTGCGCAGCGGCGCCTTCTCCCCGGACGCCGACGACGAGGACGTGCACACCGCGCTGGAACGCGGCCTGATCGACCGGGTCGGTGCCGAGCTGGGCGGCCGGTTGCGGGCGGGCCGCTCGCGCAACGACCAGGTGGCCACCCTGTTCCGGATGTACCTGCGTGACCAGGCCCGCGCGGTGGCCCGCGACGTGCTCGCCCTCACCGACGCCCTGCTCGCCCAGGCGGCCGCCCACCCGGATGCAGCCATGCCCGGCCGTACCCACTTCCAGCACGCGCAGCCGGTGCTCCTGGCGCACCACCTGCAGGCACACGGCCAGGCCCTGGCCCGCGACGTGGAACGGCTGGTCGACTGGGACCGGCGCGCGGACGAGTCCCCGTACGGCGGGGGCGCGCTGGCCGGGTCCTCGCTCGGGCTCGACCCCCGGGCGGTGGCTCGCGACCTGGGCTTCAGCCGGGCCTGCGACAACTCGATGGACGGCACCGCCGGCCGGGACGTGGTGGCCGAGCTGGCCTTCGTGCTGGCGATGGTCGCGGTCGACGTCTCCCGGCTCGCCGAGGAGATCGTGATCTGGTCGACGGCCGAGTTCGGCTTCCTGCGTCTGGACGACGCCTACGCCACCGGGTCGTCGATCATGCCGCAGAAGAAGAACCCGGACGTCGCCGAGCTGGCCCGGGGCAAGAGCGGGCGCCTGATCGGCAACCTGACCGGGCTGCTCACCACGCTCAAGGGGCTCCCGCTGGCCTACAACCGTGACCTGCAGGAGGACAAGGAGCCGCTGATCGACTCCCTGGCCCAGTTGCGCCTCGTCCTGCCGGCGCTCACGGGTCTGGTCGCGACGGCGTCGTTCGACCTCGCGAGGATGGCGGCGCTCGCCCCGGCGGGGTTCTCGCTCGCCACCGATGTCGCGGAATGGCTTGTCCGGCAAGGGGTTCCGTTCCGAGAGGCGCACGAGGCCGCGGGGGAGTGCGTGCGCGCCTGCGAGGCCCGCGGGGTCGACCTGCACGACCTGGACGACGCCACCCTCGCCGCGATCTCGCCCCACCTGACGCCACAGGTGCGCTCGGTCCTGGACGTCGCGGGCTCGCTCGCCTCGCGCAGCGGGCACGGAGGCACCGCACCGGTGCGCGTGACCGAGCAGCGCGAGCGCCTGGTCGCCCGGGTCGACGCGTTGCGCGGGTGGGCCGGACGGGCGGCCAGCCCGGTGCGCTGAGGCGGCAGGGTGCGCTGAGGCGTCGGGGTGTGCTGAGACGTCAGCCGGTGATCCGCACCCGGAGTCGCCGGAAGCCCTTGCCCTTGTTCTCGATCTTCACGATCTCCATGCCGCCGATCTGCCGGGTGGAGGCCACGTGGGTGCCCGCGTCGGCCTGGGTGTCGAGCCCGGCGATGTCGACGATCCGCACCACTTCCAGGTCCGGCGGCAGGAGGTTGGTCGCCGTCCGGATCAGGTCGGGGTAGGTCGAGAACGCCTCGTCCCGGGGGAGGGTCGTCGTGGTGATCGCCCGGTCGGCGGCGATCTCACCGGCGCAGGCGGCCGTCACGGCGTCGCGGAAGCCCTCCGGCACCACCGGCAGGTTGAAGTCCATCCGGGCCTCGAGCGGTTCCATGTTGCCGCCGGTGACCAGCGCCCCGAAGTCGCGGAACACGATGCCCGAGAGCAGGTGCAGCCCCGAGTGGGTGCGCATCAGCGCCGTCCGCCGGCCGTCCTCGACGGCCCCCCTGACCTGACCGCCGACCGGGGGCAGCGGATCGCCCTCGGCAGGCAGGAGGTACAGCTCGTCGCCCTTGCGGGTGCCGACGATGCGGGTCTGCACCCCGCCCCAGAGCAGTACCCCGTGGTCGGGGGGCTGTCCGCCGCCGCCGGGGTAGAACGCGCTGCGGTCGAGCACGATGCCGTCGGCATCGCACGCCAGCACGGTGGCGTCCCACTCGCGCAGGGTCTGGTCGGTGAGCTCGAGGCGATTCGTGCGGGTCACGCGGTGACCCTATGCCCGGTCGTTCCAGGAGCTGCCGCCCGCAGGATCCGCAGCACCTCACCCAGCGACTCGATGCTCGCCGGCACGATCGGGTCGACGACCAGCTGCACCTCGGCGGCGCCGGCCGCGCCGAAGCCCGCGAGCTGCTCGGCGATCGCGGCGGCGTCTCCCGAGACCGGTTGCAGCCCAGCGGGTTCCGGCTCGACCATGACCCGGCCGCCCCCACCCGGCAACCCGACCAGGACGGCGCAGCTCGCCTCCACCTCGCCGGTCCGCCCGAGAGCCGCGATCCGTTGGTCGACAACGGCTTTCAGCTGCGCGAAGCCGGCGGCGGTGTTGCGGGTGTCGGTCCACCAGACGTTCCACCCGGCCACGTGCGGCAGCGTGATCGACTGCATCCGTTCCCCGATCGAGCCGACCATCAGCGGTGGCCCGCCCGGCCGGGGCGAGCGCGGGTGCAGCACCGCGGCGTCCAGGTCGTAGAACTCGCCGTGGAAGTCGATCGCGCCGTCGGCGAGCAGGGTGCGGATCACCGTGAACGCCTCGGCGAACCGGGACACCCGCCGGTCGTAGGGGAAGCCGAAGGCGTCGTACTCGCGCCGGTTCCACCCCGCGCCGAGGCCGAGCACCAGCCGGCCCTCGGAGGCGGCGTCCACGGTGGCGGCGAGCTTGGCGAGCATGGCGGGGGAGTGGAAGCTGGTCGAGGCGACCAGCGGGCCGATCGTCACCCGCTCGGTCACCGCGGCGATCGCCGCCAGCGAGGTCCACACCTCCCAGGGGCCGCGCGGTCCGGCGGGCAGGTCGTAGAGCAGGTGGTCACCGAGCCAGACGGAGTCGAACCCGACGTCCTCGGCGAGCCGGGCCATCGCCAGCAGCTCGCGGAACGGCACCTCGTACTCGACCTCGGGCAACTGGACGCCGACGCGCAACCTGGTCATGTCGGCGAAGTCTGGCAGGCTCGGGCCATGGCTCCCACCGACGGCGCGCTGCCAGAGGGGGCGCGGATCGACGGTGCGCTGTTCGACCGGCACGTGCTCACCGGGCCGTCGCTGGAGGTCGCCACCCGGCTGCTCGGCGCGGTGCTCGTGGAGTGTTCCCCGGCCGGGCGCGTCGCCGTCCGGTTGACCGAGGTCGAGGCCTATCAGGGCCGGGACGACCCGGGATCGCACGCCTATCGGGGTCGCACCCGCCGTACCGAGGTGATGTTCGGGTCGGCGGGCCACCTGTACGTGTACTTCACCTACGGCATGCACTGGTGCGCCAATGTCGTCTGCGGCCCCATCGGCGAGGCCTCCGCCGTGCTGCTGCGGGCGGGGGAGGTGGTCGAGGGGGTCCCGCTGGCCCGGGCGCGGCGTCCGGGGGTGCCTCGTGACGCGGACCTGGCGCGTGGCCCCGCCCGCCTGACCCGTGCGCTCGGGATGGACGGATCGGCGAACGGGGTGGACCTGTACGCATCCGGGCGTTACCGGCTCGAACAACTGGAGCGGCCGATCCGGCAGGATGAGATCCGGTCGGGCCCCCGGGTCGGGGTGTCCGGCCCCGGCGGGGACGCCACCGCGTTTCCGTGGCGGTTCTGGCTGGACGGCGAGCCGACGGTCTCGCCGTACCGGCCGGGCCGATCCGTCCGTCGGGGCGCGCCGTCCGGCACCGAACCGCAGGGGACAGAGAGGAAACTCACGTCGTGACCGATCAGGTGGACCTGTTCGACGAGTTGGTGTGGCGGGGCCTGGTGGCCCAGACCACCGACGAACCGGCGCTACGGGCGGCGTTGGCGGCCGGGCCGATCACGGCGTACTGCGGCTTCGACCCGACAGCCCCGAGTCTGCACTTCGGCAACTTCGTCCAGCTGGTGCTGCTGCGCCGGCTGCAGCGCGCCGGCCACCGGGTGATCTGCCTGGTCGGCGGGTCCACGGGGCTGATCGGGGATCCGAAGCCGACGGCCGAGCGGGTGCTCAAGACCAAGGAGCAGACGGCGGCCAACGTGGACCGGATCCGCGGGCTCGTCCGCCCGTTCCTCGACTTCGAGGGGCCGAACGCCGCCGTGCTCGTCGACAACCTCGACTGGACGGCGCCCCTGTCCGCGCTGGACTTCCTGCGTGACATCGGCAAGCACTTCCGGGTGAACCAGATGATCCGCAAGGAGGCGGTGGCGGCGCGGCTGGAGAGCCAGGAGGGGATCTCCTACACCGAGTTCAGCTACCAGCTGTTGCAGGCGCTGGACTTCCTGCACCTGTACCGGACGTACGGGTGCACCCTGCAGACCGGCGGTTCCGACCAGTGGGGGAACCTGACCGCCGGTGTCGACCTGGTGCACCGGGCCGAGGGCGCCACGGTCCACGCGCTCACCACACCGCTGCTGACCGACTCGACCGGTCGCAAGTTCGGCAAGAGCGAGGGGAACGCCGTGTGGCTGTCGGCGGACATGACCTCGCCGTACGCCTTCTACCAGTACTTCCTCAACGTCGAGGACGCCTCGGTGATCGGGCTGCTCAAGGTGTTCACCAGTCGCACCCGGGAGGAGATCGCCGACCTGCAGCATGCCGTCGTCGAACGGCCCCAGGCCCGGCTGGCGCAACGCACGCTCGCGCACGACGTGACCGCGCTCGTGCACGGGCCGGACGCCGCGACGCGGGTGGAACAGGCGAGCCAGGCGCTGTTCGGCCGGGGGCAACTGAGCACGCTGGACGCCGGCACCCTCGGCGATGCCGTGCGTGAGTTGCCCACGGCGAGCGTGGAGCGGGGGGACCACGCCGTGGTGGACCTGTTCGCGATGAGTGGTCTGGTGCCGAGCAAGTCGGCGGCGCGGCGGGCGATCGCGGACGGCGGGGCGTACGTGAACAACCTCAAGGTCGAGTCGGAGGACGCCGTGATCAGTGCCGAGGCGTACCTGCACGGACGGTGGGCGGTGCTGCGACGCGGGCGAAGGTCACTCGCCGTGGTTGCCATCGAGGGATGACCTCGGGCCCGGCGCCGGCGACCGGACTCGCCGGCCGTTCCGCCGGGTTGAGGCAAAACCGCAGGTCAGAGGCATGATCGCCACCCGATTTGACTTGGGTGTACGCCGCTGCCTAATGTTCTCGACGTCGCCCGGCAGGGAGGAACGGACACTCAAAGTGGCCGGTCTCGCCGGTAAGACCCCCCAGATCAACTGGTGACGGAGACCTCTCCGGCACAGCTGTGACGTGGGCTGTTCCGCCCCGAATGAAGATCGACACGTCGATTTGACTCGGATGCGGGGCGGGTCTAAGTTAGAAGGGTTGCCCCCGAGGAAGGCCTAATAGGTCCCCGGAGGTGCGCGTCCGCTCCTTGAGAACTCAACAGCGTGCCAAAGTCGATGCCAAATTACCTCGTCATGGGGTGTGGC
>WBZP01007123.1_pt1 | contig 10875 bp, 10 predicted proteins | sample 5204301 | NCBI WGS metagenome assembly WBZP01 (sample SAMN12412401, study PRJNA552823) | activated sludge metagenome | isolation source: activated sludge from nitrification reactor of wastewater treatment plant... | place: USA: Pennsylvania | collected 2017
TGCTTTTGGTGAACACGTAATTGTAGAAGAAGTTGAATCAGCCATACTGAACGCAGCAGAACAGGAAAGTATCAAACTTACCGAGTTTACAGTGGCTCCGCATATCAGTAAGGATGAAGGGAAAAGTTATCATGAGTGGTTCATTGAATTTGAAAATACGCCCCATGACCTGAAAGCGTTTGCCAGGAAAATAGATGATAATCTCCGCAGGAAAAATGTTTATTATGATGATCTGATCAGCGGCAATATCCTGCAAACACTCAAAATAACGCCGGTTAAAAAGAACGGTTTTGTTGATTATATGAAAGGCATCGGCAAACTTGGCGGTCAGAATAAAGTACCACGTCTCGGCAATGACCGTAAAATAGCGGAAGGTCTTCAACCATTTATTCTTGAAAACGATTGAGCAGGCAGGTAAATACCGGGTTGTGTTCTTTTGGCATGAGCGGTCTTGTGTTTCATGCCGCTTTTCTGCAGGCTCATCCCGGTTTTAATCTTTATGCGGTTGTTGAACGGTCTGAAAAAAAAGCAGCATCGGTTTATCCCGGCATTATATCGTATGATGCTGTTGATGACCTGCTTGCCGATGAGCATATTGAACTCGTCATTGTTAACACTCCCAATTATACACACTACGAATTTGCTAAAAAAGCTTTGCTTGCCGGCAAACATGTTCTTGTAGAAAAATCTTTTACAGTAACAGTGCATGAAGCCGAAGAGCTGATAGCACTGGCAAAAAACGAAAACCTTGTTTTATCTGTTTTTCAGAACAGGCGTTACGACAGTGATTTTAAAACAGTAAAGGAAATAGTGAAATCAGGTGCATTGGGCAAGATCGTGGAAGCCGAGTTCCGGTTTGAAAGGTATAAGCCTGGTTTAAGTCCCAAAAAACACAAAGAAACATTGGTGCCGGGATCAGGCCTGCTTCATGATCTTGGCCCGCATATCATTGACCAGGCGCTTCATCTTTTCGGAATGCCTGGATCTGTAGCTGGATTCTTAAAGATCACACGTCCCGAATCCATAGTGAATGATCATGTAGATATCATGCTGTTTTACCATGATAAAACCATTCGCCTAAAATCCAGCCTGCTGGTGAAAGAAGCAATGCCGGCATATTCGGTGCATGGCACGAATGGATCATTTTTAAAGCAGAGGGCCGACATCCAGGAAGACATGTTGAAGCAGGGGGCCAGACCCGGGGGCGCTGACTGGGGCTGCGAATCACCTGAAAAGCCCGGTATTTTAAACATTACCAGGGAAGGAAAAGAGGAGCGTGTTTCCATCCATTCTGAAAAAGGTAATTACATGGAATTTTATGATGGACTTTATGCTGCTATTGAAAACGGCCAGCCTTTACCGGTAACTGCCCGGGATGGGCTCCATGTTATGCGTATCATTGAAGCCGCCCTGGATTCAAATATTTCCGGTCGGATCATAGATCTGTAACTATCTCATCGTTCTGGCAACGCCAGAAGCATAGCCGATAATGCCGTTGTTAGTCACAGGTTCTTTTAAGTGATTGATTTTGTATCAATTTACTTTTCGGAGAAAAATATGTTACCAAAAAGTCGGGAAAAGAATGCTGTTACAAAATGCCTGCCCAAAAAAATGTTACCAAATGTTGAGGAAGGAAATTGTTACAAAAAAGCTGGGAATAAAAATGTTACCAAAACTCCGGGAATAAAAATGTTACAAAAACGGAGAAAATAAAAATGATACAAAATATCAGGGGAAAAAAATGCTACAAAAAGCCTGAGTGAGAAAATGATACAAAAAACGTGAAATAAAATTGATACAAAAATCCCGGAAATGAAATTGATACAAAACTGCTGGTAAAAATCCGGGAAGGTTCAAAATGGGCCATCGAAATTGATCTAAAACAATGGCAGTCGACTGGTTTCCAGGGAATAGGGGTTCCGGAAACAGTATAGCCAACATGATCATCCCATGACCCATAAATACTGAAATGATTTTCCATCACTCATATCCAGCATCAGGCCCCGTTTCCGTCTTCTTCCCCCAATTTTAGCAATCCCGATGTTCCTTTCCCCGATTAAAACAGTAAATTGCCCTCTTATATTGGTTAATTTATTAAAGTATTGATATGGCAGAAGGCCAGGCGAAAAAGCGTATAGCCATTTTTGGTTCCACAGGCTCAATAGGTACACAGGCGTTGGATGTGATCAGAACAAACCCCGACCTGTTTGAAGTAGAGATACTTACGGCTCAAACAAAAGACGAACTGCTGGTAGAACAGGCACTGGAGTTCAACCCGAATGCCGTGGTTATTGGCGATGAAAAGAAGTATGAAAAAGTGAAAGCAGCCCTTGCTTCCCGTGATATTAAAGTGTTTGCCGGGGAAGCCGCACTCGAAGAAACGGCTGATTTTGATACCTACGATATCATGCTGGCTGCCATTGTGGGCTTTGCCGGTTTGAAACCTACCCTGAAGGCAGTTGCCAAAGGGAAAATGGTGGCCCTGGCTAACAAAGAAACCCTCGTTGTAGCCGGTGATATTGTGATGAAAACGGCACTTGATATGAGGGCGCCGATCATTCCGGTGGACAGCGAACACTCGGCTATTTTTCAATGCCTGGTTGGCGAAGCCAGGAACCCCATCGAAAAAGTGATACTCACAGCCAGCGGCGGGCCTTTCCTGGGTAAAAAGCCAAACTTCCTGGTGAATGTGAAAAGAGACCATGCCCTTCAGCATCCAAACTGGAGTATGGGTGCGAAGATCACGATCGATTCAGCCACGTTGATGAACAAAGGCCTTGAGATGATTGAGGCGAAATGGTTGTTTAACCTCAGACCGGAACAGGTAGAAGTGGTGATTCATCCGCAGAGTATTATTCACAGCATGGTTCAGTTTGAAGACGGAAGCATCAAAGCACAGATGGGATTACCGGATATGAAACTGCCGATACAATATGCACTTGGATTTCCGCAGCGGCTTAAAAATGATTACCCGAGGCTGAATTTCAGGAAATATCCCAACCTCAGTTTCGAAGAACCGGACCTTAAAACTTTCAGAAATCTTACACTGGCGATGGATGCACTTGTGAAAGGCGGAAATACTGCCTGTGTGCTCAATGCTGCCAACGAGATTGCAGTCTGGGCTTTCCTGAAAAACAGGATCGGCTTCCTCGATATAACGGCTGTTGTTGAGAAAACAATGGAGCGCATTACTTTTATTGAAAAGCCAACACTGCAGGAATATTTTGAGAGCGATGGGGAGGCCCGTAATTACGCGGCATCTCTCATGAAACTCTGATCCGGCAAAGCAATTTAAAAACACAGTAATTACGACTATAACAGGATACTAATCAAAAACAACAATTTTCTCAATAATCTATGACACTATTAGCAATCGACTGGAGCAGTGTAGGATTGAAAGCAGCTCAATTATTATTGTCTCTCTCCATATTGGTGATCCTTCATGAATTCGGGCATTACATTACAGCCAAATGGTTTAAATGCCGCGTTGAAAAATTCTATTTATTCTTCGATCCCTGGTTTTCATTATTTAAAAAGAAAATCGGAGAAACAGAATACGGTATTGGCTGGCTTCCTTTGGGTGGTTACGTGAAAATATCAGGCATGGTTGATGAAAGCATGGATAAAGAACAACTCAAACTTCCTCCGCAACCCTGGGAATTCAGGAGTAAACCGGCCTGGCAAAGATTGATCATCATGATCGGCGGTGTTACCGTAAATGTTATTCTTGCCTTTATCATCTATGCAGGAATCCTGATGGTTTGGGGCGAAGATAAAATTCCCAACCAATCGCTTAAGAGCGGCGTATGGGTTACAGATTCGCTGATGTATGAAATTGGTTTGAGAGACGGGGACAAGATCAATGCTGTAAACAATGAAACGATCACTTACTTTGAAGATATTCCCAAGAAAATTCTTTTCAGCGGCGGCGGAAATATTTCCATTTCAAGAGAAGGCAAAGAGATGAATATCGAAATTCCGAGAAGCCTGATCGGCCAGTTGGTGGAAAAGAAGAAATCGAAGGGCAGGCTGTTTATGCCAAGGATACCAACCATCATGGGAAATTTTGAAAAAGGGGATACCAGTCCGGCAAAAAAAGCAGGCCTGCAATACCGGGATAAGATCGTTAAGGTTGATTCCACACCGGTAGAATTTGTTGACCAGATGGCAGCTTATTTCAGTTCCAGGAAAAATCAAACTGTAGCGCTCACCGTAGAACGCAATGGATCACAGGTGATACTCCCGGTAAAGCTTGATGAGAATGGAAAGATGGGGCCATCATTGCTTAGCAACGAACAATATGATAGTCTCGGTGTTTTGAAACTTGAACACAAAAGCTATTCTTTTTTTGCTGCAATACCGGCAGGCTTCAGGCTTGGCATCAATTCACTCAAAGATTACATCGACCAGTTTAAACTGATACTCTCGCCCAGTACCGGCGCATACAAAGGCGTAGGAGGATTTAAAGCAATGGGATCGGTATTTTCGGGAGATGGATGGGATTGGCAGCAATTCTGGAATATCACCGCCTTTTTTTCCATAGTACTTGCTTTTATGAACCTGTTGCCGATTCCTGCACTGGATGGCGGGCATGTACTGTTCACCATAATAGAAATGATTACAGGACGACGGCCCAGTGATAAATTTCTTGAATACGCCCAGATTGCCGGTATGATCTTTTTGCTTGCACTCATGCTGTACGCAAATGGAAATGATTGGCTCGGCTGGGGAAAAGGCAAATAATAATTCTCTTGTTACGGGATACAGGATACATGTATTTCCTGTATTTCTATGACTCAGATGTATAACCATACCGCATGCGTTTTTTCTCCCGTATAGTTTTTATCTGTAACTGCTGTTTTATTATTTCAGTAATCCTGAGGTTTGTTGAAATGCAGCAAAGGGCCAAAAGCAATTATGAAGGAGCTATACCCTTTCAACCGCTCGAAAGTACGCTGGTGATACTTGGCTATGGGGCTATCTATGTAAATGTTGTTTTTGTATTGCTTGCATTATTCCGTTATATCCTTAAACGGAATATGACGACACCACGCTGGATAACTATTTTCAATCTTTCCATGTTCCCGTTACAGTTGTATTACTTTATTTTCAGTAACTTTTAAGTATGATACATAACATCCTGCGAAACAAAAGCACCCGCCTTTTTGTGATACTGGGAGGGATTTTCATTGCCAATGCACTGATAGCTGAAGTGATCGGTGTTAAGATTTTTTCACTGGAAGACAGTCTTGGAATAAAACGTGCCGATATTAACCTCTTCGGTTCGCCGTTCAGTTTTCATCTTACTGCGGGGGTATTGTTATGGCCTGCAGTGTTCATCATGACAGACATCATCAATGAATATTATGGTCCCCGGGGAGTAAAGTTTTTATCATACCTGGCTATCGGGCTGATCAGTTATTCTTTTCTCATTTACAATGCTGCGATCCGGCTTTCTCCTTCAGAATATTTTTCAATAGGAAATGGTATTGATAAGCCGGACAGTGCTTTTAAAGGAATATTCGGGCAGGGGTTGTGGATCATTATCGGATCCATTACTGCTTTTTTTGTGGGCCAGGTGCTCGACGTATTTATTTTTCACCGCATCAAAAAGATTACCGGTGAAAAAGGAATATGGCTTCGTTCAACAGGGTCAACATTGGTGTCGCAACTCATAGATAGTTTCGTGGTGATCTTTATCGCATTTTACATTGGAAAAAGAATTCAAACCGGGCAGGGAGAACCATGGAGTCTTCACCAGGTATTGGTTACGGGAACCGGTAATTACATCTATAAATTTATTGTTGCTATAGTGCTTACACCGGTAATCTATTTTATTCATGGATGGATCGAAAGATATCTCGGTCATGACCTCGCCACCCAGATGAAGAATGCAGCCATGACAAAAGAAAGTGAATAAAAAAAGCACGGTTTCCCGTGCTGCAAAATGAAAAACTATCTGCAATGATTCTTTTTTGTTTTACCACCTGGTAGAACTTCCAAGTGTCTTGTGTTTTTTCTGCATCCTCCACAGATCAACCATACAGAAAGATTGATTTGATCTTTTTTCTTTTAAAAATTCTGGAGCCAGTGTTTCTTTTGTCTCGTCTAACAGCTCTTTCATCGCTTCTTTATTTACAGATGCAATGATGCTTTCATTTGTCGTTTTCATATTCTTCAGTTTAGTGTTTTTTCAAAATGCGCTCTAAGGGCAGGCTATGTCTGGCAGTACTAGAGGCAAAGCGGTTATTTTAACCGTGCTGGTCGTAGTTATGACCATTTTGCGCCGCAAAGTTAGTAAACACAGGCCAGCACTGCAAGCGATAATTGTTAAAGTATGTGAAAAGAAACGATGGATCTTGTTTGGCAATGCGTGCAACTTTGCCCGATGAATCGTTATCTTTAATTACATACCTCCTGGCTAAATAATAACCGGAATAGATTAATGGGAAAAACGCCTGTTTTATACTTATTATCAATCTGCATAGCGGTATGCTGCTGCGGTGATATACGGGCGCAGGTTAGTCAGCCTTCGCAGGATACTTTTTTCCTGGCCCGCAAAAGGGGAATCCTGGGAAGAATTGGCAAAAGCCTTGTAAAATCACCGGAGCCCGAACCTCCGGTTAAAATTGTAGATCCATTTTTAAAATACAGTGGCCGTATCATCAGGTCGGTGGAAATTTATCCGCTGGGCTTTAACCAGAGTATTGATGATACCACGATCATAAAACAGAATTTTGCCATCAACCTGGCAAACCGCTTTCATAAAAACACCCGTACATCCATCATAAATAATTATCTCTTTTTTAAAGCAGGGGATAAACTGATTCCATTCCTGGTGTCGGATAATGAAACATTTCTTCGTAATCAGCCCTTTTTAAATGATGCATTGATTATTGCTGTTGATGATGATAAACCGGCAGACTCCATTGATATTGTTGTGCTCACAAGAGACGTGTTCTCAATCGGGGGCAATGCAAACATTGGGAGTAAAAATATCAGGGCTGAAATACGTGAGGAGAATGTGGGAGGTACGGGCAACCAACTCACCATAAGTGGAATTTATGATATGGACAGGAAGCCTGAAACCAGTGTAGGAGGAGAATTAATACTGAGAAATATCAAAGGTTCCTTCCTGAATTTTACGACAGGGTTTAACACATTTCAGTCTGCATTTAACAGCGGGCGATACGAGGAGAACAGTACATACGCCCGGCTCGAAAAACCATTGGTAAACAGGTACACGCAATGGACAGCTGCATTGGAACTTTCCTACAATAAAACTTATAACGCTTATATAGCTGATTCTTTATACCGTTCAGACTTTCGATATAAATACAGCAATGTGGATGTATGGGCAGGATATAATATCGGGTATAAGGCTAAAAAAGGGCAGGAGTCTGAAAAGCGCCTGCGCCATTTTGTAGGAGCCCGAGTATTTTATCATAAGTTTGATCAGTTACCGGTTAAATTCGACAGCGTTTATAATTATAATTATGCAGACATCAACGGGGTTTTGTTTTCTTATAATCTTTATAAGAGAAACTTCTACCGTACAAATTACCTGTATGCCTTCGGCCGAAATGAAGACGTGCCAACAGGGCTGAGTGCAAGCCTTATTGCAGGCTGGACTAACAAAGAAGATAAGCGGCGACCCTATTATGGGCTGGAATTTGAGGCGAATCGTTTTGCCAGGAGTGGCATCTATGTGTCTTACAAACTGAGGGTGGGCGCCAATTACAGGAAAGGAAAATTTGAGGATATAAATTTTCTGGCCGGTGTAGATCACTTTACCAAACTGAGGAAAATTTCTTCCCGTTGGCGGAACAGGAACTTCATGTCATTCTCCTTTACCAAACAATTAAATTTTTACCTGAATGGGCCGCTCTTCCTGAAAAGTGATTTTGGCTTCCCTTATTTCGGTACAGGAGCTGTTGAAGGAGACCAGCGAACAACACTCAAACTTGAAACAGATTTTTACAACCTCAATAAAATACTTGGCTTCAGGTTTGCGCCATTTCTATTCGGTGATCTTTGCCTGGTTAAGCCAACAGGTCAGCCTACTAAAAAAACAGACGGGTTTACTGCCCTTGGCGGCGGCTTGCGTGCAAGAAATGAAAACCTGGTTTTTGGTACAATAGAATTAAAGGGGTATTATTTCCCCAGAACCGTGGATGGTATTAAAAACTGGAAAGTAGATCTGGTTACCAAAGTACGTTTCCGGTTTAATGATATCTTTATACGAAAACCGGATTTTGTAAACCCCAACTAAAACCTATGTATTCAAAGCAGGAAGCATCGCAGGTCAGAGAAAGATTCTGGACCGGCTTTGGGCAATATATGGCACCTGTTCCTTCTGCAGAAGGAATGAAAATAAACTGGATCAATTATAAAACAGGAATTAAAGGGATAAGGCTGAGAATGGATGTAGATAAGAAGACGGCTTATATGGGGCTTGAGATATTCAGCAAAGATGAATCCCTGCGGAAATCTTATTACCATTGTTTGTTGTCGCTGAAGACAGCATTTACAACTATTGCCGGGGATGACTGGATATGGGATGAGGCATCAGTTATAAATGAACAGCCCCTTAGCAGGGTGTTTGTGCAACTTGAAAACGTAAATATTTTTAATGAACAAAACTGGCCTGGTATTGTTTCCTTTTTCAAACCGGGATTGATTGCATTGGATAACTTCTGGGTACAAAACAAAGAAATCTTTGAAATGCTCAGCTAAAGGGCAGGAAGATTGGTTTTACTTATCAAAATCATTTCAAAACAAACACAGTATATGAAACAGATTTCAACAATTTCACTGCTGGCATTCGTTGCCTTGCTTGCAATTTCATGCAACAATGCTACTGAGAATAAAACAGGAGAAACGGGGGCAACTGCCAAACCCGCTATTAAAGAAGGAAATATCACTTATATGGCGGATACCACTTCCATGAATGGATTTGTGGCCTGGGATTCTTCTACAACAAAAAGGCGGCCTGTAGTCATCATCATTCATGAATGGTGGGGTTTGAATGATTATGCCAAAAGCAGGGCGAAGCAACTGGCTGAATTGGGATACCTGGCCATGGCCATGGATATGTATGGTAATGGACTTACAGCCGACAACCCTGACGAGGCGGGAAAACTGGCCATGCCTTTTTATACAAACCCGGCGCTTGCAAAAAATCACTTCGATGCTGCCATGGCAAAAATCAGGACTTATCCGGTGGCAGATACCACACAGATAGCTGCAATAGGTTATTGTTTTGGTGGAGGCATGGTACTTAACCTGGCGAGGTTGGGGGAACCGCTTGCTGCTGCAGTAAGTTTTCATGGCAGCCTGGTTGGGGTTCCGGCTGATAAAAACCTGTTGAAAGCGCCAGTATTGGTTTGTCATGGCGATAGCGACCAGTTTGTAAAGCAGGAAGAAGTTGCCCGGTTCAAAAAGCAAATGGATTCGATCCAGGCAAACTATACTTTCAAAACCTATCCCGGAGCGATGCATGCCTTTACCAACCCAAATGCAACTGCAATGGGACAAAAATTCTCACTGCCTATTGCTTACAATGCAGCGGCAGACACAGCTTCCTGGAATGATATGAAAACTTTTTTTGGAAAAATATTTCACTAAGCAATACAGTAGTTTCAATGATAATGGCCGGGTGATTGACCTGGCCATTGTTTATTATACGGGATTTTTTAAAACAGATCAGAATCACTGCTGTACGGAGAAACTTCTTTTCTTAGGCTTTTTTATGCAGCCTTGATTTTTTGCTCCACTTTTTTATCAGGAAAAAAGTGGAATACAGGGAAACTGGTTCGAAAAGAAATTCCCGGCCATGAAGGCCTTGTTGGAGTTTTAACTGAAGCTGATTATTTTAACCGGACAGTAGTGAATCAAAATACCACTGTTTTCTGTTTGGTTCGTTGCGATAAAGTGGATGCATCAATCTCCATCTGTTCATTAAAACTGAAACTTCCCCGGTCTGTAGCCAGCGGTTTCAACTGGCTGATTTTCGTAATAAAATCTTTCTGTTTCTTTTTCCTGATTTCAGTCAATCGAAATGCCAGGTAATACTCACCTTCCCGTCCCATGGGCCCGATACGAACTGCTGAAATGGTTTTTATTTTTTGCTGCTTTTTGTAGGCTGCTATGAATTTCCTGATTACAGAATCAGAGGGTACACCACAACAATGGCTTTCAAAGGAGATCACAAGCGGGTAAGTCAGCTTACTGCTGTCCTGGGCGCCCGATTGAAGTCCCGTAGCGAAAATCAAAGCAATAAAAAGGAAATATTTTTTCATGTGAATTTTTATTAAGGTTAGGTTAATTACCCGAGCCTGCTATTTAGATTTAGTAATAAATGATTCGTTTAATGATGTATGGATTTTAAGTGTACGCTGTCCAAAATCCAGTATCCGGGATCTGAAATTATCTTGCTGCCCTAACGGTAATTCGATGAAATCGTATAACAAACCTTGTCATTTATCCGCCTGAATATTTCACCATTTAGCTTCTGCAACTGGCGTTGTTTCCGATTGTCCAGTAACCGGCCTTCCTGGTCGTAATATTGGGGTTGCGAAAAGTAGGTGAGTATATAGTATTTCTTTTTCGAGAAAAAACCACCCAGGCCTACAGGTTTGATGGAAATAAAAATCAGTGATTTCTTTTTCCCATCCACATAATGATCAAAATTATCAATCCAGGTACACCGTATGCTCCTCATTTCCCTTATCAGTTCTGTAACTCCGGGGACATCAAAGTCATATTTCAGTAGAGTATCTTTTATCCGTTTTTCTTCCAGCCCGAATTCATACACATATTTCAGAGAGTCTGTGATGATTTCAAGGGAAATCGTCTGGAAATATTTGTCGGAAA
>WBZP01007127.1_pt1 | contig 10866 bp, 8 predicted proteins | sample 5204301 | NCBI WGS metagenome assembly WBZP01 (sample SAMN12412401, study PRJNA552823) | activated sludge metagenome | isolation source: activated sludge from nitrification reactor of wastewater treatment plant... | place: USA: Pennsylvania | collected 2017
GTCCGCGCCGGCGACCCCCCTGCCGGCGGAGCTGCTCGGCCGCTCGGCCGCCATGATCGGCGTCTACAAGCAGATCGCCCGCGCGGCGGAGGCCCAGAGCCCGGTGCTCCTGACCGGCGAGAGCGGCACGGGCAAGGAGCTCGTCGCCCGCGCCGTGCACGACTACGGCGGGGGCGACCGCCCCCGGCCGTTCGTCGCGGTGAACTGCGGGGCCCTCGCGGAGACGCTACTCGAGTCCGAGCTGTTCGGCCACGTGAGGGGCTCGTTCACGGGCGCGGTCTCCGACCGGCGCGGGCTGTTCGAGCAGGCCGCCGGCGGCACGCTTTTCCTCGACGAGATCGGCGAGACCTCGGCCGCCCTGCAGGTGAAGCTGCTGCGCGTCCTCCAGGAGGGCGAGGTCCGGCCGGTGGGCGGCGTGCGCGACGTGAAGGTCAACGTGCGCGTGGTGGCGGCCACGAACCGCGACCTCGAGACGGAGGTCGCCGAGAAGCGCTTCCGGCAGGACCTCTACTACCGCCTCGGGGCGATCACGATCCGCGTCCCGCCCCTGCGCGAGCGGCGCGAGGACATCGCTCTCCTCGCCGCGCGCTTCGCCCGCAACGCCGCCGGCCGGGCGCGGCGCGACGTCGCGCTCTCGGACGAGGCGATCGAAGCGCTCGCGACCCACTCCTGGCCCGGCAACGTGCGCGAGCTCGAGAACACCGTCGAGCGCCTCGTGATCGCGGTGCGCGGCGACCGGGTCTCGGCCGAGGACGTGGCCGAGGCGCTGCGCCAGGCGGCCCGCGGCACGCACGGACCGGCCGCCTTCGACGACCTGCCGACTCTCGACGCCCTCGAGAAGCGCTACGTCCTCCACGTGGTCGACGCGGTGGGGGGCAACCGGACGCAGGCGGCCCGCGTCCTCGGCATCGACCGCCGGACGCTCTACCGCATGGCGGCCCGGTGGGGCGTGCCGCTCGGCGCGGAGGAAGGCGAGGCGGAACCCGACGTCCCGGCGCGGCTCGAGCCGCAGGAGGTCCCGGCGTGAAGGCGATGATCCTGGCCGCGGGCCGCGGGACGCGCGTGCGGCCCCTCACCAACCTCGTCCCCAAGCCGATGATCCCGGTTCTGGGGCGCCCGGTGATGGAGTACCTGGTCGGCCTCCTCCGGGCGCACGGCGTGGACGACATCGTCGTCAACACCTCCTACCTCGCCCCGCAGATCGAGGACTACTTCCGCGACGGCGAACGCTTCGGCGTGCGGATGGCCTACTCCTTCGAGGGCGAGCTGACGCCGGCCGGCGCCCTCGCCGACGCCCCGGTCGGCAGCGCGGGCGGGCTCGCCCGGGTGCAGGACCACTCGGGCTTCTTCGACGGGACGTTCGTCGTCCTCTGCGGCGACGCGATCGTCGACCTCGACGTGAGCGCCGTCGTCGAGCTCCACCGCCGGCGCGGCGCGATCGCGACCATCGTGTGCAAGCGGGTCCCGCGCGAGGAGATCTCGTCGTACGGAGTCGTGGTGGCCGACGCGGACGGCCGGGTCGCCTCCTTCCAGGAGAAGCCGCGGCCCGAGGAGGCGCGCAGCGACCTCGCGAACACCGGCATCTACGTCTTCGAGCCCGAGGTCCTCCAGTGCGTGCCCCGCGGCCGCCCGTGGGACATCGGCTCGCAGCTGTTCCCCGACCTCGTCGCGGCGGGAGCGCCCCTCTTCGCCCACGAGGCGTCCTTCCGCTGGATCGACATCGGCAACACGCCGGACTACTGGTCCGCGACCCAGCGCCTGCTCACCACCGATCGCGACCTCGCGCGCATGCCCGGCCGCGAGGTCCAGCCCGGCCTGTGGGCGGGCCTCAACGTGCAGGCCGACTGGAGCCTCATCCACTGGACCGGGCCGATCGTGGTCGGCGGCTCGTCCCGGATCGAGCCGGGGGCGACGATCGAGGGCCCGACGGTGATCGGCTGCGGGTGCGTCGTCCAGAGCGGCGCTCACGTCTCGCGCTCCGTCCTTCTCGACTACACGCGGGTGACGAGCCACGTCGAGGTCGTCGACCGCGTGGTCGGCGGGAGCTTCTGCGTGTCGCGGGACGGAGCGGTCGTCGACGTCGAGGCGGCGGACCTCGGCTGGGCGATCGACGACGCCCGCCGCGCCTCGTCGGAGAGCCGGCCGTCCCCGCTCGGCTAGGGCGCGGCCGCGCCGCCGGCGGACCCTATCGGCGCGCCGCCTCGATCGCCGCGACGTCGATCTTCGTCATCGTCATCATGGCGTCGAACACGCGCTTGCGCACGGCGGGGTCCGGGTCCGCCATGCCCTCGGTGAGCGCGACGGGCGTGATCTGCCAGGACACGCCCCACTTGTCCCTGCACCAGCCGCACGCGCTCTCCTGGCCGCCGTTCCCGACGATCGCGTTCCAGTAGCGGTCGGTCTCGGCCTGGTCGGCCGTGGCCACCTGGAAGGAGAAGGCCTCGCTGTGAGGGAAGCCCGGCCCGCCGTTGAGCCCCACGCAGGGCAGCCCGAGCACCGTGAACTCGACGGTGAGCACGTCGCCGGCCTTGCCGCTCGGGAAGTCGCCCGGCGCACGCCGGATCGCCCCGACCGTGCTGTCGGGGAACGTCTTCGCGTAGAACCGCGCGGCCTCCTCGGCCGCGCCGTCGTACCAGAGGAAGACCGTCACTCGCGGGATCCGGACGGGCATGCTCACTCTCCCCGGGGGCCGACGACGGCGAACGGCGCCCCCTGCGGATCGATCGCCACGACAATGAAGCCGCCGCCGGGCACCTGGTGCGGGCCCATGACCACCTTGCCGCCGCCCGTCTCGACGGCCCTCTTCGCGGCCTCGACGGACGGCACTCCGAAGTAGAAGAGCCACGTCGCGAGCGGGCTCTCGGGCGGCTTCTGCATGAGGCCGCCGAGGCGGACCCCGTCGTGGTCGGCGAAGCAGTAGTCCCCCATCGGGCCCATCGACATCGACTCGTTGAACTCGAAGCCGAAGTGCTTCGCGTAAAACGCCTTCGCACGCGCGAGGTCCGTCGTCGACAACTCGTTCCACCGCACGCGCTCGACCGCGTCGGGATCGAACACGTCGCTCGTCGCCTCGGGCTTTCCCGGGGGCGGGACGGGGGTCATCACGTAGAACGGAGCGCCCATCGGGTCGGCGGCCATCGCGATGCGCCCGACCGGCAGGTCCATCGCCGGCATGAGCCGGCGGCCGCCGTCTCTCTCGATCGCCGAAACCGAGGCGTCGACGTCCGTGACGTGCAGGTAGCCGAGCCACGCCGGCCGTGCGCCGTGGTCCAGCATGTCCCGCGAGAGCTGGAGGACGCCGCCCGCCGCGCCTCCGTCGCTCCGGCCGATCATCCGGTAGTCCATTCCGCCGGCCTGCGGGTCGGCGCGATCGGCGATCTTCCAGCCGACGACCGCGCCGTAGAACTTCGCGGCCGCGGTCGCGTCGGTCGTCATCAGCTCGTACCAGATGAAGCGGCCGGCCTTCGTCTCTCCCATCGCTTCTGCTCTCCCCGGACCGCAGGATAACCCGCGGCCGCCGCCGCGCGCCCGCGTGAGAACGACGAAGGCCCGCCGCGCGCGGCGGCGGGCCTTCGCGAGGCGCTGGCGGCTAGCTCTTCCCGCCCTTGCGGCCGAGGTAGAGCATCACGACCCCGAAGACGAGGAGCACGGCTCCCCACTCGAGGTTGATGTTGTAGCCGAGCGAGCGCTGGTAGATTTCGGAGCCCCGCGTCACGAAGCCGTAGCCCGCGAGGAGGACGCCGAAGATCGAGAACATCAGCCCGATCGGCGTGCGGATGTCGAGACCCATGGTTGGCGCTCCCTCTACCAGAAGATCACGTTGAGGACGACGGCCAGCACGATGACGGCGACGCCAAAGCCCTCGGGCGTCTTCCACCACGGCAGGTGCTCTTCCTTGGGCCGCGGCGTGAGCGAGTAGACGAGTCCCTTCAGGTCCTCGTCCGTCTTCAGCCGCTTCGTCACGAAGGAGATGGCGAGCGTCGCCGCGAAGCACACCGACCACGCCCAGATGGCGGTCCAGAAGTTCTGCGCCATCTCGCTCGGGTAGGTGTGCATCGGCGCGGCGGCGAGCCAGCCGCCCTTGATGCCCGCGGCCGCGCCGGCCGGCAGCGTCAGGCCGTGGTGCACGGCGGCGGCGACGGTGCCGAGCAGCAGGCCGAAGAAGGCGCCGTGACCCGTCGTGCGGCGGGAGAACATGCCGAGGAGGAACGTGGCGAACAGCGGCGCGTTCACGAACGCGAACACGAGCTGCAGGAAGTCCATGATGTTGTTGAACTGCGTCGCGAGGTAGGCGGTGCCGAGCGAGGCGAGGATGCCGAAGACGGTCGTCATCCGGCCGACCCAGAGGAGGTGCTCGTCCGTCGCGTCCTTCCTGATGTAGCTCTGGTAGATGTCGTACGTCCACACGGTGTTGAACGCCGTGACGTTCCCGGCCATGCCCGACATGAACGACGCCATGAGGGCGGTGAGCCCGAGGCCGAGGACGCCCGGCGGGAAGTAGTGGGCGAGCATCGCGGGGATGACCATCGTGTAGTCCCAGCTGCCGTCCGTCATCTTCGGCAGCGAGAAGCCGCTGCCGGACTCGGCCAGGGCCAGCGCGATCATGCCGGGGAAGATGATGAGGAACGGGAAGAGCATCTTCGGCACGGCGGCGATGAGCGGCGTGCGACGGGCCGCGGCCATCGAGTTCGCGGCCATCGCGCGCTGCACGACGAGGAAGTCCGTGCACCAGTAGCCGAACGACAGCACGAAGCCGAGGCCCATCACCATCCCGAACCACTCGACGCCCATCGGGTTCGCCGTGGGGCTGTGCATGTGGGCCCAGGAGGAGGTCCAGGCGTTCGCCTCGAAGCCCTTCGCGGTGGCCACCGGCTGCAGCTTCGCGACGAGGCCGCTCCAGCCGCCGACGTTGTTGAGCCCGAGGTACACGAGCGGGGCGAAGCCGAGGACGATCAGGAAGAACTGCAGCACCTCGTTGTAGATCGCCGAGGTGAGGCCGCCCAGGTAGATGTAGGCGAGCACGATCGCGGCCGAGACCCACAGCGAGACGTTGAAGTCCCAGCCGAGGAGGAGCTCCAGGAGCTTCGCGAGGGCGTACATCGAGATGCCGGAGGAGAAGACCGTCATCGTCGCGAACGAGATCGCGTTGAACGCGCGCGTCTTCTCGTCGAAGCGGAGCTTCAGGTACTCGGGCACCGAGCGCGCCTTCGAGCCGTAGTAGAAAGGCATCATGAAGATGCCGACGAACACCATCGCGGGGATGGCGCCGACCCAGTAGAAGTGGCTGGTCGCGATCCCGTACTTCGCCCCGGACGCGGCCATGCCGATCATCTCCTGCGCCCCGAGGTTCGCGGAGAGGAAGGCGAGGCCCGCGATCCAGGCGGGGATCGACCGGCCGGAGAGGAAGAAGTCCTCGCTCGTCTTCGTGTAGCGCCGGAGCGCCCACCCGATGCCGATGACGAAGAGGAAGTAGACGATCAGGATCAGGTAGTCGATCCCGCCGAGCTGGATGCCTTGCTGCACGCTCACCTCCGAGGGCCGCGCCGCACGATTGGGCGGGATTATGCCCCATCGGGGGCCGGCCGGACCGGACGGAACGGCTCCGGGGGGAGTCCCTCCGCGGCGACGGAGCGTAGAATCGCGGCGGAGGCTCCCGCCGTTGCCCGCCCGCCGCATCGCCCGCTCCTGGGCCGTCGCCGCCCTGCTGCTCCTGGCGCTGGCGGTGGCGCCCGTCACGTTCGCGCCCGAGGCGTCGCTCGCCGCGCGCACCCGGCCCGCCGCGCTCGCCGGAGGCTGGTACCCCGAGGGCCGGGCCGCCCTCGTGTCGGCCGCCCACCTCCTGATGCGGATCGGGCGGCCCGACGGCCCGCCCCCGCGGCGCCCCATCGCTCTCGTCGTGCCCCACGCGGGGTGGAACTACTCCGGCCCGGTGGCCGGCACCGCCTATCGCCTGCTGCGGCCGGGCGAGTTCGATCGCGTGGTCGTCGTGGGCCCTTCCCACCACGAGGCCTTCCGCGGGTACGCGATCGACGACGCCTCCGCGTACCGCACGCCGGCGGGAGACGTGCCGCTGTGCGACGGGGCGTTCGCCGCCCTGCGCGGGAAGGACGCCCAGGCCGTTCCCTCCGCCGTCGGTCCGGAGCACTCGGTCGAGATCCAGCTGCCGTTCCTGCAGGCGGCGCTCGGCCGGTTCTGCCTCGTGCCCGTGCTCGTCGGGGACGCGGACGCCGAGGAGGAGCGCGCCTTCGCCGCGCGCCTCGCGAAGCTCGACGACGGGCGGACGCTGTTCGTCTTCTCCTCCGACTTCTCGCACTACGGCCCGCGCTTCGACTGGCAGCCGTTCGGGGCGCTCTCGCCCGCAACCGCCGAGAAGATCCGTGCGCTGAACGAGCGGGCCGTCGGCCTGCTCTCGCGCGTCGACGCCCCCGGCTTCCGCTCGTACCTGGGCGAGACCGGGAACACGATCTGCGGCCGCAACGGTCTCGCGACGATGCTCGAGCTGCTGCCGAGGATCGCCCCGGCCGCCCGCGCCGCGATCCTCGGCCGGTACATGTCGTCCGACATCCCGGGCCTGAAGGACGACGGCTCGGTCGCGTACGTCGCGATGGCCTTCGTGCGCGACGGCGAGCCGCCGGCCGGCGATCCGCTGCTCGCCCCGCCGCGCCTGCGCGACGCTCCGCCCGAGACGCCGTCGCTTCCCCCCGAGGACGCGCGCCGCCTCGTGCGCCTCGCGCGGGCGACCCTGCGGACGGAGCTGCTCGGCGGCGACGACCTGCAGAAGGAGCTCGCGGGATGGCCGCGCGGGGAGGAGCGCGAGGCGCGCCAGGGGGTCTTCGTCACGCTGAACCGGAAGGACCCGGCCGAGATCGCGCGCCAGGGAAAGCTGCGCGGCTGCATCGGCCAGGCCGAGCCCGCCTTCCCGCTGTACTACGGCACGGTCCAGGCCGCGGTCGACGCCGCGCTGCACGACCCCCGCTTCCCGCCGGTGACGGGCGCCGAGCTCCCGCGGCTCGAGGTCGAGGTGACGGTGCTCTCGCCCCGGCGGCCGGTCGCGTCGCCTTCGCAGATCCGCGTCGGCACCCACGGTGTCGTGCTGCAGAAGGACGGCAAGGCGGCGCTGTTCCTGCCGCAGGTGGCGGCCGAGCAGGGCTGGAGCGTCGAGCAGACCCTCGAGGCGCTGTGCGAGAAGGCCGGGTTGCCGCGCGGCGCGTGGCGGGAGGGCGCGCGGCTCTCCGTCTTCACGGGGCAGGTGATCGAGGAGCGCCCGTGAACGGCGTGACGCGGCGGAGCTTCGCCGGCCGTCTCGCCGCTGCCTGCGCCGGCTGCGCGCTGGCGGAGGCGGGCGGGCCGCCCGGGCTCGAGGCCGCGCCGCGGCCGCAGGACGCGGCCGCGCCGCCGGCGCGGGCGATCGACGGAGGGGCGGGACCGAACGCCGTCCGCGCGCGCTGGCAGACGCCGCTCGCCGACGGGATCGCGCGGTGCGGCGTCTGCGCCCGTGAGTGCGCGATCGCCCCGGGCGCGCGCGGCCACTGCCGCACGCGCGAGAACCGCGGGGGCACGATCCACACGCTGACCTACGCCCGCGCCTGCGCGGTCGGTCTCGACCCCGTCGAGAAGAAGCCGTTCTTCCACGTGCTGCCGGGGGCCATGGCGTTCTCGATCGCGACGCCCGGGTGCAACCTGCACTGCCGGTGCTGCCAGAACTGGGAGATCGCGCAGGTCGCCCCCGAGGAGGTGCCGACCCGCGCGCTGACGCCGGAAGCGGTCGCCGCCCTGGCCCGCGAGCGCGGCGCCCCGCTCGTCGCGTGCACCTACACCGAGCCCACGATCTCGGCCGAGTACGTCACCGACGTCGCGGCGGCCGGCCGGCGCGCGGGGGTCCGGACCGTGATCGTCTCGAACGGCTACCTGCAGGAAGCGCCGCTCGCCGCGATGTCCCGCGAGATCGCCGCGTTCAAGGTCGACCTCAAGGGCTTCGACGCCGGCTACTACCGCATGCACACGGGCGGCGAGCTCGTCCATGTCCAGGAGACCCTCCGCCGGCTCAAGAAGAACGGCGTCTGGACGGAGATCGTTGCCCTCGTCATCCCGACCCAGAACGACTCCGAGGCGGAGACTCGCGCGCTCGCCCGGTTCGTGCGCGACGAGCTCGGCCCGGAGGTGCCCCTGCACTTCACGCGATTCCACCCCGCCTGGCGCCTCCAGAACCTGCCGCCGACGCCCGTCGCCACGCTGGAGCGCTGCCGGCGCGCGGCGATCGACGAGGGCCTGAAGTTCGTATACCTGGGAAACGTCCCCGGCCACCCGGGCGAGCACACCTACTGCCCGGGCTGCGGAGGGGTCCTCGTGCGCCGCGTGGGGATGGCGACGATCGAGACCCGGCTCACCGGAGGCGCGTGCCCGGACTGCCGGCGGAGGATTCCCGGGATCTGGAGCTGAGCCCTCGCGTAGAATGCCGCGCGACACGCGGCGCGGCACGATGATCCCTGAGAGGTTCGGTCGATACGAGGTCCTGACGGAGGTGGGCGACGGGGCCATGGGCCGCGTCTACACCGCGTGGGATCCCGCGGTGGGCCGCGTCGTGGCCGTGAAGACCGTGAAGCGCGAGCTGCTGACGCGCGACACGACACCCGAGTACCTCCGGCGCTTCCGCAACGAGAGCATCGCGGCCGGCTCGCTCAGCCACCCCGCCATCGTCGGCATCTACGACGTCGGCGAGGACTACCTGGTGATGGAGTTCGTGGATGGCCGCACGCTCCAGGCCATCCTTCGCGAGCGCGGCCGACTGCAGCCCGACGAGGCGCGGCGGCTGCTCGCCCCGGTGGCCGACGCTATCGACTTCGCCCACCGGCGCAGCATCGTCCACCGCGACATCAAGCCCGCGAACATCATGGTGCAGGCCGACGGGCTGCCGAAGCTCATGGACTTCGGCGTGGCCAAGATCGAGAGCTCGGTGATGACGGCGACCGGCCAGATCCTCGGCTCGCCGTCCTACATGGCCCCCGAGCAGATCGCGGGCCAGGCGATCACGGGCCGGGTCGACGTCTACGCGCTCGCCGTCGTCGCCTACGAGATGCTCACGGGCCGGCCGCCCTTCGCCGGCAAGACGATCACGCAGGTCATCTACCACGTGATGCACGGGCAGGCCGCACCACCGCGCCGGCTCAACGCCACCCTGCCGGGCCGCTACGACGATGTGTTCGCGAAGGCGCTGCAGAAGGACCCGACGCTCCGCTACGAGTCGGCCGGCGCGTTCGTCGCCGCGCTCGAGCTGCGCGGCATCGAGGAGGCCCTGAGCCCGGAGGGCGAGCCGGTGGCCGGCCGCCCGGCGACGCCCGAGCCCGAGCCCGAGCGACGCTCGCGGGAGGCCCGCGCGACACCGGCGCCCGCGGCGCCGGCGCCCGACGCGCCGGCGGGGGTCGCCGCGGCCGGGCCTGCGCCCGCGCGGGCAGGCTGGCTGCTGCCCGTCGCCGTCGGGCTCGTGGTCGCCGCCATCGCCACCGGCTGGCTGCTCTCCCGCCTCCGAGGCGCGGCCGAGAGCGCCGCGGAGGCGACCGCGCGGCTCGCCGCGACCGCGACCGCGACCCCGACCCCGACCGCCACCGCGCCGCCGGCGGCGGTCCCGAGCCCGACACCGGCCGCGGCGGACCCCGCGCCGTCTCCGTCGGCCGCACCGACCCCCGCCGCCGCGCCGACACCGGCCGTGACGGCGGCTCGCGCGAGGAGCGTTCGCTCGCCGAAGGCGACACCCGCGCCGACGCCGACGGCCGTCGTCGCGGCGCTGCCGGCGGCCACTCCGCCCACGCCTCCGCCGACGGTCGAGGGCCAGCTCGTGGAGATGGGCCCCGACGTGACGCCGCCGCGCAAGCTCAGGGGCCCGTCGGCGGCGTACCCCGAGCGGGCGCAGGCCAGGAAGCTCGAGGGCACCGTCGCGCTGAGCCTGATCGTCGACGAGAACGGGCTGCCGAAGGACGTGCAGGTCGTCGAGTCGGCCGGCGACATCCTCGACCGGGCGGTGCTCGACGCCGTGGCGCAGTGGGTCTTCGAGCCGGCGCGCAAGGACGGCGTGCGCGTGAAGGTGCGCTGGCAGGTGCGCCAGATCTACCGCCGCTCGCGCTGATCCCCGGGGCGAGCCCGCGAGCGCGCGACCCCGCGCTGCTAGAATCGGCGGTTTCAGGCGGTTGCCGCCGCGCGCGTCGTGCGCGGCGCGGCATGCCCCCGATGAGGCGAACGACATGGCTGGAAAGACGACGCGGCGCGCCCGCGCGGACCGCGCCCCGCGGCTCGAGGTCTGGAAGTTCGGCGGCGCGTCGCTCGCGGACGCAGCGGCGGTGCGCAACGCGGTATCTCTCATCCGCGGCCACCGGGGTCCGCTGGTCGTCGTCGTCTCCGCCCTCGGCGGCGTGACCGACCTCCTCCTCGACGGCGCGCGGCGGTCGGTCGCCGGCGATCCCGACGCCGCCGCGAAGGCGGCCGCCACGTTCCTGAAGAGGCACCGCGACCTCTCCCTCGCCCTCGTCCCGCCCGGCCCGGCGCAGCGGCGGCTCCTCGCCCAGGCCGACGGCCAGGCCCGCGAGTACCGCGAGATCGCCCACGCGATGGCCGCCCTGGCCGACCTCTCGACGCGGGCGAGCGACACGCTGGTGGCGCGGGGCGAGCGCGCGGCGAGCGCCGTCGTCGCCGCCGCCCTCCACGCCTCCGGCCGGAAGGCCGAGCGCGTCGACGCGGTCGACTTCGTCGTCACCGACGGGCGGCACGGACAGGCCGCGCCCGACGTGGCCGAGACGCGGCGGCGCGCGCGCCGCATCCTCCTCGGCCTCCTCCGGCGGGGGATCACTCCGGTCGTGCCCGGCTTCATCGGCGCCG
>WBZP01007128.1_pt1 | contig 10865 bp, 10 predicted proteins | sample 5204301 | NCBI WGS metagenome assembly WBZP01 (sample SAMN12412401, study PRJNA552823) | activated sludge metagenome | isolation source: activated sludge from nitrification reactor of wastewater treatment plant... | place: USA: Pennsylvania | collected 2017
TGGCCTCGCGCGCGCGCTCTTCACGACCGTCGGATAGCTCCGTGCCACGCACTTCGGCCGCACTCTCTTTGCGCCTCGGCAAGCGGCCCTTCAGGTAAAAGTCGACATCGTCCGGGTCCAGATACCCGTCGGTGGGCAGCGTGATCTGAGTCTCCGTCATCGGCCTCACAAAATGCGGGGTCACGATGATCACCAGTTCCGTTTCATTCTTCTGATATTGCGCACTGCGGAACAATGTGCCGAGGATGGGAATGTCGCCCAGGACAGGATACTTCGAGACCGTTTCCCGAACACTTTCCCTGAGCAGACCGGCAATGGCAAAACTCTGTCCGTCTTCCAATTCCACCATCGTGGAGGCGCGCCGGGTCGTAATCGCAGGAACGACAAACCCTTGTATCGAGAGCCCGTTTGCAAAATCCAACTCGGACACTTCCGGTGTCACGGTCACGGCGATCTGTCGGGCGCTCAACACGACCGGGCGGAAGTTAAGCTGAATGCCGAATTTCTGGAACTGGATGGTGGTGACGCCGAAGGCTTGCGGGACGGGAATCGGAAACTCTCCACCGGCGAGGAACTGCGCATCCTGCCCGCTGAGGGCGATCAACGTCGGTTCTGCCAGCACCTTCACCAGATTGTCTTCCTTCAAGGCATCGATGAAACCGGTCCAATTGGCCGATCCGCTCTGAAAGCGAAACAACGCGTTCACGGCTTGCCCCAGCCCGAATCCGAAGGGCGGCACAGCCCCGAGCGGAGAGAGGACGGAAGAGGCGTCTCCGGCAGGAAGGGGGGAGGCCAATCGCTTAAGAACCGATGCGCCGAATTGACTGCCGGATCCGTTCACATAGGAGAGATTGACGCCGATCCTTCGCAACATCGTCCGGTCCATTTCCGCGACACGGACTTCCAGCATGACTTGATGACTGCCACCGACCTGCAGGAGATTCAGCACTTTGCCCGGTGCGTAGGCTTCCGCGACAGCGACGACTTGTGTCAGCGCTGCCGAACTGGTCATCGTACCGCTCAAGGCGACATGTTCTTGGGTCGTCACGACCCGGAGGGCCTTCTCGTCAGGAAAGAGGGCGTGGAGATGTTCCTGCAGGCGCGAGATATTCGGCGACACGATCACGTCATAGGTGGCAACTATCTCGCCGGTGGTGTTCCATAACGTGAGATTCGTCACCCCGGCGGTTTTTCCCATCACATACAATTGACGAGGGCTCAGCACGAGCGCATCGGCCACCCGTGGATCGGCCACAGACACTCGAGCAAGTACTGCGGGCGTTTCGATGACTATCGACTTCCCGAGGGTGACGGTCAGCCGTTCGACTGGGCGTGTCTCCCACTCAGCGGCCGTGGAAGGCTGCGCGCACATGAGCGCACAGGCGCCCAAGAAGATCATCCCCCACCTCCTGGCCTGTTCATACCGCGGGCCACCCATTATCTGTCTCACATGCCTTTCTCTGCCCGCCGGGCAGCTAGAACTTTACTTCCGACCGTGAGGTCCCCCGGATCACTTCCACCGACACGGGTGGGCGACGGCTCGCGGTTTCGTCGAGGGAACCGGTCTGACCCGGTGTCGCAGCGATACGATTTTCCGCCCGGTCGCCGCTGACCGTGTGCACGTGAGCCCCGCTTTCATCCGGTCTCGACAGGCCGGTATTATCGGCAGGTGCACCCGCGCCTCTCGCTTCCCCACCGTCGGCCACTGCCTCCTGACTGCGCAGATACGGCTGGAGTCGAGGTATCGCACCCGCGCCGGTCGAGGCGGGTACCTGCTCCTTTTCGCTCGCGCGGACGATGCGCTCGGACGTCCGGTCATGGACGACTCGTCGTTGTCGCGACGACGCACCCTCGGGCAACCTGCGTGAATCGGGCCCCTGAGAGCCGAAAAGCGACGACACGGTCACCCCCGGTGTCGAGACGGTCGCCACGCTGCGCGGGTTTCTGAGCGCGAGATGCACTTTTCCTTCCATCGATGCGAGAGACAGCCGCTCCGTCTCCTGCGGAGTCACCTCCAGCGTGACGACGGTCGGTGCGGTACGCGAGACCTTCTGACCGGAGAGAAACGACTCATCGTCTTTGGCGGTCGACGAATCCATTCCGGTCGACAACACTCTAATATCGGCTAACACAAGCTTCGTGACCGGCTCGCCGCCGTTCAAAATCCGTGACATGATAGTCAGGACGTCCACGTGGTCGCCCGGTTTCAGAATCCCTCCGACTGCCGTGACGTCGTCCACTTTGATGGCCATGGCGCGCTTCTCGGGATGGGTAATGGCTGCGATCCCGCCGGTGGTGACATCGACAGGCGCGAGTTTCGAGACAAGTATAGGTTCCTGCGCGGCCAGCGGCGTCAACAAGACGCGCCCGATCAGTTCGTCGCCCGACGGATAGGTCCCGTCAGGGACGCTCTCGGAGGGGAAGGCCACCACTCGAACCGAATCGCCGGACAGCACGGTTCCCCAGGGAAGCGCACGGGCAGCCACCGCGACTGACGTCAGGCGGTTATTCGCGCGGAGTTCGGTACGCGTCTCGTCCAGCAATTGCTGGACATACCCATACGCCAGCAGACTGCTGACCACCCCGATGGTCACGCCCAGACCGACCACGACGAGTGCCCGCTGTCGAAATGTCAACGCCATGTTTATGCTCCTGGCGATACGACGTTACCACGGCCTGAACGATGAGGCATGCCGGCTCCTCGACCTTCCGCTGCGAGGTTCATTCTGCTGCCGCCGGACCATGGGCAACGTGTCACCAACCCACCGGTTCTTCTTGCGATCCATCAAGAAACCGACGGCAGATCTCCTCGCCACCACAGAGTCAGTGTCGTTCCCAGCGCAATCGCGATGCCGTACCGAAGCGACGGTTCCAGACCTGTCGATGTCTCAGCAGGCGCCGGACAACCGGTGAGCGCGATCGTCAGACAGCCTGTATAGATACTGCGCAGCGTCGCTCGCCATCCCCGGTGTCGGGCCCTGACGACCAACGCATAGATTCCGCCGGACAGGGCGACGACCAGGGCGGCCTGCATCACGCCCGACGGTCCTAAACAGCTTCCGACCGCGCCAAACAGTTTCACGTCTCCGGCCCCCATTCCGCCGCACGCATAGAACCCGATCAATAACGCGATGCCGAGACAGCACCCGGCCAGACTGCCGGTCAGGCCGCTGAGGCCACCATGTACGGTCTGTAAAGCAATTCCCCCGACGATACCTGTCATCGTCAGCCAATTCGGAATCAGGCCCCTCGCCACGTCGCTTACTGCTCCGACCAGCGCCACGACCAGGACGAACAGAATCACGTCCATCGTCACCTCGAAGGCAGATAGGAGAGAGCTATGAGATTAGCGAATCAGTCCGGCTAATCGCGTGAACATGTTCCGGATATTGCCACCGAGCGTGAACACGGCCGTTGCGATCACCACTGCAATCGCCGATGCGATCAGCGCATATTCAATCGCAGCCGCGCCGTCCTCGTTTTTTACAAATCGTCGTAGTGCGTCCATCATGTCAGGCTCTCCTTCCGTACGAATGTGATCCGGCACCCAGGCCAGCGAGGATGGTCCTCCCCAAAGAACGTATCGGAGAATCCACCGTACTTCTTGAGTCCCGTTCCTGGTATTGCCGATCTCATTAACTCGCATGATTCATGACGGTTCGTCGTGAAATCGCCGAGTCACGTGGCGAGCCCGCCGGCCGAAGGCCCGTCGCCGCAGTGAATTGGCGATGCAGCAGAAGTGCTCATGAATCATGCGGATTAATCCCAGTTATAGACGGCCTCCACGCAATTACCGGCGCCATGAAAGGTCACCTGCTGGCAGAGCGCCCGGACCAGCGCGAGCCCGCGACCGAACATCGAATCATTCGCGGATAAGGATGGTGCGTCAGGGGGGGCAGTAAATCCCGGCCCGCTGTCTTCGACACGCACGATCAATCTGGCGCCGCTCGCAGATGGCACATGCGTTAGGGAGACCGCCACATAGCCGTCTTGCAACGCAGCCAGACGCCGGTCACGATCTTGATAATAAGCGTCAAATCCATCGGCCGAATGTTTCACGCGCGACTGTATTCCCAAGACACCATGGTCGATGGCATTCGTCAGGAGTTCCGCGAGCACGGTGAATAGACGCTCGCGGTGCCGCGCAAAACCGGGCAGTAGACTCACGAGTTTCATTATGTTCGGCAGCGGATCGTTTGTGCGTATCGCATCCGGCTCCAACCGGACCTCGATGTGCCAGGGAAGCGGCCACGAACGATCCCGCGAGGGCAGACGAACCTGTGCAGCAAATCGTTCGAGGACGATATCGCAAGGCACATCGACCACCGTAATATCGTCTTCTTGGGCGCCTCCGCCGCCGAAGGCATCGAGCGCAGCCACGAGTTGCTCGAAGGCGCGGCCCGTCGCCTGCCCCTGCTGCACACAGTCATGCACACGGGCTTCGCCGAACAGCTCTCCCGACGGACTGCGGGCTTCAATCACACCGTCCGTATACAGCATTATGCGGTCGCCCGCCTCAATGTCATATTCCTCTAAGTTCGAGTGAAACTCCCTTTCGCCCAACACACCCAAGGGAGGGTGCTGCGAGGCCCATTGCAACCGTACTCCTACGCTCGCATTGACCATCAGGACTGGAGGAAGCCCACCGTTCCACACCGATATTCGGCACCGAACCGGATCGATTTCGATTGCGCTGGCCGCACAAAAAAGTCCGACCGGCATCGTGTGGTTCAATTTACGGTTGATTTCCTGCAGAATATCCTGTAGCGCGTGTCCACGCTCGGTCATTCGATAAAAGACGTCAGCCAAGGGTAACGCACCGATCGCGGAGGAGAGGCCATGCCCTGTGAAGTCGCCTAGGAAGACATGGAGGAGGCCGGCCGGGGTCGTCCCGGCCAATACGAGATCGCCGCCAAGGATGGTTGCGGGAGCCACATGGTAGGCGATGCCCATTCGCTCCATGCAGGGGGTAGCCAGGATTCTTGAACGAATCTCATTGGCCACGTCGAGTTCATGGAGCGAGCGGTTACGGTACGCTTCAAGTTCCTGCTTCTGTTCAGTGGCACGCGCGTGGAGTTCCTGTACACGACCCCAGGCCGAGAGCTTCGCCCGTAGAATGGTCTGGCTATACGGTTTCGTGAGAACATCGTCCCCCCCGGAGGCAAGACACTCAGCCAGGCCTTCTTCATCGGTCACGGCCGTCAAGAAAATGACCGGCACGAAGCGTGTACTAGATTGCTGCTTGATCAGGAAAGTTGCTTCCTTGCCGTCCATTTCCGGCATCATCAGATCCATGAGGATCAAATCGGGCTGTTCTTTCTCAAACTGGCTCACAGCCTGCTTTCCATCCTCGGCAAACACCACACTGTGACCATCCTTACGCAGCTGAAACTGCAAGACCTGCCGATTCACAAGTGTGTCGTCCGCCACAAGGACTTTCATAGGATGGTCAGCAACGATTGAAAATTCGCGATCGAAAGAATGCTTTTGACCTGCGGAGAACATTTGATGAGATGGACTCGGGATTGTTTCCCGCCCGCAAATTCGCGCAGTTTCAGCAACATCCCGAGCCCGGTGCTGTCGATATACTCCGTTTGAGCAAAGTCCACCACGTAATGACTCGACGGGACCGGCCGCGTCGTGTAGGCTTCTAGGAAGGTGCGATGCACCCTGGCATCAAGACGCCCAACCGGTATGATTGTGAGCGTCGCTCCGTCGGTTGATTCCTCAATTTTGAACATGACTCCTCCGTTCTCTTGCCATCGTAGTCTCCTGTATCGGCAGTAGTTTCAGTAACCTGAAGGACAAAGATGCGAATTGAGCGTGGACTCGTGTAATGGAGGAAAGGACCCCGCAAATCGGAGGGGCAGGTGAATATGAACATATAGTCAGATCCCTGACGGTGCGGAATTCGCTTTCTTGCCTCCTCCCTGCCGGCCATGCAAAGGCTCCTCAAACCATCCTGAAGAATAGAGCGAACCCGCATGATTCATGACGGTTCGTCACGAAATCGCTGAGGCGCGTCGCGAGACCGGCGCGCGGAGCCCGGCGGCCCCGACGCGTACTCGTGCAGTACGTGGAGGGTCCGAGGGGCGAACCCGACGGCCGAAGGCTCGTCGCAGCAGCGGATCGGCGGTTGCAGCAGAAGCGCTCATGAATCATGTGGGCTAAGGTTTTCCTTCCGGTAGACCGAAAGAAGAAACGGCGAAACACACACCACGGTGAGAGACCATTCCCTATGGCAATGATCGTTTCAATCGGCTCAGGCAAGGGCGGTGTCGGAAAAAGCGTGATCGCTGCCAATCTGTCCATGTTATTGGCCAAACAAGGCAAGCGGGTCGTTTTGGCGGATCTGGACGTGGGGGGCGCGGATGCCCATATTCTGTTCGGCATGCTCAACCCTCCCCGCACCTTGACGGATTTTGTTGAACGACGGGTTGAACGTCTGGAAGATGTCCTCCAGCAGGTCTCGGCACACCCCTTTCTCCAGTTGATTCCCGGCACAGGCGATACCCTGGCGACGGCCAATCTTCCCTATGCCAAAAAAAAGCGGTTGATTCGCCATTTCCGGCAACTGCAAGCCGATGTCATCATTGTCGATATCGGCGCAGGTACCAGTTATCATGCGCTGGACTTTTTTCTGATGGCGGACCACTACCTGACAGTGGCCACTCCGGATCCGACGTCGGTGCTCGACCTCTACCGATTTATCAAGCTGGCAGCGATTCGTCGTGTCTTGTCGGCCTTCCTGTCGCGCGATGCCGTCACCGAGACCCTCTCCGATCGGGATTTCTGCAGTATCGACGAGGTCATCCAGGCGGTCAGCGAAACCGATCCCAACGCCAAGGAGACCGCCAGCCGGACACTCCAGGGATTTCACCCCTACCTGATCGTGAATCGGGTGTCCGGGAAGTCGCGTGTGAATGTACTGCAGTTGAAGAAGCTGTTGCAGGAATATGTCGGCGGGGATCTGATGATGCTGGGGGAGATTCCGGATGATCCGGCGATGACACGTGCCGTGCGTAGTTACCTTCCGGTCGTCGAATGTGAGCCCACGGCGCCCGCATCCCTGGCGCTCGAGAAAGCCGCTCAGACTCTCCTTACTCTCCTGGCTCACCCGGAAACGACTCAGGCTGAAACCGCTCCCTCACCTAAACAGGCCGCATAGGCCGCAGCATTCGCCGGATCCAGGTTCCTCGCGGAGAGCCGCGATCCGACAGGTTAGCCGGATTATTTATGAATGCCGTCGCGTGGCGTTCGAGACGGAAGCCCGGCGCCGGCGTACTGGCAGTCCGTCGAGGGCGCACGGCGCGATGACTCAAGCGCGCCACGTCTGTGCGCGCCGCCGATCCGGTGAGGCGGCCGGGCGGCCGAACGAGAACCGCCTCGCCGGGGGACCGGATCGGACGCCGGAGCAGGTATTTATGAATAGTCCGGGTTAGTGCGCGGATTTTCTCGCCCGCAGACGTTCGGCTTGCACCTGCAGAATATGCCGGATGATGAGCTCCTGCTCGTCCCCGCCCAACTCCACAAACTGTGTGGCGACATGATAGCCCGTCGAGTCCCTCTCAGCCGGAGTCACCCGGATGATGCGCGCCGTTGCCTCGATCATGCTGAATGGAGGCAGGATCACCTTCAGCACCAACAGGTCCTCTGCCTGAAACTGACGCGGGGTATCGAAGCCCAGCCCGCCGGCGCTGATATCGACATCGGTCAGCCGTGCGATGGCGACGCTCCCGGGATGACTTTTCACGAGGGACTTGAGAATCGTCTCCAGCATCCAGTCGATTTTGGAGACCCAGGGTAAGAGCGGCGAGCCGGCAAAGGTCTCCCCTGCCCGGACCAGCAGATCAATGGTCGGTTTTGATACGGCGGTGGCGATCGTATCTTCCGTTGCCGGAGGGAGATGGGCGTTCATGGCTTCGGCCGGTTCGTCGAAACGACGGTATTCGAGGAGCAATCGATCTTCGATGCGCAACCATTCGCGACGCTCTTCATTCTTGCTATCGGTGTGGGGGGCCTGACGAAACCGGTCATGTGACGGAGTCATACCGAACCTCTGCGGTGAAGGAACACGACCGAGGCATGTCGCCCGGGCTCAAGCGCGTCAGGCTTCACGATCTATCGTGACACGTTCGGAAGCCAGTTGTCCGCTACTTTCACGTAATTGGCGCAGGTGTCGTTTCACTTGAGCGGCATCGGCCAATTGGCCGGATATTCCGGCCTGCGCCACCAGGATGGCCGCGCGAACTTCTTCATCCATGCGCAGCAGTTGTTGCGCGACTGTGCGATCGAGTTCGCAGGCGGCCAGCCTGATTCCGCGCGCGCTATAGCAGGCGTCGACTTGATCCCAGTCGCCGGCCCGGGCGGCCTCCAGAGCTTGAATGGTGAGCCGTTCGATGGAGGGGTGATCGTGGAGAGGATCGGTATCGAGTGAACTAGCTGCCGACATGCGCCACCGCTTCTTGCCTCGCAACAACGTGCCAACCTTCTCGTAGTGTCGTCAGGCAGCGAATCGGGCCGTCCAGGTGCTTGCCGTTGTGCCGAAGGTTGGCCTGGATACACTGCTGCACCATGTAGTCATACAACCGGTGCAACGAGACCGCGATCTCCCCGCCTCGCTCGAAGTCCAGGACGCTGGACAGTTCCCCGACAATCGCGATACTGCGATCGAGAAAACGGGCCTTGTCCTTGTAGTGGTTCGTCAGAATGGCTTCCCGGGCCAGCTCCATCGATTGAATCGCGGAATCGTACAGCAGCACGATCAGTTGCACCCGGCTGGCGGTCATGACTTGAGTCTGTTGATAGGCGTTCGCGGCGGTGGCGATCATAATGACCTTATAACTTATCTGAGCGCCTGAAGGGCGCTGGTTTGTGATTGTAGTTTCTGTAACAATCCATCCAATGAGGCGAATTGAAGTCGCAGCCGCTCCTCATATTGCGAGGCGATATCTTCCTTGCGGCCGATTTGATCGGTGAGTCTGCTGATCTGGCTGGTGATGGAGTTTTTTCGAACCGTGAAGGCGCCGCTGTCGACGCTGTCGAGGAAATCGACCGCTTTCACGATACGGTCTGCAATGCCGCTCGAGGTCGTCTGCGTCACAAACAAGGCCCGTGTGGCGACATAGTTGCTCGCCATCGCCGAGTCTAACTTGGCGTCATCAATAGTGAGTGTCCCGTCTCGTTCCGTTTTAAATCCGACCGCGCCAAGCGACTTATAGGTGGAGAGTTCACTGACCTCTCCGGAGATGGCCGTACGCAACTGGCTCAAGACGTTTTTCGCCGTGCTCTCGTTAAAGAAGATCCCGCCGGTCTTCGTCGTGATGTCGTACCCGGTCCGATCGTTGACGAACTTCACGATGTCGTTATAGGCAGTCACCAGGGTTTTGATATTGGTCTTGACGCTCGCGGGGTCGTTGCTGATATTCACCGTGACCGGTTCCGGATCAGGAGTCGTGACGGTTTTCGATTTGAGCGTGAGGGTGACGTCCGGAATCGCATCGGAGATCACATTGCTGGCCCGCTCAATCGAAATCGTGGTCTGGTCGGGATCACCGATCACTACGATGGCATTCTGCCCTGCCTGCAGCGTATCGTTGCCGCCCGTCCCGCTCGTGTTCGTGAAATCAAGAGTGGTCGTATCGGTCACCACGGTGATGGTATTGGCCGCGCCCGATGCGGTTGCGGTTAACGTCAGTCGATAGGCCGGGCTTGCTTCCGTTCCCGTATTGATCACGGAGGCGGTAACACCGGCTCCCAGATCGTTGATCGCAGAACGAAGATCGTCGAGTGTCGCGCCGGCGCTGAGGGTGACCGTTTGATCCGTGCCGCTTCCGACCCGAAAGGTAAAGGTGCCGGCGCCGTTCGAGACTACTTCAGTGGTGCCGGAGACCGCCTTGACGGCTTTGTTCGTAATTTGATTGGCTTTGGCCAGCTGAGTGACTTGCACCGTATAACTGCCGGTCGCTGCTCCCGCGCCGGCTTGAGCCGTGAGAATGTTGTCATCGCTGACGGTGCTGGTAGATCGATTGAAGCTGCTGGGAAGCCGGAGGGCATTCGCGGCACTCTGAAGCGCGAGCAGCTTGTTGCCGAGGGCGCCATAATCGGTGAGTTTGGTCTGCAGATCCGTTTTCTTCGCCGTCAATGCGTCGATGGGCAGGCGTTGGACTTTGGCCAATTCTGAGACGACTTGACCAAAGTCCACACCATTTCCTAACCCGCCGAAACTAATCGCCATGACATCCCTTTCATGTCGTGAAGCAGGTTACACCTTGTGGTGCAGGAGCAGCCCGGTCGGCGTCTCCAACCTCTTCGCAAGATCGATGACTTCCTGCTGCGGAATCTGGCGGATCACGGTTCCGGAATCCCCGTCCATGACCTTGACCACCACCCGATCCAGATCCGGATCGACGCTAAACTCCAATCTGGAGTCTGCCTTCTGGAACACTTCACGTACTCGCGACAGAGCCTGTTCCAGATCCTTTCCTTTGACCTCCCCTTTGACCTCCCCTTTGACCTCAGTCGTGGACGTCTCAGGTTCAGGGCGCTGGGCCTCAGCCTTCTTGTCAACGGCATGTTGAGGTCCGCTCTGGCTCGCATGGGTGGCGGCTGCGGGGAGGTCCTTGTGATTCGAAACCTGGTGGACCATGTTACCCTCCTCGGTTCAATCCGTGGATAGCCCTCCCATACGGGAGGGCTATCCGGCGGCTGATGCCTTATCCTCGCAGCAGCGCCAAGGCTTGCTGTGGCAACGAGTTGGCTTGCGCCAAAATCGCGATGCCGGATTGGGTGAGGATCTGGTTCTTCGTGAACACAGATGTCTCTTGGGCAATGTCCGCGTCTCGGATCCGAGATTCCGCCGCAGT
>WBZP01006539.1_pt2 | contig 10862 bp, 13 predicted proteins | sample 5204301 | NCBI WGS metagenome assembly WBZP01 (sample SAMN12412401, study PRJNA552823) | activated sludge metagenome | isolation source: activated sludge from nitrification reactor of wastewater treatment plant... | place: USA: Pennsylvania | collected 2017
CGACAAGACAATCACCCTCGAGAACGGGCAGAACATCGCCACGAGTGTGAGCCACATGATGGCCCGGACCGACGTCATCCTCCGGATCCAGCAGCTCCGCACCCCGGTGATTCCGAAGGTGGCGGAGAAGTTTGAATACAGCATGAACCGGGCGCTGGAGCAGTGTCAGACGGCGTGGGATCTGGCCTATGCGCAAGGGAATGTCCAGGCGATGCTCAAGGCGATCGAGATGCAAGCACGGCTGAGTAAGCTCTTGAGCGAGCAGATTGATGTCACGCACCGGTATGGTTTCCTAGATGACACGGCCACGGAGAATCTGTTAAAAATGAAGCAGCAACTCGAAGCGGTTCAGAAGCAGCGGAAAACCATTGACGTCACACCACGGGAGGACTGACATGAACACACGGGTCTATTTCAATTTTGAAGATGGGCCGGAAGGCACGATCCAGATGGGCGTGGTCTGGGAGGGCGGGTTCGACAAGAACCGGCCGTTGCATCGATTCTGCCTCAATCTGCAGCAGCTCCTCGAAGAGCGGATGACGAGTAAAGGATTCGAAGTGGTCAACGGGGATGAAGTCATCCCTAGCGACGCTCCGTCACCCACCATCAACTGAGGAGGACCTATGATCACCGACACGGACCTTGATCTCGTCCCGACCATCCAACTCGTCGAGGCGGTCGCCAGACGTTTCGAAGCCTCGGTGTTCTATGGGCTGCAGCAACCGAATCACCACCCCCATCAGGTGCGCGGTGTGTACAAATATACCGGGGGGACGATCCTGGCGCTGGGGCTGACGGAGTTGATGAAGATCCAGCTGGCGGAGCAACTCGACGGCCGACCGGCGTCGATGGATGAGCTATGAGTCAGGAGTTCGCTGACTTTAGCGACGAGCAACTGGAAGCGCAGCTGCGTCTCGTGGAGGACAAACTCCAGGGACGCAAGCTCGATCTCTACAAGCCACACCCCAAGCAGATGCTCTTCCATTCGCTCGGCGGCGACCCGGCGATCACAGACCGCCTCTTGATGGCCGGTAACCAATGTACGGGTTACTACGTAGAGCTCAATCTACCTCGAGGTCGATCGCGCCGCTTCTCAGAAATGCTCGGCGAGGAAGACTTCGATGTTGTATCGTGGGACGGTGTTTCGCGATGTACTGCTCAAGCGTCGCGCGTATTTCTGCGGGGCATTGAGCCAACGTATCGTCTGGTATTGAGCAATGGCCAATCCATGTCTTGTTCTGCTCGGCATCAGATCTTAACTGTTTTCGGATGGCGTTCGCTTCGTGACTATGTACAACGCTCAAGTGGGTGGCGTTGTCAGGAAACAGCTGAAGATTCGACGGCCAGTTATGCCAGCGGCACCCGTCAATATGATGCACAATTTCTTTGGGGTCGAGATAACGACCGAGTAGAACTTCCATCACAAGGCGGTGTTCAGTCACATAGGCTTCATGCTTACAATAAGGATGCAGGGGGGCCCAGATCATCCAATACCCGTAAGGATCGGTTGTCTTTCCGCCTGCCCACTGCTGCCGATGACCCGCACCAGCTCGCGGCCCTGTTCGCGCAGTTCCCAGATCCAACTTCGCAACTCGACGCTCGATGGCCGACACGGAGAATCCAAGACGTGCGGCGGTCTCTGCTTGCGTCAGTCCTGAGTCAAGGAGGGCGATCATCTCGTCGTCAGGGAGCCGCTTTAGCCGCAGCTCTCTCGGGACACCAGCGATCTTGCGACGTTGAAGAAAGGCTTGCACGGTATGCTTCGTTAGGCCGAGCACTTGGGCTATCTCTTTCCGAGTTTTCCCTTGGCCAAGGAGATCTTGAATCTCTTGGAACCGATCCTCGCACGGTGATCGTAATGGCATCTGCTCCTCCTCTTGTTGGTGGTGTGGAAATATTGGCGATCCAGCCAATAGGAATCTATCCTATTGTCGACATCACTGTCAAGAACACACACAATTATATAAGTGCTGGAATTATCAGCCATAATTGTGGAAAAACGTTGGCCGCTGCCGCCGAGACGAGTTTTCATCTCTGCGGGCGGTATCCGGCGTGGTGGCAAGGGAAACGCTTCGATCACCCGGTGAAGGGATGGGTCGGATGCGAAACGAGTCAAGCCGTTCGTGATGCCGCGCAATGTTTGTTGATGGGGGAGATCGGGTCCTGGGGTACCGGAATGATCCCAGCCCGATACATCAAGGAATGGTTCAAGACGCCACACGGCGTGCCGAACTCACTGGACAGTGTCATCGTCAAGCATAAGTCAGGCGGGACCTCCACGCTCCAATTCAAGACGTACGAGCAGGGTCAGGAACGCTGGCAAGGAGCGACACTCGACTTCGTCTGGTTCGATGAAGAGCCGCCGATGGAGATCTGGTCCGAAGGGCGTACCCGGACCAACGTCCCTGGTAACTTCACCTACATGACGTTTACGCCGCTCAAGGGGATGAGTGACGTCGTCCGTCGCTTCCGGATGGAGAAACCCCCGGGCAGCATTGTGATCCCAATGGGGATCGAGGATGCCCTGCATTACACTCCGGAGCAACGCAAGTCCGTCATCGCGGGCTATCCGGAGCATGAGCGAATGGCACGAGCCTACGGAGTTCCGGTGCTGGGGTCCGGCGCCGTGTTCCAGATCCCCGAGGCGCAGATCGTGTGCGAACCCTTTCAGATCCCGTCCCACTGGCCACGGATCTGTGGGATGGACTTGGGATGGGAACACCCAACGGCCGTGGCGTGGATTGCCTGGGATCGGGATACCGATACGGTCTACATCTACGATACCCATCGCGTCAAAGAACAAACGGCGGTGGTGCACTCAGCCGCGATCAAAGCGAAAGGATCCTGGATTCCTGTCGCCTGGCCGCACGACGGACTGCAGCATGACAAGGGGAGCGGGGCGATCATCGCGAATCAATATCGGGCCCTAGGCGTGAATATGTTGAAAGATAAAGCTAGTCACAAACCGGAGCGGGGGAAGAAGGAGGGGACGGGCGGCTACGGGCTCGAGGCTGGCATTCAGGAGATGTTGATGCGGATGCAAACAGGCCGTTTAAAAGTGTTTAAACATCTGGCGGATTGGATGGATGAGTACCGAGGATATCACCGCAAAGATGGGTTGATTGTCAAGGAGCATGACGACCTGATGTCTGCGACGCGGATCGGCGTCATGATGTTGCGGTTTGCTGCGCTCAAACGACCAGACGCCCCACCGGTACCCACGCAGACCCCCTATCAAGGATCCTATGACAGCACGGGGCTTCTTGGTTGAGTCTCATTTTTCAACTTTTATGCTACTCTCATAGAAAGGAACGTATGCAAAAACTCCTCATCCTTCTGGTGTGCGGGCTGTTCCTGTCAGCGGATCTACTCTGGGCGCAGTCCGGGGTCAAGTACGAAGACCGCGTGATGCAGAATGCCGCGAGTTCCGCAGTGAACGGGAATGTGGTCACCGTCAATCGATCGAATACGGTCCGATTCGATGTGCAGATTACGGGTACCGCTGAAGTGACGTTTCAGATCTCTGGTCCACTCGCGGCCGCGTGGTATTCAAAACTCTGTATCCCAGGCGACGGCACCACCCCGGTGACCAGTACCACAGCAAGTGGAACATTTTATTGTTCCGTAGCTGGGGGCCAAGCGATGCGGACCCCGATTACCAGTTACAGTAGCGGAAGTGTCAGCGTGATCGCTCGTGCCACGACCGCATTTTAAATCAAGGAGATGTTTCATGATCAAGCATAAGATTCTCTCAGTTGAACGAGTCGATGACGCGACCGCCCGTGTGGTCAGTGAGATTGTCACAGAGGTTGTGATTAACGGATACGGCGGTGGTCTCATCACGTATGAGGTCCCGATTGCGCGGGCCATCGACGCCGCGAAAGAGAAAGTTGAATGGAAGCTCACGTCTGTGACAAACCCGATGGTGTGGACTCCAATCGTCGAAGAGAACTTTGAGGTACTCGAGGATTACCTGCAGAGCCTTATTCCCGAGCCTGTGGTTGAGCCTGTTGCTGAACCTGTGGTTGAGCCTGTTGCTGAACCTGTCGTTGAGCCTGTGGTTGAACCTGTCGTTGAGCCTGTGGTTGAGCCTGTTGCTGAACCTGTCGTTGAGCCTGTGGTTGAACCTGTCGTTGAGCCTGTGGTTGAACCTGCACACGAAGGGGTCTAAGATGCGGATGCTGCGTCTACTCGTTCTCATGATACTACTGTGCCCGACCGTGAGTCTGGCGCAGTCCATCGACTACTACGATCTCCTGGTGCATAACAATCGTTCCGTTGTCAGCGATGGTTCAAACGTCCCGGTCGATCGAGCCAATACCGTGGTCTTCGAAGTCAACGTGACGGGCACTGCGGAAGTCATCTTCCGTATCTCTGGCCCCGGTCGATTTGCCTGGCAATCCCTGTCCTGTACACCATCTGATTCTTCCACAGCTGTGACGGGGACGACCGCGAATGGGTTGTTTACATGCAATGTTGCGGGCGGGGAGGCCGTGAGCGCGAGGCTCAATACCTGCACAGCCTGTACCGCGAGCGTGTCAATCCGCCGGTCCACCGCGATCCTCGGGAATGGTGGAGCGGGCGGAGGCTCTGGGACAACCGGGTGGCCAACGACACGAATCGGAAATATCACGTTCGCGAACTCCTTGCTCAATTCAGCCGGTATCGGAGATGGCACCGATTACTGGGCATTGTACCGAGATCCGACCGCTGGATTACAGTTTAACGCGGTGGTTGGCGGAGTAGAAAACGCCACGAACTATCTTCGAAAACTTGCCGCGACGTTTTATTATGAAATTCAGAACGCGAGTGGTGTCTCGATATTTCGAGTCACGAATGATACTGGCGCGATCACGAATGCGAACTTGGATACGGAAGGAACTGGGAATAGTTTTACATATAAAAAATATCTCTGGAGACCATTCGTCGCGTGCCAGACAGGAACCGCGTCCACGATTTGGGATCTCCCTTCGAGCAACGCTCCGACCCCAGCGTGCAAGGGAACCACGACCGCTAAGGGGGTGCTGGAGTTCGCGGATGGCGCCACTGACCTCTCGACCACCATCATCGAATATCTCAATGAAGATTGGAGTGGGGCGATAGACGCCACAATCCTCTGGGAGAGCACATCAACCTCGACGAATAATGTGCTCTGGGGAATCGCGATTGCGTGTGCCGGTCCGGGAGACAACAGCGATCCGTCGTTTACCGACGATGATTTTACTGCAGACGCCAATAATGGTACGGCCTCGACCTATAATGCGACCTCGGCCAACACCGTCACGACAACCGGGTCGTGTACCGCTGGGGATCTGATGCATATTCGCGTGACACGTCGATTGTCTCAGGCTGGAGATACTTTAGCCGCCACTGCGCAAGCCCTGGGGTTGTCGTTGAAATTGCGGGAGACACAATAATGTGGGTGTATCTTCTGGCGTTCCTCCTCTGTGTACCCTCCTGGGTAGACGCAGCGGTGACCGTCGATACGACGTCATCAGGGGAAGGTATTTCAGTCACGACCGCGAGCTCGTCCCACAGTCATACGATCGCAGCTGATGCTAATCTCGTGATTGTGTGCCTCGCAGAACGTGACTCCGACGCAGGTGGCTTGACGGCTGATACCGCGAGCGTCACAGTCGGCGGGGCATCCGCGACGAAGTTAAATGCTGTCACCAATCCGGACGCGACCTCACGAGGCGTCTTCTTCTACAAACTCGCCCCCGCGACCGGAGCCCAAACGATCGCGGTCACGGCAGATACCGGGACCAATCGATTAACCACAGGAGTCATCAGTCTGAAGGGGGCGGCACAAACCTCAACCTTCAATACATCTTCCACGAATTCCTCGAATACGGGGACGGATGCTGATCTGAACGGAATTGCCTCGGCCCTCGGGGAATTCGTCTTGGTGTGCGGGAGTAGTGTGACGGCGGCCGCATCTGCCACACCAGACGCCACTGCCCCAACCTCCACGGAGCAACTCGACGTGGCCAACTCTGATTCCACGTCAATTCGTGTCTGGATTTATACCGAGGATGGAGCGGCGTCAACGACTAATATTCGTGTCGATTTAGCGAGTGGAAATCGTTGGACGACCGTCGGCTCGTCCATTCGCCAACTCAGCGCGGCCTTTGGACCATTACGAGGTAGACACCGATGACCAAGATGTGGACTCTCGTGATCGTATGTGTCTCACTGCTCCTGTGTGCCGAGGCGGAGGCGGTTGTGAAATACGTCACCAAATCCGGGACCTGCACGAACGGGGCGACGAACTATAGTGCCGCATCCGACACCTGCGGCGGAGGGAGTTCGACCGTCTATACGTCTATTCGGTCCGGAGCGGATAACGTGGGGGCGAGCAACACCCTTCAGATCCGTGCGGGGTCCTATACAGAATTGTGCGTCAATGGTCTGATCGAAGGTGGAACATCAGTCACGCCAACTCTCATCGAACCGTATTCAGGAGCCGCTGTGACCTGGACCAAGACGACGGGGGACAGCCGAGACTGCCTCGTCTCCTTCACGTCACCGTATGTGACCATCAACGGGAAAAATAGTGATGGAACAGGATCGTTAATCTTAGATGGAGCCAATAGCAATGTCTCGGCTGATCAAGCCATTCTGACGGCCGGCAATACCACGAATCTGACCATCAAGAATATCGAACTTCGTAATTCCGCTGAATCCTGTATGGTGAGTATCGGATCGAATTCGCTCATTGAGAATAACTACATTCACGACTGCGGAACGGTGAATTCCTATCTCTGGCACGGGATCTATTATGCTGGGACGGGGACGATCGTTCGTAACAATACCTTCGTGAATATCGCGGGATACGGCATCCATTGTTATTCAGGGAGTTCGGATTGTACGTCGTCGCAAATTCTTAACAACAAACTCTTCTCAGTCGGGACCGCGTCCGATGCGCAAAGCGGGGGGATTCTCTCCGACGGCCCGGACAATATTATCCGCTATAATGTTGTGCGGTGCACCGGTACCTCAACCGATTTCGGCATTCATCTGTACCCGAACGCGACGAGGAATCTCGTTGACCATAATTCGGTCACCAATTGTGGCACCGGAATCAATATGGCGGCCACGACAACGAATCATTCGGTCCGTAACAATATCTTCTACAGTAACGGGACGAATGTGAATAACGCGTCGACTGGGTCGACGCTCACGACGAATCAAACCACAAACCCAACGTGGACGAATGCGACCACCGCGGACTTGACATTGGCAAGTGGGAGCAGCGCCATTGACACGTGTACGAACATTGGGCTCTCGTTTAACGGATCGGCACCTGACTGCGGCGCGTTCGAGACCTTCACGGGAACAGGAGGGACTGTCACGGGGAATACTCTCGACGCGCAATTCGGGATGAATTCTCGAACACCGCTCGTTCCTGGAACCACTGGATTCTCAGTCAACAATGGGCGCACCGTCACTGGTGTGGCATTAGTTGGGAGTTCGATTGCTCGTCTCACATTTGATGGGGCAGTCTGTACGGGTGTTCAGAGTTGGACATGGAGCTACTCTGGTGGAACCGCGACTGATACGGCGGAAGTCGGAAGTTCGTTGAGTGGACGACTGAACCAACCCTCACTCACTGTCGCTGCCACGAGTGTCACAAATAATTGCTCAGGGGCGTCGTATAGTTTTACCCAAGCTGATTTTCGATATCACGGCGTTTTTAGCGCAAGCGAGGCGGCGCCGAGTATCCGAAGCACAGAAGATGCGGCACTCTTCTATGTGGTCAACAACGGGGCCGTCAATATTCGTTTCTCACTGTTGTGCAACGCAGGGGTCGATTGTGCGAGTACGGCGTTTTCCCTCTACTATGCGCAAGGCGGAGGGTACAGCGTGGTACCTAACACCCCCGGGGGAGGCACCGTCAGTTTTTGTGGGACGACCTATACGGGGGATAACACCCTCACGAATCCGACCCCCACGACCAACCAGTTATCAACGGCAGGGACGTTTCGAACTGGTGCTGTCGTCTTTACGTCGGACTCGGTCCCGAACGTGACACTGAACGCGACCAATAAGACAGAGATCGAAGCGTGTGTCAAGTTTACATCATCGGCCACGGGCTCGTACACATTTCGCTTGTACACACAGGACGGAACGGCGTTAGGGGCGTACACGAACACCCCGAGCGTGACCATTATTCCTATGCAAGCGAATGGAGGCTAGTCATGCAACTCGAACTGATTCGGGTCGGGCAATCTCCTCGGGGTACATTCGGTGTCATTCGTTATGAGCAGACCCCATTTGTCCTCACGTTAGAACGTCCCTGGGTCAATAATGAGAAAGATGTGTCCTGTATTCCTGCAGGATCCTATCGATGCCGAAAGATTCGCTCACCAAAATTTGGTGATACGTACGAGATCTGTAATGTGCAGAACCGAACCAACGTGCTCTTGCACAAGGGTAATTTTCTCTACGATACCCACGGGTGCATCTTAGTGGGGGAAGAGTTCAGCGGAACCTTCGACCGTCCGTTTGTGGCGTCCAGTGAACGTGGTTTTCTCGAATTGATGAAACTCTTAAACGGAGCTGCGGAGTTTGATCTCGTCATTATCGATGCTCCTATTATTCCTGCCGCCACTGTGTCTATATAGGTTATTCATGGAATCACATGACGTATCGTTGATCATTCAGAACATCCAATTGGTCAATCAGAATGTGATGCAGATCAGAGATGAACTGAATAGTAAAGTCGATACCATTGAAAAAAAGATCGACGAGCATGAGGATTCCGACAAAATCTACTGGAAGAAAATTGATGCGCAAGACACCCAGATCGGTCTGTTGAAGTTGATTTTTGGTGGGGCCATCGTGACCTCATTGGGCACCTTTCTGATGAGTTGGTTCGATGCCGTCGCCCACAAACTTGGGTTGAAATGAGGATGTATGTCTCCTGATCTTCCACCGATCCCAGAACCAATGCCCCCGCCACAGGAGGTACCGCCACAGAATCTCCAGTTGAAGGCAAGGAGGATCATTCATTCCCATTGGCGGCCGGCCGGTGGATGGATTTGCATCATCGCGTGTGCCTACGAAATCGTGGCGCTTCCCGTGCTCGGGACGTTGTTCAATCTCTTCATGGCACAGCACGTGGAACTCGTCCATGTGGATAAAGTACTCCTCATTGAATTGATTGGGGTGTTTGTCACGTACCGAACCTTTGAAAAATACCATGAGGTCGACACGAAATGATTATTCCTCCGGGGCTCATTACAAAAGTCGGGTCTCTGCTCGCTCCAGTTGCTGCGAAACTCACTTCCCCTCTGGTGAAGTGGTGGCTGATCGGCGCGGTGATTCTCGTCACGAATCTTTACACCTGGCACCGTACGACCTTGGAATGCGAACGGGAACGCACAGAAGCGGCCGAAGCTCAAGCACAACTGTTTGCCGAGAAAGAAGCGAAGATTATTGCTGACCGTGAAACGATCTATCAGGAACTCAATCAGACTCGTGAACTCTCGAATGATCAAATTACTAACCTCAAGAAACGGATGGTGCTGTATGAACGCAACGCAACATTGGCGAAGAGGACGGTCCCTCCTGATTCTGTCGGGATGTTTAATGCTGTCAGTGGGTTGCTCCCACCTGTCCATGGGGTGTCAGGCTCCCCCGCCTCCCCCGGAGAGTCTCATGAACCATCCGAAGCCGGAGTTGAAGCCACTGAGTTATTACTTGCGCATAATCGAGCAAGAACGGACTGCGGGGCAGAATTGACTACTCTGTGGAATGATTACGCTGCGTTGGTAAAAGCGATTCGTTCACAAAGTGGGACTGAGAAAGGGTAAGCATGCAGTACGCATCGTACGACATCGAGGCGATCGAACTCCCGGACGAGATTCTTGAACTGCTTCCCGAGGCGGATCGATTGAGCGCGAAGGTGCTCAATGACGTCGCCGGCCTCATCCTTGATCGACGTCAATTGGCGATCGACTCGCGTCTTCAACGCGGGATCGACGCGAACTTCACGCGCTGTGAGGAAGGGTATCACGGCATTGATGACATGAACCGTGGTGAGATGAGTGGAAATCAGTGGGTCCAACCCCACGTTATGAACGCACCGCTCACACAAGCCAAAGATCATGGAAAAACAAGCAAGAAATCGACTGCGTTTGTTCGACTGACCGCTCGATATGTCGACGCGGGTGCGGCGAAGATCTCGGAGATTCTCTTGTCGACCGATGATAAAGCGTTCGGGTTCTCGGCGACGCCGGTCCCGACATTCATTGACGCGCTGCAAGACCAGTCCGTGATGAAGGATCCGCAAACAGGAAACGCGATGGAACGCTTTCGGTTTCCTGGTGAAACAAATCCGCCTCAACCGGTTGGGATGTCAGACGGGCAACCGACCTATGCCCTGAAGGCCAGTGATGTGGCGGAAGAACATATCAATCGTGCAGAGATTGCGGCGAAAAAAGCCGAAACGCAGGTCCACGATTGGATGGTGGAGTGCCACCATACCGCCGAGATGCGCAAAGTAATTTTCGATGCGGCTCGCTTAGGCGTCGGCGTTCTGAAAGGCCCATACCCAGAGATCCGACGTGGCTATGCGGTCATGAAGAAACCCGGCTTATCCTCAGGGGCACCGTCATCCTTGTCGGTCGTGATGAAAATGTCCGTCTCCCCGGCTGATAAGTGGGTGAACCCTTGGAATATCTTCCCAGACCCAGCGTGTGGCGATAACATTCGGAACGGCTCCTTTGTCTTTGAGCGGGAATACTTGTCGGAAAAAGGTGTGCGAGATTTGATGGGCGTCAAGGGGTACATCCGGCGTCAGATCGATAAGGCGCTGCAGATTGGTCCGACGACAGCCATGAAGGACACCAATCCGA
>WBZP01007131.1_pt1 | contig 10860 bp, 8 predicted proteins | sample 5204301 | NCBI WGS metagenome assembly WBZP01 (sample SAMN12412401, study PRJNA552823) | activated sludge metagenome | isolation source: activated sludge from nitrification reactor of wastewater treatment plant... | place: USA: Pennsylvania | collected 2017
ATCTGCGGCACCTGGTAGTTGTGGGCGATGATCAGGGCGTCCCGCTCCTTGGCGAGCCGACGCACCTCGTTCGCCCAGGCGGTGTGGTCCACGGCCACGGTTCCTCCTCGGGTGTGGCGCTCGGCGGTCCTCGGTTCGGGTTTCCGCCTACTAGTCGATAACTGCGCTGGAAACGATAGCATTCCTGGTGTGAGCCGGCCACCGCACGCTGCTGAGCACGAGGCGCTGGCCGCGGAGCACGAGGCGCTCGCTGCTGAGCACGAGGCGCTCGCTGCTGAGCACGAGGTGCTGGCTGCTGAGCACGAGGTGCTGGCTGCGGTTCTGCACGTGCGCGAGGGGTCGCTTCACGTGTTGCTCTGGCAGCGCGCGCTCGGCCCGGACCGCGGCCGTTGGGCCCTTCCCGGTGGACGGCTCGGCGGGGCGGAGAGCCTGGACGCCTCGATCCGCCGCCAGCTCGCCGAGAAGGTCGACGTTCGTGAGCTCAGCCATCTCGAGCAGCTGGAGAGCCGGGGCGAGCCGGCTCGGATGCCGGGGGCCCGGGTCGTCGCCACGGCATACCTCGGGCTGGTCCCTGGCGACGCGCGACCGCAGCTGCCCACGGACACCCGGTGGCACCCCATCGACAAGCTGCCGGAGATGGCCTTCGACCATGCTGCGGTCGTCGAGGCGGCCCGGCAGCGGCTGCGCTCGAAGCTGTCGTACACCAACCTCGGTTTCGCGCTCGTGCCGCCCGTCTTCACCTTGTCCGAGCTTGCCGGCTACTACCGCGCCGCGCTCGGGCACGATGTCGACGGGACGAACCTTCAGCGGATTCTCGTCCGCCGGGAGCAGATCGAGCCGACGGGTGAGCGGCTGCCGTCCGGGCCTGGCGGCGGCCGGCCGGCGGCTCTTTTCCGGTTCCGGGTACGAGCGCTTCAGGTCACCGACGAGTTCGCGGTCCTTCACCCGCCCCGGCCGTAGCAGCGCCGGCGCGGGGCCGGGTGGGGTGCCCGGGGCCTCGATCTGGGGGGTCAGTCCGCGACGCAGTCGGCCCAGAGGTCGACGCCGGAGTCGACGGCGAACTCGTCGATCGCGGCGAGCTCGTCGGCGGTGAACGTCATACGGTCCAAGGCGCCGAGGTTGGCGTCGAGCTGCTCGACACTGCTCGCTCCCATGACCACCGAGGTGACCCGCGGGTCGCGCAGCACCCAGGCCAAGGCCATCTGGGCCAGGGTCTGACCCCGTCCTTCGGCGATCGCGGCTAGCCCGCGCACCCGGGCCAGCGCCGCGTCGGTCACGGTGTGGGCGACCGTCGAGCCCTCCCGCGCCGCTCGACTGTCCGCCGGTATGCCGGTGAGGTACCGGTCCGTGAGCAGGCCCTGGGCGAGCGCGGTGAACGCGATGCAGCCCATGCCCTGGGCGTCGAGCTCGGCGAGCAGGCCGCCCTCGACCCAGCGGTTGAGCAGCGAGTACGAGGGCTGGTGGATGAGCAGGGGAGTGCCGAGATCGCGGGCGATCGTCGCCGCCTCCTCAGTCTTCCGCGCCGAGTACGACGAGATGCCGACATAGAGGGCGCGCCCGGAGCGGACCGCCTGGTCGAGGGCCATCATGGTCTCCTCGATCGGGGTCTGCGGGTCGAAGCGGTGGCTGTAGAAGATGTCGACATAGTCCAGGCCCAGCCGCGCCAGCGACTGGTCGAGCGAGGCGAGGACGTACTTCCGCGAGCCGCCGCCCTGGCCGTAGGGACCCGGCCACATGTCCCAGCCGGCCTTGGTCGAGATGAGCAGCTCGTCTCGCAGCCCGGCGAAGTCGGTGCGGAGGAACTCGCCGAAGTTCAGCTCGGCCTGGCCGTACGGCGGTCCGTAGTTGTTCGCCAGGTCGAAATGCGTCACCCCGCGGTCGAAGGCCCGCCGCAGGATCGCCCGCTGGGTCTCCCGCGGCCGATCGGTGCCGAAGTTCTGCCAGAGGCCCAGGGAGATGACCGGCAGCTGCAGCCCGCTGCGCCCGCAGAAGCGGTACTCCATGGTGCCTGCGTCATAGCGCGCCGGGTTGGGGACGTAGTCGCTCATGACGCCCATCCTCGCGTACGTCGGGGACTGCCTCGGTCGCCGCTGGTGCACACGGCTGGTCAAGCGCGGCGCCACTTGGGTCGGGCTGGGGTCTTGGCGCGGCTTATGGACTCTGAGCGTGCTCTTGGCATCGCGCTAGGTGCCATAAGCCTTCAGCGAGTCCACAAGCCACCTGGTCCGGGTGCTCGGAGGCCCCGGACCGAGTGCCGCCTCGGTCACGGTGACCGTCGAGCCCTCGGACCGGCTGCCCGCCGGTATGCCGATGAGGTCTCGGTCCGTGAGCAGACCTGGGCGATTGTGGTGAACGCGCCGAGCCCAAGGCCTGCGCCTTGAGCTCGGCGAATAGAATCGTCGCGCGTGGTCATGGGAAGTCGGTGGACCGCTCGCTGACGGCATCAAGTTGGATGGACTCTTGCGGGCAGTCGAAAAATGGAAGACGTGCCCGCCAGTCCGAACAGACAAGGGCATAGGTGAATTCATGCGCCTTCTGCGGGGGCTGCCCGACCATCTTGATAACTCTGGTGACACGGAATGCGTTGGGCTGCGAGATTGGGTCGATACTTGAGAGTTTAACGAAGTCTACTTTCGCCCACCAAATCTTGGCGTCTTCCGGAAGTTTTCCTTTGAAATTACGGTAGCCATCCGTAGTTGATTGGACATAAACAGCTTCCGCAATTTGCTCATCCACCACTTTCGCGTAGTAGGCGGGCAGGAAATCTCGGGCGGCCGCGAGACTGACTCTAGGCTCATGGCCCAATACGAAGGTGAACACACTAGAAACCAGCGCGATCACGAGCCCGCCAACGAAGTGCTTCATTCCGGTCCTTCCCTTGACTAAGGTGCTTGGTATCGCTATTGCCGGACCTCAGATGCGGGAACGTCACCCTACGGAGGCAATCGCGCCTAAGACTCAGTTGGCGACGATAGCGCCTTTGCGCGCCCTGTCAAGAAGCGAGGATGAGACATTCCAAGTCTTCAGAGGAGGTAGGGAACTCCTCGACACGTCCCCAGACGCCGCCCTGTCCCGGGTTTGGGTGGAGTCGATGTGACCGAGGTCAGGCCCCTGAGGCTGATGTGAGTGCTCGTGGCCTCCGGCGGTGTGCTCGTTGTAGCCGACGTGTTCCGTCGCCTTCTCTTCGAGAGCGGCCTAGAATGATCTGCACGGTGATCAGCTTGCGGAGCACACTCGGGTCAATCAGATCATCACTTCTTCAGCGAGCAGCCTTGTCCACCCCGAGCATCGGTTTGCCACCCCCTCTTTCGATGTGAGCGTAGTCTTCACCATCTTGCACAGTGGAGTTCCGCCCACCATTGTTTGGGCTATCGCTTGTTCCTTCCTCGCTGAGTCACCGGCGCGTTGGGCGACTCATACCGAATCCGCCGGCCAGCCTCGTCCGCTCTGTGTCGTCTGAAGGTGTTCCGTCCGTCACCCGCCGGGGTGCGGGGCGGCCTCGGTCGTGGCGGCGGCCTCGAGGGTGATCCAGGCCTGGAGCTGGGCCGAGAACTCGACGGGTGCGCCCACGTGGGCTGTGGCGGGTTCGCCCGGCTCGGGGGAGAAGACCGTCGCCAGCTCTCGTACGCCGGTATGCCGATCCCGGTCCGACACCGGGCGTTCGGCGCGGCCGGCCCAGAGCGCCTCGGCGGTGTCGACGACCAGTCGCCGGGCGGTGCCCCGGGCCGAGGGGGACAGGCGTGGGTCGAGGGCCGCGCCGGCGAGATACCGCGCGGCGATCCCGGTGAACAGGGCGCCGTCACCCCCGCCGTGGCCGCGCAGGACGAACCGTGGCTCTCCCCCGCTCCCGCCCGCGTCCGCGTCCGCTCCCGCGTCCGCTCCCGCGTCCGCGTCCGCGTCCGCTCCAGCGCCTGCGCCTTCGCCCGTGCCCGTGCCGGTGTCGGGGAGGGTGAGCCGCCGGGCGATCGCCTCGATGAGGTCCTCCGCGCGGGCCAGGTCGACGGGCTCGCCCAGTGCGAGCAGCGCGCCCAGGGTCGTGCCCTGGTTGTACGAGTAGTGCTCCGGGTGGACGCGGCCGTCGCGCCCTCGGTGCGATCGGACCCCGTCCATGACCAGGCCGGAGCGGGGATCGTGCAGCGCGAGATAGGTCCACTCGAGCAGCGAGCGGGCCCGTTCCGGGTCCCCACGCTGGGCCAGGAGCAGGGCGGTCGGCGAGGTCGCGGCCGCGTTGACGAAGTCGCGTCTGGTCCGCCAGTACATCCCACCCTCGGGGCGCTCGAGGCGCGAGATCCGGGCCCGCAGCACCTCGACCGCGCGGTCGGCCCGGGCCGCGTCGGGGCCCTCGCCGAGGAAGCGGGCCAGCCGGTGCAGGGCGAGGGCGAGCCAGGCCATGTCGTCGGCATACCCGTTGGTGATCCGGCCGCCATTGCGCAGGACGATCCCACGGTGCAGCGCGGACGCGGTGGCCGTCGCGGCCGAACCGCCTCCTGCGTCGCCGCTGCGGCGAGCGCGCAGTGCCGCGTCGACGAGGGCGTCGAGGTAGTGGGCCTGCCACCAGTAGTTCCACGAGCGCACCAGCCCACGCGGCCGCGGGACGGCGACAGCGGCGAGGTGCGTCCCGGGCAGGCCGGCGAGCCGGTGGCCGAAGAGCGTCTCGACGCTGCGGCGGGCGACCTCCGCCCGAGCCGCCTGGCTCACGCCACGCCGGCCCGTTCCTCGTCGGTGGCGCGGCGGACGACGATCCGCGTCCAGGCCCCGACATAGAGCCGGTCGCCGTCCTTGAGCTCGGTCTTCGGCCCGACCGGGATCGGGTCGCTGGGCAGCGGTCCGGAGGCCGGGCCGACGAACGTGCCATTGGACGACTGGAGGTCCTCGACGAACCACCTCGTGCCGTCGGTGGTCAGCTGGGCGTGCCGGCGGCTCACCGCCGAGTCGGTCGCGCAGTCGATGTCCGGGTGGATATTGCGGCTGGTCGAGACCCGGCCGATCAGCGCGGAGGAGACGGTGAGCGGCACGACGACCGGCAGCCCCGGCGAGGGGCACGGGTCGACCGCCTCCTGGTCGGCATACCACTGGGGGTCGACCCACACCTCTGCGACCCACTCCTGCGGTATGGCGGGCGGGACTCCCGTCCCTGTACCGGCCGAGGCACCGGGCGAGCCGCTGGGTGAGGCCGAGGCCGCCGCCGACCTGGGCATGGCGCCGGTGGTGAAGTCGTACCCGCAGGCCTCGCAGAAGAGGACGTCCGGGGCCGACGGGGCGCCGCAGTGCGGGCACACCGATGGGCCGGCGCCGGATGCGGGGGCGGCGGAGGCCCCGTCTGGGTCGGGCGACGCGGCCGGGGCCGCCCCGGAGGCCGCCCCGGAGGCCGCCCCAGAGGCCGCCCCGGACGCCGCTCCAGCCGAAGCGGCCGAACCCGCGACGGACGCCCCGTTGCCCGAGCCGGACGCCACCATCGGCGCCCCACAGGTGTCGCAGTAGTCGGTCGCCGCGGACTCGTGGCCGTTCGGGCAGGTGGCGCTCATCGCCGCACCCGCGAGGTCTTCGTCGAGGCGGTGTCCAGGGCCATCTCGTCGAGCTTCTCGACGCCCTTCTTGAGCCGGACCGTCCCGGCCTCGGGGTCCTCGATGTCGACGACCTTCTTCAGCCGGGAGGTCATCTCGTCGTCGCCGGCCTGGGTGGCCAGCTGCACGGCCCGGCCGAGCTTGGAGGTCGCCTCGGCGTCGTTCCCGGCGGCCTTGGCGGCCAGGCCATCCTGGATGGCGGCGGCCAGCTCGGCCCGACCGGTGTAGGCGGCGACCTCGGGGGCGATCCTGGTGGTCAGGGCGTCGTCATTGGACCAGGTCGCCTTGACCAGGGCCTGCGCGACAGTCTGGTCGCCGACAACCAGCTGGACCCGGGAGGCGAGCTGTTCCTGGCCGACCGAGCGGGCCGGCAGCCGCACCGCGACGTGGTAGTCGCGGGACTCGTCCGACCAGGCCCCGGTGGGGTAACCGCCGGTGAGCGCGTTGACCTCGGTGCGGCGGGCGGTGAGCTCCTCGAGGGTGGGCGCGACCTGCCGGACGAAGAGCACCTGGGCCCCCTGCGGCGCCCAGACCCGCAGGTCGGCGTTGGCGATGCCGCGCGCCATCGAGGCCCGCATCATCGCGGCGAACTCGGCGGCCATGTGCTCCGGCGCCGGGATGAGGTCGACCGTGCCGAGCAGCGCGGACGCGATCCGTCGGACCTCGCCGACCTGCCAGCGGTCGCCGACCCCCCGGCAGTCGCACTGGAAGACCCCGGTGGCCGCGGCGATCGCGGCGCTGAGCTGCTCGGGGGTCTCGTGCTCGTTCGCGCCGTCGGTCAGCAAGATGGCGTGCCGCCGGCCGGCCTGCGGGACGGTGGAGAAGACCGCCCGGGCCGCGGAGAGCCAGGTGCCCATCGCGGTGCCGCCGTCGGCGCGGAAGAGCTGGATCGCGGCCAGGGCTTCGGCGCGGGTCCGCGCGTCCATCCGGACCATCGCGGCGACCGGGGAGCGCGGGTAGACGAGACTGCCGACGTGGTTGCCCGCGATGACCGCGAACCACGTCCCGTCGAGGATCTCCTGGATCGCGGCCCCGGCGGCATACACCCCTTGCCGTATGCCGTTGACCCCCATCGACCCGGAGGTGTCGACGATGATGATCTCCGCGGCGTCGGCGCCACCGGCCGACCCGATCGCGGTCGCACCGGCCACCCCCGACGCGGTGTCCCGGGCGGTGAACCGGACGATCGCGTGGACGTCGGTCCCCCCGTCCGGGAGGAACTCGTTCTGGAACGCCTCCGCGGTGAACTCAGCCATGCGTCGTGTCCTTCGTTGGTGGGTGCGCCGATCCTGACCCGTCGACACGGGCGAGTGCAACGGTGATATTGTCCGCGCCGCCCTGCGCGTTGGCGAAGGTCACCAGCGCCTCGGCGGCGGCGACGAGGTCGACGGGGGCCGGGCCGAGCCCGGTGAGCGTCGAGGCGAGCAGGTCGCGCAGCGCCATGGCTTCGGAGCAGTAGTTCCACAGCCCGTCACTGCAGACCAGCAGCCAGCCGGGCGTGTCGAGGTCGAGGTCGGCGCAGTGCGGGGTGAGATCGTCGGGCGCGTCGACACCGAGCCACCGGGTGATCGCGTGGGCCCGCGGCCCGGACTCGGCGTCGGCGCGGCTCGCCCCGGCGCGGATCATCTCCGCGGCCCAGGAGTCGTCGGTGCTCAGCTGCCACGGCTCGCCCGAGTCGGGCAGCCAGTAGGCGCGGCTGTCCCCGACATTGCCGGCGACGGCCAGACCGGCGTCGATGACCACGGCGACGACGGTCGACGACGGCGGGTTCTCGGTGCCCGCGGGGACGGCACCCTCGACGGCGGCGTCCGCGGCCTTGACCGCCTCACCCAGCGCCGAGCTGAGCGCGGCGACCCGGCTCTCCCTTGTCCCCATGCCCTGCGGCAGCGGGGCGGCGAGCACCTCGCGGGCCGCCCGCGCCGCGGCCAGGCTCGCGATATGGGAGTCGGTCGTATTGCTCACCCCGTCGCAGACGACGAGCACGGCGCGAGTCCCCGGGGTGGGGTCGGCGAGCATCGCCAGCCCATCCTCATTACGGGTATGCCGCTTCCCGATGTCGCAGGCCCCGGCGACCCATGGCGCAGGGCTCTCGGTGAAGTGGTCGCGTGGGTCGCGCGGCGGCGCCCCGCACACATCGCAGTAGCCGTCGACGAGATGGCCCTGGTGGCAGGCCTGACACTCGGGCCCAGCCGGCACCGGGGCGGCCATCGGCTCGGCAGCCCCGACGGCCCCGGCGGCCGGCGCTGTGGCAGCGGCGGCCATCGGCTCGGCAGCCCCGACGGCCCCGGCGGTCGGCGTCGCGGGCTCGGTCACCGTGGCCCTGGGAAGCGCGCCGGTCCACCCGACGTCGAGGGGGGACTCGTCGCCGGTCGTGCTCGTCACCGGGGTGGCGGCCGCCGCGACGACCTGGGTCGGCGCCCCGGACGGAGCGCCGGCGGCCGCGACACCCTGGGTCAGCTCGGCGCCACACGCCTCGCAGAAGGCGGCGTCGGCGGGGGTGCCCGCGCCGCACGAGGGGCAGGCGGTCATGTCATGGACCAGGGCCGGACCGCGTTGGCCTCGTCGACCAGGGCGATCCGTTCCGCCGGGTCGGCGGTCACCGAGGCGAGGTCGCGCAACGCCCGCTCGAGCCCGCGGCGCATCCCCCGCTCGGAGACGGCCTGCCCGCCGATGGTCTGGCCCGACGAGACCGGCCGTCCCGTGGAGACGAGCTCGAGCCCGCGGCGGTAGACCGCGGCGTCAAGACGCGCGCGGTCAGCGGCGTCGAAGCCGGCCCGCCCGGCGATGACCAGGGCCTGGTCGAGGTCGGTGGTGTCGGTGCCTGTCGCCGCGAGCAGCGTCGCCGCCTCCTGCTGGGCGGCGGGATAGGCCCGCGACGTCGGCGGGACGAGGTCGAGCGCCCGGACCGCCTCGCGGACCGCCCCACCGGCGGCACGCAGCCGGGCCAGCCCGGTCGCCGCGGTCGGGACATAGGCCGCGTCGGTGCGGGCGCAGGTCGTGTAGAGGCCCTCGGCGATGGCCGTCTCACCGCTGCCCTCGCAGGCCAACGCCAGTCCGAGCTTGGGGGCGAGCTCACCGGGGACCTGACCATAGACGGCGTTGAACGAGCTGCGGGCGATGGTGGCATCCCCGCGCGCGAGCGCATCGAGACCGGCAAGCCAGACCGCCCGCCACTCCCAGGGGTCTGCGGTGAGCATCCGACCGACCGCCGCGTCGACCTCGGCGTGACGGCCGCAGGCCAGGGCGGCATACGCGGTCTCGATCTCGACCTCCGCCGAGCGGGCGGGGGCGGCCCCCAGCAGCTGGAGCCGAGCGTCGGGGTCGGTGACGGTGACCGTCTGGAGCCAGCCGGCCTGCGGGTCGCCGCTGTCGTGGCGCAGCCGGGGCAGCGACTGCCAGGTCAGCGCGCCGCCGACCACCGGCGGGCTCTCGAAGAGCAGCGAGGCGGCCGAGTCGGTGGCCGCGCCGGCACCGCGGTCGATGGCGACGACCTCACGGAGCACCCCGAGCAGCTGGACGCGGAGCTCGTCGGCGGAGGTGAACCGGTCGTCCGGGGAGGGCGCGCAGGCCTTGGCGACGAGCCGGTAGAAGGAGTCGTAGCGGGCGAAGACCGGGGTGTCGGCGGCCGGGGGCAGCGAGGTGAGATAGGTCGACTGGTACCCGCGGAACTCCGAGGTGAGGACCACCAGGGTCCGCCCAATGGTGTAGATATCGGAGGCCACCGAGACGCCCCGCTCGGCCACCTCGGGTGCCTGGTAGCCGACCGTCCCGAAGATCGCCGAGTCCTCGTCGTCGGCGCGCCGGACCCCGCCGAGGTCGATGAGCCGGACCTCGTCGCCGATCTGGATGATGTTGTCCGGCTTGAAGTCGCAGTAGACCAGGCCGAGGTCGTGGAGGTACTGGAAGGCAGGGAGGATCTCGATGATGTAGGCGAGGGCCTGGTCGACCGGCAGCGGGTCGTACGCCCCCTTGGCCCTCATCCGCTGCTTGAGCAGTGACTTCAGCGAGGTCCCGCCGATGTACTCCATGACGATGTAGCCGGCGTCGTCATGGGTGACGAAGTTGTAGATCTCGACGATATTCGGGTGGCTCACCTGGGCGAGGAAGCGCTGCTCGGCGATGGCGGCGGCCAGCGCGTCCGGGTCGGCCGAGTTGAGCAGGCCCTTGAGGACCACCCACCGGTTCGAGACATTGCGGTCCCGGGCGAGGTAGATCCAGCCGAGCCCGCCGTGGGCCAGGCAGCCGGCCACCTCGTACTGGCCTGCGACAAGGTCGCCCGCCTTGAGCTTGGGCTCGAAGGAGAAGGGCTGGCGGCACTTGGGGCAGAAGCCGCTGACCCGCCCGGGCGCGCCGTCCCGACCGCGCCCGACCGGCTCGCCGCACTTGGGGCAGAACCGCTTGTCCTCCGGGACGCTGGGGTCCGTCATCACTGCGGCGGCGGCGTCGATCTCCGGGGCGGGAGGGACGGTCGTCACTCCGCCACCGAGCCGGGCGGTCCGCATCCGGCGCGACGAGCTGGATGCCCGGCGGGTGGAGGTGGTCGACCCGGCGCGCGCGGTCCCCAGCGCGACCGACCCGAGGCGCTCCGAGGAGGAGGTGGCGGTGGATCCGACGCCCGCTGCCGGGCCGGCGCTGCCGGCGCTGCCGGCCGCGCCGGGCACGCCGCTGGACATCGGGGCGGTGGCCACCGAGGCCGCCGTGGCGCCCGAGGCCGCAGCGCCTGGCGCGGGCCCGGACGAGGCGGGCGGCAGCCCGCACACATCGCAGTAGCCGTCGACGACGGTGCCGGAGCACCCCGGCTGGGTGCACGGTCTCGCGCTCATCCGTCAGGCCTTTCGCGTCGTCGGGGGAATGCTCGACCGAGTGGTCGTGAGGTAGGCCTGCAGCGCCGCGACGAGCGCGCCGGCACGCCGGACGTCGGTGGGGGTGGCGGCGCCGGCCTCGCCGACGAGCCGGGTCAACCCGGCGAGGTCGCCCGCCGCCGCTCCGGTCAGCCGGGTCGTCGCCGCCTCGGCGAGCAGCGCCCCGGCCAGTCCCAGCGCCTCCTCGCGTGCCGCGAGGGCACCGGCATAGGCCGCATGGGCCTGCGCGAGGGCGCGGCTCACCGCGTCGAGCTTCGCCTCATATGCCGCCAGTGCGGCCGGCTCCGTGGGGACCTCGCCGAGGGCACGGACCTGAGGGATCGCCAGCGTCGGCGCGGCGGTGAGGACCGCGACGCAGCGCGCCTCCAAGCCCGCGACGGCGGCCGCAGTGGCCTCGAGCTGCGCGCGCCGGGCGAGCACCTCGTCGCGGTCCC
>WBZP01007132.1_pt1 | contig 10860 bp, 6 predicted proteins | sample 5204301 | NCBI WGS metagenome assembly WBZP01 (sample SAMN12412401, study PRJNA552823) | activated sludge metagenome | isolation source: activated sludge from nitrification reactor of wastewater treatment plant... | place: USA: Pennsylvania | collected 2017
CTTCCCCGATACAGAAAAGGGTCACTTTGGGACGCCTCACAAAGGGTACGAGCTGCCAGCGGACCAAAAACGGCAGCTGTTCATCCTGGTGTTTGACAAGACAGCGGCAGGTCAGCAGGCAGCGGTACGCGTCATCGCCACCAAGACCACCGTCGGCCTGGAAAAGGAAGTCAAGCGCTTCCCGCCCGTGGTCATCGATCAGGAAGGTCGGCTCCCGATCGAGCTGTCGTCGCCCCGGCCCTGGCCCGCAGGCTTCTATCGCCTGGAGGTGTCGGATGGCAAGTCGCTGATCGGCCAGGTCGGATATCAGGTCAAGGCGGCGGTTGCCAAGAAGACGCCGATCAAAGTCCAAGGCGTCAAGATCTTCCATGACAAGGCGGGCGGCGGCGTCGAGGAGGTCCAGGCCCCCAAAGCCACCGATCGCCATCAATACTTTGCGGTGGAAACCCGAGGCGCGCAGACCGATGGCGCCAAAGTGACCTGGGTCATCACTGCGGTGGATACCTCGAAGGGCAAGAATCAAAAGGTCAGCGGCGTCGATATCGACAAGTGGCCGCTCGATGACACCACCATCACGCTCGACATTGAGCTGCCCGGCAGCTGGCCCACGGGCAAGTACAAGCTGGAGCTGTTTGTCGATGGCGCGTCAATCGGCGCCCACAGCTACGAGATCAAGCCCTAACGCCCAGCAGAGCGGCGGCGGACCTCGGCGGCGGCGTCGCTTCAGGCGCCGGCCTGGCAACACTCGGCAGGTGCGTTAGGGAAACAAGGGCCGCGCCTGCGGAATCGTGGTGCAGCTGCGGATGACTTGCTGGTACTTCGTGGTGTAGACCTCGCCATCGACATACTGAACATCGAGTCGCGACGTAGAGGCCGGTAGCAACATCCCAAAGAAGACATGACTTCCGGACAGCCCACGGGAGTGGTCATCGTAGCCTGGGCCACACTCCACGCGGATGCGGAGCCGCAACCGATTGTCTTGCAGCGTGAGCTGGTGGAAGCGGATCTCGTTCATATGCCGCACCTCCAGCAGCAGGAGCACCAAGCGCTCCTTGCTCCAATCGACCCCTGAAGCGCAACCAAACAGCGCTGCGAAGCTCGTCTCGGAGTTCACCTCAACCGGGCCATTGGGAGTCAGCCGCTTGAGCGCACTCCACTGGCTTACATACACGGGTCCTGGGGCCGGCAGACACGGAGCGCGGAGCGGTCGCCACGCCACTGGGACGGCCTGGCTCTTTGGGGGTCCGCCGTGCGCCACACACCCTTGAGTTCCGAGGAAGTATGCCGCCAACGCGCCCATCAAGACGGGTCGCCACTTCATCCCATCACGCTCCTTGGGAACAGCCTACCGCACGTGAGAAATCGATGGTGGCCATTTGTGGCGACACCATGCCGCTGCCGCCCGCGCCCCCTTCGTATCAGGCTTGAGCCTCGATCGAAGATTCACGATACGATGAAGGAATGGGAATCCGTGATCGCCTGGCGGTTGTACCTCTTTGGATCGTGGCTTCGGCCTTCCTGGGGTGGCTGAGTGCTCCGAGCCACAGTGGAGCGGCGCCGCGCAGCCAGACTGTTGCGGTGCTGCCGTTCCGGGATCTCTCCGGTGAGAGAGGCTTCATCGGGGAAGCAATTCGCGAAACGGTGACCGTGGATCTCAAGCAGCTCGGATCGCTGCGCGTCGTCGAGCGAGCAAGCATCGACAGAGTCCTTCGCGAGCAGGGATTCCAAGCAAGCGCAGAGGTAGATATCCGAACCGCGACCCGGGTCGGCAAGGTGCTCGGCGCTACTTTGATGGTGCTGGGCGCGTACCAGAAGCTGGCATCGCAGGTGCGACTGACGGCGCGCTTTGTGAATGTCGAAACCAGCGAGGTCACTGCTGCGGCCAAGGTCGATGGCACAACGCGCGAGCTTCTGCGACTCCAGGATCGGATCACTGCGGCACTCCTGCGCTCTGCCGGGTATCCGGTTCGCGCCAAGCAGGTCGAAGCGGACTCCCAGAAGCGTCCGGACCTCGCTAGCCTGAAGACGCTGGAGCTGTACGGACAGGCAGTCACGACCAGCAACGACGAACAGAAAAAGCAGCTCTTGCAGGCGGCGGTCGCGGAAGATCAGCACTTCTCCTATGCAGTCCAAGATCTCGCGGAACTGGAGAGTCGGCTGGCTCGCTATCAGCAGGTGGCGGCGCCGCTGCAAGATCAGGAGCTGTCGCTGCTGCGCACGCAAGCAAGGCAGTCCGCCGATGTTGCACAGTCGGGGCTGCTGATGGTGCAGCTGCTCGGCAAGCTGGGCGGACAGTATCGCTATTACGAGCTGAACCGCGAGGCGCGCCGCTATCTGGCAGAGGTTCCGGTCGATGCGCTCATCAATCCCTATGTGGGGTCGGTCGCGCTCATGCTGATCCAGAGTGACTCCAGCTTGAAGGACTATGACGCGCTGCTCCGCGACGGTGAGTGGTTCCTTAAGCGTGCGCCCGGCAGCAGCCTGTTCACCGCGATCCAGACCTTGATGCAGCAGGCCATCGAGCGCAAGCGGACCATGGAAGAGGGCCGGCAGAGAGTGGAACAGGAGCTAGCTGGTGCCAACGCCAACAAGGACGATGAGAGTCACTGGGATCTGTGTCTGCTGGGAGATCTGTGCCGAAATCACGAGCAGTACGGAGCGGCGCTGCGCTTTTACGAAGCCTGTGAGCAGCTCGGGCGGAAGCCAGCGATCGAAGTGCTGCCGCTGGAAGCGCTGAGCATCAGCAACGGTGGACTGTGGGGCAGTCTGCCGGCGGTCCTTTCGCGGTGGGGGAGCGTCGATGCCCGCGCGGCGCAGCAGTGGCGTACGCAGAATCGGGGCTGGATTCCAGAGGACATTCCTATCGACATCAAGACAGCGGCGCGGGCGTCCGCGCGTCCTGCCGGTCCGCCACCAGCCAGTCAGAGTCGCGATCGGGAAGGACTCCTGCTCCAGATCTTTCAGGGACAAGAGGTCGAGTCGAGTCTGCTCGCGTATTCACAGCTGCTCACCCAGCACGATCGCGCGCTGAGCGCAGCCAAGCAGGAGACAGCGCAGCGGCAGCAGCGGCAGACGGAGCTGCAAGCCTATACCAAGTCGCTCGACTATCTGGCCTCGCACTACTGTCGCTTCGCCGTCGATCCCCGAGCGCCGCGCAGTGATCACTATCTATCAGCGGACTGGGGCAAGGTGCAGAAGAAGACCGCGATTGCGCTTCCGACCGAGAAGCAGGAACACATCCTGTCGGACACAACGACCGCAACCGTGTACGAGATCGCCGGGCTGCGCGAGCGATACTTTGTGTACGTTGACACCGATGACGAGCTGCATGCGGCGGTTTCGGATCTGGTGTTTCTCTGCGCCCATGAGCAGCGCGTCCGCAAGGATCTTCCGGCGCCCTGGGACACGGTGAAGTTCACCAGTGCGAAGTACTCTGGACGCATTGCAGAGCCGCCGCGTATCGCCGAAAAAGCCCCGTGGAATCCGGTCCACATTGTCGATCAGGACCTGCGTGATGCGATCATGTACCGACGGTGGAATCCGCCGCCGCAGCGTTACGTGCTGGCACTGCTCAAGGTCGGCAAGCCGCTCGGCAACGGCCGCTACACGATGTACTCGCACTACTGGCAGGACGAGCTTCTGCTCGACGTACCGGCGACGCTTCCCCGGCGTGAGCTGCTTGCACCCGAGGAGTTCGTCTGGGTCATCATGGGCAGTCCGCGCTTCGACAGCGAGACGAAAAAGCTGGTGCTGGTGGCTGCGGATCTCGAGCTGCGATATCTCAAGCAGCCGTGACGGATGAGCCGCCTCCGGACCTGGTCCGTGCTGCGCTCCTTGAAAATATCGTGAAAGGTTCCGCTTATCGCTCGGCCTAAGGAGTCAAGTCCAACTCGATCGCAGCAAGCGATCATGGCCAAGTCGATCGCCGACGAGGACCCGAAGCGATCGGCGGCAGAACTGGAGAACTCGGATGCGCTCCTTTCGTACTCTGTTCCAAGTCCTTTCGGCCTGGGCTCTGCTGGGTTGCGGTGCGGATGGAGGCGTGGGTTTGCCGTCGAGCCCACCGCTCCGATCCTGTACCCTGGTTGGCTGCATTGACGGAGCCCATTTTTGGGGTGACGTTCCCATCCGAGACGCAGATCTTGGCAACCTGGCACTGCGAGTCTGCATCAACGGAGCCTGCGATGTGGTGCCGGTAAGTCTGTCTCTGACTGGACGCTCGCAGGTAGACTGCCACGGAGGCCGCCGAGCGCAGTGCTGGGTTTCCTATTCCGGCGGAACCACGGTACACGTCTCACTGAGCCTCGCAGCGCCACCGGGGACAAATCCTCTGCTCTCACTGCGCGATGGCGATCATTATGAGGTTCAGCTCGGTCAGCCAGGACTCCCACCGCTCCTTTTCATCGACCAGTTTGCGACCTACAGCGTTGGGCGACCGAACGGACCTGAGTGCGAGCCGATCTGCAAAGGAGTCCGGCTAAAGGAGTCCCCCTAACCTCACCTGATGCTGAGGCTGGTCCCGCTGTTTCTCTCTCGGAAATGGGAATCTTTCCAATATTTTTCGTCGGGATCGACCTTATGTGGCTTCAAGTCACGATGGACGATTCCGGCGGTGTGGGCGGCTGCCAAGGCGGACGCGATCTGCCAACCGATATAGAGCACGTGAAAGAGCGGCTGTTCCCCACTCTGTACGCGAGCGGCGAGGCTTTCCCCCTTCAGCAGCTCCATAATCAAATAGGTGGAGCCATCTTGCAGCCTTCCGGAGTCGATGACTTGGACGATTCCAGGATGGTCAATGGCAGCAGCAGCTCGTGCTTCATTCAAAAAGCGGGACACATACTCGCTTTGTGAATTGAACTGCGGCGCCAGAAGCTTGATCGCAACGTGATGACCGATGCCTTGATGCACAGCTTCATAGACGACGCCCATGCCACCTTCGCCAAGCTTCTTGAGTAGGCGATATGGACCAATTGTAGAATAGGTCATAGTCATCCCCGTCGCAGCCTCCGTTGGTACATGAATACCTACAAAGTTGCAGTGTATTTTGAAAATAACCCTGCGTGGAGCTTACTGACAGCTCAGCACTTCTTTCCATCGTAGATGCGGCGCTTGGAAGTCTGCATTCAACCGAACCGGCATCCACACACCGTCAGGCAGGCGCACATCCACGGCCAGGTGGGTCGGCTGATCCTGCTCTCTTGACAGCACTTGCTCGGCGGAGGACAGCGACTCCTTGGTGGTCACCCGAGGACTGCGCACGGCGGTGATGTCCTTGAGCCGGAGTCGAGTCGGACTGGCCGGATCGCCGTACTCAAACCAGAGCTTGCCGCTGTGGTGCTCGATACAATCGCTGATCTTGCCGTCGCCGTTCAAATCAGACAGCGGCTGGAGGTTCTTGGGAATCCGCGAGCCTGGGCCATCGAATCCGTCCGGAGCACAGCCGTGAAAACCCTGATACTGCTTCGGGTCTTTGGCCCACATCACCTGATACGTAGAGGCGCTCGGATCGACCTGATTGGCGAGGACCATCACCCAGTAGTTCTTGCGCGCGGGGTCCGCACAGTCATCGGCAATCATGTGATTGCACGCGGTGGGCAGCGGTCCGGTGAAGGAATAGACGTTGCGCTCCCGCTCACCAAGACCACTCTCCTTGGGACAGCCGAGCGGACTGACTCGCTCTGTACTCTTGGTGTCGGACTGCGCGCGGGCTAGCTCACCGACGAAGCTGACCAGCTGCTTGGTACACTCGCTGATGACGAGATCCCGATCGACGATGCCATCGCAGTTGTCATCGCGGCCGTTGCACTCCTCTGTGACCGTGCGCGTGGGCTCTTCACAGTAGATTGGATCGCTTGCCCATGAGAGCTCCACTCCGCCCACGGCCTCTGCACCACAACCGGACAGAAGGCCGATCAGAGACAGCGGCAGCAGACTCTGCACGATGCGGCGGACCCGGACAACACGTATCGTCATGATGAAAAAACCTCCGTGGACCTGCTAAAGCAAGGGTCATACCAAGTCCAGCAGAGCGCACATTCTCGACGGAGAATGAAGCGACCGAGGCAGCATTCTGGCGGAACTGGAAAGTGAGGTTAGAAGATCAACTTGTGCCGCGCATCGAGCCGGACAGAGTCGCGAAGGGTGCGGAAAAAAGGACTCCTATTAAAGGAAGGAAAAACGCAAGTGAGTGAGCGTTCCAGCTGGCAGATCGACTGACACAACTGGCTACACAACCGGAGCGTGTGGGCTCAACCTGAGTTGCAAAGAGCGGATCGCAAACAAGATCATTTTCAGAAGACACAGCGGGTCAGGAGGGCGATAGGAATCGACTCAGCGACGGAGATTCCTAAAAATAGGCGGTCATCAAGGGACTGGCCCCGGACGTGCATATTCCTCGTTTCAAGATGGAGTCTTCACCACCCGTACCGGTTCCACGCTATTCGCGCATCCTCTCGATCGATGTCATGGTGGGGCAGGAACGCCGGCCACGCCGCTCGTTCATCGAGCCTTCGCGACTGCTGCTGGGGCGTCTTCCTACTTCGGACATTCTGTTTGGAGCCAAGGAACAGACTGTCTCCTCTACCCATGCAGAGATCACCCAGCTCGGCGGTCGCTTTGTCCTGCGGGATCTAGAGAGTCGCAATGGACTGTGGGTGCCCAGCGTCGGAGATAGCACCGGAGTCCGGATCAAAGAGCTGTCTTTGGATGAAGCAGAGGAGCCCAAGGATGTCACGCTCGGACCAGCTGGGCCGCTGTGTCGGATCTCGGTCGGCTACGTGGTTCCGTTTGCGGACTATCTGGTGACAGGACAGCTCGGGGAAGGCGGAATGGCAACCGTCTTTATGGCCCGCAAAGCGCAGGGATCTGAGCGGCCGGTGGTGCTCAAGCTGATCGCGCAGAGTCTGCTCCTGAGCATTGATCCGCGAGAAGCCAAGGCGATGTTCGAGCAGGAAGCGCGGCTGTCGCCGTTTGTTTGTGACGCCAATGTCGTCAACATCTTTGATACCGGCTGCTGGGAAGGAACGCACTACATCGCGATGGAGTACCTGCGAGGAGTGAATCTCTCGTCGGTGATTAGGCAGCTGCATCGCCGAGGTCTGCGCTGTCCCTTTCCGCTGGCAGCGGCGCTCGTCAGTCGCGCTTGTCTTGGTCTTCATGCCGCTCACGAAGCACGAGATGAAACCGGAGAGCCGCTAGGAATCGTCCACAGAGACTTTACTCCCACCAACCTGATGTGTACTCCCGATGGCGATGTCAAGCTGATTGACTTTGGGGTCGCGCGGGCACTTGGGAAGCGCTCTCTGGCTTCACGCGGACAGTTTGTGGGCAAGCCAGCGTACGCGGCTCCGGAGCAGATTCGCAGTCCACAAGAAGTCGATCGGCGCACCGACATTTTTGCTGCGGGAGTGATCCTGTATGAGCTGTGCGCGGGTACCTCTCTGTTTCACCGTGCGACCGAGTTTGCGACGATGGATGCGGTCCTTTCCGATCCGATTCCGCAGATTCCAGAGGCCCCCGCTGTCCTTCAGGACATCATTCACAGAGCCCTCTGTCGAGAGCCGAGCGGGCGTCATCAGACCGCTGCGCAGCTGGCCGAAGAGCTGGAGCGCTTCACATTAGGAACCAACGGAGAGCTGATGCGGCGCGGTGCAGTGGCCGCTGCTCTGTCGAAGCTGGGGGTTGATCTGCAGCCGGCTCCGCCTCGTCCGCTTACCGCCCGTCCCTCTCTGTTTCCAACGCCGATGCACGGTGGGGTGGACAAGGCAGTGGTCAGTCCGCCGCGCCCCAGCAGACCCGTCCCTACGCCGCTGCGCGCCACTCCGCAAGCGCCGCAGTCTGTGGTCCTGGGTGAGCACACCTGCGTATTTGGCGCGACGCTGCAGCTGCATCAGGAAAAAGGGAATGCGTCTCTGCTCGTGGTCTGTTATGCGGTCGAGATCACCACCGCTGCCTGCGCAGAGCGCCGAAGTGGGACGCTCTATCTGATCAGTGGTGAGCAGGCGTGGTCACCGCCCCGGGCAGAGGTCGCGGTCAAGATCTCTCGCTTGCTGGAACAGATGCAGCCGCTGCTCTCGACGGTAATGTTGCCGCTTCTGTTTGCGGGAGAGGCGTGGTCGGGGGGTCCGTTTGCACTCCTCTTTCCGACTCCGCAACCCGCACACAGCTGGCAGGCGGCCCAGGTTCAGCTGGCCGGTGATACAGAGGCGCGCCTGGCACTCCTTCGCGAGCTCTGTTCCGCGCTGTTTGTGATTCGCCAGCAGCTGCCTCAGTTTGTTCACGGGCAGCTGTCTCCGACCCAGATCGAGATCCGCTGGCAGGCCAGTCATCCACGGGTCTTGCTGACGGTGGGACCCTATCTGGCCGCACTCTTGGGAACGACTCCGCTTGTGTCCGCAGGAACTCCGCTGACCACTCCGTACTTGGCACCCGAGCTGCTTGAGAGTGCCGCCAGTACGGCGTCCGATGTGTTCTCGCTGGGCATGCTCGGCTATGAGCTGCTTGGGGGGGATATGAAGAGTGCCGATCTCGCCGTTCGCAGCGGAGGTCTGCCACCCCCGATTCCTCCTTGCATCAAGGTGCCCCTGCCCTTGCGCGACATCTTGATGGAGTCTCTGCGGGCCCAGCCGTATCTGCGACCCTCTGATGCGGCACTCTGTCGGGCGCTTGGCAATGCCCAGGCGGACAGTCCGCGCACGCTGCTACCGATCCAGATTCCCAGGCCTGACAGCCCCCGGGAGATCTCTCACATCGACGGTACCAAGCTGTGGCTTGCCACCATCAGGCTGGACAAACAACCGGCGCAGGGACTGCGGATGCTGCCGTTTTCCCAGGTGCCACATCTTTTGCCGGCTCCGATCGGACTGCAGCTGTTTCGCACTCTGCTTGCGATCGAGATGTGTGCGGGTGAGCGCGCTTCGGGCTTGGGTGGCGGTGGTCATCGCTTGTATGGACAAGGTGCGCTCACGGGGGACAAGCGACTCCTGCTGCTAGAGCCGAGCGGATACTTTGAGATTGGGAGTCGCTCGCAGCGACGGCTACAGAGAGTGGACTACCTGCGAGTGGTGCTGCGAAAGGAAGTCGCGATCGACCTGCCTCAGCTCGGAATCAGGATGATTCCTGAAGATGATCGCCTGTCCGTTCTGCTGTGGACCAGAGACGTTCGCAGCGGTGACCACCATCTTGTGTGCGTGCAGATCATGGAGTGAACGATGCCAAGAACAGATGAAGAGATGACCTCACTAGAAAATGTCCTGCTCCTTTCGTCGCTTGGGAATCCCACGCAGCTGACGGGTCTGCACTCTGAGATCACGTACGAGCTGATCTCGGGAACTGACAATGAAGGCTCGATTGTGCCGATGGTGATCGGAAGGGGTCGCTTTGCCAAGGTCTTCAAAGCCTGGCAGCGCAGCGCCGGACTGAATGTCCGTCCGGTCGCGATCAAGATCCTCCATGAGCATGTCGACAAGCCCTCCGAGTCGCTCTTTTCGCAGGAGATTCAGCTGCTTAAGAGTCTGACCAACAACAGCTCGGAGCGCGTGATCAACATCCTCGACATCCTGCGGCTTGGGCCGATGGCGATGTGTGCCAACTGTGGACAGACCTATCATCCCAAGTGTCCCAAGTGTGGTCAGCACTTGCTCGAGCGCTACGAGCCGCAAGGAGAGCTGTATCCGGCGCTGCGCTGTCCCGATCAGCGCTGCCGTCACATGGTCAAAGGGGAGACGATCCTAAACGCCTCGGGGCAGCTGTTTGGATATCCTGCCAAGCCGTGCTGTCAAGATGAGCGGAGTCCGCGCGCAACCCGGGGTACGCTGATCAACTTTGTCGATCGGGAAGCGGTGGTAATGGAGCTACTTGGTCCGCCGCTGTCGCGCTTTCATGAACATCAACGGCGCAGCTTTTCACGCATCTGTCTGCAGCACGGACTGAGCCTTCCTTCCGCAATGGGAGAGCGCGCAGAAGCGTCGCCCCAGCCGCCCAGTCCGGGAAGCTCGGCGCCCAAAGAGCTGCGTGCGGAGGAGTGGGCCTATGTTCAGAAAGTCATGCTGCTGGAAAAGGTCTTGCTGATGGTGCAGCTGGCAGAAGCGGTCGCATGGCTTCATACCGAGCAGCAGATCGTTCACAAAGACATCGCTCCCGACAACATCATGCTGACGCACCTGAAAGGACTGAGCGAAGAGGACAGCGATCAGCACTTTTTTGGACAGGCGAGCCTCAGTGAAATGGTGACGACCTTGGCGACGCTGCCGACGCCGGGCTGCATGCTGATTGATGTTGGTCTGGCCGACAAAGTAGTCCTGACCAAGGCCTATTATGAAGAGCCCGTGACCAGCCTTGCGACCGAGAAGGTGTCCTTCCTTTCGCTGGAAGCGCGGACGCGGCGCCGCCACATCAATCAGCACGTGGAGTTCGATCTGGTCGGCAAAAAGTTTGTGGTTCCGGACAGTCTCCGTCCCGACAAAGCCGGCGAGCAGTCGCTCAAAGTGGGCGATCTGCTGATTGAAGAGAGTGATCCCAATCAGCGCTACACGATGGAAGTAAAGTCGATCGATCAGGACTCCCACGATCGGCGGATCTATCGGGCGACGTTTGTGGGAGAGCCTCCTCCCAATCCGCAGACGCGTCAGTTTGAAGTGGTGCAGCTGCTGGGTGAACCGCATGATGTCTATTCGCTGGGCGCGGTGTTTTATTTCATCCTGACCGGCGAGTACACCGATGTCCGCAAGCTGCAAACGGTGAGTGATCTGCTGTCGGATCTGCCGGTGCCGCTGCGTGCCGATGCGCTGGCGAGCGGATTCCCTTCGTTCCTGCTCTGTCGCGATCAGCTGCCCGAAAAGTACTATCAAGATGATCTCATGG
>WBZP01007134.1_pt1 | contig 10857 bp, 6 predicted proteins | sample 5204301 | NCBI WGS metagenome assembly WBZP01 (sample SAMN12412401, study PRJNA552823) | activated sludge metagenome | isolation source: activated sludge from nitrification reactor of wastewater treatment plant... | place: USA: Pennsylvania | collected 2017
CAGCGACGCCCCCTTCATCGCCAACTCGGCCGGGATGTCCATCGCCTCGAGCTCGGCGGCGTCCTGGCGCAGCTGGGCCTTCTCGACCCCCACCGCCAGGTCGTACATCCGCGGCCCGAGCTCGGCGACCACCGGGGCGAACCGGGCGATCTCCGCACCGACGTCGATCCGTTCCGGCCGGGCCTGCACGAACCACCGGACGGCGCGGTCGAGCAGCCGCCGGAACCCCAGGTACAGCGCGGTCTGGGCCTCGGTGGGCACCTGGTTGTCGAGCGCCTCGACGGCGGCGACGAACGGGCGGAGCCCGAACACCTCGCGGCAGACGGCGTAGGCCCGAGCCACCTGGTCGGGGGTGGCGCCGGTCTCCTCCTGGGTGCGGTAGGCGAAGGTGATCCCGCCCCGGTTGACCATCTCGTTGACCAGGCAGGTGGTGATGATCTCCCGGCGGAGCGGGTGCTCGCCGAACCGCTCGGCGTAGCGCGCGGCCAGCTCGGGCGGGAAGTAGCTGCGCAGGGTGCCCGCGAACCACTCCTCGTCGGGCAGGTCGGAGGCGAGCACGTCCTGCTTGAGCCCGATCTTGGCGTAGGCGACGAGCACCGCGAACTCGGGCGAGGTGAGCCCGAGCCCGCTGTCGCCCCGCTCGGCCAGCCCGGCGTCGTCCGGGAGGAACTCGATCGCCCGGTCGAGCAGCCCCTTCGCCTCGAGCGAGCGCATGAAGCGCTGGTGCACGGTGAGCATCGAGTGCGACTGCTTGCGGGCGTTGCCGAGCAGCACGTTCTGCTCGTAGTTGTCGCGCAGCACCAGGGCGGCGACCTCGTCGGTCATCTCGGCGAGCAGCTCGTTGCGCTGCTTGCCGGTCAGGTCGCCGGCGGCGACCAGCCGGTCGAGCAGGATCTTGATGTTCACCTCGTGGTCGGAGCAGTCGACGCCGGCCGAGTTGTCGATCGCGTCGGTGTTGACCCGGACGCTGTGCAGCGCGGCCTCGACCCGGCCCAGCTGGGTGCAGCCGAGGTTGCCGCCCTCCCCGACGACCTTCACCCGCAGGTCGCGGCCGTTCACCCGGATCCCGTCGTTCGCCTTGTCGCCGACGTCGGCGTTGGCCTCGCGCGAACTCTTCACGTAGGTGCCGATCCCGCCGTTCCAGAGCAGGTCGACCTCGGCCTGCAGGATCGCGTGGATCAGCTCGTTCGGGGTCATCGAGGCGACGTCGGCGGCCAGCCCGAGCCGCTCGGCGACCTGGGGGGTGATCGGGATCGACTTGGCGCTGCGCGGGTACACCCCGCCGCCCTCGGAGATCAGCGAGGCGTCGTAGTCGGCCCAGGAGGACCGGGGCAGCGCGAACATCCGGGCCCGCTCGGCGAAGGAGGACGCGGCGTCCGGGTCGGGGTCGAGGAAGACGTGCCGGTGGTCGAAGGCGGCGACCAGGCGGATGTGCTCCGAGAGCAGCATCCCGTTGCCGAACACGTCGCCGCTCATGTCGCCGACGCCGATCACGGTGAAGTCCTCGGTCTGGGTGTCCCGGCCCATCTCGCGGAAGTGCCGCTTGACGCTCTCCCAGGCGCCCTTGGCGGTGATCCCCATCGCCTTGTGGTCGTAGCCCACCGACCCGCCCGAGGCGAAGGCGTCGCCGAGCCAGAAGCCGTAGTCGCCGGCCACGCCGTTGGCGATGTCGCTGAAGGTGGCGGTGCCCTTGTCGGCGGCGACGACCAGGTACGGGTCGTCCTCGTCGTGGCGGACCACGTTCGGCGGCGGCACGACCGCGCCGGCCACCAGGTTGTCGGTGATGTCGAGCAGGCCGCAGATGAAGGTGCGGTAGCAGGCGATGCCCTCGGCCAGCCACCCCTCGCGGTCGAGCGCCGGGTCGGGCAGGTGCTTGCCGACGAAACCGCCCTTGGCGCCGGTCGGCACGATCACGGCGTTCTTGACCATCTGCGCCTTGACCAGGCCGAGGATCTCGGTGCGGAAGTCCTCCGGGCGGTCGCTCCAGCGCAGGCCCCCACGGGCCACCTTGCCGAACCGCAGGTGCACGCCCTCGACCCGCGGCGAGTAGACGAAGATCTCGAAGGCGGGGCGGGGCTGCGGCAGGTCGGGCACCTTGGTCGGGTCGAGCTTGAACGACACGTAGTCCTTCGGCGCCCCGGCCGCGTCCCGCTGGAAGGCGTTGGTGCGCACGGTGGCCTGGATCAGGCCGAGCAGGGCGCGCAGGATCCGGTCGTGGTCGAGGCTCGCCACGCCGTCCAGGTGGCGCAGCACCCGGGCGATCAGATCCTCGACCGCCGCCTCACGCGCGGCGCGCCCGGTCTCGTCGTCCGGGTGGGCGGCCGGGTCGAACCGCGCCTCGAAGAGCTCGACCAGGGCGGTCGTGATCGCCACGTTCGCGCGCAGGCAGCGCTCGATGTAGTCCTGGCTGTACGTGGTGCGGGTCTGCCGCAGGTACTTGGCGTAGGCGCGCAGCACCACCACCTGGTGCCACGACAGCCCGGCGAGCAGCACGAGCCGGTCGAACCCGTCGCTCTCGGCGCGCCCGGCCCAGGCGGCGGCGAAGCCGTCGGTGAACTGCTCGCGGGCCTGGTCGGGGTCGGCGACGTCGTCGCCGTAGCGCAGCCCGAAGTCGTAGATGTAGGCGGGGCTGCCGTCGGCCCGGGTGAGCGCGTACGGGCGCTCGTCGACCACCTCGACGCCGAGGTTCGACAGGAACGGCAGCACCTGGGTCAACGACAGCGGGGCGCGCCGGTAGAGCTTGAACCGCCGCACGTTGGGGGCGGCGCCGACCGGGGCGTACAGGTTGGTCGCCATCTGCCCCGCCGGCTGGTCGTCGTCCAGCTCCTCGAGCCGGCGCAGGTCGGCCACGGCCACCCGGGCGGCGAAGTCCTCCTTGTAGGCCTCGGGGAAGGCCCGGCCCCAGGCCCGGTGCACCCGGGCGGCCTCCTCCTCGCCGGCCTCGGTGACCAGCGCGTCGGCCAGGTCCTCGTCCCAGGCGCGGGTGGCCTCGACGATCTTGGCCTCCAGCTCGGCCCGGTTGACCTGGGGCAGCGGCACCGAGGGGTCGACCCGGACGACGAAGTGCAGCCGGGCGAGGGCCGACTCGCTCACCCGCGCGGTGAAGTCGACCGAGGTGGCGCCGAAGGCGTTCTGCAGCAGGTCGGCGACCTTGAGCCGCACCGAGGTGGTGTACCGGTCACGCGGCAGGTACACCAGCGCCGAGACGTAGCGACCGTAGGCGTCGGTGCGCAGGAACAGCCGGGTCCGCCGCCGCTGCTGCATCTCCATCACGTGCCGGGAGATCCCGGCCAGGTCGTCGACCGAGATGTCGAACAGCTCGTCGCGCGGGTACGTCTCGAGGATCTGCACCAGGTCCTTGCCGGAGTGGCTCTCCTGGCCGAACCCGGAGCGGGCCAGCACCTCGGCCACCTTGCGGTCGACCAGCGGGATCCGCCGGACGCTGTCGGTGTACGCACTCGAGGCGAACAGCCCGAGGAAGCGCCGCTCCCCCACCACCTCGCCGGCGGCGTCGAAGGTCTTCACCCCGATGTAGTCCAGGTACACGTTGCGGTGCACGGTGGCCCGCGAGTTGGCCTTGGTGACCACCAGCAGGGTCTTCTCCCGCGCCCTCACCCGGGCGGCGGGGCCCAGCCGGTCGAAGCCGGAGCTGGCGGTCTGGTCGTAGCGCAGGATGCCCAGGCCGGTGCCGGTCTCGGCCGCCAGCACCTCCTGCCCCTCCTCGGTGGCGAGGCGGTACTCGCGGAACCCGAGGAAGGTGAAGTTGCCCTCGGCGAGCCAGGTCAGCAGCCGGCGGGCCTCGGCCACCTCGGCGTCGGCGATGCCGGGCGGCGGGGTGGTCGCCAGCTCGGCGATGATCTGCTCCACCTTCGCCTGCATCCGGGGCCAGTCCTCGACGGCGACGCGCACGTCGTCCAGGACGCGCTGCAGCCCGGCGGTGAGCTCGGCGACCCGGTCGGCCGAGGTCTGCCGGTCGATCTCCAGGTGCATCCACGACTCGAGCAGGGCCTGCGGGTCGGCCTCGCCCGCCTCGCGCGCCTCGCGCAGCTCCGCGGCGCCCAGGTCGAGCACCTCGAGCAGCTCACCGGTGACCGCGCGCCGGACGACGAGCTGCGGGTGCACGATCAGATGGATCGGGCAGCCCTGCCGGGTCAGCTCCGAGACCACCGAGTCGACCAGGAACGGCATGTCGTCGGTGACGATCTCGACGACGGTGTGGCCGGTCGCCGCCCACCCGTGCTGCTCGACGGTGGGCGTGAACACCCGGACGGCGGCTCGCCCCTGCGCGCGCCGGGCCGCCAGCTGCCGGTGCGACAGCGCCCCGCCGGCCAGGTCGACGCTCTCCCGCTCACGCATCTCGGCGACGGGCATGAACCGGTAGTAGCGGCCCAGGAAGGAGGCCAGGTCGGTCACCTCGGTGCCGTCGCGGGACCCGGTGCCACGCTGCCCCGACTGGACGGCTCGTTCGACGAGGGATGCGCGCTCCGACTCCAGGTCCTGCGCGACGTGGGCAGTCATGATCGACCTCCTGCGGCGGGCGCTCCGTTGCGGCCCGCGACCTCCCTGACTGTATCGAGCCGGACGACCCCGGCGGCTACGCTCGCGCCCATGCACCTGTCCGCCGAGATCCGCTACCCGGACGCCGATCCGGGCCGGGTGTTCGCCATGCTCACCGACCGGGCCTTTCAGGAGCGCAAGTGCGCCGAGACCGGGTCGCTGGCCTATGAGGTGGAGATCACTCCCACCCCCGACGGCGGGGCGCGGATCGCGACGACCCGGACGCTGCCCACCGATCAGGTGCCGGAGTTCGTCCGCCGGTTCGTGGGCGGGGAGGTCCGGGTGCGCGAACACGTCCTCTGGGGCCCCGCGGACGGCGCGGCCGAGCGCTCGGGCACCGTCGAGGTGGAGATCGGCGGCGCACCGGTGCGGCTGGCCGCCCAGGTCAGGCTGGCCGGGGTCGGCGACGACGTGGTGGAGACGATCGACGGCGAGCTGAAGGCCTCGGTGCCGCTGATCGGCGGCAAGATCGAGAAGTCGGCCGAGCCGGCGATCCGGGCCGCGATCCGGGTGGAGGAGCGCACCGGGCGCGACTGGCTCGCCCGCTGACCTCCACCCGGCCCCGGGCCGTCACCCCATGTGCGGGTACAGGTGGCTGCGCGGCGGCACGAACGTCTCCTTGATCGAGCGGGTCGACGTCCAGCGCAGCAGGTTCTGCGCCGCGCCGGCCTTGTCGTTGGTGCCCGAGGCGCGCGCCCCGCCGAACGGCTGCTGGCCGACGACGGCGCCGGTCGGCTTGTCGTTGATGTAGAAGTTGCCGGCCGCGAACCGCAGCGCCTCGGTCGCGTGGGCGATCGCCACGCGGTCCTGGGCGATGATCGACCCGGTCAGCGCGTAGCTCGCCGCGGACTCCATCTGCCGCAGCATCGACTCGTAGCTGCGGTCGTTGTAGACGTGCACCGCGAGGATCGGGCCGAAGTACTCGGTGGTGAGCATCTCGTCGTCCGGGTCGGCGACCTCGGCGACGGTGGGCCGCACGAAGTAGCCCTCGGAGTCGTCGTAGGTGCCGCCCGCGATCACCTTGATGCCCGGGGTGGCGTGGGCCCGGTCGATCGCCTTGGCGTGGTCGGCGAACGCCTTGTCGTCGATCACGGCGCCCATGAAGTTGGCCAGGTCGGTGGTCGGGCCCATCGTCAGCGCGTCGACGGTGGAGGCCAGGTCGTCGCGCAGCGTCTTCCAGATCGAGCGCGGCACGAAGGCGCGCGAGGCGGCCGAGCACTTCTGCCCCTGGTACTCGAACGCGCCGCGGACCAGCGCGGTGCGCAGCACGTCGACGTCGGCGCTCGGGTGGGCGACGACGAAGTCCTTGCCGCCGGTCTCGCCCACCAGGCGCGGGTAGGTGCGGAAGCGGTCGAGGTTCTCGGCCACGCTGCGCCAGAGCAGCTTGAAGGTCGGCGTCGAGCCGGTGAAGTGGATGCCCGCCAGGTCGGGGTGGGACAGGGCGACCTCGCTGACCGCACGGCCGTCGCCGGTGATCAGGTTGATCACGCCGGGGGGCAGCCCGGCCGCCTCGAGGATCGCCATGGTGAAGTGGGCCGCGAACATCTGGGTGTGCGCGGGCTTCCACAGCACGACGTTGCCCATGATCGCCGGAGCGGTCGGCAGGTTGCCGCCGATCGCGGTGAAGTTGAACGGGGTGATCGCGTAGACGAAGCCCTCGAGCGGGCGCGAGTCGGTGCGGTTCCAGACGCCCTTGCTGTTCGCCATCGGCTGCTCGGCCAGCACCTCGCGGGCGAAGTGGACGTTGAACCGCCAGAAGTCGATCAGCTCGCAGGCCGCGTCGATCTCGGCCTGGTAGACGGTCTTGCTCTGCCCGAGCATGGTGGCCGCGTTGAGCACCGAGCGCCACGGCCCGCTGAGCAGTTCGGCCGCCTTGAGGAAGACCGCGGCCCGGTCGTCGAAGCTGAGTGCCCGCCAGCCCGGCGCGGCCGCCCGGGCGGCCTCGATCGCCGCCGCCGCGTCGTCCTGGGTGGCCATCCGCATGGTGCCGAGCACGTGCCGGTGCGCGTGGGGCTGGACGACGTCGACCTTGCGCCCGCTGCCGAGGGAGTGCTTGCCGCCGATCACCATCGGCAGGTCGATCCTCGTGGCGGCCAGGTCCTTCAGCGCGGCTTCGATCTCGGCCCGTTCGGCGGAACCGGGTGCGTAGTCGAGAACGGGCTCGTTGACCGGGGCGGGCACATGGGTCACGGCGTCCATCGCCGGGCACCTCTTTTCCATCACGCGACGGCAGGTGGACGGCACCCCGCGGCCGCGGGGCGTCGCTGCCCTCGGGGCGACCCTAACCCCACGGAGTGTGCCCCCGCAGGTATCGCCGGGCCATCGCGACCGTCCGGTCGGTGAACTCCGCGCCCAGCTCGGCGGCGAGGTCGGCCTCGGGGTGCGAACCGAGCCAGGCCACCAGCAGCAGCCGGCGCAGCATCAGGAACGTCCCGGCCAACGCCTCCTCGACCACGCCGCGCGGGGTGACCTCGCGGTAGCCGTCGAACCAGGCGCCGACGAGCTCGGGGACGACCGGTTCGTGCTCGACGAACGACAGCGATGCGGCCAGGTCGTAGCCGAACCAGGAGAACCCGCAGTCGTCGAAGTCGATCACGTGCACGGTGCCGTCCGGGCCGATCAGGAGGTTCGCCAGCCGCATGTCCGCGTGCACCAGGCCGAAACGGTCGGGCCCGCAACCGAATTCGTCGAGCCGCCGGCCGATCTCGTCCGAGAGGCGTTGCAGCACAACCTGTTCCGGCGCGCCCACGCCGACCCCGCGGCGCCAGTCACCCCAGTGCCCGGCGGGGCCCAGGGCGGTGGCGTGGTTCCAGGTGAACCGCTCGAACCCGGCCGGCGGACACCAGCGCGCGGCGTGCTCGTGCATCCGGGCCGCGATCTCGCCGAGGACGCGGAACCGGTTGGGCGCCAAGGCGTCCAGGGCCGGTTCGACCCCGTCGACCCATTCGAACCGCACCGTGCGGCGGGGGGCGCCGTCCGGGTGCGCAGCGGTCACCACGCGCGCGCCGTCCGGGGCCGTCAGCACGGCGGGGGTGGCCACGACACCGTCGCGCCGCAGGGCGTCGATCCAGTCGAGCTCGGCGTGCAGCGCGGCGTCCGAGTGGTAGCCGGCCCGGCAGACGCGCAGCACGCTGCGGTCGTCGGCGGCGTCGACGACGAAGGTGGCGTTCTCGCTGAGACCGAGCAGTCGCACCGTCGCACCGGGATCGATCCCGTGCCGGGGCAACGCCGCCCGCGCGGTCGCGAGCAACGCGGCGATGCCGCGATCGGGGGGCATCGCGGTCAGATCAGATCGACGATCTCGGTCACGTCGTACCAGAGCAGTTCGTGCGATCGGGCCTCGTCGACCGCGAAGGAGGCGTCGTCGTCCCCGCGGCGGGCCAGGGGCAGCGCCCGCACGGCGGTGGCGACGGCCGAGCGCACCGCCGGGTCGTCCTCGTCGACGTGCACGCTGACCACGGCGCTCATCGGCACCTGGCAGCGCAGCCGCACCGCGGACCGGGTCGGTTCGCCCCCCTCGGCGGCGGCCGCCCCCGGGGACTCCACGCAGAACCGCTCGACGTCCGCCGCGACGACCACCCGGCGGTTCTCGTAGCGCGCCTCGGCGGGGAACTCCGCACCGAGCAGGTCGAGCGAGGCGTCGGCCGCCTCCCGTTGCGCCGCGTACTCGAGTTGCTCGGTGTCGTCGTCGGTGTACCACTCGCGGATCGCCCCGGTCACCGCGTGGGCCGCGTACCCGGCGGGGAAGTGGCCCGCCACGAAGGCCTCGGCCAGGGTCGCGAGCGTCGCCGGGAGGTAGACCCGCACCCGCTCCTCGTCATGCACCGGGCCATCCTGGGGCATGGCACACCGTGCCGTCACGTCACGACACGGGCCGGACGTCCGGCAGATCGGGCAGCGGCTCGGGGTCGACCAGGGCGGAGGTCGACGTCCTCAGCGCGGTCTCGAGCACGAGCCGGCGGCGTTCGACCGCCATCAGGTTCGAGCCGATCGCCTCGAGGTCCTCCGGGCCGGGGCCGATCACGGTCACCGCGCTGCCCCCGACGTGCACCTTCGCCACCTCGCGCAGGCAGCGGCGGGTCACCCGCGCGCGCCAGGTGCGCTCGGCCCGGGTGCGCCAGTGGCTCGGGTGGTCCATCGCGAACGAGACCATCGGGGCGAGCACGAAGACGTGGTCGAGCTCGCACCCCGCGAGCAGGTCGACGTTCGTCGCCGAGCAGGCACCGCCGTCCACGTACCGCCGCCCCCCGATGGTCACCGGGGAGTACCAGCCGGGGATCGCGCAGGACGCCATCACCGCGTCGGCGAGATCGGCGGCCGGGGCCGTCGGCGCCCCGAACGGGACACGGTGGCCGGAGTCGAGCTCCATCGCCACCGCCCGGACCCCCGGGTGGTCGCACCAGCCCGAGGGGACCAGGCCCGAGATCAGTCGACCGACCGCGCCCAGGGTGCCCCGCCCCTCGGGCATCAGCGCGGCGAGGACGGCGGTCGGCGGCAGCCGGTGCAGCCGGCCGAGGTTCTGGGTCACCAGGTGCGCCCCCGGGGGCAGCAGGCTGAACTTGGGCGGCGGCGGGTTCGACCCGCCCGTCGCCCGGTCGTAGCTCCACCCGGTCGCCTCGGCCAGCCGCGCGAGCGGGCCGCTGGAGACCTCCTCGCCCAACTGGTGGGCGCGCAGTTCGGGCACGCTCACCCCGGCCCCGAGCAGGGCGGCCATCACTGACCCCGCCGACGTGCCGACGATCAGCTCGGCCTGCCGCGGGTCGAGCCCGTGCACCTGCTGGACGGCGCTCAGCGCACCGACCATCCAGGCGCCACCGAGCACTCCCCCGCCCCCGAGCACCAGACCCCAGCGCATGCGCCTCTCCCTCCCTCAGCCTGCCGCGTCCAGTGTCTCGGCCAGGGCGTCGAGCAGGCACTGGGCCAGCACGTCCAGGTCGTGCATGCCGGCCTTGTCGCCGTACAGACCGAAGAACACCCGCCCGTCGTAGGAGGTCAGGCCGATGCTCAGCGCCTGACCGCGGGCCAGCGGGATCACCGGGTAGGACGCGAGCATCCGCGAGCCGTCCAGGTACAGCGCCGACTGCGGCCCCGGCACGTTGGTGACCACCAGGTTGAACATGTGCCGGGACAGGCCGCTGGCCACCCGGGCCCCCATGGCTTCGGCGGCTTCCACAAAACGGATGTCGCCCTGGATCGAATTCAGGCCCAGCCCTTCGATACGGATGCCGTTGTGCCCGGCCGCGGGCGCCGCCAGGGCGCCCAGCGCGATGAAATAGCTGGCGGACGACGCATCGGCTTCGACATGGATGCGCCCGGGCGACTGGTAACGGCTGCCCGCCGGGATGGTGAAACGCTGCCAGCCGTCGCGCTGCACGGCAATGCCAAAGCGCGCCAGGAGGTTGAGCGTAATTTCAATGTACGGGCGGGAAATGAGCTCGCCCACGACCTCGATCACGACGTCCCGCTGCGCCACCAGGGGCAGGGCCATCAGCAAGGCGGTGAGGAACTGGCTGGAGACATCGCCGCGCACCGGTATGGGCTTGTCAATGGCGATGCGGGGCTGGCCGATGCGCAGTGGCGGGTAACCGGGGTTGCCCAGGTAGTCGATCTGGCAGCCCAGCGCACGCAGCGCGTCCACCAGGTCGCCGATCGGGCGCTCGTGCATGCGGGCCACGCCGCTGAGTTCAAAGTCGCCGCCGAGCACCGCCAGCGCGGCGGTGAGCGGTCGCATGGCAGTGCCAGCATTGCCCATGAACAGCCGCGCCGCGTCGGCGGGCGGTCGGCCTGCCAGGCCCGTGATGTGCAGCACGGCGCCCTCTTGGGTCACACCGCAGCCCAGCTGGCGCAGGGCCGCCAGCATGACGCGGGTGTCGTCCGAATCCAGCAGGTCATGGACCTCTGTGGTTCCTTCGCACAGCGCGGCCAGCAACAGGACGCGGTTGGAAATGCTCTTGGAGCCGGGCAGCGTGACGGTGCCTCCCGCAGCGGCCAAGGGCGGAAGGTCCAGAAACTCGGTGGCAAACATCACTTCTTGGGGGTGGAACCCATGCGCCAGTGGGCGCGCGTGGCGCTGGCCTGGTCGATCAGGCTTTCCAGCGCGTCGGCATTGCCGCTGGCGATGATGCGCTCCATGGCCTGCAGGTTGTCCTGGAACAGCTTGGACTGGGCCAGCAGTTCCTCGCGGTTGGCCAGCAGGATGTCGCGCCACATCGTCGGCTCGCTGGCGGCGATGCGGGTGAAATCACGGAAGCCAGGGCCTGCCAGCGAGAGGAAGTCGCGCCCCGCCGGCTGGCCGGCCAC
>WBZP01007136.1_pt1 | contig 10856 bp, 12 predicted proteins | sample 5204301 | NCBI WGS metagenome assembly WBZP01 (sample SAMN12412401, study PRJNA552823) | activated sludge metagenome | isolation source: activated sludge from nitrification reactor of wastewater treatment plant... | place: USA: Pennsylvania | collected 2017
GACGCAGATGCCGGTAGAGAGTGCGCAGCAGCGTGGACTTGCCCGAGCCGTTGGGCCCTACCAGTCCAGCCATCTCACCGGACCGCACCGACAAGGACGTGCTCGCGACGATCGGCGCACCACCCAGCTCGACGTCGAGCCGATCGATGTCGAGCGTCATCAGCGTGTCATGACGCCGCGACCACGGACCCCCCTCTGCCGGTGTCACCGTGAGCCCTCGGTCGCGCGAAGGCGCGCGGAAGGAGCGGAGGTCGGGACCGCAGCGTCCGGGTCGAAGCGGTCGAGGCGCGAGCTGTTCCAGACCACGAAGGCGGACGAGCAAGCCATCGCGGCTCCCGCGATGAGCGGGTTGAGCAGCCCGAGCGCGGCCAGCGGGATGGCGGCGACGTTGTAGGCGAACGCCCACAGCAGGTTCCCGCGGATGGTCCGGATGGTCGCGCGCGCCAGCAGGATCGCAGTGGCCACTGCCCGCAGGTCTGAGCGCATCACGATGATGTCGGCCGCGGCTCTGGCGATGTCGGTTCCGGTGCCGACCGCGATTCCGAGGTCCGATCGTGCGAGGGCAGCGGCGTCGTTGATCCCATCGCCGACCATTGCGACGACGCGACCCTCGGCGCGCAGCCGTGTCACGACGTCGTTCTTGTCCTGGGGCAGGGCGTCGCTGGCCACCTCGCTGATCCCGACCGATGCTGCGACCCGTCCGGCTGCGCCCGCGTTGTCCCCGGTGAGCATCACGACACGCATGCCCATCTCGCGCAAGCGCGAGACGGAAGGAGCGGCCGAGGGACGGATCGTGTCGGTGACGGCGATGCCGCCCACGACGGCATCGGCGTGCGAGACGAGCACCGCGGCCGCCGACTCCGTACGCCACTCGTTCCAGCGTGACCGGAGGCCAAGAGGTGTGCGGTCGGCTGATGGGTCGACCAGACGTGGTTTCCCGACGACGACGAGACACCCGTCGACCTGGCCGCTGACACCGAGGCCGGGCAGGGCGCGGAAGCCGACCACCTCCGGGAGGGGACCCGCGTCCAGGCTCGCGGTGCTGGCGATGGCCCGGCCCAGCGGGTGCTCGGAGGACTGCTCGACGGCCCCCGCCCAGCGCAGGACGTCCTGCCGCGAGAAGCCGCCGGCGGCGGCGACGTCGTGCACCCTCATCCGGCCGTCCGTGAGCGTGCCGGTCTTGTCGAACACGACCGTGTCGACCCTGCGGGACGACTCCAGCCCGTCGTAGCCCTTGAAGAAGATGCCGAGGGTGGCCCCGCGCCCCGTGGCGACCAGAAGCGCGGCGGGCGTCGCCAGACCCAGGGAGCAGGGGCAGGCGATGATGAGCACGGCGATCGCCGCGCTGAAAGCCTGCTCCGTCGTGTGCCCGGTGGCCAGCCAGCCCACCAGCGTCAGGAGCGAGACCGTCAGCACCACGGGTACGAACACCTGCGCGATGCGGTCGGCGAGCCGTTGCACACCCGCCTTCTGGTTCTGCGCGTCCTCGACCAGCCGCAGGATCTGCGCGAGCTGGGTGTCGCGCCCGACCCTGGTGGCCCGCACCACGAGCCGACCGTCGACGCAGACCGTCCCGCCCGCGACCTCGTCACCGGACGCGGCGACCGCGGGCAGCGACTCGCCTGTCATGGCGCTGCGATCGACCGAGGACTCGCCCGCGATGACAACCCCGTCGGTGGCGATCGTCTCCCCGGGCCGAACCGCGAAACGGTCGTCGACCGCGAGCATCGTCACCGGCAGTCGCCGTTCGATGCCCTTGGCGTCCAGGATCGCGACGTCCTTCGCACCAACCTCGGCCAGCGACCGCAGGACGTTGCCTGTCCTGCGCCGCCACGTCGCCTCGAAGTAGCGGCCCGCCAGCAGGAAGGTCGTGACACCGGCCGCGACATCGAAGTAGATCCCGCCGGCGGGTTGCCCGAGCCGCTCCAGCAGCCCACCTGACGCCTCGACCGCCGTGACACGGAACATCGCGTAGAGCGACCACGCCGTGGCCGCGAGGATCCCCAGGGACACCAACGTGTCCATGGTGGTCGTGCGGTGCCGGGCGGCGCGCCACGCGGAGGAGTAGAACGGCCACGCGCACCACGTCACGACCGGAGCGGCGAGGACCAGCAGAAGAACCTGCCACAGCGGGAACCGGTCCTCGGGGAACAACGAGAACGCCAGTGACAGGTCACCCAGCGGCATGAACAGCAGGACCGCCACGAGCAACCGGCGCCGCAGCGAGCGCACCTGACGCTCCGCGTCGTCGTCGTCCCAGGCGAGCGTGGGCGACTCGGCATCGATGGCATCGGCGGAGTAGCCCGCGGAACGGACGGCCTGCACGAGGTCCTCGACGGCGACATCGCCGGTGGTGCGGACCCGGGCCCGCTCGGTGGCGTAGTTCACGATGGCCTCGACCCCGTCGAGGCTGTTGAGCTTGCGCTCCACCCGGGCCGCGCACGCGCCGCAGGTCATGCCGCCCACAGTCAGCGACAGCGAGGTCTCGGTGACGGTGCTCATGAGGCGCGGTGGAGGATGCCCGGAAGGCCGGGACGGGCAAGGAGGTCGGGTCGGGACGGCGAGCAGATGAGCAAGGACATGCGGGAACTCCCCAGACGAGCGGCACAGCGACCCTCGGTCGCACGTGCGTCGGAGCCAGACGGTGGAGCGGACAACGATGACGGGTAGGACGTGTCGAACCTCGACCGCCGCTAGGTGCCGCAGGCAGGTGCGGCGAGTCCCGCGCGGGCGCGGTCGCTGCGGGACAGCGGAATCAACCGACGACCCGCAACACGGCGAATGAGGCGTTCACGTGACGCCCCGCACGCGGTGTCGGGGGCTCTCACCACCCGCGCGCACGGTGTCAGGACGCCCGAGCCGGCAGCTCAGGCGTAGGCGAGGCGCTCTCTCGCGGGAGGACCGCGCAGCTCCACGGACGACAACGGCTCCCACGTCCGTATGCTCCACCGACCGCTGCGCTGCCGGAGCCTCGCCGAGTCCCAGAGCTCGCGTTCGCCCGCACGAGCGCGAACGACGGCCAACCGCGCGGCAGCGCCGCGCATCCGCGCGGCAGCGTCGGCGGCCGCCAGCATGACCACCAGCGACCAGAACTGCCGCTCACCGTTCGCCAGCCACCAGCCCACGGCCGCGGCAGCCGCCAGGTGCGCCCCCGTCATGGCGGCCCCGCCAGGCGTGGCGAGGTCACCCATCAGATGAGCGCCGAGCATCTGCCACGACGCCGCCGGGCCGGTCGACAGGGACATCGGCCCACCCATGTGCCGCATGTGCATCCCGGACATGGAGATGACGCCTGGCCCCATCGTCATGCGCCCCGACACCACAGCGGCGTAGGCGAACACGATGTGGAGGACGATCTGCTGTGCCACGACCAGCGCCACGATTCGACGCGCGGAGGCGCGCACTCCTAGGAGAGGGGCGCTCGTCGCTGCCACGCCGCCCACGACCAGAGCCAGCGCCTCAGCCGAAGGGACGACGCCTCCGGCGAGGAGATGCGCCGCGGAGGCCATGCTCACCGCGACAACGCCGAGGACGCTCGCGCGCGCGACCCGCGCGAACGTGGTCACCACCGGCGCCCGAAGCACGATCGCATCGTATGTGAGCGAACGACCCACAACCGGGTCGGGGGCAGAAACCGGCGCCGGCCGCGGATGGTCGTCGAGCTGGTTCGCCGAGCAGCCCGGCCGCCCTCCGGCCCGACACGCGTGACCGCTAGCGGCCGTCCTCGACGGCGAGAGCGTGTCCGACAGCGCAGTCACGGCAGCACCCGACGACCATGAGGCTCGAGCGCGACGTGGTGAAGGGAGTGGGAACGCGGAGCTCCTCGGCGTTGTCGAGTGTCACGTCGAGCACGGTCGAGCACGACAGGCAGAGGGCGTGGATGTGGCTGGCGTCGCCGGTCGGTCCGTACGCCATCCCGGCCGGTGTGGGGACGGCGTGCAGGAGGCCGGCCTCCTCGAAAGCGGCGAGCACCCGGTAGACAGTGCTCAGGCGCATGCGTACCCCGGCCCGGGTGCAGTCGTCGAGGATGCTCTGCGCAGACAGGTGCTCAGCGCTCGTCAGCAGGGCCTCGAGCACCGCGACGCGCTGTGGGGTGGCGCGCCCGCTGTTGCGTCGGGCGATCTCGGCGACCGCTGGTCCGCCGCGCCGTGGCCCGTCGGTCGTCATGACGAGAGGGGTCCCGCCGAGAGACGCCGGGTGCCCATCCGGCGCACCGCGGACGGGTGGACGAGGTTCACGTCGACAAGCAGGTGGGGATCGCCCAGGATCTGGTCCGGTGCCCCTTCGGCAACGATGCGGTGCTCCTCGGAGAACACCAGGCACCGGTCGGCGAGCCGGTCGAGGACATCGAGGTCGTGGGTGGCGTGCACGATCGTCTTCCCTGCGGTGGAGAGCTCCTCGATGAGCTGGGTGAGCCACTCCTGGGTGCGTGGGTCGAGGGCCGCGGTGGGCTCGTCGAAGAGCAGGATGTCGGGGTTCATGATGAGAACGCTGGCGATGGCGACGCGCTTCTTCTGACCGCCTGAGAGCTGGAACGGTGCACGGTCGGCGAGGTCGGCGATGCCGAGCATGGCCAGTACCTCGCGGATGCGGTCCCGGGTCTGCTCGGATGACAACCCCATCTGGAGGGGTCCGAATGCGAGCTCCTCAGTGACGCTCGGCGAGAAGACCTGGGCGTCGCTGTTCTGGAAGACGAAGCCGACGCGTGACCGGAACGCCATGGACATCTGCTCGTCCTCGAGCGTGTCCTCCGTGATGGGGTGCCCGAACGCCTCGAAGGTGCCCGACTGCGGGAAGGCCAACCCGTCGAGGATCTTGAGCAGAGTCGACTTCCCCGAGCCGTTCGCTCCGAGCAGGGCCAGCTTCTCGCCCCTGCGGACAGTCACGCTCACCGCGTCGAGCGCGGGATAGCGATCGAGGTAGGAGTAGCTGACGTCGGTGCAGACGAGGAGAGCGTCCGCGGCGTGGGTCGGGTCGGTCATGGTCCTCACAGTCCGAGGAGTCGGTCACCGAGCACGAACGCCGCGCTCGCAACGATGACGATCGCCAGGAAGACGTAGTCGCCTGCGCGCAAGGCGAACCCGTCCAGGGTCTTGGCCTCACCGCGGAATCCTCGGGACATCATCGCCAGGTGCACCTCCTCGGACAACTGGTGCGACTTGCTGAGCAGCGCACCGGCGGTCGAGGAGAGGAAGGCGCGGTCCGCCCTGCCGTGGGTCGCGGCCCCGACCTGGCGGGCTCGGCGCGACTCGTACATGTCGGTGACGGACCCCAGCAGCAGGAAGACGTAGCGGTAGGCCATGCCGACGACGAGCACGAACATCCGCGGTACCCGCAGCGAACGCAGGGCAGCGAGCAGGTCGACCCACGGGGTGGTCAGCGTGACGAGCACGACCAAGGAGATCGAGAGCGCGACCCTGGTCACGATCAGGCCCGCCGCCCGCAACCCCTGTGCGGTGATGCCGACCGGCTGCCCGTGCCAGGTCCACAGCGGGATGACGATGTCGCCCGGCGTGATGAAGGAGAACGTCGCCGGGATCACGACGATGCCGGTGAATATCGGGATGAACAACCACACCCGCTTGACGAAGAACCCGACCGGGATGGCCGAGGCGGCCGCGACGACGAGCGTGACCACGTAAGCCGTCAGCAGGACCGGGATGTGGCGCAGCAGGGCGCTGGCGACGAGGAGGACGAGCAGGCTGACCAGCTTGACCCGGGGGTCGATTCGCTGCAGAAGCCCTGAGCTCTCGGCGATGTCCTGCCCGAACATGACCTGGCGCATCAGCCCCGCGCCGCCGTCCAGGGTCTTCTCGACGAAACCCCCCTTCTTGCGCTTCCCGATGCAGCCGCACGGGCAGATAGCCACGTTGCCGTCGAGCAGCCACTGCGGCGCCGAGGTGCGGCCCGCGGTCTGAATCGTGGCCTCGCGATCCTCGAGCTCCGGCTCGTTGGTCGACGCGGTCATGTAGTGCTCGACGTCGTCTCACTGGTGAGATCGGCCTCGTCGTCCGCCTCGGGCTTGCGGGCGATGCGGTTGATCACCCAGACGAGCAGGTAGACGCACCCTCCGACCACGGCGATCCCCACCAGCGCCGAGACGATGTAGCCCAGCCATGGAGTCGTGCCGTCCTTGAAGTCGTAGTCGGGGAACAGCGTGGACTGCCACCAGCCGTTCCACCTGGCGAGCCCGGCCGGGATCGCCTGCAGCCCCAGGTCGGACAGGTTGAGGTCCTCGGGGGCGTCCTCGCCGAAGGCACCTCCCGGTGCGAGCAACCCGAGGGGCGTCAGGACGATCATGACGGCAATCGCGCCGAGCGCGACGTGCCACGGGCGGACCTTGCGAGTGGTGCGGGCGGCTGCTTCTTCCGCAGTGACGGGCACGTCTGGGTGGTTGACCTGCAGCAGCGGCAGGTTGGCCCGCTGGAGGTAGGCGACGGTGCCGGCGCAGACCGCCGCCTCCACGAACCCCGCGACGACGAGGTGGGCGAGCATCATCGCGGGGATGGTCTGGGCGAGGTGGTATGGCGAGTACAGCGGAGTGCCGTCAGCGGCGTGGAACAGGGCGGGTTGGATGCCCAGCTCGATCGCCGTCGCGAGGGCAGCGGCGTTGATGCCGACGTAGCCGCCGATACCCGCCGCGAGGACCCGACGGCCGGAGGTGAGTGCGGTGTCGCCGGCGACGAGCTTGTACACGGCGTATCCGACGAAGGGCATGATGATCGCCATGTTCGTGACGTTCACGCCGTAGGCCAGCACGCCGCCGTCGCCGAAGAGCAGCGCCTGGAACAGCAGGGCCACGCTCACGGCTATCACGGCCGCCCATGGGCCCAGCAGGATGGCGATGAGCACCGCCCCCACGGCGTGGGCGGTTGTCCCGTCCGGGATCGGCACGTTGAACATCATGATGAGGAACGCCACCGCGGCCAGGACCGCGAGCGTCGGGACGTTGCGCAGCTTCACGGTGCGCTGGACCCGGCGCGAGGCCACCACGATCGTCGGCACGGCCACAGCGAAGCCCACTGCACAGGTGGCAGGGCTGAGGTAGCCGTCGGGAATGTGCATGGTGTACCTCCGTGCGCGATGCAGCGGGTCGAGCCCTCCGATGCCGCGACGTTAGCGCGCACGATGTGCTTTCGCGGTGATTTTGCAATTGCGTGATCTTTGCAATACTCGTTCCCATGGAGAGCTACCGACTTCCTGACCTGCCCTATGACTACTCCGCGCTCGAGGCCGCGATGAGCGCGGAGATCCTCGAGCTGCACCACGCCAAGCACCACGCGGCGTACGTCACCGGGGCCAATGACACCCTCGAGCAGCTCGCCGCGGCCCGCGACGCCGGCGCGCTGCAGGGCCTGGTGGGCCTGGAGAAGACGTTGGCCTTCCACGTGTCGGGCCACGTGCTGCACTCGCTGTTCTGGCGCAACCTGTCCCCCGACGGAGGTGGGCGGCCCGACGGCGCGCTGGCGGACGCGATCGCCGAGCACTTCGGCTCGTTCGACGCGTTCCGCGGCCAGCTGACAGCGGCCACCACCAGCGTGCAGGGATCGGGATGGGGCGTGCTGGCGTGGGAACCCCTCGGGCGCCGGCTGCTGGTCCACCAGGTGTACGACCACCACGGCAACGTCGGCATCGGCACGACGCCGCTGCTGGTGTTCGACGCCTGGGAGCACGCCTACTACCTGCAGTACCGCAACGTGCGCCCCGACTACGTGCAGCGGCTCTGGGACGTCGTGGACTGGTCGGACGTGAGCTCGCGGTTCCAGGAAGCCTCGTCGTGAGCGAGACCCAGCTGGTCGAGCAGGCACGTGCGGCGATCGGGTTGATCTGCGCCCGACGCCGCCACGACGACGACGGCTACGCCGCGCTGCTGGAGGCGTTCCCCGACGGCGGGTCGATCGTGACCAGTCTCAGCTTCGTCGCCGAGGTCGCGGTGAGCCTGCTCGCCGAGGCCACCGAGGAGACCTTCGACGAGGTGGCCGAGCGGCTCAGCGCGTCGCTGGCGATGCTGCCCGTCGAGCAGGGGTCCGCGTGACCGCAGGCGGCAGCAGCACCCGTGGGCTGGCGCTCGTGCGGTACGACGACCCGGTCCTGGTGCGACCCGCCGACGACGTGAGCCTGCCTGATGCCGGTCTGAGCGACCTGATCGAGGAGATGTTCGCGGTCATGTACGACCACGACGGAGTCGGCCTCGCCGCGCCGCAGGTGGGACTCGGGCTGAGGCTGTTCGTGTTCGACTGCCCCGACTCGCAGGGTCGGCGCCACAAGGGACACGTGGTCAACCCGCGGCTGGCGGCCAGGACCGGCGACGAGCGGCTCGTCGACGGCATGGAGGGCTGCCTGAGCCTGCCGGGCATCCACGCGCCCGTCCCGCGCGCCGACCGCGCCACGGTGATCGGGGTGGATGCGCGGGGCCAGACCGTGACGGTGGAGGGCGACGGCCTGCTGGCCCGCTGCCTGCAGCACGAGACCGACCATCTCGAGGGCCGCTTGTTCCTCAGCCGGCTGGCGGCGCGCGAGCGACGTGCGCTGCTCGCCGAGTTCGAGTCGACCCGTTGAGAGCGGGCATGGTGGTGGCGGCGCGTCCGGTGGAGGTCGAGGTCGTGCTCTTCCACCTCGGTGAGCAGGGCCTGCTGCACCGGGTGGTGCGCGCGCCGCTCCCCGAGGGCGCCGATCCCGACGACACCGCGCTCCTCGCGGCCGGCGCGGCCCGCCCGGACGTCTCCCACTCGACGTCGTGGCGCACCGAGGGCGAGACGCTCGTGCTCACCTACGCCGTCCTGCCCGACCCCGACCCCGCAGCAGGAGGGGAGTCGCTGTCCTCGGGCATCGTCACCTCCGGCGACCCGACCCGACCCAGCCCGGTCGATGTCGGCGTCCACCACGTGGCCGCCCACGCGGCACGCCATCTCGCCTACCTCCGCGCCACCGACCCGACGGTCGCGAAGGCCGCACGACTCAGCGCCCACCCCGGCCTCTGGTCGGCGATCGCAGCCACCACGGACCTCCCGGTCGCCACCCATGACCTGCTCGCCCACTCCGGCGACGCCGCGACTCCCAGCGGCCGGACGGCAGCCCGCACCCCCGACTGAGCAGCCCCACCGACATCGAAGGAGGCATCCGATGGACTCTGCCGGCACCGACCTGGCCCGCGAGCTGCTCGCCGACACCGGGTGGGTCGAGCGCACCAGAGGCTTCGCCCGCTCGCTGCGCCGCAGCACCGACCCTGGCGACGGTCTGCTCCTCGTAGGCACCCGCACCCAGGAGCCCTGGCACCTCGCGGCCCACCTCGACGACGAGGCCCGCTGCTGCGGGATCCCGACGCTGTCACCCACGCTGGTGCGCTGGGCACCGCCCACCGGTGCTCCCGCACACCTGGCCATCAGCCTCGAAAGACTCGAGCACACCCGGCGCGGCGAGACCGTGGTCGTGGTCGCCCCAGACGACCCCGGCGAGCAGCTGCTGGAACGGCTCGCCGACGCCCGCCGCACCGGAATCACCCTCCTCACCCTCGACGACGGCGATCCCGAGTGGGACGACCTCGCCCATGAACGGCTCGTGGTGCCCGCCGCCGGCACCGCGGTCGTTCCTGCGGTGCCCCTGTCGCTAGGTCGGGGAGGGCTCGGCCTCGACGTGGTGCCTGCGGTGTCCTTCGACACCGTCCAGCACCTCGTCTCGGCCGCCGCCGGGGAATCCCCGCTCGTGCTGACAGGACGGGCGTCGCGGCGCGGCTTCCGCGACCGCCTGGGCCGCCTGCTCGACACCCTCCAAGGACCGACAATCCCCGACTGAGACCGATGCCCGACCCGACACCATCGTGACCGATCACTTCGAGCAGGAGGGCTCGCACGTGACAGCATCCGGAGCCGCACCGGACACAGACGGGCGCACGCAGCCGGCCGCGGGCAACGGCTCGCCCGGTTTCGACGCGGCCGCTTGGCAGCAGAGCTGGGACCGGCAGCAGGAGGGCTACCTCCCGGACCGGGAGGAGCGGTTCGCCACCATGCTCGACGCCGTGGTCGCCATCAACGAGGACGCCCCTCCACGCATCCTCGACCTGGCAGGCGGCACCGGCTCCATCTCGCTGCGCGCGCTGGCTCGCTTTCCTCGAGCGAGCACCACCGTGCTGGACGTCGACCCCGTGCTCCTGGCGATCGCGCTCGCGAGCCTCGATGAGCGGACGACGTTCGTCAACGCCGACCTGCGATCACCGGACTGGGCCCACGCCCTCGACGGGGCGCAGTACGACGCGGTGCTCACCGCGACGGCATTGCACTGGATCCAACCCGCACGGCTCGCCGAGCTCTACCGGGAGATCCGTGACGTGCTGCGACCAGGGGGGCTGTTCGCCAACGCAGACCACATGCCCGACCCAGGGCTGCCCAGCCTCGGTCCCCGACTGACGCTCATGAACGAACATCGACACGCGGCAGCCGCTCGCGCCGGTGCCGTGCTCGACTGGGACTCCTGGTGGGAGAAGCTCGCCGAAGAGCCTGCCCTCGCCGATCTGCTCCCGCAGCGTGCTGCGGTCTTCGCCGACCGTCACCCGGTGGAGGTCGAGCCCGATGTCGCCTGGCACCTCGATGCGCTCCGCGCTGCCGGCTTCGGCGAGGTCGGGGTGCTGTGGCGAGCCGGCAACGACGCAGCCATCGCCGCGCTCCGCTGATGGAACGGCCTTGGGGACCGCGACGACCGTGCGAGGGTACCGGTCGTGGATGCTCCTTCCACTGCACCCTGAGCGCAAACGAACGTTGGCCCGGTCCTGACGGACCGGGCCAACTTTTCGTTTGGTCGGGTGAGTACATAAGGGTCTGACCTGCGGTGTTGACCGAGGTCAACTGCTGAAACCCCCGGCC
>WBZP01007137.1_pt1 | contig 10854 bp, 9 predicted proteins | sample 5204301 | NCBI WGS metagenome assembly WBZP01 (sample SAMN12412401, study PRJNA552823) | activated sludge metagenome | isolation source: activated sludge from nitrification reactor of wastewater treatment plant... | place: USA: Pennsylvania | collected 2017
AACGGCAGCTCTTGACCAAGAGGGGGGCTTGTGTGCAAAGGTGCGCGCATGAGTCAACGACGATCTTTCCGCAGCTCCTTCCTCTCTGTTCTTGGCGTGTCGCTGGTCCTCGGTGCCGTCGGTTGTCAACAGACCGATCCGCCGATTCCCGACGAAAGCAACGACCTCGCGGTCAAGCCAGCCGATCTGTCACATGGTCACAACGGCGACATGGCGACGGCTGCTGGCGACATGGCGGTGGCAACTTCGGACATGGCCGGTGGCGACATGGCGGGGGCGGGCCCGAAGCTGACGGGCCTGCCGTCGTGCACCGACACGGGAGTGACGGCGGAGATCGTCTTCAACTCGGTGGCCAAGGCCAACTGCGCCAATGGACGCTGCCACAGCACCGGCGCCGGCTACTTGGGATTTATGGACGGCGCGACGATGAAGACGGCAATGGTCGGCAAGAAGTCGGGGCAGAGCATGCTCGACATCGTCAAGGCCAGCAACATCGACCAGAGCTACGTCCTGTACAAGCTGATGGATCAGCACATGATCCCTGGCGTCGCTGGCAGAGGCGAGCTGATGCCGAAGGGTGGCAGCAAGCTTGCGAACGCGGACCTGTGCAAGTTCATCGTGTGGGTAAAGGAAGGTGCGAAGTAGCATGACCGATCAACACGCTCGAAACGGACGCTCTTGGGCGAGCCGGTGTGCCCTGCTACTCGCCGGTGCGGCAGGCCTGGTTGGCTGCGGAACGCCGGCCGATCCAAGTGCCATGGCAACGCTCGAGTCCAAGAGCGCCAGCACCGTCACCGGCACCGCAATGTTTACGTCGAGTGGTGCTCAGATCACATTAAAGCTGACCGTCGCTGGTGCCACTTCCGGATCGCACGCGGCACATATTCACGATGTCGGCGACTGTAGCGCTGCCGATGGTACGTCTGCGGGGGGCCACTGGAACCCGACGACCTCTGCGCATGGCATGTTCGGCGGGACGGCGCATCACCTGGGCGATCTGGGCAACATGGTGGTGACTCCCGACGGCATGGGCACCCTTACCCTGACCACCGACAAGTGGAGCATCGGCACCGGGATGTCCAATGACGTGGTCGGACACTCGATCATCATCCACGGCGGAGTCGATGACTTCATGACCCAGCCCACCGGCAACGCCGGCAATCGCCAAGCCTGCGGCAAGATCAACCTCAGTCAGTAGCGGCTTCAGAATCCGAGGTTGCCGAGAAAGGGCTTTAGGAGCTCCAGCATCGCTTTGATGCGCGGAATCTCGGACAGAACGGCGGGGACCATCAGTCTCACCCCAATCTCGCGACCCACCACATCGGGCAGCACCGGCACCAGCGTTCCGTCGGGAATGCCAGGATCGGGAACCATTGCGTCCGGCAACATCGCAATTCCCAGTCCGGCCAGCGTGTACTGACGGATAAGGTGAATGTGCCGCGTGATCATAAACGGTGCGACTTGGATCGTACCGCCGCGCAGCGTTGACCAGACCCGGCCATCGTGACCGGGACACTCCCACGAAAGGAGATCGTGCTGCTGCAGATCCTCGACCGTCTTGGGAGTTCCTCGCCGCGCCAGATAGTCGCGAGCGGCCACCAGCCAGACCCGCACGCGCACGATCTCCCTGGAAACCCACGGACCCGTCGGACTGCGATCCCCAAAGTGAACCGCCAGATCCACGTCTTCGATCAGTCCGCCTGCTGGATCATCACTAAAGTGCAGTCGGAAGCACAGGCGCGGATAGCGCTCCCGCACAAACACCAGCAGCGGGGTCAGAAGGTGTGGTGGCAAGCCGACGGGAAGCAAGATCCGCAAGACTCCGGCGGGCTCGGCGCCGACCTCGCGCACAGACTCGATGAGGGCATTGGCTTCCTGCACCATCAGCCGGCCACGCGCAGCCAGCACACTGCCGGCCTCGGTGAGCATCACACCAACGCGGGTTCGATCGACGAGCAGGACGCCGGCACGGGCCTCTAGCTGATCGATGCGCCGTCGCAAGGTGGCACGGGACAAGCGCAGCGTCTTGGCCGCAGTCAGGAACGATCCGCTGTCTGCTACTGCTAGAAAGGCGCGCAGCTCTTCTAGATCCATCGCCAGTCCACCAAGGTGCCCGATTCCTAGACACAGGATGGCCGTTAATGGCCATTTTGCTTCTGCGTCTATGACCTTAGCATCGCGATATGGACACACTCAATCGCAAACTCTTGGTTGGTCAAGTCTCCTTTCGTCGAGGTGAGCCCGGCTATGAAGACGCGCGGCGCGCCACGATGTGGAATGCGCGGCTGCCGGATCGATTTCCGGATGTCATCGTGCAAGCCCAGGATGTCTACGATGTCGTCGCTGCGGTGCGGTTGGCGAAGCGTGAAGGACTGCGGCTGTCGGTGCGATCAGGGGGCCACAGCTGGGCTGGGAATCACGTTCGCGAGGGCGGTCTATTGCTCGATCTGTCGGCGATGAAGACGGTCACAGTAGACAAAGCGGCGCTGCATGCGACCACCGAGCCGGGACGGGCAGGGCATGAGCTGGCGACTCTGCTCGGGCGACAAGGGCTGTTCTTTCCGACCGGACACTGCAAGGGAGTCTGCGTCGGCGGCTATCTTCTGCAAGGCGGATTTGGTTGGCACAGTCGCACGCTCGGCCCGGCCTGTCAGAGTGTGATCGGGCTTGACTTGGTGACGGTTGACGGCGACATCGTTCACGCCAGTCCGACGGAAAATACGGATCTGTATTGGGCCGCGCGCGGGTCCGGACCGGGCTTTTTCTGTGTCGTGACAAGGTTCCATCTGCGCGTCTATCCCAAGCCAAGTGTGATCGGCTTTGCGATGCAGAGCTTTGCGATCGACCGACTCGAAGAGGTCTTCCGCTTTGCTCATGAAGTCGGTCCAGAGGTTCCCAAGTCCGTCGAGCTACAGCTCCTGATGAGCCGCAATGCCACAGGAGTAGGAGGCCCTGGAATCGAAGTATTTGCGCCCGTGTTTGCCGATGGCTATCGCGATGCGGTGCGCGATCTCGAGTTTCTGAACAAAGGTCCACTGCGGCGCAAGACTGCACTGAAAGTTCCGTTTGCACCGTCGACGATGAACCTGATGTATCTGGCGGTGATGACGCACTATCCCGCGCAGCATCGCTATGTCGTGGACAACATGTGGACGCGAGCTCCGATCGATGCGCTGCTGCCGGGACTGCACAAGATCGCGGCCACCATGCCTCCTGCTCCTTCGCACATGCTGTGGCTGAACTGGGCGCCGCCACCGACGAGGCCGGACATGGCGTTTTCGGTGGAAGACAGCATCTATGTGGCGCTCTACGGAGGCTGGAAACATGCCGCAGATGATGAGAAGTATTCCACTTGGGCCACCGAACGGATGCGCGAGATGGCACCACTCTCTTCGGGCTGTCAGCTCGCGGATGAGAACTTGGGACAGCGACCAGCTCGCTTTGTCACCGACGAAAACCTGCGACGATTGGATGCGATCCGCAGCGAGCGCGATCCCCAGAGTCGCTTTCATTCCTATATGGGAAGACCATGAACCATCCAAGTCCGAACCGACTCCTTTCACTGGGTCTGACTGCCGCAGATCTGGCCGGAAAGCCGTACGCTGCGTACTACATGCCGCAGATGGGAGGACTCCCTTCCCATGCCCAATCGGCACTCCTTACCGGGCCGGTGGCGGCTCCCCTTTTGCCCCGGCTGAGCGACGCGCCGCAGCTGCTCCTTGCGCAAGAGACAGAGCTGGAAAATGGCTTCGGATTTCAGGAAGACGGAACGCTGCATGTGGCGATTCGTACCGAGCTTCCAGATGTGACTCCTGAGATGATCGACTTCTGGTTTGGTTGGCACAGTGCCGAGCCAGCGCGCTACAAGCTGTGGCATCCGCGCGCCCATCTTCATGCGCAGTGGGAATCGGCAGAGTCGCCGCAGCAGGCCCAGTCCAAAGGTCGCGTGCGCTACGTGGGGCGTGTCTCTTTCGTAGATGAATATCTGGGCAGTCGGCTGCAGCAGGTGGCGATCGGATTCCTACCACCCGCTGCGTTGGGATTTGATGAGTCTCTGCTTGCCGATCCGCAGCAGGCGACGGTGGTGGCGGCGCGGATCAGCTTTGCGAGTGCACCGCTCGATGTCGGCTATCTGGTTCATCATGTGCGCAAGATCGCCGGGGGATCAGAGATGCGCTCGCGCTTCTGGCTGGGCGGCTCGCATGCTTCCGTGCGCGCGGGCGGTCTGCGGATGCGGGTTCCCAGTCAGCTGGCGCGACGGATTCGGGCTCCCTCGATCGAGGAGGGGCGCGACCTGCTTGTGCACTGTTCCCAAGAGATGTCACACTTGGCGAGGTTTTTGCCGAAGCTGTACGCAGAGCTGTACGAGCTGCCATAAACCGGGAAGGGGGGCCTGGTGGTGGATGAAGTTGTGCTTGAGTTTGCCCGCGCTCAGCAGGCCGGTGATCCATTTGCCTTCCGCTTTGAACCACAGAGTTACTTGCTGCGGACGGAGGGCGGAGGCTTCGAGAGCAGTGAGCTGCCGTGGACGGCTTCGCTGCTGGCGGATCTGGCGGCACTTCAAAAGCCCGGTCTGGATCGGGTGATCGTACAGAGAGTGGGAGAGCTGCTGCGGCGCTTTGTCGCACCGATCGATATGGCGCAGATCGAGTCGCGCTGTGTGGCGGCGAGTCGGGCTGGTAAGCAAGTCATCCTGACCATTCGCTCTGCCGCTGCCGAGCTGTACGCGCTGCCGTGGGAGCTGTTGACAGACAAGGGAAGTGGTCAACACTTGGGCGCGCTCCCTTCGGTGCTGATTCGCTATGAGTGGCCGCAGACCCATACGGCGGCAGAGTCACCATCACCGCGACCGGAAGGAGGACGGATTCTGTTTGCCTGGTCAGCGACGGGCGGAGCGGTTCCGGCCAATGAACAAGTGCAAGCCATTCGCAGTGCCTGTGCGTCCGGATTCCTTCCGTTTGATGAAGATCACGACGTACTGCCGAACGTGTCATGTGAGCGACTGGTTGCGACGTTGGAAGCAGCCAAAGCGAAGGGACAGCCGATCTCGGTGCTGCATCTTTTGTGTCATGGCGGGGCAAGTGGGAGTACGTTCGGGCTGCTGCTAAATGGAAACAGCGACGGAGAATCGGTGGTGGTCGATGCCGGAACGCTGCGTCAGCTGCTGGCTCCGTTTGCCGATATGGTGCGACTGGTGGTGCTGTCTGCCTGTGATTCCGGAAACGTCGGGCCGCTTGGGAATCAGCTCGGGAGTGTCGCGCAGGCGCTGCATCGGGCCGGATTCTGTTCGGTGACTGCGTCGCGATATCCGCTGGCAGTGGCCGCTTCGATCAAGCTGACAGAGACTCTGTATCGCGGCTTGGTGGCGGAAAATCAGTCGCTAGAGCAGGCTCTGCTCGCAGTGCGAAATCGACTCTTTCGCGATCCTTCGCAGCTGGACTGGGCGACGCTGCAATTGTATGCGCGAAGTGAAAATGGGGTAGACAGTAGGCCTCTTATCTTTCGTCCCTACCGAGGACTGCTGGCCTTTCATCCGCAGCACAGTCGTTTTTTCTTTGGTCGGGATCGCGAGATTGCCGAGATCAAGTCCGCACTCTCCAAGCTGGACAGAGCCCAGCTGCCGCGATTCCTGATTGTGGCGGGAGCCTCTGGATCAGGAAAGTCATCGGTGGTGTTGGCCGGTGCGATGCCGCAGCTTGTCGCGGAAGCGGGCGATCGACTGCAGTCGGTGGTGATCCGTCCGGGCAGTGATCCGATTCATACGCTGGAGGCCGCGCTTCCCAAAGAGACTCCTCCTTCGCGTGCTCGTGGGGTGCTGCTGGTTGTCGATCAGCTGGAAGAGATCTTTACCCATGTCACGGACTCCGCAGTGCGCACAGACTTTGTCAAGAGACTGTGGCGCCTGGCGCAGCAGCCGGGAGTCCAGATCATCTGCACGCTGCGGGTCGATTTCATCGGTGAATGTGGGGATGTGGTCGTCGACGAAAAGGGTCTGCGGCTGGATCGCGTGGCCTATGATGATCGCCACCGCAGCTTCATTGCGCAGCTCGATGGAGAGCAGCTGCGCGCGATCATCGAAGGACCTGCGCAGCGGGTTGGACTGCAGCTGGAAGCGGGCCTGACCAGTCGAATGGTCGAAGCGATTGGTGCCGAGCCGGGGGCGCTGCCGCTGCTGGAACATACCCTCGATCTGCTGTGGCTGCGACGCAGCGGACGGATGTTGACCCAGGCTGGTTATGATGCGCTGGGACAGCTCTCGGGGGCTCTGTCTCAACATGCAGAGGCACTCCTGCTGCGGTTGAGTGAAGAAGAGCAGCGGTCGGCGCAGCGCCTGATGGTGCGACTGGTGAATCCCGGTGATGGGGTGGTGCGAGCCACTCGGCAGCGCGTTCCGACGGATCGACTTCAGCCTTCCGGAGCAGAGGCGAGGGCGCGCTTTGTGAAAGTACTGCGTGAGGCCACTGATGCGCGGCTGCTGGTCTGTGCGGGGGAAGCGCAGCACGAGACAGTGGAAGTGGCGCATGAAGCGCTGATTCGCAGCTGGCCGCGCCTGCATACCTGGCTGCAAAAAGATCGCGTCATGTTGGCAGAGCTCTCGTCGCTGGAAAGTCTGCTGGCGCAGTGGCGAGCCCACAAAGCGCTGCTGACCGGAGAGCAGCTGCGCTTTGTGGAGCGACTGGCCCGCGACTATCCAGAGAGCTTTCCGGAGGAAGCGCGGACTCTGCTTGCGAGCAGTCAAAAAGAGGCGCACAAAATATTTCTTTTGAAGCGGATCGGTCTGTTCGTGGTGTTGGCTACGACCGTCATTTTTGCGTCGCTGTTCTACTTTGAGCAGCGCGCGAGCAGACAAGCAGAGCTGGCGCGAACGCAGCTGGTGTCTCTGCTCAGCAAGACCAGTCGGAATCCGAGCGCGACAGAGCTGCTCCGTACGCTGGCGCGGCTGCGACTGGAGCTAGAGCTACGGCCGGATCTGGCGCTAGAGACAGTTGCCCAAGCGCTGCGAACCGAGCCTCACAATGGCGCTCTGCTCACGGATCAGGCAGAGTACTTTCTGGCTTCCGGAGATCTGTCGGCAGCGACGGTGGCGGCGCATGCGTCTCTTCAGACAGAGAGCGATCCGGTCCTGCGCGTGTATGGGGCACTGTGGGGGTGGACGGCTGCTCGTTTGCGCATGCAGACAGAGGATCAGCGCGTCTGGGGGGAGCGGCTCCTAACGGAGTACAGCAAGTTACCCAGCACGGCGAGTGTGGAAGCGCGTCCGGCGATGACTCAGCTCATGATCATGGCGCAGCGCCGGCTTACACAGTCACTCCCGCTGACAGATGTGCTGGCGACGTTTGCGATCCTGTCCGGACCGAACACGCCGACCAAAGTGCAAGACCTCCGCAAGCGGCTGCTGCCGTAACGCTGACGTGGTTACCGACTGAATACGGGTCGCCAGCTGGCCAGGAACGTCGGCAGATCACTCAGCGCAAAGCGGACCTCTGCGAACCCCAGCTCGTGTCCGTGCGCGTCGTAGAGGACCCCGGGCAGGACCGTCATCGTGTTCACCAAATCCAGCGGCGAAACGTCCTTCTGTCCGGCAAAACGACAGGGCGATCCGTGCTGATCCGCAAACGTGAACTCGTACCGAATTACTCGCTCCAGCGGCAAGATCCACAGCGAGCCCGACAGCGCCGCCGACTCTGCCACGTCAGGAATCGACACTGTGCCAGTAATCTCCGTCCGGCCATCGGCTAGGAACTCGCCCAGCGACGGAACTTCGGCGTGAAGACGGAACTCCATGTGCTGCGGATGCTGCGCCCCGGCGAGCGTAATCGGCCCCGCCATCGTCTCATCGAATGAAAAGCCAGGCAGCTTGAAGAGGAAGCTCTGCGCCTCTTGCTTGGCCTGCACAGCGACCGCCATCAGCCGCTGCGCTTTGTCGAGAAGCGATGCAATGTTCATAAGTTCTCCTTACCACCAAGCGGCGGCAAAAGCTCAGCGAGCAGCGTCGCCCGATCTGCCCCAAGCGGAGCCTCGATCGTGATCCGCTTGCTCGGGTCCGACGGCGACCCGAAGCGGAGCCGACTGGCATGCAGAAACTGCCCACCCGGCTCGCCCTGTCCATAGAGCGGATCACCGACGATAGGTAGCCCCAGGTGCGCAAGGTGGACACGAATCTGATGACGGCGTCCGGTCCTCGCCACCACCCGCAGCAGCGTATGGGTAGGTCCGCGCTGAACCACAAAGAAGCAGGTGTGGGCATCGAGCGCCGCCGGGTGATAAATCTGCTCCGGCGTCGTCGCGACCATCATCTTGGGACTACCCCCGCGACCGGTCAGAAGTGGCAGCGTGACATCGAACTCATCGTCACTCGGAGTCCCCACCACCAGCGCCAGGTACTCTTTTTCGATCAGTCCTTCGGCAAAGTCGCTGCGCAGCTTCTGCCACGCCTCTTGGGTCCGCGCAAAGATCAGCGCGCCACTGGTGTCGGTATCGAGCCGGTGACAGACGCCGCCTTCCCGCACCGGCTGAGCCGCCTGAGCGCACTCGGGATAGCGCGCCACCACCGCCGACGCCACCGTCCCCAGCTCTCCAGCACGCAGCGGATGACACGCCATGCCTTGCGGCTTGCTGACCACCACCACGTCGGCGTCTTCGTACAGCACCGTCAGCGGCAGCTCGGGCTGCGGCACGGGCGGCGTTGACTGATCATCCTGCGCCTCGCTCGTCACGGTCACCGTCTGACCGGCGAGCAGCGCCGCGCCTTTCTTGCCAATCCGACCATCGACCTGCACCAGCCCGTCGGCAATCAATCGCATCGCCGCCCCGCGACTGACCCCCGAGTGCTCGGCGACGAAACGATCCAAGCGAAGCTGAACCGCCGAAGAATCCACAACAAACGTACGCACGCAGACTCCTTAGAATCGGAACTCGGGGCCGCCACCGACGTAGAAACCTACGAGTCGCCAGCCACCATCAAGGTGCCAGTAGACGTGATCCTGCAGCTTGAAGCGCAGCCCAATCAGCGTATTTAGCACCGGCACCACACGCGGATTGAACGGATAGGTCTGCGTCGACCGCTGACACGGGCTCGTCGGTGTATCGAGTGTGTCGTTGTCGCCTGGGCAGCCCGCCGCGTTGAGCCTGTCGATGGTTGCCGAGTCGGTCTTCTCAATCGGACCGACGTTCTTGGGATAGCACTTGGTCGAGTCCCCCGCGTTCTCGTCGGTGCAGCCCGAGTTATTGGTGATCTGATAGATGTTGCCGAACACGTAGCCGATGCCGAGGCCGGCTCCGACGCGCAGCTCGAGCCACGAGGTTAGGTTCCAGTGGCCAATCAGCGACGCATCGAACGACAGCGACGACAGCTTGTCGAAGCGAGTGAAGTGTGTCTCGGTGGCGGCGGCGTTGCCTTTGCCGAGGAAGTTGCCGCTCGCCGCCTCGAGCCACGAGTAGTCCACCGACAGCACCACATCAAACCCCGCGCGCCGATACAGGTATTCCATCCCGACCGACCAGCCGTCGTTGAGCTGCGTGTGCGCCGTCAGAAACGAGGCAATCGACCAGCCCGGCACCGTCACCCAGCGCGCTCGCAAGGCCAGCGCATGCGGCGTAACCTGCGACGGCACGGCCACCGGCGCAGCGAACATCGGTGACGAGTTTTGCGTCTGAGCAAAAGCGGCAGGCTGTGCAGGCTGACTCGGCTCGACCGGGGCCTGCACCTGGGCCAGGGCGGGCAGGGCAAGTCCCAAGGACAGCGAAAGAACGAAGTAGGCAAGCAGTCGTCTCATCGAGGCTCCTTTCGCAACCAGTGACAGCGAAGTAGGTCGCATGTACCGGCGAGGCTAGCACTTTGTATCCAGCGCACCTACAGCGAAGTTGGCGCCGCTCTGCTTCCCGGTCCGCGCACAGCGCTTGCGATGGACGAAAATTGTTGCTCTCTATTGGGAATGCAAGCTCTCAATCAGGTGGTGCAGGGCGCGTCGCAAGTGCCGTTGTGCGAGGCAGAGGGGCTGTCGGTGCGCTGTCAGCAGAAGCTTGCCAACGATCGAGTGTCGATTGCGCTGCGGCCAGGCGAAGTGGTGGCGCTGCTCGGGGAAAATGGCGCCGGCAAGTCGACGCTGCTACACGCGCTGTATGGCCTGGTGCAGCCGTGTGCGGGGACGGTCTGTTATCACGGACGGCCAGTGGTTCCGACGCCACAGCGAGCGATTGCGGCGGGGCTGGGACTGATTCATCAGCACTTTTTGCTCGTCCCAACCCTGACGGTGGCGGAGAACATTGTCCTCGGGCAAGAGCCGCGCCGGTTTGGGCTGCTCGTCGATGGCAAGCGGGCCGCCGCAGAGGTCGAAGCGCTGGGTGAGCGGCATGGTCTGGCGGTCGCGCCACAGCGACTTGTGTCCGAGCTGAGCGTCGGAGAAGCCCAGCGGGTGGAGATCCTCAAAGCGCTCTATCGTGGCGCCAAGCTGCTGCTCCTCGATGAACCGACGGCGGTGCTGACGCCAGGCGAGGCGGTGCGGCTGCTGACGACGCTGCGGCGGCTTCTCGACGAAGATCCAAGCGGACAGCGGGCACTGCTGCTGGTGACGCACAAGCTCGACGAAGTGTTGCAGGTGGCGGACCGCGCGGTGGTGATGCGAGACGGTCGCGTCGTCGAGGAGTTTCAGCGTGCGGACTTTTCCTCGGCGGCGATGGCACGAGCGATGGTGGGACGCGACATTCAGGTCATCAGTCGAGCGACCGAGCCCGTGAGGACAGCCTCGGAAGACTCGCCTGGTTCTTTGCATGTCCAAGATCTTGTCGTCGAGCGAGAGGGGACCGAGTGGGTTCGCGGCGTCTCTTTTTCGGTGTCGCCGGGGCAGATTGTCG
>WBZP01005172.1_pt1 | contig 10850 bp, 10 predicted proteins | sample 5204301 | NCBI WGS metagenome assembly WBZP01 (sample SAMN12412401, study PRJNA552823) | activated sludge metagenome | isolation source: activated sludge from nitrification reactor of wastewater treatment plant... | place: USA: Pennsylvania | collected 2017
CGCGCCGGCCACGAGCGCCACGCGCACGCCTCCCGCGGTGGGGACGGTGAATTCCTGCGATCGCAACACTTCCCCGTCGATCGACGTCGACGCCGTGACCTTCGAACCGGGGGTGACGCTCGTGAACTCCGCGCGTCCCTCCGCGTCGGTGACCGCCGAGACATTGCCGTCGGGCGTGGCGAGTGTCACCTCCTGGTTGGGCACGTTGTTGCCCATGCGCTCGCGCACGACGCGCACGGTGACGGTGCCGTTGGCGAGTTCGCCGGCCGGCAACGGCACGCCCGACATCTGCCGCGCGTCGGGCATGGCCACCTGCGCCGACGCGCTGATCGCCGTCAGCAGCCACACGGCCATCGCGGCCCCGAGTCGAGAGCGAATCATCGCGCCGCCTCCGCGACGAGGGACGCGCCGCAGTGCTTGCAGAAACGCGCGTCGACGTCGTTCACGCCGTCGCAGGCACCGCACAACTGGACCAGGCGGGTGCCGCTGGTGCCGGGTGCAGGGATGGCGCCCGCCGGGGCCGCGGGTGAGGCCTCCGATGGCGGAACGGCCGCGACGCTCGTCTCGGCCGCCACCGGTGTCCCGTAGCCCGTGCGCTCGGCGAGGTCCTTTTCCACGAACGCGCGGTAGTCACTGGCCTCGAGGCGGCGCATCAGGCCGATGGCGCGCACCTTCAGGCGGTCGCGCATCTCTTCGAAGTCCGCGGAAGCCGTCTTGCCCATCGCGTGGTCGAACTCGACCTCCTTGATGGTTCGCAGCACGAGCGCTTTTTCGCGCTCGAGCGCCGCGCGCATGCGGCCGGTGACGGGCTGCTCGTCGTCGGGATCGACCACGGCGAAGAGCGGCGCCAGTGACCGGTAGCCGGCGATGGCAACCAGGCTCGAGGCCACCACGGTGAGGCTGAGCACGATGATGCTCGAGAGCGGCTGTCCCCTGGACACGAGGACGACACCGGTCGCGGCCAGCATGCCGGCCAGGAGGAACAACTGCCAGGGGCGCAGCCCCGGGTCAGTCGAGGTCGCGGAGTTCATCGTCGAGTTGCTGAGAGAGGGCGTCGCCACCGGCGGCGGCGCCGGCCGCCACGGGCTCGTCGGCGCGCCCGCGAGACCACTTGCGCGCGAGCACGGCCAGGCCGAGCGCCGACACCACGGCGGCCGCGTACGGAGCCAGCCAGAGCAGCCGGTGGTACCCCTCGTCGATCGGCCGCGACAGGATGAACTGGCCGCCGGCATCACGCACGAAGGTCGCGAGGACGGCGTCCTTGTCCATGCCCTTCGAGACCAGGTCGTGGATCTTCGCCAGCTGCTCTTCCTTGCCGTGGCAGTTCATCATGCCGCACTGGCCCGCCGGCAGGCGGCAGCCGCAGGTGCACATGATCTCGTCGGCCAGCTCGCGCTCGAGCGGCGAGCGGTAGACGAGTCCGCCGGCGGTGGCCGGCGGCGCGCTGGAGGCATTCGGTTCCTGGCCGTCGGCGTGCACATGGGCGCGGGCCGGTGCCGGCAGCAGCAGCGAGACCATCAGCATCAGCGCGGCGGCGGCTTCCGCCCCGACCCGCGCCGAGGCGAACGCGAAGACCCGTTCCGGCAGCAGTGCGATGCCGGTGCCGACGGCCAGCAGGCCGAAGCCGATCCAGATCCAGTTCACCAGCTCGTTGACGTGCACCTCGACGCTGGCCGTCTGCTCGCCGAGTTCGAAGCCGGCCATCGCGATGTAGAGGTCCTCGGCCAGCGAACGGCGAATGGCCACCTCGGTGGTGGGCTGGTCGGGACGGCTGCGATAGAACCACTTCGCCGGGCTCATCGACCCGAGCGCCTTGCCGGCCTCGTCGGTGACGGTGATGTGGGCGGTGACCATCTGCTTCTGGTCGTCGTCGGTGGCGCGGATCGAGTCGAGGCGCAGCACATAGCGATCGACCTGCACCGTCTGCCCCGGCTTCAGCAGCGCCTGTTCGTCGCGGCCGAAGCCTTCGCCAGCGAAGCCGAGGAACATCAGCACGATACCGGCGTGCACGATGTAACCGCCGTAGCGCCGCTTGTTGCGGCCCACCAGGCCAATCATCGCGGTGAGCAGGTCGGTGCCGGTCGACTGCCGGCGCACCGAGGCGCCGCGCACGAACTCCTGGAGGATGGTGCCGGCGACGAATCCGCAGAGCGCGAAGCAGAGGCCCGACGTCCACACGCGGATGCCGACGCCGTAGCTCACCACGCCCGCCGCCAGGCACGCCACGACCGGCCACGTGAACTGCTGGCGCATGTTGGCGAGCGTCGACGAGCGCCACGCCAGCAGCGGCCCGATGCCGGTCAGCAGGAGCAGGATGAGGCCCACCGGCGTCATCCACTGGTTGAAGAACGGCGGCCCCACGGTGAGACGTTCACCGGCGACGGCCTCGGAGAGCGTCGGGAACATCGTGGCGAACAGCACGAACATCGCCGAGAACAGCAGCACCCAGTTGTTGGCGAGGAAGGCCGCTTCCTTCGACGCCCACGAGTCGAACTCGTTGCGGGCCTTCAGCATCGGCAGACGATAGATGACCCAGCCGAAACTGAAGATGAGCGTGACGCTCATGAAGCTCGTGAACATCAGCGCGAGCTGTTTGTCTTCACCGAACGCGTGTACCGACTGCACCACGCCCGACCGCGTCATGAACGTGCCGAACAGCGTGAGGAAGAACGTGACGATGACCAGCGTGACGTTCCACACCCGCAGCATGCCGCGACGTTCCTGCACCATCACCGAATGCAGGAAGGCGGTGGCGGTGAACCATGGGAGCAGGCCGGCGTTCTCAACCGGATCCCAGCCCCAGAAGCCGCCCCAGCCGAGTTCCTCGTAGGCCCAGATCATGCCGAGCGTGAGGCCGAGCGAGAGGAAGAACCACGCGATCATCGTCCAGCGGCGCACCGCGCGCAGCCAGCTGTCGTCGAGATGGCCGGTCACCAGCGCGGCAATGCCGAAGGCGAACGGCACCGTCAGGCCCACGAAGCCCAGGTACATCGTGGGCGGGTGGATCGCCATGTAGAAGTTCTGCAGCAGCGGGTTGAGGCCCTCGCCCGCCGGCGGGGCCTGTGTGAGATAGGTGGCGAACGGGTTGTTGTGCCCGATCATCACGAACAGGAAGAACATCTGCACCACGCTGAGCGTGGCGACCACGTACGGGATGAGCTCGCGGTGCTTCTCGCGGTTGATGTAGACCGCCGCCGCGCCGAACAGCGACAGCAGGAACACCCAGAACATGATCGAGCCGTCGAGTCCGCCCCAGTACGAGGCCAGCTTGTAGAAAAGCGGCTGCGAGAGCTCGGAGTAACGCTGGACGTACTTGATGGTGAAATCGCCGACGACGAACGCGTGGACGATGACGCCGGTGGCGACGGTCATCACCGCGCTCACCAGATACAGGGCGCCGACGCCCGAGTCGACCAGCCGCGTGTTACGGCGCCGCGCACCGACGACCGATGCCGCGGTGGCGTAGGCGGAGATCACGAACGCGAGAAGCAGCAGGGTGGCGCCAAGTGTGGCCATCGGGATTCCAGGTGGACGGAAACGGCGGCGGGCGCCGGAAGGCGCCCGCGGAGGCTACTCGGTGCCGCGGCTGGCGGCGCCGGTGGTGTCGACCTGCTTCTCGTACTTCGACGGGCACTTGGCCATGACGCCGTTGGGGTGCACCGCGAAACCGTCCTTGCTCAGCACGCCCTTCAGCACGACCTCCGAGTCGTCCTTGAAGGTATCGGGCACGATGCCGGTGTAGGTGGCATCGACCACCTGGCCCTGGCTCTGCACCTTGAAGCGGTACTCCATCGAGTTGCGCTTGCGCAGGATGCTGTTCGGCACGACGAACCCGTGCAACTGCAGTTGCTTGCCGTACCAGTCGCCGGGCTGCCCCATGACCTCTTCGACGTGCTTGTAGTACTCGGTGCTCTCGGCCATCGTCGAGTACAGCAGGCCGCCGAACGACAGGATGAGCACCAGGCTCGTGAGACCGATCTTGATGGCTTTGTGCTTCATGGTCAGTGACTTCCGTCGACGTCGTCCCACTCGCCGGGACCACACCTAGAGTATCCCCGGGCCGGCACCCGGTCAACCAACCAGGAGGCAGGAAACGTGCCGTCCCATGAGGCGTGAATGAGGGCCGATCACGCCGGCTCCGGGCCACCGCTGTGCGTCGCTGGCGCGAGGTCTTTCGATGTCTCCGGAGAATCCCGCAGCCACTGGTGGACGAGCGCCACGGGCAAGCCGACGACGTTGCTGTACGAGCCGTCGATCCGCGTCACGAAGCGCGAAGCGCGGCCCTGGATGCCATAGGCGCCGGCCTTGTCCATCGGCTCGCCGGTTGCGACGTAGGCGTCGACGTCGGCGTCCGTCATGGGGGCGAACCAGACGTCGGTGACGGCGACGTCCACCTCGACCGTGCCGCCGTCCCGCACGAGCGCCACACCGGTGAGCACCTGGTGCGCGCGACCGGAGAGCCGTCGCAACATGGCACGCGCGTCGGCCGCGTCCACCGGCTTGCCGAGAATCGTGCCGTCGACCACCACCGTGGTGTCGGCGCCGAGGACGAGGCACGCCGGATGCCGCCCCGCCACGGCCCGCGCCTTGGCCAGTGCCAGGCGCTGCACGTAGACGTCCGGCGCTTCACCCGCGCGGGGCGTCTCGTCGACATCGGCGGTGTCGACCTCGAAGGCGATGCCGGCCGCCGCCAACAACTCGGCACGGCGCGGAGACGCCGAGGCGAGCACGAGGGGCGGCGGAGGCTCGGCGCGCGGCATCTCCTGATTATCGCCCCTCCGGCGACCGGCCGCGAGGCGACGCTGCGATAGCATCGCGACATGTCGCGACGCCTTCGCCCGCTCTGCCTGTTCCTGTTGCTCATGATGGTCGCCGTTCCCGCGGCCGCCCAGAAGCCGGACGCGTCATCCCCGGCGCTGCTGCCATGGTCGCAGCAGATCGCGGTTCGTGAGGGCTGGCTGAAGACCCGCCACGCGCAGCTGCTGCCGATGCTGCGGGCCCATGGCATCGCGATGTGGATCGTCGCCACCGAGGAATTCCACGACGACCCCCTGGCCGCCCACGTGGCCCCTCCGCGTCCGTACGCGGGCAATCGCGACTTCTTCGTCTTCGTCGACGCCGGCGACGCCGGCCTGAAGGCGATCGCGATCACCGGCTACACCGAGGAATCGCTCACCGCGTTCTTCGAGGCCGGCGAACCGGCCCCCGCCGACGCCCGGCTGGCGCAGCTCGTCGCGCAGTACGCGCCGAGGACGATCGGCCTGGCGATCGGCGGCACGCGCGGCGCCACGCGCTCCCTGACGCACGACACCTACACGTACATCGTGCGCGCCCTCGGCGAGACCTACGCGAGCCGCATCATCAGCGCGCAGGATCTGATCGAGGAGTACGCCGACACGCGCCTGCCCGACGAACTGCCCCACTTCCGCACCGCCGTCGCCCTCACCGATGCCCTGACACGGCGGGCCTTGTCGAACGAGGTGATCACGCCCGGCCGCACCACGGTGGGCGACGTGCGGCGCTGGCTCTACGACGCCCTCTGGCATCACGGTGTCGGCACGTGGTTCCAGCCCGACCTGCGCGTGCAGCGGGCGGGCGCCGCCGGCGCCACCTCGCGCGGCTTCCTGGCCGTGGCGCCCGAGTCACTGGTGATCGAACGCGGCGACGTCGTGCACGTCGACTTCGGCCTGACCTACATGGGACTTTCGACCGACTGGCAGAAGATGGCGTACGTGCTGCGCGACGGTGAGACCGACGTGCCCGCAGGATTGAAGGCGGCGATGCGGAACACCAACACGCTGCAGGACGTGCTGATGCGGACGCATTCCCGGCCGGGCGCGCTCGCCGCGGACGTCTACACGAAGACCATGGCCGACATGCAGGCGCGGGGGATCGAGGCGATGATCTACTCGCACCCCCTCGGCATCCAGGGCCACGGACTGGGCGCCTCGATCGACTTCCGCGCCACCCAACGCACCGACATCGCGCAGCAGGCACAGAAGCGCCTGCGCGCGGGCTCGTACATCGCCATCGAGCTGAACACCGCGACGCCGGTGCCGGAGTGGGGCGGCCAGAAGGTGTTCGTGATGATGGAAGACGATGCCCGCCTCACCGACGCCGGCTGGGAGTTCATCCTGCCGCGCCAGGAGCAGTGGCACCTCGTCAGGTAGCGCCGCGGCGCCCGGCGGGCGCCGCGGGAAGGCCGGGTGCTATGCTCGACGGGATGGACACGTTCCGCCAGGTGCTGCCGAAGATGCTGGCACCGGCCGTCCGCCAGGCGCCGCTCACGCCCGAGAAGGTCTCGTTCGCGTGGCGCACCGCGGCCGGCACGGCCATCGCCCGGGTCACCTCGGTGGCCCTCGGCGACGACGGCGTGCTCACCGTGACGAGCCACGACGCGCAATGGGCGCGTGAAGTGCACCGACTCCGTCACGATCTGCTCCGCGGACTCGAGCCGTGGCTCGGCGCCGGCGTCGTCACCCGTATCGAGGTGCCGAACGCGCAGGCCCGGCGCACGCGGCGTCCGAAGCCCGCAGCCCCCGCTCCAGGAAACTAGAGGTCCCCATGCAGGAAGCCGTCATCGTCAGTGCAGTCAGAATTCCCACCGGCAAGTTCCTCGGCACGCTGAAGGACATGGCGGCGCCCGAACTCGGCGCCCTGGTCGTGCGCGAAGCCGTGGCGCGCGCCGGCATCGACCCGGCGGCGGTCGACGAATGCATCATGGGCAACGTGGTGCCGGCAGGGTCGGGCCAGGCGCCGGCGCGTCAGGCGGCGCTCAAGGGCGGCCTGCCCCACAGCGTCGCCGCGCTCACCATCAACAAGGTGTGCGGCTCGGGCCTGAAGGCCGTCATGCTGGCGCAGCAGGGCATCATGACCGGCGACATCGAGATCGCCGTGGCCGGCGGCATGGAGTCGATGAGCAACGCGCCCTATCTCCTGCCGAAGGCGCGTGAAGGCTATCGCATGGGCAATGGCACGCTGGTCGATGCGATGGTGCACGACGGCCTGTGGTGCCCGTTCGAGAACTGGCACATGGGCAACGCCGGCGAAACCGTCGCCGAGAAGTTCAAGGTGACCCGCGAGGAACAGGACGCGTTCGCTGCCGAGAGCCACAAGAAGGCGGCCGCCGCCCAGGCCGCCGGCAAGTTCGCCGCCGAGATCGTGCCCGTGTCGATTCCGCAGAAGAAGGGCGATCCGATCCTGTTCAGCGCCGACGAATCCGTGCGTGCCGACACGACGCCCGAGACGCTGGCGAAGCTGAAGCCGGCGTTCAAGAAGGACGGCAGCGTCACCGCCGGCAACGCGCCGCCGGTGAACGACGGCGCCGCGGCCCTGGTGGTGATGTCGGCCGCCCGCGCCCGGGCGCTCGGCCTCACGCCGCTGGCCCGCGTGGTCGCGCAGGCGACCACCGGCCTCGAGCCGAAGATGCTGCTGATGACGCCGGTGGAGGCGTCGCGCAAGGCGGCGACGAAGGCCGGCTGGAACCTGCAGGACGTCGATCTGTTCGAGTTGAACGAGGCGTTCGCGGTGCAGGCCGTGGCCGTTACGCGCGAGCTCGGCATCGATCCCACGAAGGTGAACGTGAACGGCGGCGCAGTGGCGCTCGGCCACGCGATCGGCGCCTCGGGCGCGCGCGTGCTGACCACGCTGCTCTACGCGCTGAAGGATCGCGGCGGCAAGCGCGGCATCGCCACGCTGTGCCTCGGCGGCGGCAACGGCGTCGCGCTGGCGGTCGAGCTCGTCTAGTCACGCGCGGGGGGCCGGCGCCACGCGCCGGCGCCCCGTGTCTACGCGCGCGGCACGCAGGCCAGGAACCGCTTCGGGTTCTCGGTGAGGATGCGCGTCAGCGCCGCCTCGGGCAGTCCCGCCTTCAGCAGCATCGGCCCGAACACCGTGGCCGTCTGCGCCAGTCCCGCCCCGCCGTTCTTCTTCAGCGACCGCGCCGACGCGAAATCCGACGACAGCAGCAACTGGTCCGCGTGACCAGCCTCGACCATCGCCATCACCGCGACGACCTTGTCGGCGTCGGGCACGAGCGCCAGCGTCACGCGATCGAACCCCACGAACGCGCCGCGCTTCGCGATGGCGATCGCCACCTCCGCCTTCGGATCGTGGTGACAGCACACGTGCCCGATCGCCGTCGCCGCTGGTGACGCGCCCGCGCCCTCGAGCACGTCGAGCTGGCGCAGCGCGGCTTCTCTCGGGATGTCGGCGGCGCCGGGCCGCGTGCCCAGATACGGATTGTGGGTGAAGATCGGCAGTCCGGTGCGACGCTGGGCCTTCGCCACCGCCTGAAGCACCGTGGTCTCGCCGGCCGTGAGCACGCCCCCCTGCTGGCCGATTTCGCCGAACGCCCCCAGCCGATCGCGCACCGCGTCGCGCACGAGATCGTCGGCGATCTGGTCTGCGCTCTTCCCCGCCAGCTCCGCCGGGTAGGTGCGCTGCATGTAGTAGCCGCCGCTCGCCACCACGGGCAGGCCGCTCTCGCGCGTGATGCGCCGCAGCGCCTCCAGGGAGCGATGCATGTCGGGATGCCCGCCGTCGACGATGAGGCCGAGGCCGTCGGCCTTCGCGGAGAGCGCCTCCTCGGTCATCAGGGCCACGTCGTCCGTGAAGTGCGACGGCGCGTCGACCGGGAAGCGCATCGACAGGTGCTCGTGGAACAGGACCGTGCCGCGCACCACCGCCGGGTCGAGGTCGCCGCCGAGCGTGCGGATGACCTTCCGGCCGCCGGCCGTCTGCGCGCCCAGCGCCACCCCGCCGAGGCCCGTCGTGAGCAGTCCGAGCGCCGTCCGCCGAGTCATCGCGTCCATGGCCCGACATCTTACGCCCGGCGGTGGCGAGACCGGTGCGCCGGGGCGGAGGCCGCGCTATCATCCCCTCATGCCGCGTCCCGGCCGCGTCTTCCGGATCGTCCTGACCCTCGGCTGGCTGATCGCCTGGTCGGCGACCTCGCTGCACACCCACGCGCAGGAAGAGCTCCCGCCGCTCGTCTACGTCTGCCCCATGCACTCCGACCAGGTGGCGCACGAGAAGGGCGAGTGCCCGATCTGCAAGATGACGATGGAGCCGATGCGGCTCGACCAGGTCTACACCTGTCCGGTGCACGCGGTGGTCGCCGAGAAGCACGCCGGCAAGTGCCCGATTTGCGGCCGCACCATGGGCGAGGTCACGGTGAAGGTGGCGTGGCGCTGTGGCGGCGTCGACAAGGACCTCACCGAGCCGCAGAAGTGCAAGGACGGCACGCAGGCGGTGCGCGTGCAGATGGCGGCCGCGCACGGCAACCACAACCCGCAGCACGGCGGGCAGTTCTTCATGGCGCAGGACTACTGGCACCACGTCGAGGGCGCGTATCCCTCGCCCGGCGTGTTCCGCCTCTATCTCTACGACGACTACACGAAGCCGCTCGCCGCCGACAAGGTGAAGGAGGTGCGGGCGCGCCTCGTGAAGGAAGTGACCGACCAGAAGACGTTCGACACCAGGGAAGTGGCGTCGGTGCCGCTCACGCTCGCCGAAGGCGGCGCCTGGCTCGAGGCCACGGTCGACACCCTCCCGCTGCCGGCCAACTTCACCATGCAGGCCGTCTTCGGACCGGGCGGCAAGGAGCAGCGCTTCGACTTCACGTTCGAGGACTTCTCCACCGACTCGGCGCCGGCGGCCCTCGACGTGGCCACGCGGCTCATGATGGACATTCCCGACTCGGCGCCCGACATCGTGAAGATGCTGGGCGAGCGCCGTAACGAGTTGAAGGACGTGCTCGATCGCGGCGGCCTGAGCGAGGTCTGGGTGCCGGCGCTGCAGGGCAAGGAGCTCGCGCTCGCCCTCGAGTTCCACGCCCGCGAATTCCCCGAGGCGAAGAAAGCGTCGGTCGCCGCCGGCGCCCGCGACGTCGTGCAGGCGGCCTTCCGTCTCGACTCGGCCGGCGACCGCGGCGAGCGCGATCTCGTGATGAAGGCCGCCGAGCAGTTCACCCAGGGCGTGGCCGCCCTCGAGGCGGCATTCGGAGTGAAGCGATGACGTTCCGTACCTGGCTGCCGCACTCCGCCGCGGCGGCGCTGTGGGGTGTGGCGCTGTCGACCCTCGCGCCGGCCACCGGCGAAGCCCACAAGGCCGTCACGTCGAAGTTCACCTACAACGAAGACATGTTCCCGCTGTTCCGCGACAAGTGCGGCGCCTGCCATGTCGACGGCGGCGTGGCGCCGATGTCGCTGCTCTCGCACGAAGACGCCTCACCGTGGGGCGAGTCGCTGCGCCTGGAGCTGCTCGGCGAAGACCCTCCCAAGCCGTGGCACGCCGGCGCGTACGCGCTGTCGGCGCGCGAGCTCGACATGATTCTCGTGTGGGCGAACGGCGGCACGCCGCGCGGCGACGTCGCCAACGCGCCGCCCGCCATGACGGTGAAGACCGCGTGGGCCGACGGCACACCCGATGCCGCTCTGAAGATGCCCGCGCCGTTCACCCTGCCCGGCCCGTCGAACGAGGCCACCCACGTCGTCGAACTGCCCGTGGGCGCCGCCGCCGGCAAGCCGCTGCGTGCGATCGACCTGCTGCCCGGCCAGCCCGCCATCGTGCGCATGGCCACGCTGGCGCTGAAGGCCGCGGACGGCACGGTGACACCGCTGGGCACCTGGATTCCCGGGCAGCCGCGCGCCCTGGCCTTGAAGGCGCCCGTCGCGCTGCCGCCCAACGCGGCCATCGTGGCCACGATCGAGTACCGCCGTACCTGGAAGTACGAGGCGCAGGACCTGGCCGACACCAGCGCCGTCGGGCTGTACCTTGCGCGGCCGTCGGGCTCTCGTTCGACACGCCCTGGCCGGCGATAGACACCCGCTGACAACGGCCGCGGCACC
>WBZP01007139.1_pt1 | contig 10850 bp, 7 predicted proteins | sample 5204301 | NCBI WGS metagenome assembly WBZP01 (sample SAMN12412401, study PRJNA552823) | activated sludge metagenome | isolation source: activated sludge from nitrification reactor of wastewater treatment plant... | place: USA: Pennsylvania | collected 2017
GGAAGTCCCCCCATCCACAGAGAAACGAGCCAGGGACCGAGCGGACGCGAAAATTGCGGCCCATCCGCGCTACAACCGGACCAGCGCGCTTGTCCACGCTCCCCCCACAGCATCAATCGATCCGGCAGCAGCATCGCCAGTTCGGGATGGTGATCGCCATCGACATCCTGATAGAGCAGCTCTTTGGGCACTGTGGGCAGCACATATTGGCCAGCACTGTGAAATCCCGTCGCCGTCGAAAGCAGCACCGACACCGGCTGCGGACCCGTCGTGGTCACCAGCACATCAAGACGACCATCACCATCGACATCAGCCACTGCAAATCCTTGAGCGGACGCATTGGCCGGTAGCGGGCTCTTGTCGATGAGGGCAAATCGACCGCCAGCGCCGAGCGTCCAGCGCGCCACCTCGGACTTCGCTCTCAGGAACATCGCACGACCGAACGGGACCGGCAGCGCTGCGATCACCGTCGACGAATCGGCAAGCTGCTGACACTCCGGTCGCAGCAGCGATCCGTCCCCGACGCCGCGCAACAGACATACGGTGAAGCCATCACGATCTTGGCTGAGCACATCGGGATGACCATCGCCATCGAAGTCGGCCACCGCGAGCGAAGCGATCGCCGCCACCGGATGATGAACCGGTGTCCCCAGCCCGATGGAACCGACCACATGGTCCGCGCCGCAGCCAAGTGAGCCGCACAGCCCCAGCACGCCGAGCCATGAGCCCAGTGCGAACCGAAGGCACTCCGGCAATGGCCCCCACTTCATCGCCTAACCCGACGCGCTCGCAGCTAGCTTGGTCAACAGCGGAATGTCAGCCGGGAGCACGGGGCGAGAGAGCAGCTCGTGACGGGGAATAAAGCGCACCTCGGCGACCTCTTTCGCTCGCGGCACCCCGAGAAGCTGGCAGCGATACACCAGCATCAGCAGCTCAAATGTCGGATAGCCAAACGACACCACGTCGTAGATTCCATCGACGGTGATCGCGACATCCAGCTCCTCGCGGACTTCTCGAATCAGCGCCTGCTCGGGCGACTCACCAGGTTCAATCTTGCCGCCGGGAAGCTCCCACAGCCCAGGCATCGACTGTTTGGGTCCGCGCAAGCTGAGCAGGACGTGGCCATCCGATTCACGAATCACCAGCGCGGCGACGACGACCTTACGAGGCCGAACGGTTGGCTGAGCAGCAGCAATCGGCGGGGCCCCGAGAATCGGCAATCGCTTGAGCACCAAATTGGCCGAACCTGAGCGGAATCCTTCCAGATCCACCGTGACGTACAGAAAGCCCGCCTGTTTGCCAGCTTCGACGATCTGCGACGACAGACGAATCGCATCGGGGAGTGCACTGGCCAACAGTTCTACCCGCGCCATCGCTGGTCGCTGCGCCGTCGGATCACCTGGCAGCGACGGAAGTTCGTGAAAGCGCACCCGGAGCTGCTGAAAACCCAGGTCGTAGAGCGCCTGTTCAAAGCGATCGACCATCCGCAGCCGTTCCTCGGTCAGTGCCGTGCCGTAGGGAAATCGCGATGACAAACAGGCAAGCTGCGGCTTGTTCCAAACCGTCAAACCCAGGTGCCGAGCCAGCTCGCGAACCTCGGTCTTGCTGAGTCCCGCTTCGACGAGGGGCTGCTTCGCACCACGTTCACGGGCAGCAACGAGCCCCGGTCGGTGATCGCCTAGATCGTCAAGGTTTGTACCCAGCAGGATGTACCGAAGGCCAAGTCGCTTGCGGGTTGGCTCGGCGAGATCGAACAGCTCCGATTTGCAGTGGTAACAGCGATCGCTCGGATTTTGAGCAAAACCGGGACGAGCCAGTTCGTTCGAACGGACGGCCTCGTATCGAACACCCAGCTCCCGGGCGACGGCAGCGGCAGCCTCAATCTCCCGCTCGGCCATCGTCTCGGAAACGGCGGTAAAGGCCACCGTGGCGTCGCAAAGCTCATCAGCGGCGACCTTGAGAACCAGCGCCGAATCCACTCCCCCTGAAAAAGCCACCAAAGACGGGCCATAGCCCGCCACGGTGCGACGAAGCAGAGCCAGTTTTTCGGCCAATCGATCGGAAATCGCGGTGGAGGACCCGACCGTTTCGGTCAAGTGCTGGGACGATGAACCAACTGCGGAATCAGGAACGACGGACATGGCCCTTGGATGTACCTGAACCACGGCCACCGCGCACGCCTTGCGTACCACTTTTGCGATTCGACCGAGGCTGTGTCGCAGAATCAGATCGCTCTGCCCCCCGCGACTTACCGGGTTTTGAACGCGTGCCAGCCGGTTTTTTCCGACCCAGCGCGCTCGAATCGGCACCTCGCCCGGCTTTGGGCTTCGCTCCTCTCGTGGGCTTGTCTCGACCGCCCGCGCTCGACTCCGCACCGCGCCCGGCCTTGTTGGGCTTCGCACCTCGCGTCGGCTTTCTAGCGGGAGCCGGCTTGGCCTCGTAGGTCGGTTGGCCATCGCGCCTCGGCTTGCTGCCCCTGCCCGGTTTGCTGTTCCGTGGAGGCTGGCCGGTCGATGAAGGCGCAGCTTGCGGCTGAGACGATTCACCCGTGGTGGCCCGAACCGGCACCCGCGTATCCCGACCAAACCCACGCCAAGCAGCGACGGTAACCTCTTCACGATCGTGATAGAGCTGGCGAATCTTTAGCCCAGTCCAGCCACCGGTGGCGAGAATCTCGCGGATCCGCCCGACCATCTCGACGCGCTTTTTCATCGGCAGCTTGAAGTTGGCGATCAGAAACTGCGCCCAGCGATGACGACCCCAGCGCGCCAGGAGTGCAGCCACCTCGAGCGGTCGATAGGCCATGTCGCAGACCACCCAATCCGACGGAATCTCGGGAGCGAAGCTAAACGCGTTCATGCGAAGGTGTTCAACCCGTCGCGCAATCTCAGGTGCGAGCTTTCCTGGATCGATCGCGACGACGTGGCAACGACGCTCGACCAGAACTTGGCTCCAGCCGCCAGGGGCCGCGCCGAGATCCACACACACCTCACCGGGCGCTGGAGAATGACCACTCCATACCAGCGCCTCTTCGAGCTTTCTGGCCGACCGAGACGGCGCATCCTTGGGCTTGCGGAAGCGCTGTCGCCCACCCGGAAAAATACTCTGGGCTTTGATCGCTGGAAGCACACCGACCGCAACCTGATCCCTGGCCAAAAAGCAGACCTGGACCAACTGCCCGCCTGCTTGAAGAGCGGCGTCTCCATCGGAAACGATGTCCACCCCTGCCTCTCGGAGCAAGGTCACCAGCAGCTCGCGCATCGACTCGGCCCTGGCCGACAGCATGTTGCCTTCATCGGAGTCAGGCGCAAAGACGTGGACCACCACCGGACGCTTGATCAGCCGACGAACCACCGAGACGATGGCCTGCGCATCAGGCGGAATGACCGCAGCGACGGGAATTCCTTGACGAACAAAGGTCAGAAGCACTTCTTGCTTCGGTTGAGTGGACGATCGCACCAAAGCGGCCTGGATCGCCTCCCCGGTGACGCGATAGAGGGCAAGCTCTTCGCAGACATCGTTTTCGGCCCCTTGCCGACACAACCACAGCCAGTCGCCCGCGCGAACCTGCGTTTGTGAAAAAACCACCTTTGCCTGCTCTTCCCGAGCGGTACGACGATGGCGCGATAAAGACTGTTCGGAGCGTTCTAGCATGGAGCCTCAATTGGCGGCAGCATAGTAGAAAAGGTCGCGCTGGGAAGCCCCCACGCGGACCTTGGCATCTCACGAACGTGCTTTGTTTGGCAGCTCGGAACACCAGAGCTAAGGAGGATCCCTCGATGCGTCGGATGGCATTTGGCTTCGCCTTTCTGTGGCTGGCACTGGCGTTTTGTGTTCGGCTCTACGATCTGCGCAAGCCTCAGGTCTATCTGTCGGCGCTGACCGGCGGACAGAAGGGGATGTTTGCGACGGTGGCGTGGCTGCAAGGTACACTGCCGTGGAAGATCGGTCCCGACAAAGCACACGGCCGACTGGTGGTCGTCGACGCCAGCATTGAAGGCAAAATCCTGCGCTACGCGAGCTTGTCGCTGCCGAAGGACTGGCTCGACTGCCGCTTGTGGCTGGAAGAGGGCCCGGATGTCCTCCAGGCGGTCGCCAACTGCCCAGGCCACGGTGCGCACAAGCTGACGGCTTCGGGACAGAGCCTGCTCGGACTTGGACCCGACAACCGTCCCGGCGCGCTTGATCGGGTCGCACCGCTGACGTGGGTCGAACCGGAGCGCATCGTCAGCCAGGTTCATCGGCGAGAGGCCGCCCCGAGCCATCCGCTCTTGCTGATCTTGGGACTGCTCGCGATGGCACCACTTGGGCTCGGGGCCTACCGTAGCTACGAGCAAGTCCGTCGTCTGCGTGGCAAACCGGTTCTCGAAGGTGTGATGGAGGAAACCGACAAAGGTTCCCTGACCATTCGTTCTGGCGAACGTCGCGTCACGGTATTCGTTGAGGAAGGGGAAGTGCTGTCGATCGGCCTGCACGGTGCCGCTAAGGCGGGCGATGCGATGGCTGTCGAGGGACTGCGCGCCGCAATCCAAGGTCAAGTGGAGCACCAACAAGACGCTGCGTTCCGAGGAGGAGAGACGATGCGGCTGCGCAAGGGTGCGATTCTCGTCGTCGGGGATCTGCTGAGCGAAGCACGCCACCGCTTGCTCGGCACCGTCGCGATCGATGTCGTCCTCGCGGGCATCGGCGTGGTCCTTGCCACCGTCGTTGCGCTCGGCTGGGGATTCTAAGAGAGACTGCCATGGCCTTGCCCAACGCCTCGCTCATCCGTCGCTCAATCCTCACTCTGCTGCTTGGCTCGATTCTGCTTGGAACGGGCCTGTTCGGATCGGAGTCAGCCCGAGCCGAAGTCCCGCCAGCTCATCCCCCAACTGGGATTACCGACAGCTTCTCCGGCGTCCAGCGAGTGGTTGCAATTGGCGACCTCCACGGCGATCACGAGCGCTTTGTGGCGGTGCTCAAGCTGTGTCGCATTGTAGACGACAAAAACAACTGGATTGCTGGCAAGACCCACTTGGTTCAGACGGGCGACGTCCTCGATCGCGGACCTGACTCAAAAAAGGTCATGGATTTGCTGATGCAGCTCGAAGAGCAGTCGGCCAAGGCGGGCGGCAAAGTCCATGCGTTGATCGGCAACCATGAATACATGACCGTCGCCGGCGATCTTCGCTACGTTTCGGACGGTGAGCTGGCAGCCTTCGGAGACGGTCCACGAGTCACTCCAGTCGGCCGCGAGCCTGCCTGTAGCGTCGATCGCTACCGAGCAGCCTTCACCCCACAGAGCAAGTACGGGCGCTGGATCATGTCGCACAACGCGATCGTGAAGGTTAACGACACGGTCTTTATGCACGGCGGACTGAGCCCTCGTTATGTCCACCGCAAGTTGAGCGAACTAAACCAGGCCGTCCGTACGGAACTACAGCAGCACCCGACGGCCGGTAGCTTTGGCGTTGGCAACGATCCCGAAGGCCCACTGTGGTTCCGAGGTCTCGCCGAGTCGCTCCAAGAACAAGTGCTTCAGGCGTACCTGAAAGAACTTGCCGACAGCCAAGGCGCGCAACGAATCGTCATGGGTCACACCATCCAAGACAAAGGCATCTCGCTGCGAGCGAGCGGCAAGGTCGCGCTGATCGATGTCGGGATGTCGCGCTGGACCATCGGCGGTGCGCCATCGTGTCTCGTCATCGAGAGAACCGGCACCACCGATCAGCTCTCGGTGCTTCGCTAACGACCGGCACTACGGATTGGGCACGGTGACTACGGCTGGAACTCGTCTTCGCCGGGAATCGATGAGCTGCTGGCAGTCTGCTGCTCGGCACGACCTGCGGACAGCTCGGCGGTGGTCTTGCGAAGTCGCTCGGTCAACACCTGCACAAACGACCACAGTAGCTTGACCGCCAGCGGCGACTCCTTGCGCAAGATCTCGTAGAAGTCACGCCGCCGTAACGCGAGCAGGCGGGTCGGTTCCTCTGCGGTGGCCGTGGCGGAACGGGTCGCCCGATCGACGAGCGCCATCTCCCCAAAATGCGCCCCTTTGCCAAGTGCAACAAGTGCCAGACCGTCTTTGTGCAGCCGCACCCGGCCACTCAAAATGACAAACAGTTCTTCGCCTGGCTCTCGCTCGCGGAAGATTGTCTCGCCCGACCCCACCTCGACCACGCTCGTCAGATTGAGCACCCGAATGACTTCTTTATAGGTCAGGTGCTTAAACAGGGGCATTCCCTTGAGCACCGAAACCTTGTTCGCCAGCTCGCTGACCAGCGCCGTCGATTGACCCGGGTCAGAGGAATCAACCCGGACCACCACAGCGGTGATGTTGTCGTGTCCACCACCCGAGTTGGCGAGCGCGATCATGTCTTTGGGAGACTCTGCAATATCGGCTCCGCCCAGGATCTCTTTGATGTCGCGATCTTTGAGATACGCGTGCAGGCCATCCGAACAGAGTAGGAACTGATCCCCCGGCAGGACTTCGAAGTCGAAGGTGTCTGCCTCCACCGTTTCATACGCACCAATGGCGCGAGTCACGGCGTTTTTGTACTTGGCGTACGGAGAGCCTTCGATCTCCTCCCGCTTGAGCTTTCCTCGTCGGACTAGCTCGTTTAGCAGAGAGTGGTCTTCTGTGATCTGATGAACCTGATTTTGGCGCAGCAGGTAGATACGAGAGTCACCAACGTGCGCGATAAAGCCCCGATTCCCAACCAGCAGTAGACAACTACAAGTAGTGCCCATGCCGCGCTTGTCGGAGTCTTCTTGAGCACGCCGGAAGACCTCTGCGCTGGCCGATTGAATCGCGTGCTCGAGGACTCCCAATATCTCCTGCCGGGCAACAGAGGAGTCCGCCTTTTCCCGCTGCCGCTCAATCACATCCGCGTTGTCACGAACCGTCTTACACACCGCATGAACGGCGATCTGGGAAGCCACTTCTCCCGCCGCGTGTCCGCCCATTCCATCTGCCACAACGAACAGAGACAGACGCGGATCGACGAGGTAATTGTCCTCGTTGTGATCGCGCTGACGCCCGATGTCCGTCGCCGCATAGAACTTAATCTCTAACAGACTCTTGCTACGCTCAGGCACGATGATTTGCTCGTCGGTGGTTTCTTTACTGGACGTCGAGATCGCGGAAAGCAGGACTGCAAGTAGCAGTTCGCAGCCGAGCCATTTTTTTGAGTCCTACTCATGGCTTGCGCGCATCTGGATCGGAGCCAAGCTATTAAGTCGTACCATGCATGGCTCTCTCTCCACAAGGGGTGATCTCGGCGGCGAGAATCGTTGTGCATGGTCGCGGTAGGAAGCCGAAATTCCCGCTGAATTGGTCACACTTTGCGCACCCAAGTGACTAAGTCACAGTGCAGCCAAGTCTAAGGGAACTACCGGCACCTCCTACGAAATCTCGTTGGTGGCAGCCCTCTTATGTTACACTCATCAAGGGGTTCTTCATGACTACACGCTCGAAGCTATTGTACGCTCTTGTCTTTCTATGTACTCCCGCCACGATCGGGCTCTACGCAGACTGTGCTCAGCCCGTGATCTATGATCAACAAACGGACGGCGGAACCAACACAGACTCTGATGGGGGAACCATCAATCCCTCCCTCTCCACTTGGACAGCCAAAGTTGCTGATCCCTTTGAGTTCCCATCCGAGACGAGCATCATTGCCGAAAAGGATCGTCGCTGGAAGCGCGACCCACACTACCTCACCGTGACCGGAAACAACTACCTGTTCATCGCAGGAAGTGACTCCACGACCACTGCAGAGCGCTGGTCTCTGTCCTACTACAAAGACCCCGCAGTGCCCACTGCGCGCTCTCCGTGGATGTTGATGTTTGACGGACCGACCAGCACCGGTTGGGACAAGCTCGACATCATGGCTCCATTCGCGTCCTATCGGCAGGCCGACGGCTGGACCGTGTACTATGCCGCGAACGGGGACAGCTCGAAACCGGACTACGTCCTTCAGATTGGCCGCGCCACCAGTGCGGATCTGAGCAAGTTCTCCCGCGCTCCCCAACCTGTGATTGGGACTCCTAACTTCACAGGAGCGACTCCTGACACCGCCCGTCCTGATGCCTATGGTGCCACCGACCCTTGGGTTCTTGTCGATGGCACCAATGTGTACATGTACTACGCCGGACTCGACTGCGGCAGCGGCTCTTGCAAGTTCCAGATCCTTCGCTCAAAAAGTCCGGATGGTGGAACTTCATTCCCTCCTGGCGAGGTGGTTCTGTCGGGACGCGCAGGCGTGCCCGAGGAAGCAGGCGGAGTCGCCGGTCCAAGCGTGATTCTGCGCAATGGTCAATACACGATGGCCTACACGGCGGTGAAAGACATTCCGACCAAGGATCGCAAATCGATCCGCAACGCGCTCGCCACCGGCACGGTAGGAGTCGCAGTCAGCGCCGATGGCAAGGCCTTCCAAATCGGCACCAAGAGCGGAGCAGCCCTGGTTCCCCAGCTTGCCGGATTCTCTTCGTTCCGCTCCGAGGGAGCATTCTCGCCGAGCTTGTTTGTCGATGGCAACACCGTCCGTGCCTACGTATCCGGGCTGAAGAACGACGCCAACGGAACTTACTTCGGCATCGGCAGCGCAGAACTCACCGAAGTCAAACCATAGCCGGCACTAGACGCCCTCCCCTTTCCGTTCGACTCTCCCGTTTCTGAATCTCCACCAGAGCGCATCTCTGTTCGGTGGGTATTCGCTCTCTGTTCACTCTCTGCTCACTCTCTGTTCACTCTCTGTTCCGTGGTGTTCTGCCTCCTCGTCAAGCGCGCTCACTGGGCCGCCGTGGTAGGTGGAGCCGGGCAGGCTTGGGCGTTTCGGCACAAGCGTGTATGGTGCCGCTGTGCTGCGTTCGCTTCCGTCTGTGCCCTGTGGTTTTCGCTGGCCAATCCTTGGCTCACTGCTGCTCATCGTACTCGGCTGGTCTTCGGGAACAACCTGGGCCCAATCGACCGGTATTGCCGCCGAACGGATGATGTTTCACAGCGGACCGTCGGCCTTCTACCAAGTCGAAGGCGGTGAAGTAGCAGCCCCGCGTGAGCTTTGGCTTCACAGTGCAGTCTCGCTGCTATCGAATCCGCTGCGCCTCCGTCAGCGCTACACCGGAGAGCTGCTCGCAACTCCGGTTTCGTATCGAGTCACCCTCGACCTCGGCGGAGAGCTAGGACTTTGGAAAAAACGACTGTCGCTCGGTGTTGGGTTGCCGGTGGCGCTGTGGCAAAACGGTGACCGTTTGCAGGCCACTGGTGGTAACGACGTTTCCGTGGACAGACCGCTGCGAAGCAGCGCCGTTGGTGACATTCGACTGCGCGCCAAAGCAAGGCTCACCCCGACCGATTGGTTTTGGTCTGTGGCGATGGCGCTCGACTTCACCATACCGGGCGGAGGCCAACGCGACTTTGTGGCGACCTCTGGGCCGACCATTGCTCCGCGTCTGATCGGCTGGTTTTTGCGGGGTCCGGTGGCCGCGGCCCTCAACGTATCGATACGGTTCGCCCCACACCGCGAGATCTACCAAACCTCGCTTCAGCACTCTCTGGAATGGGGGGCGGCCGCAAGTGTGGCGTTTCCGACCAGGCGGGTTGGACTGGCATTGCTCGCCGAGTCCGTCGGCTCGTACGCGATTGGAACGCCGATGCACTCGACCGAGCTGCGCGGTGGGCTCCGGCTCGGGCTGCGTCAAGCAGCGCTCGATGTCGGAGCTGGAGCCGGATTGGGCCCGCTCAGTCCAGACTGGCGCGTCTTCGTCTCGATGCGCGGCTACTTCACCGAGAAGCCAGCATCGAACCTAAGCTGCACGGAACGCCCGCTCGCACTCTGACCAGACAGGGTGCGCCGGATCCGCTCGATATACACCGGCCCCTGCGCCCGTCGGCCCGCCCCATCGGAGGACATCGGTCGCATCAGTCCAAACACTGGACGTCGAGCAAACGGACGGTCATGCAGCCCAAAACACCACAGCATGCTGGTGTAGCCGTTTGGATCGCGCCCGTCGTACGCAAAGCGATCGTTTAGGTAGATGAGCCGCGCCAGGGCCTCTTCGTACGTTGCTGACCACTCGATGATGCGCTTGCCCCACAGCATTCGCAGGTAGCCATGTGGCTCCCCAAGCTCGCGCAGCTCGGTCTGGATGGCATTCCACAGCGGGTCCGCCGTCCGCCCGCAAAGGAGCTGCTCCCGATCGTACAGCGTCCTCCGCTGGTCGCCCCCGTGCTCCCGCATGCTGGCCAGTGCCCACGTCGGCAGCGAGCGCACGCTCTGATGGTCCGGCGTAAACAGACAGAAGTTGTGCGACAGGTGCCTGCGCACCAGTAACTCTTCGATAAACGCCGCCACCGACGGGTCGCCGAGACCCCCGGGACGCGCCGCAATCGCCGCCCGTGCTATCTCCGCCGACGAAAGCATGCCGTAATGCAGATACGGGCTCAATCCCGAGGTCACGTCGTGGTCGGCGAGGTTGCGGCCCTCGGCGTAACACGGCAGTCCATCACGCAAAAACGTCCCGAGCCGCACAAGCCCCGCCGAGCGCCCACCCCGCACCCCTCGGACCGGAGCCACCGAAAGATCGACACCGGTGGTTTCGACCAATCGGTCAAGGTCTTCAGGCATATTGGAAATCTCGACTCCGCGCCGCAGACCGGGCAAAGCAGGCAAGGGCAGCGTCAGGGAATCACAAATCGGACGCGGAGACGGGTCGGACAGCGCTAGCAGGTCTGGCAGCAAGCGATGGAGATGCGGGCGGAGCGCTGCCGCCGACGGAAAGGCTCGCTGGAACATCCGCAGCGGCACCACATCACAGCCATCGACGGCGTACAGTGGACAGGTGAGTTGCTGCTGCAGCTTGGCGTT
>WBZP01007140.1_pt1 | contig 10850 bp, 9 predicted proteins | sample 5204301 | NCBI WGS metagenome assembly WBZP01 (sample SAMN12412401, study PRJNA552823) | activated sludge metagenome | isolation source: activated sludge from nitrification reactor of wastewater treatment plant... | place: USA: Pennsylvania | collected 2017
CAATGGTGTCGTGTTCGCGGAAGAGGTGCTCGAGGCCGTGGCGCCTCTTGCCGAGTACGTTGTCGATGAAGGCGAGCCAGGCCCGGGTTCCCGTAACCGGGTCGACCGCGGCTTCGAGATCCTGCAACGCGGCTCGCGAACGCTGCAGCGTCTCCTCGAGATCGTCGAGGAGCGCGTGACTGGCCGTATCGGTTCGGGGCAGGCGTGGGCGCAGCAGCAGGCAGTGTGCCTGGTCCTGCGCGTGCAGGCGGCGCGTGCTGTAGAGGAGATACGCTGTGGCGACGCGGCACGTTTCGGCAAGGCCTGCGGCATTGCCACCGGCCTCAAGTGCTGCGCGACAGGCCTTCTTCAGTGCCGCGAGGTGACGGCGCTCGGTCGCGACCTGGTCGCGCAGTATCGCAAGCTCATCCATGCGCGCACTGTAGCTCAGCCCGCGGCGAGTTGTGCGACCTTGCCGGGATCTGCAGCTGCAACGAGCGGGGTTGCCTCCAGCACCCAGCCCTTCGTCTCGCGGCGCGCGGGGGAGGGGATTGCGTAAATGACGTTGCCGCGCTCCTGATCCTGCTTCAGGCGCTGCATGTCGATGCGCCAGCCTTTGGCCTCGAACAGGTCGAGCTTCTCGCGATACTGCGCGATGATCCTGTCCGCCGGCATCATCAGCTCGCGCGCAGTCGAGGGTGGCGTGAGCACGGGCTGCACCTGCTTAACGACTGCGATGTCCTGGCCGGCCACAAAGAGGTTGCGGACCGTGATCTTCCGGTCGAGCCAATTGTTGAGCCTGGCGAGCAACCCTCCCTTGAAGAAGACGATATTGCGGAAGGTCACGAGGAACACACGCGTCGAACGCTCGTCGATCGGCGCTTCGAACAGGTACTGGTGCATCGCCTTCGTCTCCGAGATGTGGATGTACGTCCACATCTGGTTCGGGCCGTAGGTGCCGGAACCCGCCTGCATCTTGCCACCCTGCCTGCGCGAGAAGCGCAGCACCCCGTTGCGCAGTGGCGGCGCATCGTAGGTGTGCATGAAACCGTAGCCCCACGCATTGTTCTGCGCGGGCTCGAGCTCGTTCACCTTGTATTCGTCCTCGCGCTCACCCTGGTGACCGTGAGTCGTGTGCACATATTCATTGTGCGCAGGATCGAGTCCGTTTTCGATCGAGCGCTCGTAGTGGTACGGCACCTCGAAGCAGATCGAGTGCGAGCGCCAGTTCGGGTCGTCCGCCTCGAAGATCGGCATGATCGGCGGGCGCTCGGCTTCCGGCAGATCGCCGAGGAAGGCGAGCACGAGCCCATAGCGCTCCTCCACCGGATACGCATCGACGCGCGCGCGCGACGGAATCTTCGCATGGATGCCGAGCGAGGGAATGCGGGTGCATTGGCCATCGCGGTTGAAACGCCAGCCGTGATAGGGGCACTGTACCGTGCCGTCTTCCTTGCATTTGCCACCCGCCAGCGAACCACCGCGGTGCACGCAGGTGTCCGAGAGCACTGCTGGCTTGCCCGATGCGTCGCGAAACACCACGAAGTCGTGGGCGAGAATGCGCACCCGCTGTGCAGTTGTACCGAGATCAGCCGAGCGGATGACGGGGTACCAGAAGTTGATGAACATGATGAGACCTTAGCAAACGCGCCTGGCAAGGAGTATGCGTCCAGGTGCAAAGATATGTCAGGCCATGGAATCAACCGGTGTCTGCACTGCGGTCGCACGGGTGCGAAAGGCCCTGCGGATGAGCCACAGCGCAAATCCGTTGCCTGCCAGGCTGACGGCCACCAGGGAATAGCCGAGAGCGGCCTCGTCGCGGAACACGTAGTCGGTGAACAGCGCAGTCAGGAGCGGCCCCATGGTTGTGCCGACGAGCGTCAGGGCGAGGAGATAGATGGCACCGAACTGGGCGCGCATCGACTCGGGCGTAATGGCTTGCACGAAGGCGCCAGCCCTCGAGAGGTGGCAGACCTGGCAGGTCGATTGCCCCTTGTGTCGCGACCCACTGAATCGCCGCGCCCCCGCCGAGATAGGCAAGACCGATGCCGGCAGTGATGCCGAGACTGCAGATCCCGATCGCCAGCGAGAGACGCTCACGCGGAAAGTACGATGCGATCAACGACCAGGCGGACGGAGAGAGCGTGCCTTCGCCGATGCCGACGCCGAAGCGATACAGCCTTGATCGGCGTGACCAGCAGCGAAAGCAACAGCCGGTCGATGAACGACACGGCATTCGCAAGCATGAGTACGGCGACCACGTACCACGCATGCGCAGGTGCTTTCATGAGAAGTTGTTACAAGTAGTTGAAATCAGACGGAAAAACGACCGCCTCCCCGCCCTGCAAATACAGCATGTATCTCCGCGACGATCGACAGCGCAATTCCCGATGGGGTGTGCGCACCGATGTCGAGCCCGATCGGCGCGTGCAGGCGTGCGCGCAGGGCATCCGCGATTGAGCCCAGGTCCGCCAGCAGGCGCTCGCGTCGCGGCTGCGGTCCGAGCAGTCCCACGTAGGGAATCGTGGTCGGAACGAGCGCCGCAAGATATGCGCGGTCCGAGTCGAGATGGTGGCTCATGATTACAGCCGCATCGACGCCCGCCAGGTCGCAATGAGCGGCCAGCTCATCGGCATGACAGCCGAGCACCCGCGTGCCGGCCGGAAATCGATCGCTCGCGGTGTAAGCGGGCCGATGGTCGACGACGGTGAGACGCCAGCCCATAAAGGCCACGAGTTCGGCGACGGGTAGCGAATCGGGCCCGCCGCCGAGCAGCAAGACGTGTGGGGGCGGTGTGACGCGCACGATGAATAGCGGCGTAACGTCGGTCGGATTGATGAGGACCGTACCAATCGGGGCTGCTCCAATCGCCTGCTCCGTGACGACCCCGAAAGCACAAGCCTCACCATTCATGATCGAGTCGTGCAGGGCCGCCAGCGGCTGCCACGCCTCCGCCGGACCCACGCGCAGCAGCAGGACATCCATGGCGCCTTCACAGCCGCTGCCGAGGCCCCAGAGCGCATCATCGGGCCCACGCATGTCATAACTGACTGGCTTCGCGACACCCGTTTCGATCACGCGGATCGCGTGCTCGCGCAAATCACCCTCGAGGCAACCGCCGGACAGGAGCCCCGCGTAACGACCGTCGCGCGCGATGAGCATCCACGCACCGTGCTTGCGGTAGGTGGATCCGGCGGTGCGCAGAACGAGCGCGAGCGCAAGGGGTTCGCCTGTCGCTCGCGCGTCGGCGTAGAACGGCAGGAGGCGGTGCAGTTCGTGGTCCACGTGTGCCGCATTATGCTAGGCTTCCAAGGTTTTTGCCCCCCTTCCAGAGAGTTTTCATGACCGGTTCAGATCGGGCCGCCTGGCGCGTGCACAAATTCGGCGGCTCGAGCGTCGCTGACGCAACGTGTTTCGAGCGCGTCGCGCAGATCCTCGAGACCTCACCCGACGGGAAGCTCGCTGTCGTGCTGTCCGCGTGTCGCGGCGTCACCGATGCGCTTTACCGGCTCGTGCAACTCGCCGAGCAGCAACAGGATGGCGTGCGCAGCGAACTCGATGCGCTGCGCGGCCGTCACGCGACGATCGCGGGGACCGTGCTCGATTCGAAGGGCGCGAAGTTGTGGCTCGCCGCCTTCGACCGTGATTGTCACGACCTCGAAGGCATCCTCAACACCGTGCGTCTGACCCGTTCGGCCGCCGGCGCCGTGCGCGACGCGGTGGTCGGCTACGGCGAGCTGTGGTCGACGCGGCTCTTCCGCGACTTTCTCGCCCATCGCGGCGTGCGCCGCGGCGCAATCGAATGGGTCGACGCGCGCAGGGTGCTGGTCGTTGAATGGGGCGCGCTCGGGCCTGCGGTGCAGTGGGCGGAATCGAAGGCGAAGCTGGCCCCCATCGCCGCAGGGGCGGCGCCGCGCACCCTGATCATCACCGGTTTCATCGCATCCGGGCGCAACGGTGTGCAGACCACGCTGGGACGCAACGGCAGCGACTTCTCTGCTTCCATCTTCGGCTCGTTGCTCGACGCCGCGGAGATCGTCATCTGGACGGATGTCGACGGAGTGCTCTCGGCTGATCCGCGGCGCGTGCCCGATGCGCGGGTGATCGACGCACTTTCCTACAGCGAGGCGATGGAACTGGCGTACTTCGGTGCGAAGGTGATCCATCCGCAGACCATGGCACCCGCTGTCGGACGTGGCATCCCGATCTGGATTCGCAACACGTTCGCACCCGACAAGGCCGGCACGCTGATCTGCGCGCAGCCGCATTCGGGCATGCCCGTCAAGGGCATCACGAGCATCGAACAGGTGGCGCTCCTCAATGTCGAGGGCGCGGGGATGATCGGCGTGCCCGGCACGGCGCATCGCCTGTTTGGCGCGCTGCGCGAGGCAGACATATCGGTCATCGTGATTTCGCAGGGCAGTTCCGAGCACTCGATCTGCTGCGCGGTGCCGGGCGTGCAGGCCGATCGGGCCGTGCAAGCCGTGCGCGAGGCCTTCGCCCGCGAGCTCGCCGACGGGCAGATCCAGAGTGTCGATATCGATCGCGATCTCGCGATCCTGGCGGTCGTGGGCGATGGCATGGCGGGCATGCCCGGTGTCTCGGCCAAGGTGTTCAATGCGCTGGGCGCAAGCAGCGTCAACGTGCGCGCGATCGCGCAGGGAGCCTCGGAGCGCAACATCTCCGTGGTGGTGGGCGGCAAGGACGCCACCCGGGCACTGCGCGCCGTGCACGCAGGCTTCTACCTCTCGCCGCACACGCTGTCGATAGGCGTGATCGGGCCAGGCACCGTCGGGCGGGTTTTCCTCGATCAGCTGGCCGCGCAGGCCAACCGGTTGCGCGACCTGAAACTCGACCTGCGTGTACGCGGGATTCTCGCCTCGCAGGCGATGACATTGTCCGACCAGGGTCTGCCCCTCGATCGGTGGCGCGACGCGGTGCAGACGGACCGGACTGCCGCCGACCTCGCACGCTTCGTCGAGCACGTGCGCGTCGACTACCTGCCGCACTCGGTGATCATCGATTGCACGGCGAGCGCCGAGGTGGCGGCCCGCTATCGTGAATGGCTCGCGGCGGGCATCCACGTCGTCACTCCGAACAAGAAGGCGAACAGCGGCGACCTCGCGTACTACCGCGAACTGCAGGCCACCCGCCGCGCCACCGGCTCGCACTATCTTTACGAGACGACGGTCGGTGCAGGCCTGCCGATCGTGCAGACCCTGCGCGACCTGCGTGACACGGGCGATGAGGTGCACTGCATCGAGGGCATTTTTTCGGGCACGCTCGCGTATCTCTTCAACGTGTACGACGGCACGGTGCCATTTTCCCAGATCGTCGCCGACGCGAAGCAACGCGGCTACACCGAGCCCGACCCGCGCGACGACCTCTCCGGCACCGACGTCGCGCGCAAGTTGATCATTCTCGGGCGCGAAATGGGACTCGGTCTTGAACTCGCCGACGTCAAGGTCGAGAGCCTCGTACCGGAAGGACTCGAACGCGGCACGATCGGCGAGTTCATGCAGCGCCTGCCTGCCTCGGATGCCGCGATGCAGGCGCGTTACGCTGCGGCGAAAGCGCGCGGCAAGGTGCTGCGCTATGTCGGTCGGCTCACAGCGCAAGGTGAAGCAACGGTCGGCGTGGTCGAAGTCGAGGCGAAGCACGCGTTCGCGAATATCGCACTCACCGACAACATCGTGCGCTTTGCCACCGCGCGTTACAGCGCCAACCCGCTGATCGTGCAGGGTCCGGGCGCGGGGCCGGAGGTCACTGCGGGCGGCGTCTTCGCCGATCTGCTGCGCCTTGCGGCCTATCTCGGGGCGCGACTGTGAGCCGGCAGCAGGCTACGGCATTTGCGCCCGCTTCGGTGGGCAATGTCGCGATCGGCTTCGACATCCTCGGCTTCAGCGTCGATGCGCTGGGCGATCGGGTCACGGTGCGGCGCACACCGGTGCCGGGCGTTACCATCAAGGCGATCACGGGTGTCGCCGGGGAGCTGCCGCTCGAGGCCGCGCGCAACACGGCCGGGCAGGCGCTGCTCGCGATGTACGAGGCACTCGCGCCAGGCTTTGGGCTCGAGATGACCATAGAGAAGGGCATTCCGCTCGGTTCAGGTCTCGGCGGCTCGGCGGCATCGGCCGTTGGCGCCGTGGTGGCCGCCAACGCCTTGCTCGACACGCCCCGATCGCTTCTCGAACTGTTGCAGTTTGCGATGCAGGGTGAAGCCGTCGCCAGCGGTTCGTTGCACGTCGACAATATCGCGCCGTCGCTCTACGGCGGGCTCGTGCTCACCGTGGGCATTGATCACCCGCGCGTCAAGCAGATTCCCGTGCCACCGGGCGTACAGGCTGTGATCGTCCATCCGCACATGTTCCTCGGCACACGGGAAGCGCGGGCGATCCTGAACAAGAGCGTCGCCCTGTCGGATTTCGTCTGGCAAACCGCGAATCTCGCAGGCTTCATCTCGGGCTGCTACACGAATGATCTCGATCTCGTGCGGGCCTCGTTCGAAGACGTCGTGATCGAGCCGCAGCGTCAGGCCCTGATCCCGGGGTTCGGCGCAGTGCGCGCGGCAGCCATGGAAGCGGGCGCGCTGGGCTGCTCGATCTCTGGCGCAGGCCCCACCATGTTCGCATGGAGCCACGTGACGAGCGCGGGCGCCGTCCGCGCCGCCATGGTCGCGGCATTTGAGGCTCGCGAGATCACGACCGACCACTGGGTCGTCGACATCGCAAACCGCGGCGCACGCATCGAAGCGGCCTGACACGCATGCAATACCGCAGTACGCGGGGTGGAAGCCCCGCTGTGACGTTCTCGGAGGCATTGCTCGCAGGACTTGCGCCCGACGGTGGCCTCTACGTGCCGACGGAGTGGCCGCGGCTTGCGCCGGAGGATTTTGTATCCGGGGCGAGTCTCCCCGAAATCGCGCACACGCTCATCTCGCCATTTGCAGCGGGCGACGTGCTGGCCGCTGCGCTCGGTGACATCACTGCAGACGCGTGCAATTTCCCCGCTCCGCTCGTGCCGGTCGGGGAGGCGGGTTACTCGGTTCTCGAACTCTTTCACGGACCGACAGCCGCCTTCAAGGATTTCGGGGCGCGCTTTCTCGCGGCATCGCTCGCGCGATTGCGGCCTGCGGGAGTGAGACCCCTCGAAATCCTCGTCGCCACCTCGGGCGACACCGGCGGAGCCGTTGCGGCGGCCTTTCACCGCCGGCCGGGCATCCGCGTAGCCGTGCTCTTTCCGGAGGGCCTCGTCTCACCCGCGCAGGAGCAGCAACTGACCTGCTGGGGCGACAACGTGCGCGCGTTCGCCGTGCAGGGCAGCTTCGATGATTGCCAGCGACTCGTGAAGGCCGCCTTCGTGGATCCCGCGCTGCGCAGAGAGCTCGATCTGTCATCGGCGAACAGCATCAACCTGGGTCGACTCCTGCCTCAAGCTGCCTACCACGCAGCGACGGCGCTCGCGGTCTGGCGCAGGGAAGGGCGTCCGGCGTCGTTCGTGATTCCAAGCGGTAACCTCGGCAACGCACTCGCCTGCATCTGGGCACGCCACGTTGGCCTGCCGATCGGCGAGATCGTGCTGGCGCACAATGCAAACCGCACGGTGCCCGACTATCTGTCCGGCCAGCCGTGGCAACCGCGCCGCAGTATCGCTACGCTTGCTTCCGCCATGGATGTCGGCGACCCGAGCAACATGGAACGCCTGCAGGCGCTGTACCCGCAGTTCGCAACGCTGCAGGCGGCCGTCACGGGCGATGTGGTCGATGACGCCGCGATCCGCCGGCGCATCACTGCGGATCACGCTGCCTACGGCAGGATATGGTGCCCTCACACGGCAACAGCGGCCGAAGTCATGGCCCGCATGCCGGCCGCACGCAAGGCGGGAAGCGCCTGGGTGATCGTCGCAACCGCGCATCCGGCGAAGTTTCGCGAAATCGTCGAACCGTTGATCGGCTGCGCCGTGCCGATACCCGCTTCCCTCGCGCGACTCCACGAACGCCCGACATCGAAGGAACCACTCGCCCCGCAGCTCGATGCACTGCGCCGCGCGCTCCTTGCGACGGCCCACACGGCGGGGGCGCCGACATGAACCATCTGCCCGCCACACCCATTCTCGTCGGCCTCGTGCTGGGCGGTGTCGCCATCGGCCTCGTGGCATCGTGGGCCTGGCGCTGGTGGCGCCAGCGCCGCGCGCGTCGGCGGCTCGTGCTCGCGATCACCTCTACCGGATTCGAGCACCTTGAAGACGTGCTCGTGCCGGACGGCAACGGCAGCACCTACCACGTCGACTTCCTGGTGCTGACGGCGCGCGGCATCCTGGTCGTCGACCTGCGTGACGTCGCGGGGAACATCTTTGGCGGAGACCAGATGACCGACTGGACCGTGATGGACGGATCGCTGCGCCACACCTTTGTAAATCCGCAGGGGGGCTTGTACGACCGGATTGCGGCGGTCAAGGCACTCAGTGGCGAGGTGCCAGTAGAGGGACGAATCGTCTTCACCGGCAGGGCACGCTTTCCGAAGGGGCTTCCCAGGTGGACGGTGCCGGTGGACACGCTTCGCGCAGACTTTCCGCCTGTGGATCGCGGCCTGTTCGAGTCGGTACTGACCCACTACCGCGCGGGCTGGACCGCGTTGCAGGCGGTCGCCGCACCCAGTCCCCTGGGCAAGCCGCGGCCCATCTGACGGCCGTCAGATCGCTGCCGGCAGGGAGAACAATTGCCGTGCAGCGCGGGTCGTGTGCGCTGCGAGCGCAGCGACCGTCTCACCGCGCGCGCGCGCGACTGCCCGCGCAACCTGCGGCAGATGCATCGGTTCGTTGCGTCGCGAAGCCGGCCTGGGCGACAGATCGCGCGGCAGCAGGTAGGGCGCATCCGTCTCGAGCATCAGCCGGCCGGGAGGAATCCGCGCGACGAGCGACACGAGGTGCCCACCGCGCCGCTCGTCGCAGATCCAGCCCGTGATGCCGATCGCGAGGCCGAGCTCGAGGTAACACTCCAGCTCGGCGCCCTGTGCCGTGAAACAGTGCGCTACGCCGCCCGCAAGCGACGCGCGGTACTCGCGCAGGATCGCGACAAAGTCATCGTGTGCATCGCGCTGATGCAGGAAGACCGGCTTGCCGATCCGGGCCGCGAGGCTGAGCTGGCGCTCGAAGGCCTGCCGCTGCGCGCTGCGCGGCGAAAAATCGCGGAAGTAGTCGAGGCCGCATTCGCCGACTGCCACGACCTCGGGTGCCAGCGCGAGATCCGCAAGCCGCGCCCCGGTGTCCTCGTCGAGGTCCCGCGCATGATGCGGATGAATGCCGGCGGTGGCAAAGAGATGACCGTTGCGGGCACGAGCGAGTTCGACAGCCTCTCTGCTGCCCGTGAGGCTTGCGCCCGTGACCAGCATTTGCACAACTCCCGCCGAGCGTGCGCGCGCGATAACCGCATCACGATCACTGTCGAAGCTGTCGTGGGTGAGGTTGACACCGATGTCGATCAACTGCGGGAGGGCTGTGATATCGTTGTTCAAGAGCGTCCCACATGATTCATCGCAGCCTTTCGGCCCTGGTTCTGCTGCTGTTCGCGGCCAATACCGTCATGGCGGCGCAATGGAGCGACGTCGAGGGCCGCATCCAGTTCGCCTGGTACACGGAAGACGCACGCGCGCTCGGCGGCGTACTCGCGTCGCTCGAGGGTGGTGCAAACGACGATCCCATGCAGGCCTACTATCTCGGACTCGGAGAGTATCGCCTGGCGCTTCTCGGGCTCGGACGCGATCAGAAGGCTGCAAGGGAGGCCGCGGAAAGCTGCATCGACCATCTCGAGTCCGTCAACGGAGCGCGCAGGGACTTCGCCGACGCACTGGCGCTGCAAGCCGCCTGCCAGGAACTCGTCGCGTCGCTCAAGGCGTGGAAGGTGCCGCTGCGCGCGCCGGGCAGCGTGTCGCAATTCGGGCGGGCGCTGCGGCTCGCGCCACGCAACCCGCGCGTGCTGTTGCTTGCGGCACTCGCCGACAGCAACGATGATCGCGCCTACGGAAAGCTGCGCAAGGCGGTCGCAGCTTTCGAGGAGGAGCGGCAGGGCGCCGCAGCGCTGCCTGCCTGGGGCGCGCCGGAAGCCTACCTGCATCTTGCCCGCCGCCAGCTGGATCGGGGCGATTCGACGGAGGCGCGCAGTACGCTCGAGCAGGCATTGCTGCTCGCACCGGATTTCGGCCAGGCCAGGCGACTCATGGCGGCCATCACGGGTGTTGCAGTGCCTTGAGTGCCCTGCAAAACGAGGCAACTTCCGCAGGGTCCTGGTCCCATGACGTGACGAACCGTGCTTCACCGGAGCCGTTCGCGCCCCAGTCGTAGAATTCAAAGCCCTCGGCACGCAAGCGGGCCTTGCCACTCTCGCCGAGGCGAACAAAAACCTGGTTCGACTCGACCGTGCCCAGAAGCGCCGTGCCGCATGCATCGCCGATCTGTTTCGCGACGGCATTGGCGTGCGCGGCGTTGCGGCGCCACACGTCGTTTGCGACATAGGCCAGCAACTGGGCTGATGCGTAGCGTGCCTTCGAGAGCAGATGGCCCGCGCGCTTGCGCCGCAGCTCGAAGTCGCGCACCAGCTCCGGACGAAAGAACACGACAGCCTCGGCGGCGAGCCCGCCATTCTTCGTGGCACCGAAGGAAAGCACATCCACGCCCGCCTGCCAGGTGATCTCGGCCGGGCTGCACCCGAGGGCCACGAGTGCGTTGGCGATGCGTGCACCATCCATGTGCACGTACAGGCGGCGCGCATGCGCAAGTCTGGTGAGCGCGGCTATCTCTGCGGGGCGATAGACCTGCCCGAGCTCCGTGGTCTGGGTAATGGTGACGGCCGCGGGCTGCACCGTGTGCACCGAGGG
>WBZP01007142.1_pt1 | contig 10848 bp, 11 predicted proteins | sample 5204301 | NCBI WGS metagenome assembly WBZP01 (sample SAMN12412401, study PRJNA552823) | activated sludge metagenome | isolation source: activated sludge from nitrification reactor of wastewater treatment plant... | place: USA: Pennsylvania | collected 2017
ACACCTGCCGCAGCAGTTCGGGATCGGCGGCATCCAGTTCCGGGATGTCCTCGCTCTCGGCCACCTTGGTGAGCAGCAGCAGGGGCAGACTGCCCAAAGTCGTGAGCGCGACGCCGATCAGCAGCAGGATCCACCAGACCTTCGTCGAGAAGACCTTGATCCACTCGCTGCGCACCAGCCCGATCACGGTGACTGTTCCTGACCGTGGCGGCGATCCGTGGTGAGGTTCAGGAACACCTGCTCCAGTTCGGCGGCATCGGTGGCGAGTTCGTGCAGCTCGACATGGTGTTGCCAGGCCAGGTGCCCCACCTGCGGCGCGGTCAGGCCGGTGACCGACAGGGTGGCCCCAGCGCCGGTCACGATGCCGCCGGCCTGCTGGATGGCGGGCAGCAGGCCGGACAGATCAGGGCCGCTGATACGCACGATGCCGTCCGAGCCGATGACGTCGCGCAATGGTCCAGAGGCCACCAAGCGGCCATCGTCGACGATCACGACGTCGTCCACAGTCTGGGTGACCTCGGCCAGCAGATGGCTCGAGACCAGGATGGTTCGACCCTCGTGCGCCAGTCCCTGCAGGAATTGCCTCAGCCAGGCGATGCCGGCGGGGTCGAGCCCGTTGGCAGGCTCGTCCAGGATCAGCACTGACGGGTTGGGTAGCAGCGCCATGGCCAGGGACAGTCGCTGGCTCATACCGAGTGAGAAGCCGCCGGCCTTGCGGTCCTTGGCATCGCCGAGCCCCACGAAGTCGAGCATGTGGTCGACTGCCTCCTTGGGCAGTCCGACGGCGACCGCCCTGGCCCACAGGTGGTTGCGAGCTGTGCGGCCGGGGTGGAAGCCGCTGGCTTCCAGGGCCGCGCCCACCACGGTCGATGGTTGGCGCAGATGGGCGTACGGGGTTCCCCCGATCGTGGCCGTCCCCTCCGTAGGTCGAACCAGCCCGACCAGGCAGCGCAGCGTGGTGGTCTTGCCCGCCCCATTCGGGCCCAGGAATCCGGTGATCCGGCCGGGCTGCACCTGGAAGCTCAGGTCATCGACAGCCACAACGGGGTTCGATCGGCCGAAGTGCTTGGTGAGCCCACTGACCTCGATCGGAGTCGGGGTGATGGCCACAGCACCAGGGGTCACGGTTCCACCCTGACGCCTTTCCAGAACGCGACGTAACCGGTGATCTGCTTGGCCGGCTCCTTGGGGTGTGGGTAGTACCAAGCCGCGTCCTTGTTCTCTTGCCCGTCGACGGTGAGGGTGTAGTAGGACGCGGTGCCCTTCCACGGGCAGATCGAGGTGGTGGGGCTGTCGATCAGGAACTCCGGCCTGATCGAGTCATGGGGGAAGTACTGGTTGCCTTCGATCTCGATCGTCTCATCTGACTCTGCGATCACCGTGTCGTTCCAGATGGCGCGCATGCTGTCTCCGTTCGTTGTGACCATGGTTGGCACTTTGCGGCACTCATGCACCTCGGCGGCCACAATGATGGGGGTGGGTGACACCTTGCCCAACGACGACCGCCCTTCACCCGGCCGGACGTGCCCTGCGATCCGGTGCGGTCACAGGGACTCCTGGACCAGGTTCGCAATGGTACGCGCGAACCCTTCGGTGTCCCCCAGGACTGGTGTGGTGGTCGCGCCCGCATTGGTGGCGGCACGGCGGATGCGGTCGGCGAAGATGCCGTCGGCGGTCAGGACCGGGACCACCGCCGAACCGCTGTTCCCGGCGTCGGTCACCGCCGACGGGGTCAGGGCCACTTCGACCCGCGTCGAACCCGTGGTCAAGGCGGATGCGAGCGCACCGAAGCGCCCCACGACCTCGGGGCGAGCGCTGCCTGCGCTCGCCAGGACAACGTGGTCGTGACCGTCGGTGAGAGCGGCGATGGTGGCGGCGAAACCGAGCGGCTCGGGGGGAGCCAACAGCGTGGAACGGCTGCCGCCGTGTACCAGGACCGGGGGAATGTCGCTGTGCCAGTGAAACCCGGCGGTGAGCAGCAGCGGCACGACGACGGTCCGCCGGACTGTCACATCCACTGACACCGGCCCGGGTGTTCCCAGAAGTGTCGAGACACGTGGATCGTTGTGCTCCAGGTATGCCGCAGTCACGGTCACACCCATCAGCCGTCGCAGGCGACCAGCCAGGCGTTCGACAGAGGACGCATGGCGTGGATCCGGGCTGCCGTGTGCGATCAGGACGACATCCCCGCCGGCGACGTCCGCCGGCGGGGCCTGGGTGTCCGGTGCGACGGCGGTCACGGCAGGTCCCCGTGGCCCGCGTCGAGTGACACCGTTGCCACGCCGCCGAGTTCGCCGTGCAGGGCCGCCACCTGGCCGATGACGACAACGGCCGGCGAAGCTGATCCGGCCGACTCCGCGAGTTCACCGATCGTCCCCAGCGTGCCCGGCACGACCAGTTGGTCCCTGGTCCAACCGTTGCTGATGACTGCGGCCGGCAGATCTGCGGAGCGTCCGGCCGAGACCAGAGCTCGGGTGGTGTCCACCAGATGTCGAACGCCCATCAGAAGCACCAGTGTCGTGTCGACGGGAGTTGTTGCCGCTCGGCGCACCACCTCGTCGGCGCCGTCGTGGGCCGACAGGATCATCATCGAGGTGGACAGGCCGCGATGAGTCACGGGGATTCCGGCTGCCGCGGGCACCGAGATCGCGGACGTGACTCCTGGGACCACTTCGACAGGCACTCCGGCCGACACGCACGCCAGCGCCTCTTCGCCGCCGCGCCCCAGCACGAACGGGTCACCCCCTTTGAGTCGCACCACGATCTGACCCAGCCCGGCTCGGTCGATCAGGAGTTGGTTGATCTCGTTCTGCGGCAGCGCGTGCCGCCCAGGGGTCTTGCCGACATCCACTACCTCCACGTCGGGCGCCAGGTCGCGCAGAACCGCGACCGGCGCCAGCCTGTCGGTCACCACGACGTCCGCCAGCGACAGCACTCTGCGGGCTCGAACGGTCATCAGATCGGGATCACCCGGTCCGCCACCGACCAGAAACACGCGGCCGGCGCCGATCCGGTGCCGTCGGACCGGCAGTGCTCCCTCGGCAGCCAACCCGGCGATCAGGTCCCGCAGGGACTGGGCCCGCCGCGGATCGCGGTTGCCGTTCACGGCGAACTGGACCCCGTCGATGGTCCTGGCCGTGGCGGCGCTCCAGGCGGGCGACTGCTCTGCGTCCCCGGCGCGTACGCTCCAGATCCGCGCGGCTTCGGCCTCGGCCACGATCGCCTCGTCGATGTTCGAGTCGCCCGTGCCCGCATGGACCAGCCAGGTCCCTGCCGTGTCACCGGCCGTGAACTCACGCTCGAGCCAGCTGAGTGCCCCGACGGCGGCAGCATCGCGGATCTCCTCGGTCACCCAGGGGCTGATCACCGTGACCAGCGCGCCGGCCCTGACCAACTCGTGGGCACGGCGTGCCGCGACGGGGCCGCCACCGACCACCAGTACGGCCTTGCCCGACAGGTTCAGAAAGAGCGGGTAGTCGGGGCTCACAGGTGCAGCCCGCACTCGACCTTGGCGCGTCCCTGCCAGCGGCCGGCCCGCTCATCGTCGCCCTCGACCACAGGTCGGGTGCACGGCGAACAGCCGATCGACCGGTACCCGATCTCCCGCAGCGGATTGTGCATGATCTGGTACTTCTCGATGCAGGCGTCGATCATGTCGTCGGTGAACGCCGCGATCGGGTTGATCTTGATGATCCGGTGCTTGTCGTCCCAACTCACCAGGGGAGTCTCGGCCCGACCGGCATGATCGCTGCGGCGCAGTCCGGTGGCCCAGGCGTCGTATCCGCGCAGTGCGTCGTCCATCGGAGCCGTCTTGCGCATCGCACAGCACAAATCGGGGTCACGTTCCCACAGATTCTCGCCATATCGGTGGTCCTGCTGCGCGACGGTGAGTTCGGGCTTGAGCGATCGGACGTTCACCGGATACATGACCTCGACCGCGTCACGCAGGCCCTGGGTCTCGGCGAAGTGGTAGCCGGTGTCGGCGAACAACAGATCCACCCCCGGCAGGGCCTTGGCGCCCAGGCATGCCATGACGCCGTCGGAGAACGACACCGCCACCGCGATTCGGCCGACGCCCAGGCGGACTCCGAACCAGGCGAGCAGGCCCAGTGGATCCACATCGTCGTCGAAGAGGAACCGGGCTTCGTCGAGGATGGCCTTCAGGTCCGCCTCGTTCCGGCGCGGTGGTGCCAGGGTCACGTCCACGCTCATCGCAGGGCCTCCTCGTCGGCCCGCACGGTCCACTCGGCGAACGACTCGTCGCCCTGACGTTGGTCGACGAAGTTGCCGAGCACCCGGTCGACGTAGTCGGGCAGGTCGTCGGCCGCCAAGCGCAGCCCGCGGGGAGTGCGTCCGAACCCGGACTTCTCGCCCAGCGAGCCGCCCAGGTGGACCTGGAACCCCTCGGACTGGTTGCCGTCGTCGTCGGTGGCCAGGACGCCCTTCAGCCCGATGTCGGCGACCTGGAACCGCGCGCACGAGTTGGGGCACCCATTGACATGGATGGCCAGGGGCAGATCCCACTCGGGGCGGCGGGTCTCCAAGGTTGTGATCAGTTCCGCGGTGCGGCCCTTGGTCTCGGAGATGGCGAGTTTGCAGTATTCGATCCCCGTGCAGGCCATCGCCGATCGGCGGAACTGCGAGGGTCGCACCTGTAGTCCCAGTTCCTCGAGTTCTTCGGCCAGTGCATCTGCTCGGTCACCCTCGACGTTCAGGATCACGAGTTTCTGATGGGCGGTGAGGCGGATCTGACCGCTGCCGTATTCGTCCGACAGATCGGCGATGCGGCCCAGGATGGACCCCGAGATGCGGCCCACGGTGGGGGCGGCGCCCACATACACACGGCCGTCCTTCTGAGCGTGGATGCCGACGTGATCGCGGCCGGCGGCGGGTGCCGGAGGTTCCGGTCCGTCGATCAGCGGTCGCTCGAGGTACTCGGTCTCGAGCACCGCGCGGAACTTGGCTGCTCCCCAGTCGGCCACCAGGAACTTCAACCGGGCTTTGTTGCGCAGCCTGCGGTACCCGTAGTCGCGGAAGATCTTGATGACGCCCTCCCACACGTCGGGGACGTCCTCGATGGGGACCCATACCCCCAACCGGGTGCCGAGTTTGGGCACCGTGGACAGGCCACCGCCGACCCACAGATCGAACCCGGGGCCGTGCTCGGGGTGGACGACTCCCAAGAACGAGATGTCGTTGATCTCGTGGGCGACGTCTTGACGCGGCGAGCCAGAGATGGCGCTCTTGAACTTGCGGGGCAGATTGGCGTACTCGGGATCGCCGATGTAGCGACGCAGGATCTCGTCGATGGCGGGAGTGCCGTCGATGATCTCGTCGGCGCCGACGCCGGCGACTGGGGAGCCGAGGATGACCCGCGGGGTGTCGCCGCACGCCTCGGTGGTGCCCAGGCCGACTGCCTCGAGGCGGCGCCAGATCTCGGGCACATCCTCGATACGGATCCAGTGCAACTGGATGTTCTGCCGGTCGGAGATGTCGGCCGTGTTGCGCCCGAAATCCGTGGAGATCCCGGCGATCACACGCGCCTGCTCGCTGGTGAGGGCACCGCCGTCGCTGCGTACCCGCATCATGAAGAATTCGTCATCGAGTTCCTCGAGCGGCAGCGACGCGGTCTTGCCGCCGGGGATCCCGGGCCTGCGCTGCGTGTACAGGCCCCACCAACGCATGCGGCCGCGCAGATCATCGGCCGGGATCGAGCCGAAGCCCTGTTTGCTGTAGATGTCTTCGATGCGGGCACGGACGTTGAGGCCGTTGTCCTCGGCCTTGAACACCTCGTTCTCGTTGAGCGGGTCGGTCTGGCCCAGTGCCCACTGGCCCTCGGGCCGGGGCTTGCGCGCGGCCTTGGGGGTCTTGGCTGGTGTCTCGGTCATCGGGTCTCCGGCTGTTAAGTCGGGACGCCCGGTACTCGTAGATCTCAACCCGTGGTCATGGCCTGGGGCGGAGAGGGCCCGAGCGCCGCACGTCCATGATGGGACGGGGCTCAGGCACAACAACACATGCAGCAACACATGACCGCGCGGGCGGCCACGGGAATCACCGCGGAGGTGACTGTTGCGGAATGCACCCGTGAATCATGCCCCATGGCTCAGAGCTGCGTCAACGCAGCACGGTCATACGGGCTTGAGGAACGCCATGACTCGGGTCGTCGAGCGTGTCACCGTTCTGCGCGCCAGGTCCCTCCCCAAGGACTCAAGGACTACCTCACGATGTCATCGGTCGCCGCGGAGGCCACGACATAGGCGATATGGGATGCCCAACATGTGATGATCACGTCGGCGGGCCAGCGCCATGGCGGTGGGGTGTGGCCCAGAAGCGGGAACATGCTGAAGGTCACGCTCATCAACGCGCTGCCGAACAGCATGCTCGCCCATGGCTCGGCGAACCGGTCACGCAGGATCACATGCGCGAGGCCGTAGGTCGACCCGTAACTCCACCTGAGTGCGAGGGCGATGTCATCCGGATGCCGACTCAGCGTGTCGGGCAGGCGCAGGATCGACGCCACGATCTGACCGGGCACCACGGTGTCGTCGTAGTCCAGGCCCGCGACCGACGCCAGGCCTGCCACCGCAGTACCGTCACGGAGCCCGATCGCGCCGTCGACGTGACCCTGCCGGAGCTTGCGCTCGACGTAGTAGGTCAACGTCATCGCAACTGTCCCTGCGGCGCCCGCCAGGAAGCCCCGGATCAGCCAGGTCACGCGTGGTGGCCGCTCACGGTGTCTGCGGTGGCTCATGCTGTGGCTTTCACGTCGTGCCCGGCGGGTGGGGAGTGGCGGCTCGGCGCGGACCGCCAGCCCGATCCTGCCGCCGACAGGGACCCGTTGCCTGTTGGTGTTCGCCGTCGCCCAACAGCGCGTTCTCCCCGTCCGATTCCTGCCGGGACTGGCCCTACTCTGGCCTCGTGGATCTGACCGCGGCGCTGCTCACCGGACTGGGTCTCGCTGCCGCCGCCGGCCTCAATGCCTACATCCCGCTGCTGATCGTGGCCGTGCTGGGATACGCCGGGGTTGTCACCCTGTCGGGGCCGTTCACCGGCTTGGACGATCCGTGGGTCATCGGTGTCCTGGCGGTTCTGCTGGCTGTCGAGGTGCTGGCGGACAAGATCCCGGCCGTCGACTCGGTCAACGACGTGATCGGCACGGTCGTGCGCCCTGCTGCGGGTGCGGTGCTCTTCGCGGCCAGCACGGGCGCGGTCGGTGATTTCCCGCCAGTTGTGTCCCTCACCCTGGGCCTGATCACCGCGGGCACCGTCCATGGCGCCAAGGCGGCGTTTCGGCCGGTCGCCAATCTGGGAACAGGCGGAGCGGCTGCTCCGGTGGTCAGCGTCACAGAGGACGTTGTGTCGTTCGGGTTGTCGCTGGTCGCGATCTTCATCCCGGTGCTGGTCATCGGATTCGTCATTGGCTTCGCGTGGCTGGTCGTCCGGTGGTTGCGCCGCCGGCGGCGTGTGCGCGATCTCGCACGGAATCCGGCTGCAGAAGCGGGCGAACAGGCGTGATTCGGCGAATACTGGGTAACAGTCACGGGGTTTCCCGCGAAAGGAACAGTCGATGAGTGTCAACGGACGTGTGCGCGCGGCAGCCGCCTTGGGTGTCGCCGCAATCACCTTGGCTGTCGTGGCGCCGGCTTCTGCCAGCCCGAGCGCGCCGGCGAAGGCATCGACCGATCAGATCCCCGTGACCATGACCGTGTCACCGGACTCCAGCGATGTGTACGGTGTGGGCCAGCTGGTGACGGCCCGTTTCTCGTCGCCGATCAAACGCAAGGCCGAGGTAGAGAAGGCCATCACGATCTCGTCGAAGAAGGATGTCGGCGAGGGCTCATGGGGCTGGATCGACGATCGGACAGCGGTGTACCGACCGCGCACGTTCTGGCCCGCCAATGCCCGTATCACGTTCGATTTCGCGCTGCGCGGCCTCGAGTTGGGGCAGACCGCCGAGGCCACTCTCGTTGGCGCCCCAGGCACAACCCGGTCCTACACACTGCAGACCGGCCGCAGTTTTGTGATGGAGATCCGCGACAGCAAGCACCGGCTCTACGCGCGCAAGGACGGCAAGGTCGTCAAGTCGTTCCCGGTCTCGCTGGGCAAGCCCGGATGGGAGACCCGGAGCGGCATCAAGATTCTCACCGGAGAGAAGTACGTCAAGCTGCGCATGACCGGCTATGACCCCGGCGCCAAGGAGCACTGGGACGTCGTCGCGCCATGGTCGATCCGTCTGACGCCGACTGGCGAGTTCATTCACGGGGCGCCTTGGGCCGCCTACCGGATGGGCATCGCCAATGGTTCCCATGGGTGCACGAACATGTTCCCGCGCGATGCCAAGTGGATCTACCGGCATGTGCGGGCAGGCGACCCGGTGATCACCAAAGGCACCGGCCGCCCCATGACGACCAACAACGGAGTCCCGGGCGCGTACTGGAACTACACGTGGCGCGAGTGGCTGAACAAATCCGCCGTCACTGGAGCCCCTCAGAAGTGGCAGGCCGCTCAGGTTCCGCCGGTGACCACCGAGGCCGGCCCCTGAGCCGACGTCCGACGCACGAACGACCCGGGTCCAGCACTGAGCCGAGACCCGGGTCGTTCGTCAGTTGGTGGTCGGTCAGCCCGCCTCGGTGACCGCCATCGCGACGACTTCGGTGAGCGATTCCTCCAAGCATCGGACCATCACGTCGTGGTCGTAGATGGCCGCGGTGTCCAGGTTCACTCCCAGTTCGGCCTTGCCGTTGTACGACATCAGGGAGACGTTCATGGCCGCGCCACCCTTGGGGGCGAACGGGACCATCTGCTCCACCTTGGCGCCGGCCATGTATACCGGGATCGGCGGGCCCGGGACGTTGGTGGCGGCGACGTCGGTGCCCTTCATCATGCCGGCGGCGAGCGCGGTGGTTGCCGGCCGGGGAAGAGATGTCAGCAGTCGGAAGATCGGCTCGCTGATCTCGAGAGCCGGCTCGGTACGCGCCTGCAGCAGGATCGGGTGCAACTCCTTGACACGGCCCACCGGGTCGGCCGGACCCAGCGGCAGTGGGAAGCGTGCCGGAACCCATCGGTTCCCGGAAGTCGGCGCGTCTGTGCGGGGCCGCAGGTTGACCGGCATGTTCACCCGTACAGCAGGGGCCTCGTCGAGCGAGACGCCATGCGCCGCGTGGTACTTGGCGATGCCCCCCGACACGAACGCCATGAAGACGTCGTTCAACGTGGCGCCGTTCATCTTGCCCGCTGCCTTGATGGCGTCCAGGGGTGCCTCGAGGATCGCGAAGTGGACGCCCAGCGAGCGCCCCCGCATGACGGGACTCATCGGGGTCGAGGCCGGGGCCAGGATCCGCGCTGCCGACGACGTGAAGTCGACGCTGTTCTTGACGGTGCCGACGGGGTCGGTCACAGTGCCGGTGACCAGTTTCTTGGCGCCGTCCGCGACCCCCTTGATCTGGTCGACGGCGGTCTTGGCCGAGTACTCGGCACCGTCCACCAGTCGATCCATGCTGTCCTCGTGGCCGGTCTCCTCGACTTCGGGGATCTCCTGCTCCGGGCGCTGGCCGGGGTCGTCCGATAGGTCGAACAGCGAAGCGGCCATGGCCATGCCGCCGACTCCGTCTGTGATGGCGTGGTGAATCTTCAAGATCACCGCGGCCTTGTTGCCCTTGAGGCCCTCGATCACGATGGCTTCCCACAGGGGCCGGGCGCGGTCGAAGTCCATCTCGGCCATGTGTTCGGCAACGTCGAGGACATGCGCCTCGTCGCGAGTGTTGGCGGCGCGGCGGAAGCGCAGGTGGTAGTTCAAGTCGAAGTCGTCGCTGGACTCCCACCGCGGCGGCACGAGCGACACCGGGTTGCCCACCACCCGCCGACGCAGGGCCGGGACCCGGATGGACATCTCTTCGATGCGCTGGGTCAGGACCTTGCGGTTCGGCTTCTTGTCGAGCATGACCACCAGGGTGATCACCGATCGAAGCAGTGGGTCTGTCTCGACGCCCCACATGACGGCGTCGAAGACTCCCATACGGCTGTCTACCTTGCGTGCCACTGTGCACCTCCACTCATTTGCTGAGACTAGTCAGGACTGGGGCGTGCGGTCCTGCCGAATGGCAAACGGGGCCAGTCAGTTCTAGCGTGAGACCGCAAGAACCCCCTGCTATCTGTTTGGCCCAGGTGCTTGTGGGTAGGAGTCGCCTAGGACCGGCGGTGAGAGTCACCGCTCCTGGCCCTGGCTCCGAGCCAGGAATTGATACGAGGTGTGACATGAAGAAGGCGCTACTGATCGTGGCCGCTACTGCGGGCGCGATCGCAGGACTGGCTGTCGCCAAGCGGCGCGGCGGAGGCGATCCAGCCGAGGTGTCGCAGACCGCGTCGGTCTGGGCTGACGCTGTCACCAATGCGGCGCAGAAGGCTGCGGGCGGCGTGGCCGACGCGGCTGACGAGGCAGCGTCCCTGACTGACAAGGCCGCTCAGCGTGTGTCCGATGCGGCCGCCAGCGTCGGAGCGGCAGCTGCTGATGCGGCAGACCGTACCGGGGGTGCGGCGGGTACCGCGGCGAAGACCGCGGCCGATGTGGCCAAGGAGGCTGCTTCGGTGGCCGGCCAGGCCGCCACTGAGACCGCCAAGCAGGTGACCGAGGGCGATGCCAAACAGGTGACCGAAGGCGACAAAGCCTGAGTTGGTTCAACCAGTGAGAAGGGGTCGCAGTCTGATGACTGCGGCCCCTTCGCTCATGTGCGGAGGGGATTCCTCCGAGTGGGGGTGCGCCGGGAATGGGGCGTCTGGGCCATAGTTCCCCTGGACCCAGGCGCCGAACTGCAACTCGATCCTGTCATCTCCGCGAGCACTGTCGCGGGC
>WBZP01007143.1_pt1 | contig 10848 bp, 11 predicted proteins | sample 5204301 | NCBI WGS metagenome assembly WBZP01 (sample SAMN12412401, study PRJNA552823) | activated sludge metagenome | isolation source: activated sludge from nitrification reactor of wastewater treatment plant... | place: USA: Pennsylvania | collected 2017
ATTCCGCTCACCAGGAAAGCCTGGTTTTTGGGCAGTTTGGAGTTGCTGATATTGCGCAGACCAATCTCTTTGTCATCCTGCGTTTCAAACAGCTTGATGGTTTTGGAAGTCACCGGTTTGATGGAGTAGATGATGCTGTCTGCCAAACGCAGCTCACCTTTTACCAATGCTTCTTTGATGTTTACCGGCAACTCACCAAAGAACTTTTCCATTTCGGCCCTGGAGCCTTTGCTCGGTGCGCCGGTATTGGATAATTTCGATACCATCCTGAGCCGGTTAATGGGATTCATTTTACGGAGTGCGCCCAGCAGCTCACCGTCATCAACGCCTTCCAGTCCGAGCAAGGCTCCCTGGTTGTTGTACTCTTCAATTCCTTCTAATAGTCCTAACATGATAATAAGTTTTATTGATTATGATTTTGTTTACTTGTTTTTTTTTGATCGGGAATTAATACAGTCTTTCTTCCCAATCATCATCCGTGTCCGCTTCCATCTGCGGAAGAGCAGCTCCTGTCATTTGCTGAAACTGCATTCCACTTTCAATGAGCTGATCTTCGATGCTGTTCAATGCATTCAGGCTGCCATTCATTTCATTTTGGTAATTGAAATATTGCAGTTCACCAAAGCCATTGGTTGCAGCGGCTGATTTTTGCTTCAGGATTTTATCCAGGTACAGCTTTTCAGAAAAGTTCTCCTTATAAGCCATCAACCTTTCTTTTACTCCGTCTAATCCATCCAATCCATTCACACACTTTCCTTTTTGGAAACCGTTCGCTGCCATCATGCCGATACCCAGGAGGGTAAGCATCCGGCTTTGTGTAAAGTGACCGGTGCCGGTTGTAACAAGCCCAATTGCTAGGGACGGTCTTCCAATGGCGGAGCCGATTACGCCTCCACCTAATACCGCCACCAGCAAGTCCTTACCTGTTTCCAGCACGGTGTTTTTTACATTCCCCTTCGTGGGGAGTTCGTCATTCATGCCCGAAAGAAATCCCTTCTTCCTGGCCTTTTGCTTGTATTGATTTTTTTTATTTGGCATTTTTTAAGTTTTAATAGTTTACGGATTCTTACAGCAGGGCTATTGCTTTTTTCTTATGGTGTTTGCTTTTCCCTCTTTTGTGATTTTTCTTTCGGGAATAGCTGGGGGCACCAGATAATGATTTGCTTTTAGGCGAAGATTTATTTTGAGCTTTGCTTCCTTTAATAATCGAATAACCTATCCCGATCACGGTTAAACCGCCCACACCAATGGCAACAGGTTTAAGCCATTTCTTATTCTTTTCCCAAAAGCCCGGATTGTCTGCACCAATGTCATCATTCACATTATTGTTGACCGGTTCCTTTTTTTCAACTGGTGAATCAGCCACAATAACATTGGGACGTTCTGTTATTTCGGGGGATTGCTTTACCAGCGATCTGCTTGCTTCGTTGTTGGCTGGTAGTTCCGCAGGTATATTGTTGTTTTGTACCGGTGCGGGGGTATCTGGATTATTTTCAACTACCGGGAGAACAGGCGGGGTTGGCTGATTGGCAACCGGATTATTTTTATCCGCTTCTTCATTAACTTTTTCATCAAAATCTTCTGCGCCCTTTGATTTTTTCTGGAAGATATTTCCCACGTCTTTCAACATGCCCACAATTCCTGCTATCACTCCGGCGGCAGCGGCAATACTGGCTAAGGTAATGGGTTCACCAAGCTGTCCAAATCCCTCCATACCATTTACATTTTCATCCTGGTAAATGTCCAGGCCCAGGAGTTCTGGCATTGAGGTATATTCATTCATATACTCTACGCCATCAAGATCAAGCATTCCAAATCCGTCAAAACCATTAACTGCTTTGTCTTTATTTCCTTTGCCACTTAAAATGGCCTTTTTCAGATTCTTTACATTCCCACCGGCACCATAAAATATCTTCTCCAGTTTCATCCTGGCATTGGTCAGCTTTTGAAACTTAGCCGGATCAATGCTTCTTCTCGAAGCCTCCTGTGGTGAAAGGTAACTCCAGCGTAGGCGTGCTGCCGCATTTCTGATATTGAGTTTCATGCTGGCAAGTATGCCATTGCGCAGCAATACCGTAGCTGGGTTAGCCTTATTCACCACATTCAGCACCTTGCCAAAGAATTTTTTCTTCTTTGGTTTAGGCAGGTTTTCACCGGGTAAGAGATTAGGGTTTTCAGTAGGATTTTCCTGAGGCAGAACTTGTTGCTGTTGATTCAAAATATTTCCTGGCTTCTTCTTTATCAGAGAAACTGGTTTCTTACGGGGCAGTACTTTGTTATGTTTTACAGCAATGGGTCTTTTTGCCTGCGCTCCCATTTTCTTTTGAATGATACGACCTAATTCGGCCATTCCATCACCTGAATACATCAGACGTAATTCATTTGGGTCGTTGTACAGAGATGGCACTCCATCAAAACCGTTGAGATATTGTAAATCCATAGGATAATCTTTTTTTTCGCTGTAGGGTACTTCGTAATTAAATTGGTCGGTTACACAGTCAATAGTTATTTGTCCGCTTTTAAAAGGCACGATGGGGTAGATATGCTGAAAATAATCACGGTGATATTTCGTTATCCGCAGGGTATGAGGGATCCCAAGGTTAGAGAGGATACTGGATATAAAAACGGAATAACAATCGCAATCTACCCCATTGAATCTATCGTGCCAGGCTCTTGCCGGACTTCTTATCTGTTCATAGCCCGGTTGATCTTTTTTATAATTGATGTGCTCATATACAAAATGCCAGATGTTTTTACAGGTTTCATAAATGTTGTTTGCTTTCAGCAGTTCAGATAATGCTTTGGTTTGGTATAAAGTTTCCTGCACTACTTTCGGAATAAAAGCAACCGTGTGATACACATTCGCATTGCTTCGGATCGTAGAATTTTTCCCTTCCGCCTTTGGAAACAAGTGTTCATACGCTTTGCCACTCTTTATATTTCTATTTCTTGTCGCCTCCATTGGGTACGGATTGATACAGGACTTTTTGAAATTTTATTTTTTGATCGTTACTTCATCATTCGATTCATAGGGCAGTTCTGTCCACCCCAGGTTAACCGTTGTCGTAACTTTAATATTGACCTTCACCGGTTTTTTACTTTGCAGGTCTTTCAATACCTGGCTGGTAACTGAGAAAAAACTAACTACCGGTATTGTCACCAAAATCTTTTCAATAACCGTTTCACCATAGGCAGGAATTTTCACATCCTTATTCACTGCCTGGCTGCTGCCGATTGTTGTGCCGTTGTAAAGAATTTTAACAAAGGGGAACTTTATCGAGAAAGTCCCCTTTGTTGGGTTTTTTAACAAGACATCAACACGTAAAACAATCGAGTTCCAGTTTAATTGATACAGGTTAGCAGTAGGAATGATCTCCAGCTCGGCCTGGGTTTTCTTTAGCTTCTTTACATAGCTTACTGCTGCCAGCAATCCTGCGCCAAATAATGTACCGGTCAATATTTTAGAGGTAAGGCCCATTACTTACTTTTCCTTTTTCTGTCTATATAATCAGCGGTAAGTTTATAACCTAGCCAGATTGCCCCGCCCACGGCAGCTTTAACAGCATAGTCCAGTAAGCCCACAAAGTCGAGGTTGGCCAGAAAAATAGCACCTGTTAAAAAAATGCTACTGGAAGTATTTTCAGTTGTTGATTTCGTTTCCATAGTTAATATTTTATACAGCTTGTTTATACGACTGCATGTGTACCACCAATGAAATTTTTTGCGGCATACCGAGTATGGTAACAATGCCCTTTACCTGGTCTATTGTAAAATATGTCCGGGTCTTTTTGGCAAATTCCGGGGCCTTGGCATCAATCCACCTGCGCATGGTTTTAGAGCTCACATCATAGATGGCTGCCAGATCCATCAGGCGGTAGGGCCGGATGAGCATGTTACCCTGCTCATCAAAGAATTTTTTTTCTGTCTTCTGCATCTTGCTTAGTTGTTACACAATTGTTGAATAGCCACTACCTGGAAGAGGTTGAGCAAACCGGGCGTTTCTTTTTCAATGAAATATTTACGCCAGTACTGGTAATTCTGTACCGTTGGTTCCTCGCTGAATTCCAGTACAGCTTCAGCCATTGCCTTCAGTTCATTTTTGTAATTGGGTAATGATTCCCGCACTGTTTTGATTTCATTATACCAGGCTCTTGTTCCGGCAAAACCGTTTTCATTTTTTCTGTCCAGCCATACAGATGGCAATGGAATATAGCGGGCCGGATTTTTGCTTACATAATACCTTGCCAGTAAAACCCTTTGGCAAAAAATGGAGAATGCTTTTGTTGGACTTTTTACCAGGAGGAAGTATTCTGCAATTTTTTCTTTGCCGGTTTCAATTTCTTTGGTTGAAAATTGTGTGCAGTTCCAGAGACTGCTGTAGGCAAAATTCCAGGCTGCATTGATCAGGGGAGCTAAGTCTTTTTTTTCTTCATTGGCTCCTTTTACAACCCTCATAGAGGAATATTGTGTTCTTAATTTTTGTGCTGTTTGATGTCTCATGTCGTTTTATTATTTGATGATTTAATTCCGATTGACAACACAAACATACTATGGGGCATAAGGGTCACTTTCCACTTTGAGCAAGTTTCAGCAAGTTGTTGTAAGTATTTGTAAGTACTTGTTAGTTTAGGCAGGTATTGTCTGCTATTGTCCTATGAAGGTTTTGCGTGGAACGTAGGTATGGCGGTTGTTTCAGGGCATAAAAAAGCCGCTTTGATTAAAGCGGAAACATTTTTATAAATCTATTTTAAAGCCAGTGGGTATGCGTTATGAAATTCCTTGTTGAATACAAAAGTCAACAATGATTTTATGCTCAGGTAACTTATTAGTACGCAATTTGAAATTAGTTATAGCGCCGGAAATATGCATTAAAGCAATATTTTTAAAATTTCCACTTACATAATCTTTATTGTTTTCCTCGCCATGATGTTTTAATTCATTCCGGGGTCTATTTCGATATGAAATATAATTTTCAATACCCAAAAAATCCTTTGTCAAATCAAACATAGCTTTGTCGATCTCCGCTCTGTTTAAAATTTGTAAATTATTTTCTCTGGCATAATGTGATAGGAATGCCGAAAATAATTCCTCGGCAACACTACCTAATGTAATTGCTGAAATAAAATTCTTTTGATTAAAGAGTTCAATTGCCGTTGTTAATTGAATAAATGCAATTTCTTCTTTTAAATATTTAGCCATACAAAATTATTTTATGATTTACTCCTCCGCCTTCCCCGGCAAACCCAGCTTCTCAAAAATAATCTTTATTTGAAGGGCAGTATAAAGCCTTCCAATTTTTTCACCTACGGCTGCATCATGCCTGGCGATCCAATTTTTCATGGTACGGTTGGTAACCCCATAAATCTGTGACAGTTCCGTTAAACTGTACGGTTTAATTTCAATCCTGTTGCTTGTGATACTCATCGGTAATCTTTTAAAACTGTTTATAAATCCGGGTCAGTAGTATTCTTATCTTCCGCAATAATCGGGTCAGGCATAATATTCCAAATAATCGGTGGCCTCTATGGCCAACAGGGTACAGAGTTGAGTAACACCCAACTTTGTTTTACCCATATAATCAGCCAGCAGGCGACGCATCAATTGCGGATTCTCTTTAGGAATATCCAATTCCTGCGGTTCCCGTCTTCGTATATTTTGATGGTTGAACTGTTGCACCAGGTATCGCTTTTGATTGGGCGTTAACAAACCCAGGTCATCTGCCCGGTAAAGCAGGGCAATCATACTCACTTTCCATTTCCGTTTTAGTTCACCCAGCAGGGGTAAAGTGATCCCGTCTTTAAAGTCCTGGATGATTTCCTTTTCCGGCATCAAAAGTTCAGCGGCAAACAGGTTGGCCTCATGGTTAATATCCCGGTCGTGCGGTACGATGGTAAAAGTGTGCATGATCAGGTGGCCCAGTTCAAAAGCCAGGGAAAAACGCTGCCGGTCTCCCAGGAGACTGTTGTTCAAAAAAATGATGGGGTATTTATCATCCGTAAGCATACTCCGGCTGTCTACCCTTTCCGTTCCAAAATCAAAGCTGTTGACGATAACACCTTGTTCCTCAATGGCTTTGGTAAGGTTTTCGATAACCGGAGTCGTTATACCCCATTTCTTCCTAACCAGGCTGGCAATCTTTTGGGCGGTTTGGTTGGCTCCAATTTCAAATACCGGCAAATCCGGTAATGCCATGTCCAATGATCGGGTAATAAACTGTACGTGACGGCGGATGATATTTATTTGAGCCTCAATGGGATAGATTAGTTTAGCTGGCACATGTTGCCTTTTTCGGTAGCTCAGGTTCACCGGCATAATATCTCCCTGCTGCATAAAGAACTGTGGCGGAAAATGGGTGGCCTCAGATAGGGCTACCAGCGTTTCTTCATTTACATTGGTCTCGCCGTTTTCCAGCCTGGAAACGTTTGCCTTGTGCAGATGGATCTTCTCGGCCAGTTCCGTTTGGGTGAGGCCCCTGGCTTCTCTTGCCAGTAAAATCATGTTTGGATTAATCACTTGTGTCATATTCCTTTCATTTAATCGGGGGACAAACATAAGAAGTGTTTTTGTAAATTCATAGTAAATGTTGCGGAATGTGGATAAATATACTAATTTATTTAGTTTTTGTGTTTAAGATTCTGTTAGGATTCTTTGTAATATTTTACTAAGTTTGACCTATATTGGACAAGACCAAATAAGGTATATTATGTTGGGCGAAAAATTGAAAGAATTACGGGAAGCAAAAGGCCTCGTACAACGCCAGGTTGCTGCTGAACTGGAGGTAGACACTGCCTATGTCAGCAAGATGGAAAGCAATGAAAAACCGGTGAGCCGTACACACTTGAAAAAGCTATCGGAACTTTTAGGAATTGATGAAGAGGAGTTGCTTACAATTTGGTTGGCGGATAAGGTTTATGATATAGTGAAAGATGAAGATGTGGCTTTAAAAGCAATGCAAGTTGCAGAAAATGAAGTAAAGAAAATTGTAAGAACAAGAAAACAAAAATAATGATCAACAGTAATATCAAACCCGGCATCATTATCAACATGCGTAACCGTCTTTGGCGAGTTGACGAGTTTGATGGTTTAGAAGTAGTAGCTACTCCAATAACAGGCGATTCCAACGATCAACGAATATTCTTAGCAGATGTAGAAAATATCCGGGAAGAAAGATTTGAAAGAATCAATGCAGAACTACCAGGAGATTTATCTGCACAGCGTCTTTTATTAAGAGCTTATCAATTCGATTTAATACATGGTTCTGCTCCTTTTCTGAGTTTGCACCGTTCCTCTGTTGTGCCATATAATTACCAAATGGTTCCATTGGTATTGGCCTTAGAAAAACCAACTACGAGAATGTTGATAGGTGATGATGTTGGTTTGGGAAAAACAGTGGAAGCAGGTTTAATCATATCCGAATTAATTCAGAGGGGTAAAGTAAAGCGGGTAGTCTTCCTAACACCTGCAAACCTAAAGCAACAGTGGAAAGAAGCCCTTGATTATTTCTTCCACATCAAAGCCACTATTATTGATTCGTTTTCCAGAAAAGAATTTGAAAAAGAACTACCTGCCGGAGCAAATCCATGGCAATATTTTCAGTTTGTGATTGCTTCCATAGATTATGCAAAATCCCCGGACATTAAACAACAAATTAAAGAGCAACAATGGGATTTATTATTGGTGGATGAAATACATCTTTGTGCAAGACCACATAGCAATGTAAAAGCCACCAAGCAACAGCAGCGGTATGAATTAGTAAAAGACCTGAGTAAGAAAATTTCCAACGTGTTGTTTTTAACAGCAACTCCTCACAATGGCTATTCTGATTCATTTGCCAGCATTTTGGAGATGATTAATACGGAAATTGTTCAGCAATCCGGAAACGGCTCCATCACATTCGACAAATCAAAAGCCCGTTATAATGTAATTCAACGAAATAGAAAAAAGCTGGAAGCATGGTACGAAAAGCAAGGAAAGAAATCTCCGTTTCCACAACGTAATCAAAAAGAAGTAATTATTGATCCCAAGCCAAACGGCAAGCTGATACAATTGCTGGATGCTGTTGAACGCTATGGTGATTTCATTTTAAAATCTGCGAAAGAAAAAGATTCTAAGAAGGTGAGAAACATAGCCAATTGGGTAGCCATTCACTTACAAAAAAGAGCTATCAGTTCTCCATATGCAGTTTTAAAGTCTTTAGAAAATAGAATTTCAACCATTCAAAATAAAGTAGATAATCTGAGTGAAAGCGAAGAAGAAACTTTGGAGAACTATGTATATGATTTGTTTTCTGATGATGAACGCATCTCAGAAGAAATGGCTTCCCTTCGATTAGATTTTGAAGCATTAAGCCAGGATGAAATTGCTGAGCTAAAACGCATCATTGAATTTGGTGAAACACTGACTCCAAAGGATGATGAAAAATTACAGAAACTTAAAAATGATATACTTCCGGAACTAATTGCTAAAGACCCGAAGGTTATCCTTTTCACCAAGTACAAGGACACATTAGATTATCTGGAGAAGCATCTTAAAACAAAAGACTTTGAAACATTTGTGATGCATGGCGATATGAGCCTAAATGCAAGAACTGAAATCTTCGGGAAATTTGACCGAGCTAAAAAAGCCATACTCATTGCAACAGATGTTATCTCAGAAGGATTGAACTTACAACGACTTGCTTCCAATGTGGTGCATTATGAATTGCCGTGGAATCCAAATCGTTTAGAACAACGAAATGGCCGTGTTGATAGGATTGGCCAGAAAAGAGAAATCGTCAATATCAGGACCTTGGTGGTTGACAAATCTATGGATAAGGAAATTCTCGATTTGTTGCTTGAAAAACAACGAACCATTGAAATGGACCGTGACTATGCAGCAGCTTACTTTGGTGATGAAGAATCATTAAAGAACATTATCCTTGAAGCATCTACAAGAAAGAAAAGCAGAAAGAAAGGAGTTGACCCCAACCTTCCTGACCTATTTGCCTCTGCTGGCTTGGATGAAACAAAAAAAGCAGTTCGTCAGGCATTTAGTTCGCCAGAAGATGATAAGAAACGTAAGAAAAGAATTGAAGAAGAATCCTTTTACAGCAGCTTGGATATTGAGTTGCCTGAAATTGATAAACGAATAGAAGAAACCAAACACATTGTTGGTTCTCAGGAGGAAGTATTGATTTTTGTAAAATCCGCTTTGGCCCGTTTTAATTCTGCGTTGATTGATAAAGGCTCCGGCTTTTATGAAATCACTATTAATGATGCAAGATTGATTCTGCAACGCTTTGGAGACAATATCAAGAAAGTAACCTTCGACCCTGAGTTAGCACTTACAAATCCTGATGCTATTATTTTAGATGCTGGCCATCCATTCGTTCGCAAAATGATTGAACTGGTAAAGGCAGAGTTCTTTACCAATAAAGGTTTGTATGGTCGCAATGCTTATTTCTTCTGCAATGAAGTAGAGGCTGTAACCTGGCATTATAATTTTCTGGTTCGCTTTACGGTTGGCCTGAAAGAAAAACGGGTAATAGAAGAATTGATTTCAATTGCTGTAGATAGTTATTCAGAAACATCTTTACCCAATACCAATTTTACTCCTGCACAAACTACCCGTAGCATTGCTCAGGCTGATGTAACAGAACAAATAAATGATGCGTTGGCATTTCAGGGATTGGATAAATTGATTGATGGAAAAATTAAAGAACGTAGGATAAAACTTATTGAAGAAAGACAAGAACTCTACAATAAAATTTTGCTAGATAGCAAGGATACCAAACAACCAGATTGGCTGAACGATATTATCCATATTGAGGAAGCGGGACATGATTTGTTAACCCTAACTATTATTCAACCGCTTTAACTATCCAACAGCATGGCATTAAGTTTTATAAAATCAAGCGGCAATATTATTACAGAAGACTTTTGTATGGCTTTAGCCAACGAAACAAAAGCCGAGTATGTAAAAGATAAAAGCTTTGGAGTAGAGATGAAAAAAGTAGATGATGTAATTGCTTCTACTTTTGAAAAACTGCGTGAACGCTGGGAAGAAAACCGTACTCAAATAATAGGTAACGAATATGATAATGCCACACTCCGTAAAAAATGGATATTTCCTTTTTTGGAAGCATTAGGATATCAACCAGTGTTCATTTCTTCCAACATCAAAAGCGAATCGGGTACAGAATATCAGATACCTTACAAAGGCTGGGATAGTGAATATGCTCCGCTAATTCATATAGTTAACTCAGTGCAGGATTTTGATTCCAAAGACAAACACAGCCGTACTCATTCCAACAAAAGTCCGCAGGATTGTTTACAACAATTCCTCAACACCAGCCATCACCAATGGGCCATTTTAATAAATGGTAAAAAGGTAAGGCTGCTTCGTGATTTCTACCATTCTATTACTAAAGGTTTTTTGGAATTTGATTTGGAAAGCATTTTTGAAACAGCCAATTCCGAACAGTTTCGAGTGTTGTTTAGAATTTTACATTGTTCAAGAATAGAGAACCAGTATCAGGGCAAGCAGGAAATTGAATACGATGAAGAAGGCAACCCTATTGAAGTAGAAGATAATTGTTTGCTGGAAAGCTTTCACAAAAAATCAAGAGAAACAGGTGTAAAGGTTGGCAACAAACTTCGTGACCAGGTTATTGAAGCCATTGAAAAATTAGGAAATGGTTTTGCAGAAAGCCTTGATCCCGATGAATTTCAAAATGGAAAAGTAAAGGGCTTTTATGCCGAAATCTTAAACATCATTTACCGCTTGCTCTTCCTCATGTTTGCCGAGCAAAAAGGTTGGCTGCCAGTACGCAACAGCATCTATGCTCGTACATATAGTTTGAATGCATTG
>WBZP01005740.1_pt2 | contig 10845 bp, 13 predicted proteins | sample 5204301 | NCBI WGS metagenome assembly WBZP01 (sample SAMN12412401, study PRJNA552823) | activated sludge metagenome | isolation source: activated sludge from nitrification reactor of wastewater treatment plant... | place: USA: Pennsylvania | collected 2017
TCGTCGCCGCGAGATTGAATCCAACATCGAGCGCCAAGGCAAACAACACCGCCGGCGCGGCAAGGACACGCACTAGCATGGACAATGCAGGCCAGGCATGCTTGAGCGCCATAGCAGCCAGGAACAGCACCCAGAGGAGGTAGGCGTATGCGGCGATCCAGAGCGCTCCGATCATAGGTTGTCTTCCCATCCCGCGCAGACCACCGTGATGGATGCGGAGGACACGGCGTAGATATTCGTCGATTCGAGCAGCATCTCCGCGACGCCAGAGGGGTAGCTTTGAAAATTTAAAAACGGCGGGTTTGTAAGCGAATTGACGCTGCCGTAGCTATTGTTTGGAGCCACCGCGGCAGCAGCATTCACGGCCGCCACCACAGCGACCAGTATTCTGCTCGCCGTTGGCGGGACATAGTTGCCGACGGCTATCGCCGCGTACGTGCCAGGATATGTTCCGAGCGTGCCGCTAGCCATGATCGGCAAGTTGGCGACGTTCCCTGCTCCGATAGTGAGTTGGCTGCGCCGCCCAAACGTTTTGAAGCCAAGCGGGTACTTGTTGCCGGTCCCATCGGTGCGAAACGCACCCAAGCGCGCCCACTTCGTGTAGCCGGACGGCAGCGTCGGAGAGCTGGACGAGGTCGACGCCAGCAGCGCCTTGGTGCCGTCTGGTTTAGTGATCGCGTAGGCGTAATACCACGTATTTGCCGCCACCGAGCCCGCGTCGAGGCCGCCGGCGCCGCTAGTTGTCATCGTGATTGTGGAATTCCAGCCGCGCGTGGTCTGGAAATTTCCAGCGTTGTCGCCGGTCACGACCTCGTCCGCGGTGTAGGTGACAACGGCGCTGTTTCCGGGCGCCGAGCCAGCGAGGTTGCGAAACATGCCTTGGATGCCGCTGGAGGATGGCGCGACCACCGGCGTGCCGTCTGCCTTCCAGATCATCAGCCGCACCACGCCGGAGGCCTCGCCGATGGCCAGGATCAAATCGCCAGCGGCGCAGGTATAGCTCGCGGCGCCGGGGCAGATCAGGCTGGCGCCGTGGGTGATCGGCCAGGCGGCGGCGGCGCGCAGCAGGCGCGTCTGGCCGTCGGTCAGCGTGATCGCGGTGGTCGTCGTGGTGCCGGTGATGCGCGCGACCGCGCTGGTGACGGCGTTGGCATCAAGATCGACGGTGGACGCGCTGGCAACATCGACGGCCGCGCCGGTGCCGAGCGGAAACCGCTTGATCCACGCGCTGTTGGCGCTGTTGCGCTGTTTGACCCAGCCGCTGGTGGTGTCGGGCCACCACATGCCGGCATAGGTGGTGGCGGGCGCCGAGGCCCCGACATTGTTGCTCGCGGCGGCCTGAAAGGCGGCCTGGATGTCGCCACGAAAGGTCGCGCCCTGGGCGTTGGCGATGGTGTAGGCGTGTTGGGTCATTTGGTCCCCCTGGCTTTCTTGTAGGCGGCGAGCAGCGCCATTTCGGTCTGGCCGGAGCCGCTGCCGGCGAAATCGACGGTGCCGATGTAGGCATCGAGCCACGCCGCCGCCGGGGTCGGCAGGGCGAGACCGCCGTCGCTGATCGCGAGCATCGCCCAGGCCAGCGCATTGAGCGCCGGCGGCGACTCTTCGGCGCGCTGTTTCGGCTCGCCGGCGTAGACGAAGGCGGCGGCCGCCTTGTCCCATCGATACCGTCCCGGCGGCAGGTCGCAGCCGGTTGGCAACGCCACATGGTCATCGGTCAGGCCGGCCGCGTCGATCTCGGCCATGCCGCTGTACAGGCCATCGGCGTCGAATTGCGCGATGAAGACGGTTTGCGGGGACGGCGCTTCGATCTCGACGGGCTCGGCGGTCGGTTCTTGCGGATCTTGTATATCTTCGTTCATGGGATCACCAATTGGCTGTCACGGAAAGTTGGGAAATCTCGATGTTGTGCGTCGGCTGCCCGCTTTCGAGAACCAGGCGGAATTTGACGGCGCGGCAGGTGACGTCGCCGGCGAGCAGCGGAACCCAGGGGCCGTAGGCCGCGCCATCGGCACTGAGGCTGAGCTCGAGGCGGGCGGTGGCGTCGTTGATCACAGCGCCGTCGACCGAGTCCCAGTCGTCGACGTAGCCGCGCGCGTCGATCATGTCGGCGGTATCGACAGCCAGCGCCTGAATTTGCGGCGTGATGCGCCGCGTCAGCACCGCGCCGAAATCCATCGCGCTGGCGAACTCGTAGGTTCCGGACGACTGCACGCCGCCAAGGGAATCGACATATCCCCAATCGTCAACGTAGTCGGTGATGCTGTCGATCGATGTAGCGCCGTCGAGCTTGAGCACGCCGTCCGGCGCCGTGGTGCCGGACTTGGCGCCGGCGAAATCCGGGTGCTCGGTCAGCACCAAGCTGTTGGGAAGGGCGACCAGGTCGCCGGCGGTGAGCACAAATGCGTCGGCGCCGACGCTCCAGTGACCCGTCGAGTCGCGGAACTTGGCCAGATAGGTGCCGGTGAGCATCGGCAGCGCCCCGCTCGTCGCGTCGCCGTTGTAATCGCGCACGTCGATGCCGTGTTCCCAGCCGGCGCCGCTAGTCAGCGGCGTCCAGCGGATAAAAATCCGGCCGCCGATGCGCACATCGAGATCCGGCGAGAGATCCCAGCGCGCGGTGGCGGCGCCGGCGAAGGCCACCACCGACAGGCCTGTCACGTCCTGCGGCGGCTCGGTGAGGCCCATCAGCTCTTTGGCGGTCGTCCCCGACCAGGGCGACACAACCCCGAGCCCATTGATCGTCGCGGCGCGAAACTCGTAGTTACCTGGCGCCAGATCCGGCAGCGCGTAGCTGGCCTCGCGCAGATCCGGGCTCGACGTCCATTCGCCGCCAGCCGGGCGCCACGACAGCCGATGCCACCGGGGATAGGCATCGACCACCGCCCAGGTGGCGTCGGCGCGGGCCTTGACGCCGGCCGACCCCGTCGTCTCGTACAGCGTCTCGACGATCACCGGCGCGCCTGGCGCCTGGACGATTGCCCCGCTCTGCAGGTTGGTGTCCGGGGCTGGGTCCACGGTGGTGGCTTCCAGACTCGTCCAGGTGTAGATCTGGTCGGCGTACTCCTCGAGCACCAGATCGGCGCCGCCGAACAGGCTCAGTTGCCAGTCGACGACGCGGAACAACTTGTTGGCAAAACCGGGCGCGGCGAGCGACAGCCGAACGATGGACCACGGCCGGAGTTTCAGCGCGCGGATGCGCGCCGGAAAATCGACAACGATGCCCTGGCGATGGCGCTCGAGGTCGATCTTGGCCAGGCGCTGGGCGCGATAGGCGTCGATTTCGAACGGCAGCGGCACGTCCTTGTAAAGGCGCTGTCCGCCGTCCTCCGCCTCGTAGAGCGGATTGGTGATCGGCGGAAAATCGGTCTCGGTCCACTGCGCGGTCTCGGTGTAGGTGCCGCGCACCGCGTTGTAGGCCCTGTCGTCGGCCACCCGCGGGCGAATGCGGTAGGCGCCTCGCAGGTCGGCCTCGGACAGATCCATCACGGGCGTATCGGCCGCGCCCGCGGCGCCGGTCCACAGGCCCGCCACGTCAAACACGGCACCGGCCATCGCCTGGCGCATCTGATCGAGGATCTCGGCGCGGCCGCGATCCTGGGTAAAGCTGCCGTTGATGGCGTAGCGCTTCTGCGTGCCGCCACCGGCCGCAGCGGGCAGCGCGACATCCTCGTCAGAGACGTTGGCGGCGGCGATCCACGAATCGGTGTCGATCTCGCTGGCGTCGGCGGCGAATCCGTGCGCCCAGCGCAGGTAGTCGAGGACGCACAGCGCGGCGTTGGTGGTGTAGCCGGTGGTATCGTTGCGCACATCCAGGATGTCCGCCTTTCCGAGCACGTCGAAGCGCGGCGTCTGAAGGCCCTGCGGAAACACGTCGCGGCTGCGCAGGATGCGCACGTAGGCGTAGCAGATGCCCTTGCCGGGGCGGTCCTTGGCGCCCCACTCCGGGCACTCGGCGGCCAGGTCAGGGTCCATGACCTGCGTCGTCGTCCCGAGGTACTTGCGGATGCGCACATGCCCGGCGAAGCGGCCGGTGGTGCAATTGCCGTTGCCATCGAGATCGCCCACCTTCTCGTCCCCGATCAAGGCGTCGTTGATCGCCTGGCATTGATGCCCGGCCAGCGCGATCACCATGTGCACGTATTGCGGGTCGGCGCCGTTGGCGATGTACATCAACGCGCCGGAGACGCGCGCCTGTCCGTAGATCACGCGGCGCGGCTCGACCGACGAGCGGACGAGCTGCTTGCGCGCGGCGATCTCGCCAGAGAATGGCGACGATTGCTGCGCGGGCGTTTCCCGCAGCGACTCGGAGACCAGCGACAGCGCGGCGGAGAACAGCGCCTTGCCGATCAGCGCGTTGCTGAACAGGAACGTTTCACCGGCGATCACGGTGCCGATCCACTCGGTCCCGACCGTCACCGCGGCGGCAATCACGGCGGCGGGCATCTAGGCCACCCTCCAGGCCCTGCGCCACAGTCGCGGCGGGACGAAGACCAGCCCGTCCGGCCCCGGCGCCGCCACCCAGCGTCCGGCGACGACACCCAGCGCCGGACCATCGGCGGAATCGAACATCATCCAGTCGCCGCGCCGGGCCAACTCGGGGCGCGCCAGCGGATCGACGATGAGGTCGAGATATTCGGCGAGACAGCCGGCGCCGTTGGCGCGGAGCGCCTTCATCGCGCCGAAGGCGGTATCGTAGCGCCCGCGAAATGGCGCGGCGAAGTCGACACCGGTCATCTCAAGCGCGGCATCGGCGGCGAACAGCGCGCAGTCGTTTTCGCCCCAGGCAAACGGTTTGTCGCGGCGCGACGCAAGAAAGGCCAGCAGGCGCTCGGGCCAGTCCTCGCGGCGGATGGGCGCGGCGCGGCTCAAAACTCGATCTCCCGCTCGCTCGAGGCCGAGACGAACTCGCAGAAATAGTCGTCAGGGAATTCCGCGCGCTGGTCCTCGTCGGTGTAGCGCCGAATCGCCGCGCGCTCCCACCAGGCCATGCGGCTGCCGGCGGAGAGCACGAGCCTGGCGCTCTTGCCGGTGAATTCGCCGTCGAGCGTGCTCATGCGCCAGCGCCAGGGGCCGACCGGCTCGCCGACGAGCTGGCTCTGCGCGTCAAGAAACGCGATCCAGATGCGCAGGTCCCGGCCGCGATAATGCTCGCCCAGCGAGGCGGCGACCAGCTCGCCCTCGAGCCCGGACAGCTCGATCTGCACGCCATAGGCCTGCAGCGCCTCCGCCTCTTTCCATGAGCTGATTTTCCCGAGCCAACCGACCCCCTTGTAGATGTGGCCGTTCCAGGGCAGGTCGCCAACGCCTGAATGCGCATACGTGGTACCGGAGTCGAACGCCAGCTCGACCAAGGCCAGCGGGTAATACACCGGCGAATCGAGCGCGGCGGAGGTGTCGACGTGGATGTCGCGGAGGGTCACGACCACGTCTCCATGCAAGTGATTTGGTAATCGCCGGTCTGTTTGCGATAGGCGAACTTGGCCTGGTTGTCGTCGATCAGGCGGAAAACGCCGGCGGGCGAGCTGGTGACGATCGCGGTGCCGTCGGCGGGGATCGCGCGCAGGTTCGGCGCGATGGTCAGCGTGGCCTTTCCCGCGCCGTCGCTGTTGGCGTTTTCCAGCACCATCTTCGGCTCGTCATTGAGCGCGATGTAATCGCCGCGCAGCAGGATGCCGGTCTGCGAGGCCGTCCAGCCGCGCGTGGCGAGCAGGCCGCCGGAGTTCGCGGCGCCGTCGACCACCGGTGTGCCGGGCGCGCTGCCGCGCGGGGTCTTGCGCGCGACGTTGGAAAGGTGAAAGCGTCCGGCGGTGCCATTGCACTGCGCCAGGAAGGCCTCGACGTCGGCCGCCTCGGCGCGGGAAAGCAGCTTCCAGGCGATCACCGCGACCCAGCGCGCGGCGCCGGGGTTCGAGGCGGTCTGCTCGTCGCCGGTGAAAGGCGAGGCGAAGTTTTCCGAGACGGTGGCGAGCTGCCAATCGACGGTGGCCGCGGGCTGGGCGGGGAAGGCCAGGATGGTCATGCGCGGCGCCGTCCGGTGGCGTAGGCGAAGGCGCCCCCGCTGTTGAGCTCGGCCAGCAGCTCCGACTTGGAGCGATCGACCGCGCTGTCGACAACGCTTTGCAGCATCGGACCGACACCGACGGCGGCGCCGCGGGCATCGATCTCGAACACCGGAGCATAGGTCAGCATCAGCGCCCCGCCGCCGCCCTGCGCCTGCACGCCCAAGCTGCCGTCCTTGCCGCGCTTGAGCGGCATGATCGCCTCGGGTCCGGCCTCGCCGAATTCACCGAGCGCGCCGCCCTTGGCGAAGCGGAACGGCGTCGGCCGATCGACGACGGTGTTGATGTAGCGATGGAGATCGGTGGAGGCGAAGACGTTGCCTTTGGCGGAGCCACCAAAACGCGTCAGGCTCTCCGGTGAGGGAGGCGGAAACGTCGAGCCCCCACCGCCGAACAACTTCCCGACCACCGACCCCAGGGAATCGAACAAACCTCCGGACGCGCCGGCGACCTTGGAAACCAGCGGCTGCGCGAGATTGATCCTGGCCATTTCGCTGATGAAGTACTCGACAAAGCCGCGCACGTCGAGCTTGCCCTTGACGAAAAAATTGGTCAGGTCGTCCTCGGCACGCTTCCAGGTCCCGGCCCACGCCCGCTTGGCCTGGCCGGCGGCATCGGCGACCGATTCGACGTAATCCCTCGCGGCGCCCTTGGCGCCATTGAGCCATTCCTCGTTGGCGGCGCGGCGGTCGCGGATCTCGGCCTCGATCGCGGCCAGCGTGGTGGCGGATTGCGCCTCGGTGGCCGCCTGAAACTCCTTGAGCAGCTCTGGCGAGCGCTTCAGCGCGTCGTTCTTGGCCAGCATCGCCAGACGCTCGCGCAGATCGGCGGCGGATTTCTCGCGCGCGGCGATCAGCTCCTGGTCGAGGAGCGACAGATTTTCGCGGCGCCAGGCCGCGGCGGCGGCCAGGGCCTTGATATCGGCATTGGCGGCGTCGAGCTGGGCGTTGCGGCCGGCGCCGCGCGCCTTCTCCAGATCGTCGGAAAGGCCGCGCCCGGTTTCGGCGGCGATGCCGGTGGAAAGCCTCGAGCGCAGCGCGTCGATCTCGCCTTGCAGCTTGATCACTTCGGCCGGATTGCCGGCGGCGCCGGCGGCGGCGCGACGGCTTTGCGCAATGCGCAACTGGTTTTCCGCAAGGCGGCGCTCGCCGGCCTCGACCAGCGTCCAGTAATCCTGATAATCGATGCGCGTTTCGTCCAGCGCGCGCTTGACCACGTCCTTGTACTCGTCGTACCAGGCTTTCAGGCGGGTGGTTTCGGCGTCGAGGCGGGCGGCGGTGATCGCCTGATTTTGGGCGCGGCTTGCGGCCGCAACGCGGGCTTCGATTTCCGGTCCGGGCAATCCAGCCGCCGCGCCTTCGTTGCGGATGCGCTCGACCTCACGCTTCAGGCGCGCCTGTGCCGTCAGATATTGATCATTTTGCAAGTCCCAGCGCTTGCGCGCCTCGTCCTGCAGGTCGGCCTTCGCCTTGGCGGCCGTATTGGCTTCGGTCGCCTGGGTGTTCTCCCTGAGCACCGCCAGCTCACGCTCCGCGTCGCGCAGTTGCTGGCGCTTGAAATCGGCGAAGACCGAGTCGTTGCCCGAGGCATTGAGCGCGAAGACGCGGTCGCGCAGCGCCTTGACATCAGCCTCGGCTTTGGCGATCTTTTGCTCCGGCGAATCCTCGCGACCGATGCCCGCCATCGCATCCCATGCCGCCTTTGCCGCGCCTGTCAGGCTGCGCCAGGTTTTTTCAAGGGCGCCGAGATTTTCCTTCATCTCGGCGCTGCGCTTGTTCATGGCCTCGGCATAGGTGCTCTGCGCCAGCGAGGCGGCATCGGCGGCGCGGCCCTGATCCTCGAAGGCCTTGATCTGGCGGAGAACCTCGGCGGTGGCATAGTGCAACTGCTCATCAAGCTTGCGCGACGCCGCGACCGGCGCGCGGCCCAGCTTGTCGAACTCGCTCACGGTCTCGTCGATCGCCTTTCCGGTGGCGCGGCGCATGTTCAGCGCGGCGGCGGCGACGAGATCCAAGTTGCGCTCGGTGACGCCGGTGGCGGCGACGGCCAGCGCCAGCGCCTCGGCGGCCGCGCCCTGCGTCTGGCCGGTGGCGATCGCGATGCGCCTGCTGGCGTCGATCAGATGGCCGGCGCTGGTGCCAGCGGCGTTGCCGGTCAGGATCAACTGCTTGCGGAAGGCGTCGGCCTCGGCGTCGCCCTGATGGTAGGCGACGCCCAGCGCCACGGCCGCGGCGGCGGCGACGGTGAAGGGATTGACCAGGCCGAGCACATAAGCGCCCAGCGCCTTGGCCGCCGGGCCGATGCCGCCGAACATGTCCTTGAGTTGCCCGCCCTGCTGCAGGAAAACCTGCATCGGGTTCTGCCCGGCCTCCAAGGACGTTACGATGTCGGTGAACTGCGCCGGGACGCCGCGCATGGCGAAAGCCAGTTGCTTGGCGGATACCCCGGCGGCATTCAGGGAGCCCGAGGCCTCGGCGCCGGCCTTGCGCGCGGCGGCGCCCATGTCGGCGACCGCCGTTTTGACCTTGGCGACTTCCGCGGCGGCGGCGGGCGCGCCCTCGGCGGAGAGGCGCAGCCCGGCCTGGATCACGCCGCTCATTGTTCGCCCGCCATGATGCTCACCGCCTCATCCTCCATCGCCAGCAGCCCCTCGAAAATCTCCTCGCGCGTCTCGTCCGGCACGCGCCGCAGGTTCAGCGCCGATTCGACCTGACCAAGGTCGAGCGCTTCGCGTTCGCCCATGCGCCCGAGCCGCCAGCGCGGCCAGACATCACGCCACAGCCGCACCGTGAGAGCATTGCAAGCGTGAACCGCGAATGGCGCGCGCGCCGCGGCGCGGATGGCGCCGGCCCGATCATCAAGTCCCAGGTGGGCATAGTCGTCGGCCAGATCCTCGTCGCCGCCGTCTCCGCAGCGCTCTAACCAGCGGCGGGCGGCGGCGCGGAGTTTCCCAGGCGCACCCCGTAGCGCACCTCGTTGATCGCCTGCCACAGGCCGGCGGAAACCGCCTTGCCGTAACGGCCGGTGACCAGCTTGTGCAACTCGTCGACGTCGAAGGGGAGCAGCACCCCGGCGGCATCGAACACGTCGCGCCAGCCGGCGACGTGACGCGCGAAGATCTGCGCGTTGTCGGCCAGCATCTCGGCGAGGTCGGTGGCGGAGTCGTCGATTTGCGGCGCGGCGAGACCGGCGTGTTCGGCCTCGCTCAGCACATTGATCAGCGCGGTGAAGCGCTGCACCTGAAACTCGCCGCCGGCGACCGGGACGCGGACGTCGACCGGCCAGGGGACCGGTTCGTCGCTGATCACGAAGACGGGCGCGGGCTTGCTGGTGGGGTCTTGGTTGATGGCGTTCATGGCGGCCTCAGATGAAGGTGAGCACGGCTTCGCCGTTGTTGTCGGCGGGATCTTCGACCGACAGCGACAGGTTGTAGCCGACGCTGCCGCCGTTGTCCTCGTAGGTCACGCCGGTGATGCGCGCCAGCAGGTCGAGCTTGACCTTGCTGCCCGAGGTGACGCCATGCACCACCTGGATCGGGATATTGGTCGCGGCGGCGGCCAGCGCGAAAGGATCGAAGGTGGCCAGCGTCGGCGCCAGCACCGAGATGCTGGCGGTGGGCAGCCGGTCCTTGATGCTGATGGCGTTGTAACCGCCGGGATAATCGTCGTGCGCCACCTGGTTGGCCTGCTGGAATTCGCACTTGCTGTACCAGGAGTCGACGCTGTTGAGCTTGCAGACCAGTGTATTGACCGAATTCACCGGGGCCTCGATCGGCCAGCCGGTGGTGGTCGGCGTGCCGGGAGCGGTGTCGGTGGGCGCGGTGAATAAAGCAGTGGCCTCGACGTGCAGCAGCGGGATGCCCTTGTCGAGCTTGACCGCGACGCTGCCGCGAGCGCCGACGCCCTTGTGGCGCACACCGTCGATGTTGCAATAGAAGGTGCCCGACTCGAAGGCCGACGAGATCAGGTTGTAGGTGACGCTGACGCCGGCGCTGATGGTCTCGGCCCAGCCGCAGGCGCGCAATACCGGGCCGATCTTGGGCGCGGTGCCGAGCGACCCGGCGGCGGCAAGCGCCAGGTCGAAGGCGATCTTGACGCGCTGGCCGGTGATCAGCTTGCTGGTGTTGCCCATGTTCGAGCGCACCAGTTGGCGATCTTCGACGTCCCATTCGGCGGGCGACAGGCTCAGGTTGCGCGCCTCCATCCAGTCGGTGGCGGCGGCCGGCACCGGATCGGTGCCATAGGTGGTTTCGCGCTTCCACAGAAGCATCTTCTTTTTCCAGAAGCGAATGGTGGGCGTCGGCATGTCAGTGCTCCTCGGTCAGAAAAGGATCGGCGGCGGGCGCGGGGTCGGTGGCGCCGACCGGAAGTTCGCCGCCGCGTTCGATCAGCGTGCGGACCCCGGTGACGGGGTCGAGCGCATAGCTGCCGCCCTTGCCCCAGTCGGGGCAGTCGGTGAGTTCGCAAGGGGCGAAATGTGTTTGGTCCATGTCATGCCCTCAAATAAATGTTCGTGGAATAGACGTCCTGCCACCAGACGGCGCCGCCGCGAAACGCCAGAAGGCCGCCGGGGCCGCGTTCGAGCGGTTCGGCGCCGGCGGGCGCCCAACCGAGCAGGGCCGCCTGGCTGGCGGCACGCAGCACGGCGAGGTCGGCCTGCGCCGCATCGCCGCGATCGTCGGTGACGTTCTTGACCACCAAGATGACGGCGATCTGCACCGCCACGCGCTGGATGATCACGTTGGCATCGACGGCCGGGGCCGGCGTTTCCGACAGCGGGATCACGT
>WBZP01007145.1_pt1 | contig 10845 bp, 9 predicted proteins | sample 5204301 | NCBI WGS metagenome assembly WBZP01 (sample SAMN12412401, study PRJNA552823) | activated sludge metagenome | isolation source: activated sludge from nitrification reactor of wastewater treatment plant... | place: USA: Pennsylvania | collected 2017
ACTGTCATAACGCGCCGTATGCTGAAACACCTTCATCGCCAGCTCGCGACGCAACGCAGGCGAGGCCGTCCCCGCCTTTGCCGCATCCAATACCCGCGTATAGTCCGCCGGATCGACCACGACCAACACATCTTCATGATTCTTCGCCGCGGAACGCAGCATCGACGGACCGCCGATATCGATATTCTCAATCGCCTCTTCAAACAGACAATTCGGCTTCGCAATGGTGGCTTCAAAGGGATAGAGATTCACCACCACGACATCGATCGGACCGATATTGTGCTGCTTCATCTGATCGACATGGGCCGGCACCGAGCGACGACCGAGTAACCCGCCATGGATTTTCGGATGGAGCGTCTTCACCCGGCCATCGAGAATCTCCGGCGAACCTGTATAGGCCGCCACATCCGTGACCTTCACACCCGCATCACGCAAGGCCTTGGCAGTCCCGCCCGTCGAGAGAATTTCTGCCCCAAGAGCTTCCAAGCCCTTGGCCATCTCAATGACTCCCGTCTTATCTGAAACACTAATCAGCGCCCGCTTGATGCTGGCCATATCAACACTCCTTCAGAAATGCTCGATAAAGTAATGGTTTGTCTCTTGGAAGGCGGGCGAAGAATAGCAAATGGGTCGAGGAAGTTCAAGAAGAGGCCGGAGCGACAGCATTCCAACTGACGATTCTGCATCCCATAAATATCTACGCCATCTGCACTGGGACGATTCAGATTCCATTCGAACATGCAGCAGTCTCTCCCATCGGACTTTCTCACACGCTGTATTCCCGTCGCGTTGACTTCCCCTTCCCCGCCCTCCTAGAATCCGGCCATGGCTTCGTCCTTCGTCCATCTCCATCTGCATACCCAGTTCAGCCTCCTCGACGGCGCGAATCAGATCGAGCCGCTCGTGCAGCAGATCAAGTCGTTCGGTCAACCGGCCGTGGCGATGACCGACCATGGCAACATGTTCGGCGCGATCGAGTTCTATCGCAAAGCCAAGGATGCGGGAGTCAAACCCATCATCGGGTGCGAAGCCTATATGGCGCTGGGGAGTCGCCATGCCAAGAAGGACAGCGGGCTCGCCCACAACGATTATTACCACCTGATTCTCCTGGCTAGAAATCTGACCGGCTATCAGAACCTCATCAAGCTATCAAGTAAAGCATACCTTGAAGGGTTCTATTACAAGCCACGAATGGATAAGGAACTTCTCAAGGAGCATCACGAGGGGTTGATTGCCTTGTCAGGTTGCCTCAGCGGCGAGATTCCCTATCTGATCGGCCAGAAAGACATGGACGGCGCCATGGCCGTTGCAGGTGAATTCCAGGAGATCTTCGGGAAGGAGCATTTCTATCTCGAAGTGCAAGCCAACGGTCTCGACCACCAGCGCATTGCGAATGCCGGCCTGATCGAAATCCACAAAAAGCTGAACATCCCGATGGCAGGCACCAACGACTGCCACTACCTCAAAAAAGAAGACTCTCATCCGCACGAATTGATGCTCTGCCTCCAGACCGGCAAGACGCGCAGCGACCCGAACCGGATGAAGTTCGACACCGATCAGCTCTATGTCAAATCGACCGAAGAGATCACGCCGGCTTTTGCCGAATTCCCCGGTGCCGTCACGAACACCTGCCGCATCGCGGATAACTGCGACCTGGAGCTCGTCCTCAACAAGACGCACTTACCGCAATATAAAGTCCCCGAAGGCTATACGCGCGAATCCTACGTGGAACATCTGGCCGTCGAAGGACTCAAGGCCCGGCTGAAAGAACGGCCCAGCACGATCCTGCCCGCCGCCTATGAATTACGGCTGCGCGAAGAACTGATGGTCATTTGCTCCATGGGCTTCGCCGGCTACTTCCTGATCGTCTGGGACATCATCCGCTTCGCCCGCTCACGCGGCATTCCCGTCGGACCGGGACGCGGATCGGCGGCCGGAAGTCTGGTCGCGTACGCACTCCGTATCACCGATCTGGATCCTCTCGTCTACAGCCTGCTCTTCGAGCGGTTCCTGAATCCGGAACGTGTGTCCCTCCCCGATATCGACATGGACTTCTGCATGGATCGCCGCGGCGAGGTGATCAACTATGTCGTGGACAAGTACGGCAAGGACCACGTCGCGCAGATCATCACGTTCGGGACGCTCGGAGCAAAAGCCGCGATCCGCGATGTCGGCCGCGTGCTCGAAATCCCCTATGCCGAAGCCGACAAGGTTGCCAAGCTGATCCCCAACCAGCTCAACATGACGCTGCAACTGGCCCTGGAACAGGAACCAAAGCTGCTGGAGTTGGTCAACACCGACGCCCGAATCGCCGAGCTCATGAAAGTCGCACAGTCGCTGGAAGGGTTGGCGCGGCATGCCTCGACTCACGCCGCCGGCGTCGTCATTTCCGAAGGCCCGCTGACCGACCATGTCCCCCTCTACAAGGGGGCCAACGACGAAATCGTGACGCAGTACACGATGGGCGATGTCGAAAAGATCGGCCTGGTCAAATTCGACTTCCTCGGTCTCAAGACCCTGACCATGATCCACCGGGCGGAAATTCTCATCAACGAAACGCACCCGGATCGGCCGCCGCTCGCGGTGGAACAGCTCCCGTTTGACGATGTGAAAACGTTTGAGCTGCTCTCGTCCGGCAAAACCACCGGGATCTTCCAGCTGGAAAGTTCCGGCATGCGCGACCTGCTCACCGGCTTCAGACCGGACCGGTTTGAGGACATCATCGCCATCATCGCCCTCTACCGCCCCGGTCCGATGGACCTGATTCCCGATTTCATCAAACGCAAGCAAGGCAAAGTCCCGATCACGTACGAGACGCCCGAACTTGAGCCGATCCTGAAAGACACCTACGGGGTCATCGTCTATCAGGAACAGGTCATGGCGATCGCCAACAAGGTCGCCGGCTTCTCACTGGGACAAGCCGACATTCTCCGTCGCGCCATGGGCAAGAAGAAGCCCGAGGAGATGGAGAAGCTGCGCGTCAAATTCCTGGAAGGCGCGAAGAACAACAAGATCGCCGAAAAGAAGGCAGAGAAGCTCTACGAGCTGATTCAAAAGTTCGCCGGGTACGGATTCAATAAGTCGCACGCGGCGGCTTATGCCGTCGTCTGCTATCACACCGGCTACCTCAAGGCGCACTACCCGACCGAATTTATGGCCGCGCTCATGACGACGGACATGGGCAACCAGGACAAGATCGTCGGCTACTTCACGGAATGCCGCGACCTCGGCATCAAGGTGCTGGGCCCTGACATCAACGAGAGCGGCAAGAACTTTACCGTCGTCGAGCGCGCTATCCGGTTCGGCATGGCGGCGATCAAGAATGTGGGTGAAGGAGCCGTCGAATCCGTCCTGGCGATTCGTGGGGAGAGCGGTCCGTTCAAATCATTCTTCGATTTCTGCCGCCGCGTCGACCTGCACAAAGTGAACAAACGGATGCTGGAAGGCCTGATCAAGACCGGCGCGTTCGACTCGACCGGCGCCAAACGGGCTCAACTGATGGCGGTGATGGATCAGGCCGTCGAAGACGGCGCCGCCGCGCAGCGCGAGCGCGACCTCGGACAAACCAGTATCTTTGGCGACGAGCATAGCGGACCCGACACATCAGCCACGTTGGCGACACCGCCACTCCCGCCGATTGCTGAATGGGATCAAGCGCTGCGATTAAAATATGAGCGGGAATTGACCGGATTCTACATCACCGCCCATCCGCTCACCCGCTACGAAGCCACACTCAAGGCCCTCTCGACGGCCACGACCGTTGGATTGTCCGACGTGTCCGACGGGAAAGAAGTCCGGATCTGCGGCATCATCGCGTCGGTCAAATCGATGATCACCAAAAAGGGCGATCGGATGGCCTATCTGAACGTCGAAGATCTTCACGGGACGGTCGAAGTCATCGCCTTCCCGGATCTCTTCAAAACAGCCGGCGAGCTGATTGCCCCGGAGCGGCTGGTGCGCATCACCGGCACCATCGATCGCGGGGACAAAGGCACCAAACTACGCGGCGTCAAGATCGAGCCGCTCGCTGACGTGCAGACCCAGTCCATCAAGCGCGTCCAGATCAGATTGTCGAACCCAACGGAGACGACGGAGCAACTCCCGAAACTCCGCGACATTTTCACGCGCTACCCCGGCAACACGACGGTTTCACTGACGTTCTCGATGGGAAACACCCTGGAAGCCGATACCGTCCCCTTGCCGAACCACACGATTTCACCCAGCGAATATTTTGTGGCAGACGTTGAAGAAGTGCTAGGCAAAGGGGCCCTGTCTTTGCTATCTTAGTGTACGTAATTGGGGGTATGCCTCCATAGGATTCACCCTGGAATACCGAGCTCCATGCGCGACTATCTCGAGTTTGAAAAACCCGTCCGCGAGATCGAAGAAAAGATCGAAAAATTAGCGGCGGCCAATTCAGGCAAAGCCTCCACGCAGGAAGAAATCCGGAAGTTGCGCGGAAAACTTGCGCAGGTCGAGACCCAGCTCTATAGCACATTGACCCCCTGGCAGCGGACCCAACTTGCCCGCCACCCCCAGCGCCCCAGCACACTCGATTACATCAGCGAACTCAGCCGCGGGTTTTTGGAACTCCATGGGGATCGTTCATTCGGGGACGACCGGGCCATCGTCGGGGGATTTGCCAAGTTCAACGACCGTACAGTCATGATCATCGGCCATCAGAAGGGCAAGACGCTGAAGGAGCGCATGCAGCGAAACTTCGGCATGCCTAATCCGGAAGGCTATCGGAAGGCCTTGCGGCTGATGCGCTTGGCGGAAAAGTTCGGCCATCCCATCCTGACCTTCATCGATACCCCGGGGGCCTACCCAGGGATCGGCGCAGAAGAGCGCGGACAGGCGGAAGCCATCGCCCGCAACCTCTTGGTGATGTCACGGCTGAAAGTCCCGATTCTGTCCGTCGTGATCGGCGAAGGCGGAAGCGGCGGCGCACTGGCGCTGGGAGTGTCAGACCGCGTCCTCATGCTGGAACATTCGGTCTATTCGGTGATTTCTCCTGAAGGATGCGCTGCGATTCTCTGGGACAATCCCGCTAAGGTTCCGGATGCGGCCATGGCCCTCAAGATTACGGCCCAGGACCTGATGGGTCTCGGCGTGATCGATGAGATTGTTCCTGAGCCCTTAGGCGGAGCGCATCGTGAACCGAAAGCCGTGTGCGACCGGGTCGCCAAAGCCCTCACCAATCAACTCTTTCAACTACTCGATCTCCCGCACAACGAACTCCTGAACCAGCGCGACCTCAAGTTCCGCAAGATGGGCGCCGTCGAAGGACTCGTCGCGCAGGCATAGCCGCAACACCGCTCCTATTTCAACAACCCCACATCCGTAAAGCGCTGTTGAATCGTGCCCAGCATAGCTGACCCCACTTCCGCTCGGCAGTCATTTAGACTCTCATCCTGTAAATATCGCTCGATCGTCCGTGGCAGCTTTTTCCACCAGGCCTTGGCCGAGATCCGCGCCTGATCCGCCTTGACACCCTCCCCAACAAGCAGCTTCCGAATCTCATGCTCAAAGAAGGCCACGTGCGTTTCTTCGTCGTCCACGATCGACTGCATGTCCGGGCGGAGACCGACGAGCAACTTCGCAAACTCCAACCCCAGTGCTTCGTATCCGAACAACAGCACCGCGAGCGACGGCCACTGGTGCGGCACCGTCGGCAACACCTCGCGCCCCCAGGACTGATAGCCCACCAGCGTTTCAAAATGTTTCAAGTGTTCTTCCTCATCGGCTTCATGCTGCTTGAGGAAGGCCAGAACATTCGCCGGCACATCGCGCAACTGCGCCGCTCGGACTGCCCAGAGAGCCATAGCCTCGGCTTTAAGAAATCGCTCCAACAAGGATGGTTCGCACTCCGGCGGCAAGCGGAGCGGCTCAGCGTGATCGTATAACGGTGACATAATCGACCATCATAGTACGCGAGCCGCTTTTTATTGTCCAAGAGACCTAGGGGACGCACAGGTTGCCCCGATCCATTGACCAGCGCAAATCCGACCTTCTATTGTCAGAATCCATCGCATTTGAGACAGTACGTACAGCTACTCACCAGACCGACGAGATGTCCACACACCGTAGATTGACGTCGGTCCACCAACGAGGACAGAATTCCATGAAGAGCCCCACTGCCTTGTCGCTATCGACGCACCTATGTCCACTCAGCCTCTGCCTCCTCACCGGCGCCTTGCTCACGGGAGTCGGCTGTGTCAGCCAGCAAACCTATGACAAGACCAAAGACGAAACGAATGAACTGACCCGTACCCTGGATGCGACACGCACCGATATCACCGAGTTGGAGCAGCGCATTGCGGCGCTGAAGACCGCGAATCGGCAGGAAGATGCCGCCGCCACCGAGCTGCGCGCGGCCATCCAGCGGGAAGAGGAAGCGCTGCCGGTTTTCAGAAAACGCGCAGAAGAGAAGCTCGCCGCTCTCCAAGCACAAGTGGCAACCCTTGTGAACCAAAGCCGTCTGCTCGCACAAAAGATGGCGGATGCGAAGCAGGAGGGCGTCTCATTGCAGGCGATGGTTACGCAGCACAAACAGGAGATGGAGGAATCACTCGCGCTGCTCACCCCGATCACACCGGCAACGAGCGCGCAACCCCAACCGACCGTGTCGCCGGTTGTTCCCTCGATCACGCCGATCAATCCGGCAGTGCCGCCGCAACAGACGGCACAAGCCGCTCCGACCCCTCCTGCGAAGCCGGCGACCGCGCCTCGTCCGGCCAAGGCGGAACCAGCTCCGGCGGAGGAGTCTTGGACCGATTGGATCAAGAACTGGGTATCCAACTTATGGAGCTGGATTTTCAACTAGGCGGTAGCAGTCCGACCCTGCACAATCCCTGTCGCACCCTTCCGTCGCAGGCTTGAGTATTTTGCTTGCGCAAGAAGCAACAACCAACCATGGAGATCGCGCGTGAATCGCCAAACAACAGCATTGTTGGCAGCCCTGTGTGTGATGCTGCTGACCGGGTGTGCCGGCATGCAAGGCCCGCCGGAAGATCTGCTGAAGCGAGTACCTGTGATCGAGATCGGAAAGCCGGAACCCGTCGACAAAAACTACATTCTCTATATTCCCGGAGGCAAGACCATCCTCGTTCAGATGACGGTGAAGGGCCCCCTCATCGTCAATCCGGGAGAAGCCACCACCCGCATCCAACTGACCCAGAGCCTCTACCTCTATAAGGAATGGTCCAGCCTCGACGGAAGAAACTGGACCCATCAGGCCTTTCAAGGCCGCGTCGCCATCGGACTGGCCCCACAGGGAGGCATTGTCGAGGTCTTTGTGAATCGACCGGATTAACGCGGCTTCAACCATTCCACCGCTCCAGCACCGGCTGCGCGGCCGCTGGCAAAACAGGCCGTCAGGAGATACCCGCCCGTCGGAGCTTCCCAATCCAGCATCTCTCCCGCGCAAAAAACCCCCGGCACCTCGCGCAACATCAATCTGGCATCGACTGCTTCAAAAATAACGCCACCGGCCGAGCTGATCGACTCCGCCAACGGCCTGGTCGCAATCAGCTTCAACGACAGCGACTTGATCGCGGCAGCCAGCTTGGCCGGATCCGCAAAGTCTTCTTTTGACACGACTTCGCGCAAGAGCCCGACCTTGACCCCGGTCATACCCACTCGCCGCTCCAAATGCGTCGCCATGGTTTTTTTCCCGCGCGGTTTGGCAAGATCGTTCGTCAAACCGGAGAGATCGCGGTCCGGCGCCAAATCCAGCCGCAAGACGGCAAATCCCTTGGCGGCAATTTCATCGCGGAGGAGGGCGGACATCGAGTAGATCACGCCGCCTTCCACTCCGGTCGTCGTCACGACGAATTCACCTTGCTGCCACTTCTCTCCGCCCGCCGGCGTCTGAATTTTCAACGCCACCGACTTGACCGGATGGCCCGCAAACTTGTTCTTGAAAATCTCCGTCCAGGCAATGTCGAACCCGCAGTTGGCCGGACGCAACGGACTCACCGAGACGCCGCGCTGCGCAAGCCACGGCACCCAGGCCGCATCCGAACCGAGTTGAGGCCAGCTCCCTCCGCCTAGCGCGAGGATCACCGCGTCGGGACGAACAAGCTGTTTTCCCTCTGGAGAATCAAATTGCAACGCGCCTTGCGCATCCCATCCGCGCCAGCGATGCCGCACATGAAACCGGACGCCTGCCTGCCGCAGCCGCCGCAACCAGGCCCGCAGCAACGGAGCCGACTTCATGTCCTTTGGAAACACCCGGCCGGACGATCCCACAAAGGTCTCAATCCCCAGACCCTTCACCCAGGTACGCAGCGCATCCGGCCCGAATGCCGCAATGAGCGGAGCGATCTGAGTCCTCCGCATCCCGTACCGCGACAGCATTTTCTCGACAGGCTCGGAATGCGTGAGGTTCAGTCCACCCTTCCCGGCCAGTAAGAACTTCCGCCCGACCGACGGCATGGCGTCATACAGGTCCACCTGCGCTCCCGCAGCGCTCGCACTTTCCGCAGCCATTAGGCCTGCCGGACCGCCTCCGATAATCGCAATCTTCATCACCGGATCATTCCCCCTTCAAACCGAGCAACCGCAAAGTGTCATTGACCGGGCGATTGGTTACTGCAACCAGACAAGCACGTCTCAGAACCGGCAGGCATTGTAGCAAAGTCAGGAGGTGGAAAGAGAGATCGATGACAATGCTTGAATAATTCAGCCATGGCTCGCCTTCTTTTGAATACTGACAAATTGACCGATGCTGACCGGTCGAACGACGGTAGAGAGTCTGTGGAACGCCCTACGGAACTTGACGTTCAAGAGCGAGCCGGTAAGGTTCTCGCAAATGCCCGGAAGAATCGTATCGTCCTCACCCAGCATGGGTAACCAGTGGCATTTTAGCTGGTTGAAGCAAGCACCCTTCGTGCTTGATGCAATCGAGCGGGTTTTCCCAAGATCCGGTAGAATCACTTCCGCTATGACCGCACACCACTCTTCTTGGGGAAGAAATCTCCTCCTCCTGCTTCCCTTCCTCGCTGCGACGGTCTGGCTTTCTCTGGCCAACCCTTACGGAACCGCCGCCGCGGACGAAGTTTCTCTGTGGATCGAGCCGGGAATGGCGGTGGCCGACAGTCCCCTAAGCGGCCGCAGGGAAATCTCGCTCGATGTGCAGGAGATCATTCTCGGGAAGGGAGCGCGCGGCATCAACGGCATCGTCGTGACCTCCCGCCGCCTCTTGGGATTCTCCAGCCGCACATTGTCCTGGACTGAGTTCGAACGGGAGCTTTATGAAAAGCTGCTGGACAAACGTATTCTGCCCGCATTTTCCGTGGTGCGGACGGACAGACGGCTTTATGGCTTCCGCGGAGCGGACGGCACCTGGCTGGAGGAGCCTCTCAACGTTCGGGAAACCGTTCAACGGACGCTGGCCAATGACTACGGAGCCGTCTTCATCACGAACGAACGGCTAATCGGCTTCACGTCGTTACTCGGCGACTTCTCGTCGAAAACTCTCGGCGTCCATGAGCGTGTTACGCGGACAGACAACGTGAATGGCCTCATTTCCATTACCACAAATGCCCGCACATTCATCTTCGGCAGCCGCTTGAGCGGATGGGACGAATTCGAGTAGATGGCAGGTAAGGCTGACCTACCCGCCTCGCTTTGCGTGGCCTTGCCCCGACGGGCGATTCGGAATTGAGGCCCCTGATTGGATGCAGGGATAGCGCAAGGGGAAAGGCGGCAGGAACCATTCCCCCGGAAGTCGCCATGCCATCCGACCGCTGTATACTGACCCGTTTGTGCTGAGCTAGTCGGATGTATTCCCCTTACCATTGACTGCGCATTTCTTTACTTTCATCGTTCTCGATCCCGACGCACAGCCGCAACAATCTTTTTCCCGCTCAGTGTGGCACTTCGCTTCCTCAAGTCCTGCATCACTTCCGCGGCATGCCGATGTTTCCGCCGGAGCCCTTCATTCCGTCTGAGCAGAAAATCTTGGAGCGCGACGGCCTGATTGTACTGTTCATCTTTAGCGGAATAGACCAGCGTGACGGGACCGGTCTTGGCCTGCTCTGTAATCGTGGCGAGGAGCACTGTCTTTTCCAGCAACTCGGCCTGATAGCGACGGCGGAATTCATCCCACCTGGCGGGATCGTGGTTAAACCATCTCCGGAGTTCGGTCGATGGGCCGAGATCGGGCAGCCAGAGATCGAGCTTCGTTGACTCCTTTGCAATTCCTCTCGGCCAGAGGCGATCGACGAGCACGCGAAAGCCATCTGACTTGGCCGCCGGCTCGTAGATCCGTTTGACCAGAATCGTCATGCCGCGCTCTATTGGCCGATGGTTTCGATCAACGCCAGCTCATCGGGCGTAAGCGTGAACCGCTCGCACTGCAGGTCTTCCGCCATGTGCTGCTGATTCGTGGTACCCGTGAGCGGCAACATACCGACTTGCTGCGAGAAGCGGAAGACGATCTGGGCTAAGCCGGTCTGATACTTCGCCGCTATGGAGCGGATAGCCGGCTCGACGAACACCTCGCGATTGGCCGTGAGCAGCGAAAAACCCTGATAGATGATCCGATGCTCCACGCACAGATCACGCACGGCTTTATCCCAGCCGAAGGCGGCATAGCAGCGATTCTGCACGACCATCGGCTTATGCCTGGCCTTGGCACAGAGCAGCGAGAGCTGTTCAGCCGACACATTGCTGACACCGATCATTTTGGTCTTTCCGGAATCGTAGAAAGACTCGATCGCCGCCCAGACCTCCCAATCTGCCGCGCCCAATCCCCGCCTGGAATACGGCCCATGCAGGACATAGGAGTCGAGATAGTCGGTGTGGAGATGCGACAAGGAACTCTGAAAAGACTGATTG
>WBZP01004412.1_pt3 | contig 10842 bp, 4 predicted proteins | sample 5204301 | NCBI WGS metagenome assembly WBZP01 (sample SAMN12412401, study PRJNA552823) | activated sludge metagenome | isolation source: activated sludge from nitrification reactor of wastewater treatment plant... | place: USA: Pennsylvania | collected 2017
AAGCCGGTAGAGTAGCAGATTTCTTAGAATTAGGAGAATTAATGTGTATTGATGCTTTGCATAGAAATGAATCTTGTGGTGGTCATTTTAGAGAAGAATACCAAACTGAAGATGGTGAAACAAAAAGAGATCAAGATAATTTCTCCTATGTTGCAGCTTGGGAATACAAAGGTGATGGACAAGATCCTGAATTAAATAAAGAACCTTTGGTCTTTAATGATGTTACTGTAGCAGAAAGAAACTATAAATAATATAAGAGATTTAAAAATAAAAAGCCGATAAGAACTTTTTCTTATGCGGCTTTTTATTTAAAAACATTTAATAACATTTTATGCTACTAAATTATTGTTTGGCTCATTAGCATATAATCTTCCTAATCTCAAAGTATCATAATCTAAATCGAGTTCACTTTTAGCTGCTTTAAGCAATTGATTTTCATGAGTTTTAAACCAAAAAGAAGCTTTTAATAAACTTTCTTTTTCAATATTCTCTTCAATCCAAGGAATCAGGTTAATTTCTTTTGCTAAATGTAATGTTTCTAGATAATTTAAAACAGTTGAAACTGTGATATTTTTTGTGTTTGCTATTTTTTCAATCGTTAAACCTTGCAAAAATAAATTTTTAGTTTCTTGAAATGTAACTCTTTTGACTTTATTTTCAGGTAAATTATAAATTTTTTGAGCTTCATTGAAGTCCTTAATAACTTGCATAAATGAATTCCAATGCTCTGCGGAGGGCCAATTTTGAGTTTGAGAAATAGAATAAAATTCATCTGGACTTTCTGGTCGGTATTGAGCCAAAATTTCTAATTGAAAATTGGTAGCAATTTCATAAGATGGAACATCTTTTAAATCGGAAATTTTCTTCCTTTCTTCTTTCAAGGTTTTTAATAAATTTAATTTCTCAAACCAAATTTGAAAAGAATTAGGTTTAATTTCAATTTCAATTTTATAATTCAAGAAATCTTGTCCTTTTTGTGTGATTTCCAATAAACCATAAAAATTATCTTTAGTTTTTAAGAAATCTTGTTGGATTAAGAAATAAATTAAAGTATAAATTTCTTGAACTGTTAAATTTTGCAAGGAGGCTAAATAGGGCTCTTGTTCAATTTGAGTCAAAGAAAAATATCTTTCATCACCTTTTAGATATTTTACCCAAAATTCTTTTGCGTGAGATTTTTTGTCATCAATAATAGCATTTAAAATGCAACGGACTTGTTTTTCAACGGTTTTAACTTGAAATGTGTTAACTGTTTTCATCTTATTTTATGTTTAATAATTATGACACAAAGATGGAGGGCAGCTTCAAAATATCCTTGGAAACAAAATACGTTTTTCCACATCGAAAATAAGAATAAATAACTTAATGTTCTGATTTATAGCTTGTTGAATTGGAGTTAAAAAACTTATTTTTTTTTGAAAAAAAACTTTTCTTCTTAAAATTAGTATAAAATTCAATAATTTTAATTTGAATATAAATTAAATATAAGCTTTTTATCTTAATTATAAATAGTAAGATAAAAACCAATTATCATTTAAAATAATTCACAAAATTTGACAATTAATAAAAAGAATAATATATTTGCAAGTTAAGATTTATATATAATGAAAAAAATTTTACTAACAATTTTGGAGTTTTTAAGTTTTCAATTTGGCTTTAGCCAAAATGAATCAACTACTTATAAAGTTAAACATTTGTCATTGGCAGTTGATAGTTTAGATACTCCTGAAAAAATGTCAAAACTTTTAGCAATTATTAATCAATTGCCCAATTTGGGTCCAGATAAAGATATGAAAAAAGGGAAATGCCAATTTTCTCTTTATTCCACAACCAAAGAAGAAGATCAAAAAAACATTGATGCTGCTTTAGAAAAAATTAAAACCGCAGGTTTTACTTTTAAAATCAATAGAATTGATGATTATGAATTAACAAAAGCATTTCAACCTCAAAAAGACACAACTAAATAAACATACAAATGAAAAGAATAGCATTTTTAATCATTTGCTTTCTTTTTGTAAATAGCATTTATAGTCAAGACAAAGTCTTGATCGATAAGGCTATAGACAAAGGAAAAGCTTTTTTGCAAAAAGAATTTAAAGCTGGAACGATAAGTTATGATGGATTAATGTTTTTGCCTTTTTTGCAAAAGCAATTTAATTTTGAAATTATCAAACAAATTGAAATTGAGAAGTTCTTAAAAAAACATAAATCTGAACATCCTTTAGATGCATTAGCATTGAAAATAGTTGATGTAAATTATTCGGTAAGTGAAGGAGAATTGTCTGGAATAAATAATGAAGAAGTTTTGTTAATTCGAACTATTTATCCAAATTTATTTCAAAAAAGTACAATTGAGGACTTGAAAAACATGGCTAATCAAGATGGTTATTATTTAACTCATGGTTTATTAGGATTGAAATTTTTGCAAGAAAATAATTTAATATCTAATTTCAATGAAATTTCAACACCTTATAAAAACAAGTTTAAATCTTTGATTTTAAATGAATCTATTTCATTAGATGCTAGAATTGAAGCTATTGCATTTGCATTATATTTTGGTTGGAAAGAATTAATTTCTGAAAATGAAATAAATTTGATAATTAAAACACAACAGCCTGATGGAGGTTGGAAGGAAATACCAAAAAATGAATTATCAAGTAGTCATACAGCTATTTTAGCTTTGTGGGCTCTTTTAGAATCACAAAACACCAATAAACCTTTAACTATTTTACAAAAATGAAGAATTTATTTATATTGATTTTATTCTTATTCTATTCTTCTGCATTTGCCCAAAAAACATTTACTATACAAATTTATGAAGAAAGAATTTCAGGGAATAGAGATTGTGATGGTTTTGCATTAGGAGATTCTGATCCTACATGGAGATTCAATGCTGGTCCTGGTTGGGATTGTGTTTATAGAAATGGAAATAATACAAACTTTACAATTGGGGATGTTTTAAATGTTGCTTCTTTTACTTGGAATTGTCCAGGTAATCAACCTGGAAATATTAACTTGGATTTTAGAGGTTGTGAAAATGATAATGTTGCAAATTGTCCTAATGATGTAACTGGTTGTGATGGTGGACAAGCTACTGGCACTGTTGCTATAAATCCTTCAGCTTTTGGAGTTGGAACAACTAATTTGAATGGTGGAGCTGAATATTGCTTTACCGTTTCTGGAGGTTGTTATAATGGAGTTGTAATGTGTTTTAAAGCAAGAGTGATTGTCAGTGGGGCTTTTTATAATAATTCAAATGACGATTTATGTAATGCTTCCAACTTGGGAACCATTAATATTTCAGGATCATCTTCTTTAAACAATCAAAATAATCTTTGTGCTACTTTACAAGCTGGTGAACCCGGAAGTGGTTATGGATTAAATAATACCGTTTGGTATAAGTTTACTACTGGTGCTACTATTGGTCAATCTTCAACTATTACTGTCAATGAAAATGGAGATGACTTTAGAGGTGAGGTTAATCTATATTCTAGCAATGTAGCTTGCCCAACTTTTGGACAATTATCATTTATAGCGCAAGGTGAAGCTGGAGTAGGTAGTGGAAATACTTCTTTTACAGCAAATTGTCTTCAACCTAATACAACTTATTGGATTCAAGTTGATGGAAAAAATTGTACGTTGGGTGGTGGTTCTTGTGTACAAGGCCAATTTAATGTTAATGTAACCGATAATGGGGGTTTACGTTCGGGTCCAAATGACATTGCTTGTGCAGCAACAAACATAAATACAGCAGTTGGTAATGCAACTATGGATTTAAGCGAAACATTATTACTTAATTCTCAATCTAATGTTTGTGCTGGAACAGAAGCTGGTGAACCTTCTCCTAATGGAGCTAATAAAACTGTTTGGTATACTGTTACAACGGGTGCTACTATTGGGCAATCAGTTACTATCGATGTTACTGATACTGGTGGTGATAATATTGACTTAGAATTAGCTTTATTTTCAGGTGGTTGTTCTTTTGGGTCAATGTCAACACTTGCTTCAGAATCTGGAGATAATGTAGGAGATATAAGTAATGATGAACAATTAAATTATGACTGTTTATTACCCAATACAACTTATTATATTCAAGTTGATGGATCGGGTTGTACATTTTCATCTGGTTGTAACGAAGGAGATTTTAGTATACAAGTAAAAGATAATGGTGGAACAAGAACAGGTACTTATGACAATATTTGTAATGCAACTTCTGTTGCAGTAGGTGGTTGTATAACTGGCGTTAACACTTGTGCTACAGTGCAAGGTGGTGAAGTTTCTGCTGGTGGCTCAATTTCACCTTCTAGAACAACTTGGCATTATTTTACAGCTCCTGCTTCTGGTCATGTAATTGTTTCTACCAACAATGGAACAACTAATTTTGACACAGAAATTGCACTTTGGGCTTCTTCTGCAGGTGTTGCTTGTCCAACTTTTGGTCAATTATCTTTGATAGATAGCGATGATGATATTGTTGTTTTAATTAATTTGAAATCTGAACTTGAAGTTACTTGTTTGGTGCCAGGTAATAGATATTATGTTCAAGTAGATGGAGATGATGTTACAGATTTTGGAAATTATTCGCTTTGTGTAACTTCTGTAGGCCCTCCAATTGCTCCCAACAACTTAAGTTGTTCTGCAACTGCAATGGGAACATTGAATTTAGCCACAACTTTAACTCAAAATAACCAAAATAATAATTGTGCTGATGTTTCTGCTGGAGAGCCTTCTCCAAACACAAATAATCAAACAGTTTGGTATACCTATACAACTGGTGCAACCGTTGGTAATGCTGTCACAATCAATGCAATAGATGCTGGTTCTGACAACATTGATTTAGAGCTTGCTCTTTATCAAGGTGGTTGTGCTTTTGCTTCTATGAATTTATTGGCCTCTGAAAGTGGTGATAATTTTGGGGATGTAAGCAATGATGAATCTTTAACTTATGATTGTCTTCAACCTAGTACAACTTATTATATTCAAGTGGATGGTTCAACTTGTTTATTAGGTGGTTGTTTTGAAGGCGATTTTAATTTAAATGTAGTTGATAATGGTGGAGCTAGAGTAGGTACTTATGACAACATTTGCAATGCAACTTCTGTTGCTGTAGGTGCTTGTGTAACTGGAGTCAATTCTTGTGCAACTGTTCAAGCTGGTGAAGTTTCAGCAGGTGGCTCCATTTCACCTTCACGTACAACTTGGCATTATTTTACAGCTCCAGTTTCTGGCCATGTTAGAGTTTCTACTGATAATGGAACTACTAATTTTGACACTGAAATAGCCCTTTGGGCCTCTTCTGCTGGCGTTGCATGTCCAACTTTTGGTCAACTTTCTTTAGTAGATAGCGATGATGATATTGTTGTTTTAATAAATGAAAAATCAGAACTTGAAGTTGAGTGTTTAGTTCCAGGTCAAAGATATTATGTTCAAGTTGATGGAGATGATGTCACAGATTTTGGTAATTATTCACTTTGTGTTACAAATGTTGGACCTCCAATTGCATCTAACAACTTGATTTGTAATGCAACAGCTATGGGTACTTTAAATTTAGGAGGTACTGTTTCTGTTTCAAATCAAAATAATTATTGTGCGAATTCTTCTGCAGGAGAACCAGCTCCTTTTAGTTTGGATGCAACTGTTTGGTATTCTTTTACAACGGGTGCAAACCCTGGTGCTAGAACTGATTTTTCAGTTGTGGGTGCTGGTGGAGATGCTATCAATTTACAAATCGCTCTTTATACTTCTTCAAATTCAACTTGTTCAGGTACTTTAAATCTTGTTCAATCTGATTATGACGGTATTTTAACAGATGAAGATATGTCTGTTGAATGTTTAAGACCTAATACAACTTATTTTGTTCAAATTGATGGGGAAGAATGGTCATTCTTAACTGCTTATGAACAAGGTTTATTTAATTTAACAATTGTAGATAATGGAATTCCTCAACCTACAAACGATAATATTTGCAATGCAGTAAGTTTAGGTGTTCTTACTTTGGGTGGAACGATCTCTGATACAAGACCTGCAAATGCTAGAAATAACTTTTGTGCTACAGCTCAAGTAGGTGAAGTGGATCCTCCAGCTACTAACAGTCTTTTAGGTGTAAATTGGGGACCAGATAAAACCATTTGGTACAAATTTACAACTCCTCCAGGTAACTGTAGCTCAGGTGCTTATCCAGGTAAAGAAGTTTTAATTTCTGCAGTTTCTGATCCCAATAATTTAGGTGATGAAATGGATTTGCAAATTGCTCTTTATGAAGCTGTTAATCCTGCTTTATGTACTTTTCCAAATTTAGTGCATGTTGGAAATGATTATAATCCCGATGTTCCTTTGTTTTGGACAGGTGAAGATTTATATCAAGAATGCTTAAAACCTAATACGACTTATTATATTCAAGTAGATGGTTCAGGTGTAAATATGGAAGGATTTTTAGGAATTTCTGTTACAGATGATGGATTTAATAGAGGTAGAAATGATGATATCTGCTGCGCAACCAATTTAGGAACTATTCCCAATGGTGGACCAGGTTGGCCAGGTGCTTGGACTTCTGCTCTCAATCAAAATAACGTTTGTGCAACTAGAACTGCTTTAGAAACCACTGGTGGTACTCAAATGCCTGCAACCTGGACACCAGAACAATCTGTTTGGTATTCATTTGTGCCTCCAGCTTCTGGAAACGTAGAAATTACAATGACAACTCCATTCAATCTTTTAGATTGGAGATATATTGATTCTCAAATTGCTATTTATCAATCTTCTAACAATACTTGTTCAGGAACAATGCAACTTTTAGATGATTTAGATGATCTTTTAGGTGCTGATATTGACAATGGTGAATTTATTATTAAATGTTTAGACCCAAGTAAAACTTATTTTATTCAATGTGATGGTTGGGAAGAACCTACTAATCTTTTAGGTTGGGAAGAAGGTGTTTTTGATATCAAAATCAGAGATTATTCGCCTTCTGCTCCAAATGACTCAATTTGTAATGCAATTGCAATAAATGGTTCACTTGCTGGTGGCCAATTAGCTAATGGTCAAACTGTTAGTTTGATCAATCAACAAAACTTTTGTGCAGATAATATCTTAGAACCTATTCCAAGTTCATTTGGTACAACTAAAACTATTTGGTACACTTTCAAAGCGCCTCCTTCTGGTCGTGTTATGATTCGTGGTTTTTCAGATCCTCAAAATTCTTCTTTAGTGAGAAATCCAGTAGAAGCTTGTGATGATATTGATATTCAAATGGCTGTTTATGACCATGGTTTGCCAAGCAATGCTTGTATTTGTACTGGACAAGTTGGTGGAACTATTTTCGAAGTTGATTCTGATTATAATGATTATGATCCTTTGACGGGTCCAGGTGAAGGTTTACCTTTGATTTCTGGTGATGGTGGTTTTGGTTGTAGCTTAATTCCCCCAACTCAACAATATGACGAATATATGCAGTTGAATTGTTTGATTCCAGGCAGATGTTATTATTTGATGATTGATGGTGCAGATGGACTTTTAGAACAATTTTTAAATGCATCTGATGGTTTCTTTGATATTGAAATTGAAGCACTCCCAGGCCCAGGCCCAATTACAAATGACAACGTTTGCAATGCAATTCCTTTAGGAACTCCTCCAAATGGTGGTTTTGTACAAACTGCACCAGGAACTCACAATCGTTGTGCAACAACAGAACCTTTAGAAACTACTAATAACCTTGCTAATAATGCTTTAGTGGCTTTGCCTCCTAGTTTTGACATGGATAGAACCGTTTGGTTTTCATTTGTTGCACCAGCTTCAGGTAGAGTTAACTTAAATGTAGATTCTGATCCAGGTGGAACTTTCTCTGACGGTATTGATATTCAAGTTGCTGCTTATGCTTCTTCTAATAATTCTTGCGACTATAATACTTTTTCTTTGATTCGTGCAGAATATGAAGGTTTGGGTGTTGTTTATGATGAAGATATGGAATTGAATTGTTTGATTCCAGGAAATACTTATTATGTTCAAATTGATGGAGCTGATATTGATGGATCAACTTTGATTGATGATCAAGAAGGTTTCTTTAGATTGAGAGTTGAACATTTAGCTCCGCTTCCAACTTATGGAAATGACAATGTTTGTGCTGCGCAAAATTTAGGAACAATTCCTTTGAATGGTGCTTCAGCTGTAACTCCTGGTTCAAATTATTGTGCGACAGTAGAAACTGGAGAACCTAATGTTGATCCAGGCAATGCTTGGGATCCTTTGCAAGGAACAGATGAATCAGTTTGGTTTAAGTTTACAACTTCTGGCGCTCCTGGTGCAATTACAGTTGAATTGACAAATGTTGGTCCTGGTCCTTTAAGTCCTCCTTTTTATGAACTTTTAGGATTTGCTCCAAATATAAATGTTTATCAATCAACAACTGGTTTATGTAATTTTGCTGATTTTATAGAAGTTGCTGCAAATGACAACATTCTTCCCTTAATAGACATTTCTACAACAATTAGTTGTCCTTTCCCAAATACTACTTATTATGTTCAAATTGATGGTTTAGATTTAGTTGGGGATTTTGGTGAATTTGATATTCAGGTTTCCGATGATGGAAATACTGTTATTAGACCAACGAATGACAATATGTGTAATGCTTTGCCAATGGGTTTAACTTTAAATTCTGGTAATGTTCAATCTTTGACTAATCAAAATAATTTCTGTGCTTCTGAAGAAACTGTAGAACCTAATGTTTCAGGTACAACAGTTACTACAGATATTGATTATGATGAAACAGTTTGGTATTACTTTACAACAGGTCCAAATCCAGGTATTGTAACAGTTGCTACAACTAATACAAATCCATTTTTATTCTGGACTAATTTGACTGTTTATATGGATCAAAATACTTCAACTTGTACTTATCCTGATTTAGTTGAGGTAGATAATGCAAGTGCAAATATTTTGAATGGTAATGCTACTTTGGATTTGACTTGTTTGAGACCCAATACTCGTTATTATGTTCAAGTGGATGCAACAGATGCTCTCAATATCACTGATAATTTTGGAACATTTGATATTTCAGTAACAGATAATGGAGTTCCAAATATTTATCCAGGTAATGATGATTTCTGTAATACTTTTGCAATGGATGGTGTTTCAACTGGTTTTGGTGGACAAACTCCTTTGCCTTCAGGTGGTACTCAAACTCGTTTGAATCAAACAAATAGCTGTGCAACTCAAGAGCAATTAGAACAATTCGTTAGTTCAAATTCAACTCCATTGAATGATTTTAATAGAGATGAAACAGTTTGGTATTCGTTTACAACTTCTGCAACTCCTGGAACAATTACTATTTCTGTTAACCCAACTTCTTTAGATCCAGCAATTAATGTTTATACTTATCCTGGTGGCGATTGTTCTGTTGGTTTGGACGATTTAGTGAGAGTTTCTTTTGATAATAATATTGATGGTGGAAATTTATCATTGGTAATGAGATGTTTGGATCCTTTGACAAAATATTTTATTCAATTGGATGGTACAGATATTTTGGATGATCAAGGTAATTTCAATATTTCGGTTTCTGATGATGGAATTCCTAGTTTCTTCCAAACAAATGATGACATTTGTAATGCAACTAACTTTGGTGTAGTGGCATTGGGTGGTGCAACTCCTGTAACTGCTGGTAACAATAGTTGTGCTTCTGAAGAAACAGGAGAACCTAATACATCTGGTTCTACGATTGTAACTGATGCAAATTATGATGAAACTTTGTGGTATAAGTTTACAACTTCTGCAACTCCAGGTTCTATTTTGATCAATTTGACAGGTTCTACTATTTCACCAATCATTAATTTATATCAAGCTACTACGTCTTCTACATGTTCATTTAGTTCATTGACATTCTTAAGAAGTGCTCAAAATGTTCTTCCAAATAGTAATACTTCATTGACTTATACTTGTCCTCCAGCAAATACAACTTTCTATGTTCAGATTGATGGATTGGATAATGTTGATGATAGAGGTGGATTTAATATTAGAATTTCTGATGATGGTACTCCTGATATTTCACCCACTAATAATAATATTTGTTCAGCTACAGCATTAGGAGGAGTTTATCCAATCAATATTAATAATCAGAATAACTATTGTGCTAATACTCAAGCCGGTGAGCCTAATGTTCAAGCTGATGATGAAACAGTATGGTATTCATTTATTGCTCCAACTTCTGGTAGAGTAACTGTAAATATGACTTCTGTCACTGGAATTGATATTAACTTCAGTATTTATGGCCCAGCCACTGGTTGTAGTTTTTCTGGACTAGATCAAGTGGGCTCCAATCATGATGATTTAATTAGTTTTAATGCAAGTGCAACTGAAACTTGTTTACAACCTGGTCAATTGTATTATATTCAAGTAGATGGTGGTGATATATTTGGAGACAATGGGGTTTTCAATATCAATATGGTTAATGCGGATTTGAGTTATTCTGGACCCGTAAATAACAATTGTGCTGGTGCAATTAACTTGAGTGTTGGAACTAGTCCTTGTCAAGGAACGGGTTTATGGAATGTACAAAACTATGGTTGGGCAGGCCCAACTGATCCTCCAACAGCATTTACTCAACCTTCTTGTGGTCAAAATTGTGGGGATACTTGGTATTCATTTACAATGCCTGCAACTGGTTATGCTTTAATTGAAGGAAATGATGAATATGGTCCATTAGGAGCAACTTCTTCTACTATGGGTATGTCTGCTTATTCTGGAACTTGTGGTTCATTGTCTCCATTAAATTGCCAATTGGGTGGAATAGGTTCAGATCCAACTTATTATGTTTCTGGTGCACCAGGTTCAACGGTGTTTATTCAAGTGTTC
>WBZP01007147.1_pt1 | contig 10842 bp, 8 predicted proteins | sample 5204301 | NCBI WGS metagenome assembly WBZP01 (sample SAMN12412401, study PRJNA552823) | activated sludge metagenome | isolation source: activated sludge from nitrification reactor of wastewater treatment plant... | place: USA: Pennsylvania | collected 2017
GCCTCGCCCGGGAGGCCGGCGTCGCGCGCCGCCTCGGCCTGCCTGTAGATCACGGCCGCGCGCCGCTCGGCCAGGTCGTTGGCGAGCGCGCTGCGCTCGGCGGCCAGAGCGAGCGCTTCGCCGTAGGCCTGCTCGCTCTCGGCCAGGAGATGGCGATCCAAGGCGCTGACCGCGATCACCGTCCAGGCCGTGCGGCGCTCGGCCACGCCGGGTTCGAGCGCGATCGCGCGCCGCGCGACGCTGGCGGCGCGCTCGGCCTCGCCGAGCGCGAGCAGGGTCTCGGCGGCGTTCGCGGTCACCGCGCCGGCGCGCGGATCCCCCGCGTAGCGTTCGGCGAAGCGCAGCGCGCTCGCGACGCTCGTGCGCTGCAGCGACGGACGTTCCGGCCCGACGGCCGCCTCGAGCTGGCCGGCATAGGCCAGCAGTGCCGAGTAGCCTGCATCCGCCCCCCTGGCGTGCGCGGCGTACTCGTAGGCGACCTTGTCGTAGCGGGCCGCCGCCTCGGCGAACTGGCGGTCCTCGAAGAGCAGCTCGGCGAGCAGGAACTCGTTCTGCGTCGCGTCTTCGTCGTCCGGAAAGGCGACCAGCACCTCGCGGTACCAGCGCACGGCTTCCTGCGCCGCGGCCCTGCTCCTGCCCTGCTGCGCCAGCGCGTGGTGATGCCGGGCGAGCTCGGCCAGATGGGTCTTGACCAGCGGCTGCGCCCTCGCCCAGCCGTCGGCGTTCGCGCGCCGGAACTCGCTCTCGCGGCCATAGCGCACGACGAAGTCCTTCTTCGCCTCCAGCGCCAGGGTCGCGAAGCCGTTCTTCTCGTGGATCACGATCACGCGCGCGAGCAGCAGCGGCGCGTGCGGCGACAGCGGCCGCTCGCGCGCGTAGAGAGCCAGCGTGTCGGCCGCGTCCTTGACGCGTTCCTGCTTCAGGTAGAGATCGGCGAGTTGCTCGTGGACGCGGTGCTCGTAGCCGCGCCGCAGGTCGCTGGTGACGAACGGCGGGATGGACGCCGCGCCCTGCAGGCTCGCCAGGCCGAGGCTGATCACGCGGTGCGTGTCCTCGAGCAGTTCGCGGTCCGCGCGCGAGAGCGCAGCCGGCGACACGCCGGGTGCATCACCCGGCGCCGCGGACGCGAGCGATCCGGGTGGTGCGAGCTTGCGGTCGAGCACCTCGAAGAACGGGTGCAGCGACTCCTCGACGCGACCCTGCTTGAAGAGCGACCAGCCGTGCATGTAGAGCGCGCGCTCGGCGAAGGGGCTCGGGCGGTCAGGGCCGGAGGCGGCGGCGCCTTGCAGCACGGTCGCGTAGGCGGCGCTCGCGGCCACGTACTCCCGGGTCGCGAACAGCAGCTCGCCGCGCCGGAACTGGGCCTCCTCGCGGTACGCGGTGTCCGGGTGTTCTGTGACCAGGCGGGTCAGGGTTGCGAGCGCCTTGTCCAGCGCGCCGGCCTGTTCCTGCGCGCGCGCCAGCTGGTAGAGCATGCGGTCGTTGCCGGACGCCTTGGGGTGCTGCTGCAGCACCGCCTCGTACTGGGCGATCGCGGTCCTGTAGTCGGGGCCCGCTGCGCCTTCGGCGCTCCTGCGGTCGGCGAGCTCCATCTCGAGGTCGGCCACACGCCGCATCGCGTCGGGCCGCTGCGGCGCGTCCTTTGCCGCGTCGAGAAATCGGCGGTAGGCGGCGATCGCCCTCGCCTCGTCGGGCGCGATGCCGGGGTCGGGCGCGACCTCGCCCCTGCGCTTGCCGAGGCTGGCGAGCGTGGGTTCGTCGTCGCCGTGGATCCGCTGGCTCGAGCAGCCTGCCAGCAGCAGCGCCGCGGCGACGGCTGCCCAGGCCGGCAAAGCCTGCCTTGCGCGGAGGCTCATCGCGTCGCCTCCGCTGCGGCATCGGGCTTGCGCTGCGCGAGCTGGGCGCGATCGAGCAGATGCGCGGTCGCCAGCCGCGCCTGCGCGGCGTAGATCTCGAGCCGCGCCTTCTGGCTCTCCAGCTCGGCGACGGCGAGGTCCTGCAGATGGCCGGCCTGCTCGGCCTTCAGCGCCGCCACGCGCGGCACGAGGGCGGCGATGAGCTGCTCTAGCTCGGCGATGCGCGCCGCGAGACGCTCGAGCCGTGCCGGCTCTTCCTGCTGCGCACGCAGGATCGCGGCGTCGCGCGCCTGGGCGTCGGCGAGCGCCCTGTCGGCGGCGCGCAGCGCCTTCTGCGCGTTCCACAGCCGCTCCGGGTACTGCTGCGTCAGCTGCCAGGTCAGCGCGCCCTGCGCGCGGCGCAGCCGCTCGCGCGCGCCGGCCAGATCGGCGTGGGACTCGACGGCGGCCCCCGCCTTGGCCAGCGCGTCGAGTCCGCGATCGATGCGCTGCTGCAGGCCCCGCTGGGCGGGGTCGAGGAAGTCCTCGACTCGCGCCTCGGCTTCGGCACGCTGGAGCCCGGTCGCCAGCGCGTCACGGCGCACCTGCAGCCCCTGCAGGTCGATCGCGCCAGAGCGCTCGCGGACACGCGGCACGCGCTCGGCGAACGCCTGCCTGCGGTGAACCAGGATGTCGCCGAACCGCGCCAGCTTGACCTGCCAGCTGTCCAGGTTGTTGGCGAGGAAGATCAGGTCGCGCAGGTTCTTGAACGACTCCTGGAACTCGTGGCCGGCGAGCAGCGTCGCCAGCTGCGCGCCATGCGGCATCGGCTCGGGCAGCCGGTCGAGCTGACCGAACCAACCCATGGTGCGGCGCGGGTTCTCGCGCAGCAGGCCGTCGAGCAGCCGGCCGGCGCGGATCGCCTCGATCGATGCGTCGAGGGCCCGGCGCTCGGCGTCGAACTGCGCCACGGCGTCCTCGTAGCGGGCCAGTGCCTGGGCACTGGCGCCGACTTCGGCCAGCGCGTAAGGCATGGCGATGCGCGCCTCCAGCACCGCCGGGTCGCTGACCGAGCGGCCGGCGAGCTCGGTCCAGGGCACGAGCGCGAGCCCCGGCTCGCCGAGCTCGGCTGCGGCCCAGCCGAAGCCGAGCAGCGCCTTGTGCGCCGACATCCCGGAGAGCCGCACGCGCTGCAGGTAACGGCGCGCCTCGGCCGGCTGCTTTCCCTGCAGCGCGCCGAAGCCGAGCGCGACGTTGGCGCGGTCGCGCAGGCTGCGCTGTTCCTCGCTGGCTGCCGGCTGCTGGCCGATCTGGTCGAGCAGCGCGCGTCCGCGGTCGAACTCGCCCGCCCTGACGAGCGCCACGCCGAGGTTGAAGCGCGCGTAGGAGATCGCGCCCTGGGTGGCCGGCGGCAGCGCCACCAGCAGTGCCGCCGCACCGGCGTAGTCGGCGCGCGCGATGCGCAGTTGCGCGCCGAGCAGCGCCCGATCCTCCTCCAATGGGTCGGACAGCACGCCTTCGATGCGCGCAAGCGCCTTTTCGGCCTCGGCCGGCAGCTCGCGCTGGTAGCGGATCTTGGCCAGGTAGAACCAGGCGCGGTCGCGCACCGCGGGCGCGGCATGGTCGTCGATCAGGCGCGCGAAGAGCTCGCCGGCCTCGCGATGCAGGCCGTAGCTCAGCAGCAGACCGCCGCGCAGAAGCTCGGCCTCGTCGTCGTGCGGGGCGACGCGCCGGAAGTGCTGCGAGACCATGAGGCCGGTGACGGCCTCGAAGTGCCGGTTCTGGAAGAACTCGAACAGCGTGTCGCCATAGTGGGGTGCCTGCACGGCGCGCGGCGCGGCGGCCGCGCCGCCGGGCGAGCCGGGCTCGCCCTGGGCGCGAGCGCCGCCAGCCGCGATCGACGCGGCGAGCGCGGCAGTGGCGATGCCGGTGGCGACACGCAGGCGCATCATTGCCAGACCTTGACCTCGAACTCGGGCTGCAGCTTGCCGAGCCGGTCGGTGATCCGCAGTTCGAGGTACCTGGGCTCGCTGCCCTTGTCGAAGCCCAGTGTCGTGGCGCGCCTGTAGTCGCGCTCGTGCGGGCCCCTGCCGGTGAAGAAGGCGTCGATGCGCTGCGGGCCCGTCTTCAGGTTGCCGACGAACACGCGCTGCACGCCGCCGCGGTGCAGTGCCTGCACCTCCAGCGGCGTGTACAGGTAGTTCGCCACCACCTTGTCGTTGAGCTTGATCTGCACCGACTCGAGCTCGAACAGCTTGCCCACGTCCATCGAGACGAAGAGCGCCACCTGCGTGCTGGCGGGGAAGAGCAGTTCCTCCTCGAGCACGAGCAGGTCGCGGTTGAGGCGGATGATCTCGGCCTTCAGGTCCTGCACGCGGCTGTCGAGGCTGGCGGGGGCGGCGGCCGGCGCTGCGGGGGTTGCGCCGATCGGGGAGGCGGCCGCGGGGTCCGTCGCCGGCGACGGTGCCGCGGTCTGCGCCTGCGCGGCGCCGAGCACGAGGTTGAGCGCCAGGGCGAGCGTCAGGGGGAGCGTCAGGGCGAGCGGCGCCGTGACCAGCGTGGGTGCGAGCCGGTGGATGTTCATCACTGGGGTCCTTGTTCGATGCGCGGCACTCAGAAGCGCGCCGTCAGCAGCAGTTGCACCAGGTTCGCACCATGCGAGTAGGCCTCGCCGGAGCGGATGTCGGTGAAGTCCGCGTAGCGGAACTCCTTGCGCTCGTAGGCGCCGGTGAGCTTCATGTCGTAGCGGCCCACCACCCCGCCCGGCGTCCACGTGGCCTTCACGCCCAGGCTGGCCGAGCGGAAGGTGGAGAACTGGCGGTTGCGCGTCACGTACAGCGTCTCGGTCTGCGCGTCGTCGCTGTAGAAGAGCGCCTTGTCCTGCGAGTGCAGGCGCAGCGACGCGTCGAACAGCCAGCGCCCGGCGTTCTGCGTGAACAGGGTGCGGCTCGCGCCGGCCTCGGCGGTGTGGGCCCGAACGTCCCAGTTGTCCCAGAAATACCGGTAGTCGGCGCGCAGGGCGGTGCGCCCCGCGCCCTCGCCGAGGTCGACGATCGTGCCGGCGCGCACCGCCCGGCTGGAGCGCGTGCGCGGCATGCGCTCGGGCACCGCGGCGCCGAAGACCCGTGCCACGCGGTACGGGCTGCCGAGGTAGCCCTCGTCGCTGATCGCCTCCGCGTTCAGGGTGGCCAGCCAGCGCGGGCTCAGCACCTGCGTCACGCCGGCGCGGTACTGCCAGTGCTTCGCATGGTCGACGAAGTCCGGCTCGCCGGTCTTGCGCACCTCGTCGCTCGAGCGCGTGTACCCGAGGTTCACCGTCGTCATGCCGCCGAAGACCTCGTGCACGACCTCGGCGTTGAGCGTGTCGACGTCGTAGTCGGGCTCGCGGCTGGCGTAGACACCGGCGCTGACGACGGTGTCGCGTACCAGCCAGGAGCCCGCCAGGTCGTAGGCACTGCGCGTCTCGTCGTAGGGACTGGCGGTGGTGACGACGTCGATCGAGGCGTTGCTCACCGCGTCGACGTAGTAGCTGCCGGCCAGCGAAACCCGGTCGGCGAAGGTCTTGCGCACCAGCAGCGCCGGCCCCGTGGCGCGGACGCCGCCGCCGTCGTAGACGTGGTAGAGCAGCTCGGAGCGGTCCTCGGCGAGCGTGGCCGCGGTCGCTGCCTGCGCGGCTGCCACGCCACCCAGAAGGCCCCGGAGCCAGCGCAGCAGGGTGCGCAGGCGGCCGGCCCAGAGTGTGCGCTCAGTTGCAGCCACAGCCGCCCCCTTGCACGCCTGTGGCACCGCGTGCACCTTCGCGCACGAGATGCACGTGCTCGCGGTGGCGCTCGCCCAGCGTGGTGCGCGAGAACTGCATGATGGGGTCGGCGAGCCGCTCGCGTTCGTACGGCTTGACCCATGGCTCGACCGACGCGCACCCGCCGGCCACCACCGCGGCGGCGAGCAGTCCGGCGCGCAAGGGCCAGCCGCGGCATCGAAGGATGGTGGCGTGCATCATTCCGTGACCAGCTCGCGCACCTGGCGCTCGTAGGTGGCCTCCATGCCGTCGCGGTAGCCGCGGTGCAGGTGGCGCACGCGGCCGTCGCGGTCGATCAGGACGGTGGACGGCATGCTGTCGAGCGCATAGAGGCGGCTCACCGACTTGTCGGCGTCGAACAGCACCGGGAAGGTGACGCCGAGCCGTTGCGCGAGGGCGACCGCAGCCTTCGGGTCCTCGTCGACATTGACGCCGAGCAGCACGAATCCGGCGCCCCTGTACTTCTCGTGGAGCCGGACGAGATGCGGCAGCTCCACCTTGCACGGCCCGCACCAGGTGGCCCAGAAGTTGACCAGGACGACGCTCCCGCGCTGCTCGGCCAGGCGCAGGTTGCGGCCTTCGGCGCTGCGCAGCGTGAAGTCGGGCGCCGGCGACGCCGGTGCGAGCGCGGCCGTCGCGGGCACGGCGAACGGCGCCAGCAGGCTGGCGGCCACCCAGCCAAGGGCATGGCGGCGGGTGTCGATGCGGGGGATGAGCGGGGGTGGCTTCATGGGGCTCGATGCGGCGAGGTGGAGACTCAGAAGTAGGTCGAGATGCCGACCGTGACCTCGAGGTTCTGCGTGCTCCGGCTCTTGCCGAGCAGGTCGAGCGAGTAGAGGTGGTCGCGCACGTCGGCCTGCAGCGCCAGGCGGTCGTGCATGAACAGGCGCAGACCGAAGCCGACGTTGAGGGTCTGCTTCTTCTGGCCGGCAAAGTCGGTGCTGCCGATGCCGGCGATCAGGTAGCCCTGCAGCGGCCTGGCGGTGTGGCGGCCGAAGAAGGCCTCGCCGCTGATGACGTTGTAGCCGGCCGAGAGGTTGTAGTACTTCAGCGTCTCGCTCCGGTTGACGAACACGCCGCCGGGCAGGATCTGGCGGAAGGTCTCGTCGCTGACCTCGGTCTGGCCGTAGGCGGCGTGGACGAAGAAGTCCTCGGTGATGTGGTAGCCCAGCCGCAGGCCGTACACGAAGGAACTGCCGAAGCTCTCGGTCGCGTAGGTGCCGACGAAGGCGCCGAGCTCGAAGTCGCGCGACGGGAAGCGAGGCAGCTGGACCTCGCGCCGCGCGACCTGCGGCTCGATCACCTGCGGGCTGGCCGTCGCGCCGGTCTGCGCCTGCGCCTGCGCGGGAGCAAGCCAGGTGCCGGCGGCAGCGGTGAGCAGCAGCGTGGCGGAGGGTCGGTGCATGGCGGATGGCCTCAGAAGGTGAACGAGAGTCCGAGCGTCAGCGCCTGGTACTCCGGCGAACGGGTGTCGGAGACGAACGCGGTGTAGAGCGACCAGTCGAGACGCACGATGAAGCGCTCGGCGAATGTCCAGCGCGCACCGAGGCCGACGAAACCGAGGTTCGTGTCGGTTTCCTGCGCGCCCACCAGGCTGGTGTTGGGGATGTTCCGGAAGCGCCCCAGCCCGACGCCGAAGTACGGCGACAGCCGGCGGTCGGACCAGGGTTCGGAGACCAGGCCGAGGTGCCAGAAGTCGGTGCCCGAGAACGCACCCTGCACCTGGCCTATCGCTCCTTCGAGCGCCAGCGTCTCGGCCATGCGCCAGGTGCCCCAGAGCTTGAGCATCGGGTCGGCCTCGAACCGGCCCCAGCCGGCGCCGAGCTCGAGCCGGCGCGCCAGGACGCCGTCGACGAAGCGGTCGCGCAGCGCCGGCGCGCCGCCGGCCTCGGTGAGCGTGGTGGCGAGCTGACTGCGGTGCACCCAGCCGGTCCGCTCGCCCTGCGGCCCCGGCGTGGCGACGCGGTACCAGTCGGTGCGGCGCAGTTCGATGGTGATCCAAGCGCCCTTCTCCGCGACGAAGAACACGGGGAAGCCGCGCCCCGGTCCGGTGCGCAGCTCGATGAACGGTTCGGTGATCTGCAAACGGGAGCCGTCGGCGACAGGCGCAGAGGAGCCGGCCAGTGCGCTCGAGGCGGTCGGCGCGATCTCCGGCGCGCCGAAGGGCGCGACGACGGGTGCGATGACGGGCGCGACGGCGCCCGCCGGCCGGTCCTGCGCGTGGCCCGGCAGCGCCAGCGCCGCGGCCAACATGGCCAGCGTCGCGCGCACGGCGTGCCGCGTGCTGCTTCCGCTGGTCGGCGCCTTCTTCATCCCGGGCTCAATCGGTATTGCAGGCGCCGACGACAGCGTCGGCAGGCGTGAACATGTTGGCGGCCGCGGGGCTGAACTCGTCCTGGCCCGCGGGCATCGGCCGGCTGATCCAGTAGCGCAGCACCTTCGCCTCGCGGTCGTCGGCGCTGTGGAAGATCAGTCCGCCGCCGTGCAGCACGCCCTGCACGAGCGGCTTGGCCAGCAGCCGGCTCGCCAGCGGGTTGCCGACGATGCTCTCGCCCTGTGCCGAGTAGAAGTTGCGGTACATCTCGGTTGCGCGGATCTGCTCCGGCGTGAGCATGGTGTTGCCCAGGTCGACGTCCGGCGCCGTCTGCGTCAGGCGCAGCGCGCCGCCGGTGCCGGTGGTGTTGTCGTGGCAGCCCCCGGCAGCGCAGCTGTTGATGCTGGTCGCGCCGCTGATCGTGATCGGCAGCTGTGCGCGCAGCACGGGCATCACGCAGTGCTGGAAGTAGGCGAACGAGAGCTTCTGCCCGCCGGTCGAGCCCTGCGGGTTGGCGATCGTTGCCGCGTTATCGAACGCGTCGCCACCGCCGCAGGCGCCGAGCACGACGGCGCTGGCAGCGATCGCGAAGGCGCAGGCGGTCGTCGTGGCGCGGTGCGGGCGCCGCGGGGGTGGCATCGGATCGAGGCTCCGGTTCAAGGCTGGCACCCGCGCCCGATCCAGGCTGCGATCGCGCTGTAGGCGCTGCCGCCGGCCGGCAGGATGGGCGCCGCCTGGGTCCGTTCCCCTAAGGGGTGCGGCATCGTCGACGGCCGCGCCAGCAGCGGGTTGAGTGCGGCGTTGCAGGTGTCGTGGATCATCGAGAGCGTCGCGTGGTAGTCGCCCTCGGCGCTGCCGGTCAGCACGAGGCGGTTGCGCTGGAAGCCCATGCCCGGCTGGTGGCAGCCCGCGCACAGGCGGTTCAGCACCGGCTGCACCTCGGCCACGAAGGTGGCCTCGCCGAGGGCGGTGACGGTGCGAACCCCACCGCCCGGGGCGAACGGGTCGTTGTAGTACTGACCGCCGAGGTCCATCCACTCGGCAAGCAGGCGCTTCTCGGCCTTGTTCAGCAAAGTGGCGTGGTCCGGTGCTCCCGCCGGCGGGTTCGGGTGCGCCGTGTGCGCGGCCGCGCCGGCGAGCAGCGTCTGGCCCCACAGGATCTCGGTCAGGCGGCTCTTGCGCGCCTGGCCGGCGGTGTTGGCCGAGCCCGAGCTGCTGTCGACCAGCGCCGGGCCGTGCACGACCTCGGGCACGCCCTCGCGCAGGCGGATCACCGGCTGGCCGTTTGCGTCGAGCTGCGGGTCGCCGATCATTAGCTCCTCGTAGCTGACCAGGCGCCCGGTGCCCCCGGTACTGCCGCTCAGGTCGAGCCGGGTGGTGTCGGCGTGGCAGTTCGTGCAGGTGTGCGCGCCGCCGGGGCCGCGCGTGCGCGTCCACAGCGGCTGGATGTGCTCGGGGTAGTTGATGACGCCGGCCACCGGCGCCGCGGTGGCGAGGTCGTCGGCCGGGTTCGGGTGTCCGATGTAGCGCAGGTCGATCGAGGCGCGTGCGGTGACGCCGGACTTCGCCGTGTCGGCCCACAGGTCGGCGAACACCGGATCGGCGCCGAGCTGCAGGGCAGCGGGGTCGAGCCGCGTCCGCAGCGAGGCCAGTGTCTCGCCCGAACCATGCTGCGCCGCGAGCGCCTGCTTCATGCCGGCCGGCTGCGTGTTGACGACCGCGCCCGAATTGAGCGAGGCGCCACGCCGCGGGCTGTGGCAGCCGTCGCAGGTTCGGCGCTCGCCCGGGCGTACCTGGATCCAGTTGGTGTGGGTCTGGAACGCGCGGCCGTGGCCGTCGACCACCTGCAGCGCTAGCGGGACGTCGGCCGGCACCTGCAGCTTGAACGAACCATCGGGCTCGATCGGCGCGTAGCCGAGGATCTGCTGCTGCTCGAAGGCGGTCTCGCCGATCGCCTGGCGCGTGCCGGTCGACGACGCCGGCGGCGGCACGCCGCGCACGGCGCGCACGAAGCGCACCGGCGTGCAGTGGTAGGCGGGGTCGGCCGGGTCCTTGAGGCGCCCGAGGTCGGGCACGGTGGTTCGCGTTTCGGTCGGATCGCCGGCCGTGACGGCCTTCATCGCGATGCCGCTGGTGCAGCCGACGCTCAGGTCGGCGGCCACCAGCATCGATTCGGCCATGCGGCGCAGGCCGTCGGTGTCGTAGACGCTGCGCACCTCGATCAGCGCGAGGTCGCGCGCCGCGAGCGCCGGATCGACGGTGGTCGGCTGCGCCGCGTTCGGCTCCGGCCGCGCCTGCAGCGGGATCGGATCGACATACATGAAGCCCGCCGGCGGCGAGGCGACGTTCAGCCAGGTCTGGTCGGCCGGGTCGAACATGTAGATCGCGTAGGCGGCCGGGGCGTTGTCGACCACCGGGGCCGTTGCACGCTGCACGCGCGTCAGTGTCTCGTCGGCGAGCGACGCGCGCTCCTCGGCGGTCAGCGTCGCGCAGGGAACGACGGCGCCCTGGCGCGTCACCTCGCAGGGACGGTAGGCGAGCAGGATGCGGTCGGTGCCGTCCCACAGCGGGAACGGGGTCGTGACGCGGCCCCACTCCGAGAAGCCGCGCCCATTGGCGAGCGCGCGTGCCGTGCCCTGCTGCTGGCCGCCTTGCGTCGGCACGTCGCGGCTGGCCGGGGTGTCGAACTCGCTGTAGTTGGTGGCGTCGATGAACTCCAGCGAGCCGCCCTCCTGGGTGCCCGACAGCGGCATCAGCGAGCTCGTGAGAAAGCCCTTGTACCGGCCGCGCGGGTCGGTCTCCCGCGGGTGCAGGTAGCTGTTGCCCGGGCTGTGCGCGCCGTAGAGCACGAACAGGTCGGTGCCGTCGGGCTTGGCCTTGAAGATCGCGAAGCG
>WBZP01004243.1_pt1 | contig 10837 bp, 9 predicted proteins | sample 5204301 | NCBI WGS metagenome assembly WBZP01 (sample SAMN12412401, study PRJNA552823) | activated sludge metagenome | isolation source: activated sludge from nitrification reactor of wastewater treatment plant... | place: USA: Pennsylvania | collected 2017
CGCCGCGTCGCTCGGCGCCTCGCGCAACCGCACCGATGGCCGGTTCAACTCGCCCTTCGTGCTGGCGCGCGATCTCTGCCTGATCGCGGCGGCCGCCGCAGGCGTGGTGGCCATCGACACCATCGCCGCCGACATCAACGACCTCGAGGGGTTGAAGGCCGAATCCATCGAGGCTCGGCAGGACGGTTTCCTGGCGAAGGCTGTCATCCATCCAAAGCATGTCGACGTCGTCAACGCGGCGTTCATGCCGACCGACGAGGAATTCGCCTGGTCGGAGCGGGTGGTCGCGGCTTTCGCCGGCAATCCCTCCGGCGTCGTCAAGATGGACGGCAAGATGCTGGACAAGCCGCATCTGCGTGCCGCGGAGAAAATCCTGGCGCAGCGCGGGCGGTAGTTGCCGAACAAGCGTGGGATGGGCAGAGCGACAGTCTGCCCACCTGTCTCGTCGCGCTCGTGAAGGTGGGCACGGCGCTTTCCGCGCCTTGGCCGCATCTTACGGAGCTTTCTCCGGATCGCGTAGCGCGCCCTCGGCGGCGAGGGCGCCGATCTCGTCCTCGGCAAACCCCGCCTCGCGCAGGATCTCACGGCCGTGTTCGCCGACGCGCGGCGGCGGTCGCCGGATCGATGGTGGCGTCCGGCTCCAGGTTGCGGCCGGACCGGCCAGGCGCAGCATGCCTTCGGTCGGATGTTCGACCGACTGGATCAGGCCGACCGCCGCCAGATGCGGGTCGTCGATCAGGCTGTCGAGATCGTGCAGCGGCGCATGCGGGATGTCGGCCTCGGCGAAGAACGCCAGCCATTCCGCGGTGGTCTTGGTCTTCATCATCTGCGCGAACCAGTCGTAGACGAAGTCGTAGTTGCGCGTGCGCGAGGAGATGCTGTTCAGCCGGGGATCGCGGTCCCCCGGGTCGGTAAGGCCGATGGCCTCGAAGAACGCGTTCCACTGCTTGTCGGAATAGACCAGTGCGCAGACATAGCCGTCGCTGGTCTGGTATGGCCGGCGGTCCGGCGAGATCAGCCGGGAATAGCCGGGTGGGCCGATCGGCGGCTCGAAGCTGCGGCCGGCCATGTGATCGCCGAGCACGAACTGCGCCATGGTCTCGAACATCGGAATTTCGATGGCCTGGCCTTGGCCGGTGCGTTCGCGATGGAATAGGGCGGCGAGGATCGCATGCACGGCGTTGAGCCCGACGATGCGGTCGGCCATGGTCGCCGGCGAATAGCGCGGCTCGCCGGTGATCTTGCCGGTCAGGGCCGGCAGCGCCGTCAGGCCCTGGATCAGGTCGTCATAGGCGGGCCGGCCGGCATAGGGACCCTTCTCGCCGAAGCCGTGCAGGCTGACATAGACCAGCCGCGGATTGATCGCGTGCAAGTCGTCTGCGCCGAGCTTGAGGCGGGCCACCGCCGCGGGCCGCACGTTATGGACTAGCACGTCGGCGTTCGCAGCCAGCCGCAGCAGCGCATCGCGGCCGCCCGGCTTCTTCAGGTCGAGCACGATCGAGCGCTTGTTGCGGTTGCCCTGCAGATACATCGCGCCCATGCGCGGGTGCTTCATCGGCGCGGCGTGCCGCATCACGTCGCCTTCGGGACTTTCGACCTTGATGACGTCGGCGCCGTAATCGCCGAGCAGCATGGTGGCATACGGCCCCATCATCACGGAGGTGAGGTCGAGGATGCCTACGCCGGCGAGAGGACCCGCCGGCGCGGTTGCGTTGCCGGCGCCGCCGCCGCTCAACGACCTGCTGCCACGGCCTCGGTGAAGGCCTTGAACACGTCGCTGCCGGGCTTGCCGCGCTTGTTCATGTCCTTGACCCAGTCTTCCGCCACGGCCTTGAAGGCGGTCTCGAACTGGATCTTGTCCTCGGCTCCGAAATTGATCAGCTTCATGCCCTGCGACTTGATCTTTTCGGCGGCGGCCTTTTCGCCCTCCTCGAAGCGCTTGCAGCCTTCGCGCGTGGTCTGCTCGCCGGCTTCCACCAGCGCCTTGCGCACGTTCTCCGGCAGCGACTTGAACTTCGTCTCGCCGATCGAATAGGTGAAGATGGCGGTACCGAAATTCAGCCCCTCGGTGCCCGACTTCAGGATCTTGCCGAAGTCGTAGGACACCGAGCTCTGGTAGGAGAAGATGATGCCGTCGAGCGTGCCGCGGGTGAGCGATTCATAGATCTCGGGCGCGGCCATGCGGACCGGCACGCCGCCGATCGAGCGCATCATCAGGTCCATGGCGCCGCCTGTCGTGCGCATCTTCAGGCCTTCGAGATCCTTGGCGGTCTTCACGTCGCGGTTGGCGGCCAGCAGGATCTGGTAGGCCGGCAACGCGATGGTCACCAGCGTGCGCAACTGGTTCGGCCCGAACTCCTTCGTCTCCAGGATCCCGCCATTGTGCGAGATCTTGTAGAACGCGAGTGATCCCTGGCACTCGCTCTTGAACAGGCCCGGCAGTTCCGCAACCGCCGTCAGCGGATATTTGTCCGAGGAATAGGACGGGACGATATAGGAGACGTCGGCGACGCCGGCGACGGTGAGCTGCGCCATGTCCTTGGCCTTGCCGAGCTGTTCGGCGGGATAATGCTGGAAGGTGACCTGGCCGTTGGTCGCCTTGGTCACGAGCTCCATGAACGGCTTTGCCACCAGCTCGTGGATCACATGGCCCTGCGGCAGGCTTTCGGCGAGGCGCAGCGTGATCTTCTCTTGCGCGGCGGCCGGTGTCGCCGCGAAGGCGATCGCGCCGGCAACGGCAAGGCGCGGGTCGAGACGGAAGCTCATGAGTTTTCCTCCCTTGTTGTCGTTGTGGGTCAGTAACCCATTTTGATCGGCAGCCAGAGAATGATCATCGGCCAGATCACCAGGATGGCGATGGCAATCAGGTGCGCGACGAAATGCGGGAACACGCCGTGGAAGATTTCGGCGACGGGCCGGCCGGAATAGCGGGCCACCACGAAACAATTGAGACCCACCGGCGGCGTGATCATGCCGACCTCCGCGGTAACGATCTTGATGACGCCGAACCACAGCGGATCGTAACCCAGCGACTTGATCAGCGGCAGCACGATCGGGATGGTCAGCACCAGGATCGCGATCTGGTCCATGAAGGAGCCGAGCACGATGTAGCCGAACAGGATGATGGTCAGGATCACCCATGGTGCCACCTGCAGGCTGCCGACCCAGGCCACCAGGTTCTGCGTCACCTGCGTCAGCGTGAAGAAGTAGCCGAAGATCGAGGCGCCGAACAGGATCATGGCGATCATGCAGGTGCCGTGGGCGGAGCGGAGCAGCGCCGAACGCAGCGAGTTCCAGTTGATCTTGCCCTTCCAGCAGGCGAGAACGAACGCGCCGAAGGCGCCGAGTGCGGAAGCTTCGGTCGGCGTCGCGATGCCGGTGTAGATGACGCCGGTGACCATGCCGAACAGCGCCAGCATCGGGCCGACCACCTTCAGCATGCGGAGCTTTTCCTGCAGCGACACCGCGGGCGCAGCCGGCGCCCGCGACGGATCCTGCCAGGCCAGGAACCAGACGGTCGCCATGATGGTGAAGGTCACGAGGATGCCGGGGATGACGCCGCCGACCAGCAGCGCGCCGATGTTGACCTCCGCCAGGAGGCCATAGATCACGAGCGCGACCGATGGCGGGATCAGCATCGCGAGCGTGCCCGAAATGGCGACCACGCCGGCCGCCATCTTGGGCTCATAGCCCTGTTTCAGCATCGCCGGCAGGCTCGTGGCCGACAGCGTCGCCGCGGAGGCCGTGCTGGTGCCGCAGATCGCGCCGAAGCCGGCGCCGGCGAGCGCAGTCGCCATGCCGAGACCGCCGGGGACGCGGCCGACCCAGGAGGCCGTCGCCTTGAACAGGTCGTCGGCGATGCCGCTGACCAGCACGAACTCCGCCATCAGGAGGAACATCGGGATGGTGATCAGCTCGTAGGAGGTCACCGCCGACAGCGGCGCGGTCTGCAGGATACCCGAAAGCATCGGCATGCCGCCGATCATGTAGAGGCCGAGTACGCCCGAGCCCGCCATGGCAAATCCCACCGGCGTGCCGATCGCCAGCAGGCCGAACAGCGTGATCATCGCAAGCGTCAGCGTGAAGGTCATTCGAAGTTCTCTCCGATCGCGTGCGCCGCGGGCAGGGGGATCAGCGATCGCCCGGTGGCGAGCGAGAGGATGTGCCCGACGAAGTGCAACGCCAGGCGGATGGTGATGATACCGGCCCCGATCGGCACCAGGATGATCGAGGGCCACATCGGCCAGGGGATGGCGCCGGCCATGACGTCGCCGGCCTTGAAGGCATCGACCGCGCGCAGCCAGCCGAGCCATGCGATCAGCGAGAATACGATCAGGCCGACGATGCAGGTGACGATTTCCGAAAGCCGCTTCACAGCCGGCGGAAACTTCTGCTGCAGGATGTCGACGCTGACATGGGCGTTGCTGGCGTAGGCTTCCGACAGCACGAGGAAGAAGATGCCCGCCATCAGATAGATCGAGATCAGGTCGTAGGCCCAGGAGAACGGCTGGTTGAAGGCGTAGCGCATGATGACGTCGCAGAACACGATCATCATGATCGCGAACATGAAGACCGCCGCGATGGTCGAGGCGATCTTCTCCAGCGCGGCCAGCGCTTTCAATATGCTGTCGAGCAAGTCAGTCTCCCCTTTGCCGCACCCGTCACTTCGCGGGAACGGCGGCCACCGCCGCGTCGAATTCCTTCAGCGCTTCGCTTCCCTTCTTGCCGCGCCCGTCCAGTCCGTCGGCCCAGGCCTTGTTGACGCCTTTCATCAGCTCTTTGAACTTCGCCTTCGATTCCGGAGTGAGCGTCTCGAACTTGACGCCCTGCGCTTCCATCGACTTCTTCACCTCGTCGTCCGACTTCTGCACCTGCTGGCACGCCTTGGGGATGATCTCGTCGGCGGCGTCGGTCATCGCCTTCTGGATCTCCGGCGACAGTTTCTTCCAGACATTGTCGCTGATCGAGTAGGCGACGATGAAGCTGGCGAAGCCGAGCCCGTCCGTGGCGTATTTCACCAGCTTGTCGGCGCCATAGGCGACGACGCTCTCCAGCGGAAACAAGAGCCCGTCCATCGTGCCCCTCTGCAACGATTCATAGGCGTCGGGCGCGGCCATGCGCACCGGCACGGCGGCAATCGCACGCAGCGTCAGGTCCTGCGCGCCGCCGGTGGAGCGCAGTTTCAGGCCGTTGACGTCGGCGACGTCCTTGACCGGCGCCTTGACGGTGAAGATGCGATATTGCGGCAGGCTGACCGCGAACAGCAGGCGGATGTTGTTGGGCGTGTAGTCCTGGTCGGCGATGATGCCGCTCTTTGCGAGCTTGGAATAGGCCAGCGTTCCCTGGCAGGCATGATCGAATCCGCCCGGCAGCATCGCCACTTCCGACACCGCCATCTTGTCCGAGGCGTAGGCCGGCGCGACATATCCGATATCGGCGACGCCGGCCTGCGTCAGCTTCAGCATGTCGGTGGCCTTGCCGAGCTGCTGGGCCGGATAATGTTCGAACGTCACGGCGTCGTTGGTTCGCTTCCTGACGTCCTCCATCCAGGGCTCGAGGATGAGCTTGACCAGGAAGTGTCCCTTCGGGAAGGAATCGGCGACGCGCAGGCGAACGGGATCGGCAGCCTGCGTCGAGAGCGTCGATCCGATGAAAAGGGCAAAGCCCAGACCGGCGAGCCGGAGCGCCATTGCAATTCCTCCCTGCGGGATTGTTTTTTTCTCTCGAAATAGCTGCGCACAAACGAAATTGGTCGTCAAGGATGCGGCCGCGCCTGCGGCCCTACCGCGGGCGCAGCCCGCAAGTCCGATCGCCCGCGATTGAAGTTCCGCGATGTTCTACCGCTTTGCGAAAGGCTTCGGCTGACGCATCGCCAGCTTGCGGATCAGTCGCGCGACAATCTGGGCGGCACTCGAAAGGGCCCGATGCGAGCCGAACGACATCCATGTGGTTTGCTCGATGGCCGGACGGACGATGCGAACCGCGCTGAATTCGCCGGAGGCGATCTCGCGCGCGAAAACATGAGCCGGCGAGATGGTCGCAAGATCGGAGGCGCGCATGGCCTCGCCGATCAGGGAGGTCGAGCTGCCCTCGAGGCGGATGTCGAGTTCGAAATGTCTTGAGGCGGCGAGCCCCGTCAAGAGATTGGTCAGGCTGTTGGGGCGCACCGGAAGTGCTAGCGGTATTTCCGCCAGCGCACGCAACGGCACCTCGCGTCCCCGCGCCAGCGGGTGGCTGCTATGGATGATGAGATGGGTGTCCGCACGCATGATCGCTTCGGCGCTGGCGATGCGGCCGCGGCGATAGCGGTTGTAGATCGCGATGTCGACGCGCTGCGACGTCAGCCACTCCTCGACCTGGCCGCTGTAGCCCTCCAGCACCCGCAGCCGGATGCCGGGATAGTCGTCGCGCAGCCGCGCCGTCAGTTCGGCAAGCAGCATCCGCGATGCGACCGGGACGACGCCCATCGTCACTTCGCCGGTCGGGCGGTCGGCCGGGCTTTTCGCCGCCTGTTCGAACGCGATGGCGTCGGCGATGAGCGCGCGTCCCTGCGGCAACACGCGTTCGCCGATCTCCGTCAGCGTCACGCCGCGGCCGTTGCGGTGGAACAGCCGGCCGCCGACCTCACGCTCGAGTGTGGCGACCTGCCGGCTCAGCGCCGATTGGGCGATGCCGAGCGAGTTCGCGGCGCGGACATAGCTGCCCTGGCTCGCGACCTCGACGAATGCCCTGAGATGCCTGAGCTCCATGCGGCTTTCCGGCTATGCCGATATGGCAATTCTGAATTATCCATCTTGATCCTACAGCATGGCGTTCCAGGCGGCTAGCATGCCGCCATGGTTGATCCAAACGAACCCTCAGGGCCGCTCGCCGGCCTGCGCATCCTCGACCTCTCCACGGTGGTTGCCGGCCCCTTTGCCGCGGCGCTGCTCGCCGACCTCGGTGCCGACGTCATCAAGGTGGAATTGCCGGGCAAGGGCGATCCGTTGCGCGAACTGGCGCCGCACAAGAACGGTGTGCCCCTGTGGTGGAAGGTGACGAACCGCAACAAGAAGGGCATCACGCTCGACCTGCGCAAGCCCGAGGGCAGGGACCTGTTGAAGCGGCTGCTCGCCGACCGCGACGTGCTGATCGAGAATTTCCGCACCGGCACGCTCGACGACTGGGGCATCACCCGGAGCTGGCTGCAGGAAATCAAGCCGAAGCTGACGATCCTGCGCATTACCGGTTTCGGCCAGACCGGCCCGTACCGCGACCGGCCCGGCTTTGCCCGCATCTTCGAGGCGATGAGCGGCTTTACCCGGATGTGCGGCGAGGAGGGCGGTTCGCCGCTGCATCTCGGCTATCCCATTTCGGATGCGATCGGCGGCCTGTTCGGCGCGGTCGGCGTGCTCGCGGCGCTGTACCGCCTGAAGCAGGAGCCGCAATCGCGCGGGCAGGAGATCGACTGCTCCATGACGGAGGCGATGCTGCGCACGCTCGATTTCCTTGCCATCGAGTACGACCAGCTCGGCACCATCCGCACCGGCAGCGGCAATCGCAGCCAGTATGCCGCGCCCGGCAATATCTATGCGACCGGCGACGGCAAGTGGGCCTCGATCGCCGCCTCTACGCAGAGCATCTTCGTCCGGCTCTGCGCGGCGCTTGAGCTGCAGCACCTGCTCGCGGACCCCCGCTTCGTCGATAATCCTTCGCGGGTGAAGAACCGCGACGTGCTGGATAGCATCGTCGGCGGCGCCATCGCGAAACTGACGCTGGCGGAACTGCGCACGCGCTTTGCCGCGCACGAGGTCGGTTTCTCGCCGATCTACGATGCGGCTGACATCTTCGACGATCCGCATTTCCGGGCGCGCGAGACGATCGTCAGCGTGCCCGACGCCGAACTCGGCGACGTCAAAATGCAATGCGTGGTGCCGCGTTTCTCCGAGACCCCGGGCGCGGTGCGATCCGCCGGCCCGTCGATCGGACAGCACAACGATGAAGTGTATCGCGCCATTGGCCTTGGCGCCGCCGACCTCGCGCGGCTGCGCGACGGCAACATCATATGAGGGAGCACGCCATGAAACGCCTGATCCTTGCCGCCGCGATCCTGTTGTTGGGCTTTGCGTCCGCCAGCGCGGCGGAGGTATCGCGCATCGTCGTCGGCTTCCCTCCGGGGCAGGCCACCGACATCGTGGCGCGGCTGGTGGCCGAGCGCATCGGGCCGATCCTCGGCGAGACCTTCATCGTCGAGAACCGTCCGGGGCAGGGCGGCAGCATCGCGCTGGCGCAGTTGGCGAAGACGCAAGCCGACGGCCGCACGCTGGTGCTGGCGCCGCTGGCCTCGCTGGTGGCCAATCCGCATCTCTACAAGTCCGTCGGCTACGACACCCTGAAGGATTTCGCGCCGGTGACGCTGGTCTGCGACCTGCCGCTGCTGTTCGTGGTCAATCCGGACCTGCCGGTGAAGAACGTGGCGGAACTGATCGCCTACGCCAAGGCCAATCCCGACAAGATCAACTATTCGTCGTCCGGCAACGGCACGCTGTCGCATCTCGGCATGGAGGATTTCAAGCGCCGCGCCGGGGTGAGCCTGACGCATGTGCCTTATCGGGGCAGCCCGCCGGCGATGACCGATCTGGTGGCCGGCGTGGTCGGCGCCGGCATGGATACGGTGACGGTGACGCAGCCCTTCGTGCAGGCCGGCAGCCTGCGTGCGATCGCAAGCGCCTATTCGCAGCGGATCGCGGGCCTGCCCGATTTACCGACCCTTGCCGAGCAGGGTTTCCCCGGCTTCGGCATCGCGGCCTGGATCGGCTTCGTCGCGCCGGCGGGCACGCCGAAGGAGCGGATCGACGCGCTCAACGCCGCGGTCAGCAAGGTGGTGAAGACCGCGGAGATCGCCGAGAAATTCGCCACGCTCGGCGTGATCCAGCGCCTGATGGGATCGGAAGAGTTCGCCGCCTTCATCAGGAGCGAGAACGAGCGATGGAGCGCGGTCGTGAAGGCCTCGGGAGCGAAGGTGGAGTGAGCGGGGGGCAGTGTTGCCCGTGCGACACGACGGGCAAATCACTCATTCGGTTTTGCGGAATCAATGTCAAGGTCCGCGCATCAAAATATTCTGCTTTACGGAAGTCGCGGACCAGTGCATAACCGCCGCAGCCCGTGCCGCCGTGAGGGACGAAACGCGATCGTCACGTTCCGTGGTGCGGGTTGCGATGGACGCGGGCTTGCGTCAGGTGATCGCTCACCGACGAGGCGCACGCCGCGTACGGCGAAATCGTGTGGTTCTGGCGCCGCGACCCTGGCGCTACGTCGGCGGGACACCTTCCGTCGGCCACGGGGGCAAGACAGGCCGTTCCCCGGGAAGAGCGCGACATAAGCCGTAAAGCCATTGCGCGGGGAAGGCCGGGATGACCAGGCTGTACCTGTGGTTTAACCCGTGTGCATTCTGTGTAGCACGCCTACCGCACGCGGGACTGCGGGTGCATCCGGCACCCGGCCTTCCCTGCGCCCTCTTTCCCAAAGGAGGGCAACGAACGGGCAAACCTCGGGCCGATCGTGCCGCGAGAATGCGAGCCTATGCCCAGGATGCGCGGACAGCCACTCGACGCAACTCCACCGCATTTCCCGCATGGCGGAAACGCCGCCGCCCGACTTTACTCCCTGCGCCTTCTCCCCTTATCGTCGCGGTCGAGCCGATCGCCCGCCAAGCGGCGACGGCAAGGGAGCAAAGCGATGGCCCGGGCGGAGGCGGTGCGGCGAGGTCTTCCGTCGACGGACGTGAGCGACCCGCGTCTCTATCAGACCGACGGCTGGCGGCCGCTGTTTGCGCGGCTTCGCCGCGAGGATCCTTTCCATTTTTGCGAGGCGTCGCCCTATGGTCCCTATTGGTCGGTGACGCGCTACGACGACATCTTCGCGATCGAGCTCGACCACGAGCATTTCTCCTCGGCGCAGGAGCTCGGCGGTATCCAGATCGCCGACCAGCCCAAGGGCCAGGAGCGGCCGAACTTCATCCGCATGGACCCGCCCGGCCATACCGCGCATCGCCGGACGGTGGCGCCGATCGTGGCACCGTCGAACCTCGTCAATCTGGAAGCGGTGATCCGGCAGCGCACCGCCGACGTGCTGGATGCGTTGCCGCGCGGGGAAAGCTTCGACTGGGTCGAGCGCGTTTCCGTCGAACTCACCAACATGATGCTGGCGACCCTGTTCGACTTTCCCTGGGAGGATCGCGGCAAGCTCACCTGGTGGTCGGACGTGGCGATCGCCAATATCGCCTCGGCCGACGCGGTGGTGCATTCCGAAGCCGAGCGGACCGCCGAACTGGTCAAGATGGGCGAGTATTTCCGCAGGCTATGGGATGCGCGGATATCGGCGCCGCCGAGTTTCGATCTGGTCTCGATGCTGGCCCATTCGCCGGCCACCCGCAATCTCGACGCCCGCGAGTTCATCGGCACCATCGGTCTTCTGATCGTCGGCGGCAACGACACCACCCGCAACTCCATGACCGGCGGGCTGATGGCGCTGGCGGAAAACCCGGCCGAGTTCGAGAAGGTGCGGGCGAACCGGGAGCTGATACCGAGTCTGGTTTCCGAGATCATCCGCTGGCAGACCCCGGTGCTGCACATGCGGCGCACCGCGCGCCGTGACGTCGAATTCGGCGGCCACCGCATCGCCAAAGGCGACAAGGTGGTGTTGTGGTACATCTCCGGCAATTACGACGAAGACAAGATCGAGCGCGCCGACGAGTTCATCGTCGATCGTGCCAAGCCGCGGCAGCATTTGGCATTCGGCGCCGGCATCCACCGTTGCGTCGGCGACCGGCTGGCCGAACAGCAGCTCCGCATTCTCT